>Ga0114996_10000210_pt1 | contig 81456 bp, 81 predicted proteins | sample ArcticOcean_MG_C_4_FD_87039 | JGI IMG/M metagenome (GOLD analysis project Ga0114996, IMG submission 87039) | Marine microbial communities from western Arctic Ocean - ArcticOcean_MG_CB4_134 | ecosystem: Environmental > Aquatic > Marine > Oceanic | place: Arctic Ocean: Canada Basin | collected...
ACTTTGCGAAATCCGTGGCTATTGACTATTTCTCTAGCTAACTTTTTTCTATCTTTTCTGACTACCAATACAACACTTCTTATAGATGGAGCAGCCTCAAATTTATCGAGTACAAATGACAGGGCAGTTGAACCGTGTAACTGCATGAACACTTTATCGAGCCCTTCCATTCTACTGCTTTGACCCGCTGCAACAATTACTGCAGCAGATTCCCGCTGTTGAGAATGATGTTGAGGTGAAGGAACATTATTTTCAGGCATTATCAGCTGGCTATTGGGTGAGCGAAAACCAGGCGTCCCGCTGCTGTTTGAAGTACACGGGTTACCGAAACATCTACAGTCGTACCCAAAAGCCGACGTCCTCCTTCTACTACTACCATAGTTCCGTCATCTAGGAATCCAACGCCTTGCCCTGACTCCTTGCCTTCTTGGATGACGCTTAGCTCCATTTCCTCTCCAGGCAGCACTACAGACTTTAACGCATTCGCTAGTTCGTTCACGTTCAGAACGTGAACGTCTTGAATTTCAGCAACTCTGTTTAGGTTAAAGTCTGTGGTTACTATCGGCGCATGTAGACTTTTCGCTAGCAGAACTAATTTTGCATTGACTTCTTGTCCTTCCCAGCGATCTACTTCCAAGACTTGCACTGGGGTACCAGAGTCTTTCCTTAGTTTGTTGAGCATTTCCAGGCCACGACGACCTCGATTTCTTCTAACGGAGTCGCTTGAGTCGGCGATATGTCGCAGTTCATCTAGGATGAACGTCGGTATTATAAATTCGCCAGGAACAAATCCAGTGTGACTTATGTCGGCTATTCGACCATCTATAATTGCACTGGTATCTAAGGCCATCTTGCTGTTTGACTTGCCCCCACTAGTTGAGGAATTTTGGAGTCGAGGGAACAGAGATAGCAAATCCTCTTCTCTATTTACAGCTATAGCTCCGCCGATTATTGCGAATAGAAGAGTCAATATGATTGGGAACCAGACTCCGGGCCAGTCGGTTAATCTAGACAACGGGACAGAAATAAGTATTGCCACCACCAGACCGGAAATCAGACCGATAGTAGACGCAAGTATTTTGGAAGAAGCAACATTTTGACTGGATGATATTATGATTTTCGCAGCTAATTTAGTGAGATAGGGAGTGGCTACGAGGCCTATTAGCACAAATGATACAAGTATGATTACGCTTAATTGAGGGTCATTTCCTACTGCTAGCGATCGGTCCAATTCAGTCCCTAGTGGCCATGCAATCAGTCCTAAAACTATCGCCCCTGCAAGGCGTTGTCCCAAGCTAAAAGATTTCAACAACGTCTCCTCTGCCACCTATTTCTCAGTCCTGACAACTATCTATATTATTTTTGTCAGGCGATAAAATTTGGAGTGCCCGCTCCCTGTCTTCTCTGTCCCCGAATAAAGAGAGGTGGTGATAATGAATACGAATAAATATGAAATCCAAGTTTAGCAAAGGGGCTGATAGGCTGTCAAAAGTCGCTATTGTACTAACTGTATAGGTAAAACGCCTTTTGACTCGAAGCTTGTATTGGCCTTACCAAGTTTTTGCTCGATTATCTTTGTCTAGCGATACTAGTCTATCCACTGTCAAAGTTTTCCCATTAATAGAAACCAAAGTAGGGTTAATTTTACCGTCATCTACAACGTATACGTGTTTCCCCAAATCAGACTTATACAAGATCTTGGGGTCTCTCCATTCGCCCCTCCGCGATTGTATACATACGTTGGTCCCTTTCTTTACGATTTGAATTCGCCCTAGAGATCTTATTGGCCTACTTCTCGCTACAAAGCCTGTCCTGTGTCTATAAACGCCAATAATGCTCGATTCTTCATCAGAGGCGATAGGCTTTTTTGAAATCTCAATTTTCGGATTCCCTAGAAGCTCGTAAACGATTTCGTTTGTAATTTCATCGACCAAATCTGAGGTGAGATTTAGATGGATCATTATTCCTAAATTCGATTCAGGCAACAAAAGCATAACCGTGTTCCAGCCTCCACTAATGCTGCCGTTGTGACCGAAAGCACTGTGCCCAAAGATTGTTTTTAGTTGAAAGCCTAGGCCCATTCTTGTACTTAGGTTTGGATCGGGGGCGTATTGTACTTCAAGCATTGTTTCGAAAGTTTCCTCTGACACAACTCCAGCAGACTTATTCAATAAAGACTTTGTGAAAACACACATGTCTTCTAGTGATGACATTACTGATCCAGCGGCAGCCGGCCCTACATAGTCGTATTTGGCTGCCCTAATATTCGTCTCGTCAATAAGATCACCATATACTAGTTCGTCACCGATGATTTCCATACGATCAAGCTCGTCTTGACCTAAATCTCTATGGTAGCCGACTGACATTTCTTTGACCGGATCGTCGTAGGCATAGGAGTCTTCCATTCCAAGTGTCTCAAAGATCACTTTGTGTATCACGTTGTGCCAGGTGTCTTCCTCTGCCCTAGCTACTATCTCTCCGAGTATTCCCCATCCATGATTGGCATAGTGCCAGTCTGAGCCAGGTTCGAAATCGACATCGATGCCATTTGGGTAGTGATTGGGAATGTCAAATTGTCCTGAGCTCCCCCATAATTTCAAATCTGCGCCACTGTAGTCTTTAAGCTCTGGAAACTCTCCAATCCCTGAAGTGTGAGTGAATAGATGCTTAACCCTCACAGGGCTAAATTTACTATTGAATCTTATGCTTGGGACAAGTTCTGTAACTTCTGCCTCCATGTCCAATTTTCCTTGTTCGACTAGTCTCATAGCTGCAAGGGCAGTCATAGTCTTGGTAATTGAACCAATTCTCTGTACAGTTTTAACTGTGTGTTCGGTTTTGGTTTCTATTTCTGAGTAACCAAAACCCTCCATGAACAGTATCTTCTCCGAGGAGACAATGCCTAGACCCATTCCTGGCAGTTTATGCCTTGTGATGAGGTCGTGGGCTAACTTTGCTAGTTTCGTCGTGTCAGGTTTCATTTACCAGTCCTTAGTTGGTTACTTAGAGGCAGGATTACAACCTCCAGTATTAATTGTTGAAAGGTCGCTGAAGGCACTTATATCTCTACCGGAGAATTTACTCTAACGTTTAATTAATGGCAATGAAACTTTGCAAAAAGTAGAAATTTAGGCGATGGATATTGTCGGATTACGGAAGACTTTGCTCTAAAGGTATGCTGAAAGCCATTGTATATACGCTTAGAATCGAATATACACTTAGACACGGTCTAATCATAGAAATCATCCGGAATAAATAAATTCTACGGAGGCAAAGATGAATGCAAAAGGTTTAAGTGGTTTGTTATTGGCTATCTGTCCCATAAGTATGATGGTACTTTGGATAGCCATATTTCCCGCGTTGATTGGAGATTCAGACACTACAGAAGCCGGCCTTAAACTGGCCTTGGAAAATCAGGCAGCGTGGATGGGACTTGGTATGTTGAGCGCCGTTATATTCGGAGGCTTGTTTGTTGGTTTGGCTCTACTATCTATGCAAATTCGGGCTGCAGGTGGTCCAGGCTCAACATTGACAACGGTTTCGTTAATTATGTTCATTGTGTGCTTCGCTGTTTTCGCTTCCAGCACTGGGCTTACGGTAGGAGCATTTGAACTTGCGAAGGCAGAAGGGGTCAAGGCCGCAGTTCCTGTGCAGCTTATTAGTGATCAGATTGGTGCAGGCATGCCGATGTTTTGGGGATTTGGATTGTTTCTACTAGGGCTGGCACTAGCCTCTTCAAAGGCTGTGAATGAGTACATTGGGTGGGCAATGGCTGTGATTGGTGTTGTTATGGTTTCTTCACTTATGTTTGACGTTTCAAACAGTCCGGTCGGTATTGTGCTATGGATGGGCATGACTGCTATAACAACAGTTGTAGGGGTTATGACCTATTTAAGCAGGGACGCAAGTTAGGCTTATTGCCCTTTATTGATTAGATTGGATAAACGCCTATAAATAGTGGCATCAATTAGTTATTGAGTTACGCAGTATTAAAGCCCCGGCTTTGTAATTGCCGGGGCTTTCTCATCAGTTAGCTATACAATCACTAGATCGCGGCAATGATATCGTTAAGAGTAGGACTTGGGCGCATCGCTTTTGAGCATAGCTCAACATTGGGGTGATAATAGCCACCGATGTCCACCGGATTTCCTTGAGCAGCGTTAAGTTCCTTGACGATTTTGTCTTCATTAGTGGACAACTGCTGGTATATTTCGGCAAAGCGAGTTTGCAGTGCTGAATCTTGTGTCTGTTGAGCCAATGCTTCAGCCCAGTAGAGAGCGAGGTAAAAATGACTGCCTCGCGTATCCAGTTCCTTTACTCGACGGGACGGCTCCCGTCGGTTTTCCATATGTTGCCCAATTGCTTGGTCCAAGGTTTCTGCTAATATCTTTGCCTTGTCGTTCTTATGAGTCTCTCCGAAATGTTCGAAGGAAGTGACTAGTGCACAGAATTCACCTAGGGAATCCCATCTTAAATGGCCCTCTTCGATGAATTGTTGTACATGTCTTGGGGCGGACCCGCCAGCACCCGTTTCAAAGAGTCCACCGCCGTCAAGTAGTGGGACTATGGATAGCATTTTCGCACTGGTCCCCAATTCTAGGATGGGGAAGAGGTCGGTTAAATAATCACGAAGAACGTTACCGGTAACAGAAATCGTGTCTTCGCCAAGTCTGCTACGGGCTAGCGTGAATTTTATTGCTTCAACTGGAGACATGGTTCGAATGTCCAAGCCTTTAGTATCGTGTGCCGGGAGAAATTGCTTCACCTTTTTAATCTGCTCGGAGTCGTGAGCCCGGTTAGGGTCCAACCAAAAAATAGCTGGTGATCCAGTAGCTTTAGCCCGATTGACAGCAAGTTTCACCCAGTCTTGTATCGCTGCGTCTTTAGTTTGGCACATTCGGAATATGTCACCTTCTTCAACGACTTGTTCCATCAAGGTTGTGCCAGATGCATCTGCCACTCGGATTACCCCGTCACCGGGAGCCTTGAATGTTTTGTTGTGAGACCCATACTCTTCGGCTTGCTGAGCCATCAATCCGACGTTTGCGACACTGCCAATGGTGGTCGGATCGAATGCTCCATGCTCTTGGCAATCTTCGATAGTTGCTTGAAAGATAGTGGAGTAGGAACGGTCGGGTATCAATGCGATCGTGTCGTGTAGCTCGTTGTCAGGCCCCCACGTTCGACCGCCATCTCTAATTATAACTGGCATGGAGGCATCAATAATGACGTCGCTCGGAACATGGAAATATGTGATTCCTCGGCCAGAGTCTACCATCGCCAATTTTGGGCCGGTGTCATAGACAGCTTGGATATCTGCCTCTATTTCCTCTCTCTTGGAATCAGGAAGAGATTGAAGTCTGGTATAGAGTTCAGCCACTCCATTGTCGGGGTTCACTCCGAGCTCCCTAAGGACATCCGCGTGTTTGGTAAATACGTCTTTGTAGTAAACCGACACGCATTGGCCGAAAATAATCGGGTCGGAAACGCGCATCATGGTCGACTTGAGATGTAAAGAAAGCAACACGCCGTCAGCTCTCGAATTTTCTATTTCATCAGTGTAAAATTGGCGCAGAGCTTTCATGCTCATCACAGCGCAATCGATGATTTCATCAGCCACCAAAGGTATATCGGATTTGAGCGCGGTCACACTGCCATCTTTGGCCACAAATGCGATCGAAGCCGATCCGGCCTCCGAAACTGTTACAGCCTGTTCGCTGCCGTAAAAATCTCCACCTTTCATATGGGCAACGCGGGTCTTTGATACCTCAGGCCAGTCCTGCATCATTTGATGAGGATTTCGTTTGCCGTGTTCCTTCACCGCTGTGGACGAACGACGATCGGAGTTCCCTTCCCTTAGAACTGGATTGACCGCACTTCCCAATACCTTAGAGAATCGTTGATGGGCGTCGTGTTCGTAGTCAGTTGAAGGGTTATCTGGATAGTCCGGGATATTATATCCATTGTCCTGTAACTCCTTGACAGCACTCTTTAATTGGGGAATAGAGGCGCTAATATTAGGCAACTTGATAATGTTGGCAGTCGGGTCCAAGCATAACTTACCAGCCATTGTGAGATAGTCCGGTATTTTCTGCTCATCTGTAAGATTATCCGGGAAATTGGCAATGATCCTAGCAGTTAAAGATATGTTCCAGTCCTCAAGTTCAATGCCTGACCCTTTGGTAAATGCCTGAATCAGCGGCAGTAACGAGAATGTGCCAAGGGCTGGGGCCTCGTCAGTTTTAGTATAGATAATACGAGACGCTTCTGGCATATGTTTCTCCTACACAAGTAATTTATCTGAGAGGTTCATAAACTGTGACTTCCTATATTAAAAGCTCTGTTTATACTAAGGCAGGCTGTCTTTTATGTCGCTCAGTTTTCCCCTAATGGTTCTACTTGATTGGATACGAGAATGCAAGAGGTTCATCTAGTTGGCTATACTGTAGGATGGTGATATACCGTTCGTAAAGGAGGAATAACAGTGCGTACAGCAATTCAAGGTGGTTGGGTAATAGCATGGCAAAAGGAGCAGCATTTTCTCCTAGATGGGGGAATTGTTATCTATAATGGCAGCACCATTGAATTTGTTGGCTTTCCTGGTGATCCTGAATGCCCGAGACCTGATCGAATTATTAACGCTAGTGGTAAATTAATTTCTCCTGGGTTCGTTAACTTCCATTGCATAGCAAATTTCGATCTCCAAATCCTAAATATTGACCATCCTAGGTCTGCAGGTTATAACCGACCGTCCTGGGTAATTGAACCTAATGCCAAAACGATCATGAGTGATGATGATTTTAGGATCAGCGCGGACTTTAGCGTGACCAGTCTACTAAAGTGTGGGAACACCAGTTTTGGTGCAGTTACGACAGGTCTGACCAAATTTTGGGATGACGCTGATGCTGAACCTTACGCTTTGGCTGAAGCATCCGAGCGATTGGGGGCTAGAGCATGGTTGTCACATCTCTACCAGGAAGCGTGCGATTACATGGATGAAGACGGCGTTCCTCAGCGCATTTGGGACAGTTCTAGGGCTCAAACAGGTTTAGATAAGGCTTTAAGTTTTATTAAATATGCCAACGAGAGCGGGAGCGAACGTCTAAATGGATTTCTTTTCCCTTACCAGACTGCTCGATGCTCAGATGAACTTCTAAAAGAGACCATGCGCCAATCGGAACTGTTAGGGAATATTCACGTACGGTCCCATTTCTCTCAGCGCTTAGAGGAGTTTAAGCAGCATAAAGTAAAGACTGATGAATCGATGGTTGAATGGTTGCAGGGAATCGGATTTCTAGGGAGGCAAGTATCACTCGTGCATGCTAAGTATATTGCCGGTCATAGTGCTACGGGTGATGAGCCACGTAATGATCTGCAGATACTTGCGGAAACTGAGACGACCGTATGCCATACTCCTATTGTCTACGCGAGATCGGGAGATTTTCTGGAATCATTCAGTAGATATGCCAGATCCGGTGTAAACATGGCCTTAGGCTGTGACACATTTCCTCCCGACCTATTAGAGGAAATTAGGGCAGGTTCTTTGATCAATAAGATTATCGAGCGAGACAGAATGGCAGGGATGGTAAAGGAGTTTTTCTATGCTGCCACAATAGGCGGAGCAAAAGCATTGGGGCGCGATGATATAGGCAAACTAGAAGCAGGATGTAAGGCAGACATCAGTGTTTTTAACATTGCCGCTTTCGATGCCGGGCCTATAGATGACCCTATGAGAACATTACTGCATTTTGCTAACGGGCAACATTGTGAGACAGTGATAGTGGATGGAAATGTTGTTGTAGAAAATGGCTTAGTGAATGGAGTTGACGAAGAAGCATTACGGCAAGACGCACAGCGCGTATGGACTAAATATAAGGCAGGAATTGTCTCTTGGGATTATGCCAAGAGGCGCAGTGATGAAATATGGCCACCTTTGTTTCCAATTAAGAAATCGGCGTTTAAGAATTAGGTCAATATCGACCACTTCGATTCAGTGGCAACATGGTAAAGCCAGCAAGTAAAGACAAAACAGCAGCCAATATCAATGCAAATTTTAAATCCATACCGGCCATTATTCCAGCTAACACCGCTCCTAACGCAGCGAAACCCTCTCCTACCGATGAAATTAATCCGAGAACCGTCGAATCCCGATGACCGATCTTTTCTAAGGCCATAGCAATAATGACGGAACGCACCGCTAACATCAGAATTCCAGTAATAATTAGAAGCGGGAATATGGTGATATCGTTCGATACAAAGGTTATGAGCCAAGCACAAATTCCTCCCCCTGTAAGCCCCCCAATTGCCATGGTTTTTCTGCCGACTTTATCCGAAATGTGACCAACAAAAGGAGTTGCTACCGCTCCACCTATCAAGAACAACGAAACCCCTAATCCGGTTAATCCGGAGGAGAAACCCTTAATCTCCAGGAAGTACAAAGGCGCCATGCTCATAAACGCAATTATGGACATACTGTGGAGTATGATTGCAAGTAGAATAGCCAAGGCCCCCGGTTGCACAACCGATTTTGCCAAACCTCTGATATTTAGACCGACCCCAAATTCCCTTGGAGGGGCTATTACCATTGGTGCCAATCTAATAAATACCAACCCTAAAATGATGGTTGGTATCGTATTAATCTGAAGTACCTGTCTCCAACTAAGGAACGTAAGCAAGATTCCTACTAAAAGCGGAGTAGCTATCTCTGCGACAGTTCCTCCCATCATATGCATTCCTAAGACAAATGCTTTCCTATCCGGCATCCATTGGATCATCGCTCCCATCGCAACAGGGTGCCACGCCGCGGCGCCGGCACTTGCAAGTGTTAAGAATCCTACAACAGCCCAATAATTGCCCGATCCTGAAGCTATGAGTTGAGCTGCAGACACCCACCAAAATGTGGCGAGCAAAAAGATGCCGCGCCTTTTCAGATTGTCTCCAATAAATCCTGCCGGGAGTTGGGTAATACCAGCTCCTATCTGCCTAGCAGCAAACAGTATGCCTACTTGGAAAGGGCTGAGGCCCATTGAGACAGCTATTGCTGGGACCAGCAACCATAAAGCCCCGCCGCCCCAGTCCACTGCTCCGTGACCGGCAGGGAAGACCAACAAATATAGCCACTTATGTTGTTTATGCGAAGATTTGATAATGGCTCCTCTTCTTAATACATAATCATTTTTATAAGGTCAATGGGTTTAAAGGTGTAGGGATTTGTCATCTATAACAAAGTTACATTCATTGGTATTTTTGTTTTATGCTTAATTACTGCCATTGTATTGGATCTTTATTTCGCTGGCGTCACAGGTAGTCGTCTATTTCCATCGTGGGAATGGCAGCTATATTCTCCATTGGTGTTTTGGTAGTTTGGGGAATAGTTTTTGGGGCAATATGCTCTAGAAAGTAATACATAGAAATGGATCAACTTAATATCGTGGCTTCCAGAGAAGTTTCTATAACTTGATCCCCGATTTTCTCAACATAGTAGGCACCTGCATTATCTCTGGAGCTAATTATATTGCGAACATCTGTGCCTACAAAATGGATTGCTGCGTCGTCATCTATAGCGTAACCATGGGCGAACCCCTCGGATATTAATCTATGATACAAGGGCCTCCTTTGTTCCTCTCCATCGTAATGAGGGCAATGAGAGCCTGGCAAGAACCCCAAGCCATCGTAGAGTGGCTCAAGTTCATACAAATTAAATGAATCTGTGGTGCCGCATTCAAACCAACACAAAGATCCGGCACTGCCGCCACACATAATTACGCCTGCCTTCCACGCTTTTTCTAGAGCAATATCTACTTCATGAATCCGCCATGTCGCCAACATGTTAGCGGTGTTGCCGCCGCCCACCATAATGATGTCTTGACTTAATAAATATTCTTCAACGTCGTAAACGGTTCTATTAAATAAAGATAGGTGAGACGTTTCGGCATTCGATGCAGTGAAACGATCATAGAATGCTACTATCGAGGTTGCCGCATCTCCTGTCGCAGTAGGTATAAAACATACCTTAGGGCGATCCCCCTTGGATAATGAAAGAACATAGTTTATCAATGGATGGGTTTTACCTTTAGACGGCCTTAATCCACCAAACGCAATTATTTGCTTTTCAACCAAAACTCCCTCCAACCATGCTTTATTACACTTGCTACGTCTTTTTGATCCTCCATACGAATGCCGGGGGAATATTTCTGAGAGTTATCCCACAGAAGATTTTCTTTCCCGCGTGTTTGGCGATTACGTTCTTAGGGACTGGGCAACGTGGGAGGTAAGAAACCTGGACAAACGAACCTCCACGCTTAAGATGCTTGAATGCTTCATCGCATATGATTTCTCGGAGCATTCCCCCCATCACATTTAGAGGTATTCCTGACACCACCTCATCAACCTCTTCTATTTCCAATGTGGCCAGTATCCCCGATAAGTTTTTTGCATCCCCGCAAATAACATTTGCGCTTGGGAAGTCTCGCTCCAATATTTCAGTGAATTCTGGTGATTGCTCTAAAACCACCAACTTTTCCTCCGGCACTCCCGTTTTTATCAGTGAGTTCGTAAAGGGGCCTATGCCGGCACCAAGTTCCAGAATTCGGCCGCTAGTCTTAGGGTTAATGTGTTTAACCATGAGCGAACCTAACGCAGGGCTACTAGGGAAAAGTGCGCCTAACTTAAGGGGATGCTTCAGGTAGTTTCTGAACCATGTCCTATAATTCATCTTGAAAATTTACGGCTTGTATTAGTCTTACCAACAGCGGGTATGGCTAATTAGAAACCATGCTCTTCGAGGATAGCATCTAGTTCGGCTTTCTCTTCGATTGTGAGTTGGCAGTCTCCTGCTTTAGCATTCGCCTTAACCTGTTCTGGCTTTGTTGCGCCGGCTATTACACAGCTTACTGAGGGGTTAGCTAACAGCCAAGCTATAGCCAACTCCACCATGCTGCAGCCGCGCTGCGCTGCGAAATCCTCCAATTTTTCCAATAGGTCAAAATTCGAACTTGTGAGTGCTGCATCAGCTCTTTGTTGGTTTCCAGCTAATCTTGTGCCATCTGGTGTCCCAGCACCTCTTTTGTATTTACCAGTCAGAAACCCACTTGCAAGCGGAAAATACGGCAAGATGCCCAAACCTAGCTTCGCTGCGGCAGGGGATATCTCTTTCTCAACATCACGCTTCATCATGCTATATTCTGGCTGGACGGTAACAAAGGGTTGTAGGTTGAGGTTATTGGCAACTCCCATAGCTTCAGCTATTTGCCAGGCGGCATAGTTTGAGCATCCGATGTAACGGACTTTACCTTGTTTCACGAGATCATCTAGGGTTCTCATAGTCTCTTCAACTGGTGTATTTGGGTCATGCCTATGAATCTGATATAGATCTATATAGTCAGTTTGAAGCCTGCTCAAACTGACGTCTATTTGCTGCATCAGATGTTTTCGGGATGAACCAATTTCGTTAGGCCCGTCCCCAACACTCATGCCTGCTTTGGTTGCGAGTAGCACTTCGTGCCGTTTGCCCTTGAGCGCTTTGCCCATGTAATCTTCTGAAAGCCCACCTCCGTATACGTTTGCTGTATCGAAGAAATTGAGACCTTCTTCAATACATTGGTTCAAGACTAGAGCCGTTTCTTTAGGATCTAGACGCCCACCGAAGTTGTTGCATCCAAGCCCTACCACTGGCACCTTAAGTCCCGAATTACCTAGTAATCTGTGTTCCATTGCTACTCCTTAATGAGCTTCTTTTCTGATTTATTTCAGAAACTTTATCTTAAAACGCTTAGCATTACGATTCCAGAAAGTGGCGTTGTACGTTAGTTGTTGGGAATATCGCTATAAATTTTGCTGGTTTGTCACTTTTATTTACTAAGGAATGCTTGATATCTCCAGGAGCTAACACAGTGTCACCGGGTCCTACCTGAGTTACATCATCTCCTACCAGTGCCTCTAGCGAGCCTTCCAAAATTACCATGCACTCTTCGTGCCCGGGATGGATGTGTACTGGTATTTCTCCGCCTGGCGGTACGTCTAGCTCGAATACCGTTAGGTCCGTCGCTCCAAGTTCTCCATTCACCAACGTTTGCCTTTGGTTCCCCGAAAGTTCGTCAGCAGGGATATCCCCTTTTCTAATGATTGGCATTACAGCCTCCTGTATACGTTAAAAACCTTTACAAGTATGTCGTACGATGATATCAGGAATTTACACTAACTTTTCACCTATGTGAATTGCAAGTGCTCCAAATCCCACCTTGCGATGTTGTACATTTTTCAGGCCTGCCTCTTTCATTATCGAGGCGAATAGGTCAGCATTAGGGAATAAATCGACTGAACGTGGCAGGTATGTGTACGCCTCGGCATCTCCAGTCAGGAGCCTTCCGATGATTGGAACCAGTTTGTGAAAATAGAAACGAAACAACCTAGGGAATACACCGCCTTTTTTGAAGGGAGTAATTTCTAGCACAACCACTCGGCCGTTAGGTTGTACCACTCTTCTCATTTCAGATACCGCTTTTGGTATGTCGGATACGTTCCGCATGCTGAAAGCGGAAGTGGCGCAAATGAAAGAATCATCTTTGAAGGGTAGTTGTAATGCGTCACCTTGTAAGAACAGAGTTTCCCTTGATAGGTGCCGTTGTTTGGCCTTTATGGTGGCTATGGAGACCATTTCAGCGACGAAATCCACTCCTACAGTTGATAGGACACCTTTTTGTTTTAACAGAGCGAATGCCAAATCACCTGTGCCAGTCGCTATATCGAGAGCGTTTCCTTCCAGCCCTTTGGTGGCGAGTTGTGCCGTAAGCTTTCTCCAGTGATGATGCATCCCCCCGGTCATCACTGTGTTGAGTAGGTCGTACCTTCCGGAGATTCGGGCGAACATACCGGCTACGTAACGGGCCTTTTCATCTCCCTTTAAGCTGTGTGGTTCGTGCTTTTGTGTCATTTTGGGTTCCTATTGCCTATAGATAAAGCAAATCGTTGCTGCGGTTTATTGATTCGATAGTATACTCATCTCTATAATCGGTGGCGACATTATACTTTGACACTACTTAAATTATGATTAATCATGGATTTACACCTGGCAGGGCATTCGAGTCAGACAAGGTTACTCTGAATAGTAACGTGCTTGGAGACTACCGCTCTGTTATTGAAGCTACCGCAGAAGTCTATAATGAAGACTACGTTCCCACTATAGCGCTTGCTGCGTTAGGTATCAGAACCTTACTGAGTGGCCTTGGTGTGCCTCCTGGTGCGGTCCATGTTTCGCAGGAGCTCCAATCGCATCGAGCAGCTAAGTCTGGTGACACAGTTTATTGTCACGGTGAAGTTACTCAATCTAGTCGGCGTAGCAAAGGCGGTGAAATTGTGATTTTGGAGTTTAAGGTAATGGATAGTGAAGCGGCGCTGCTTTTGGATGGTCGGACAACACTAATTATTTTTGAGCAGGAGTAGATGTTGCAGGAAGGAATGTCGCTTTCAGAATTGAGGAGATCTATTACACAGGATCAGATCAATCGGTATGCGGAGATTTCTGGGGATCATAACCCGGTTCACATAGATGTGGAATTTGCGACCAAGAGCATGTTTGGCCGTATAGTAGCCCACGGTATGATGGTGCTTGGGTTGATTTCAGAGATGCTGACAGTAGATTTTGGGCAAAATTGGTTGGATAGGGGCCGCCTTAAGGTGAGATTTAGATCACCGGTGTATCCGGGTGACCGCATATCAACCACGGGTAAAATCACAGGTATTATTAGCACAGATAGTGAGACTAAGATTGTGTGCACGGTTGGATGCATTAATGGTGACGGCGAATATGTGATTACAGGAGAGGCTTCAGTGACTGTAAATGACACTGTTTTGAACAAGGAATAATGATGGAAGGAAAAGATAGTTTTACAGTTGCTGTTGACGCAATGGGTGGTGATTTTGCCCCTAGGGAGATCGTTAAAGGTGCCATTCGTGCTGCTCAGGAAAACGGGCATAAGATTTTGCTAGTAGGTGATGAGAGTGCACTTGAAGTTGAACTTAGTAATTACGAAGTCGGCAAATTGGATATTATTGTAGTTGCCTCAGAAGGCGTAATAGAGGAAACGGATAACCCTATACGAGCTATCAAAGAAAAACCGTACGCTTCAGTAGTACAGGCGGCCAGATTGGTTAAGTCTGGAGACGCACATGCGTTTGTTACAATGGGCTCTACTGGGGCTGCTATGGCTGCAGCAACCCTTGAAATGGGACTTTTGGACAACATAGACCGGCCTGCAATAGGCGGCCCGTTATTTGGGGGGCTTTCTAGAACCGTATTTGGGGGGCTTTCTAGAACCGTGCTGATGGATCTTGGCAGCAATGTTGATTGTCGCCCCAGCCGGCTTTTGGGATTTGCTGCTTTAGGAGTAGCATTCGCGAGAGTTATACAAGGAATTGAAAATCCTAGAGTTGGTATATTGAGTGTGGGATCCGAAGAAGGCAAGGGGAACCGACAAACCAAAGAAGCCTACCCATTATTTAAAGAGAGTAACCTGAACTTCATAGGCAATGTGGAAGGAATGGATATTTTATTAGACAAGGCCGACGTGGTGGTCTGTGACGGATTCGTTGGAAACATATTAATGAAATATACGGAAGGCCTCGGAATGGCTTTGCTAAAGCATATGCCAGACTTGTTGGGGGCGTCGTTGCCGGCTGAAATATCAGCGCAGATTTCAAAAAAACTTGTTGAAATGACATCTCCTGCCGAGGTGGGCGGGGGTGGCCCTCTATTCGGAATTAATGGAACGGCGATTGTGGGACATGGTCGTGCAAATGGTGAAAATGTTGCACAGGCGATAATAATGGCAGAAAACGTGGTTAAGGGCGGTTTGATAGAGGCCATGAGCAAAGAGCTGGCTGCTCTAAATCAATTAGGATAAGGAGAGATATGACTTCGCAAAGACCTCTTGAAGGAAAGGTCGCGTTAGTTACTGGTGCTTCTGGAGGCATAGGCGGGGCAATTGCTTTGAAGCTGGCCTCTCAAGGTGCTTCTATTGGAGTTCATTACAACGCAACAAAATCAAATGCAGAGAAAATTTGTGAAGGTGTGCGGGTAGCTGGAGGTTCCGCCATATCAATTCACGCTGACGTAACTGATGTAAGTCAGGTAAATTGTATGTTCGATGATCTGGGTAGTGAATATGGCTCGGTTGATATATTGGTAAACAATGCAGGAATTAACAAGGATGGACTCCTTATAAGGATGTCTGACTCAGATTGGGACGAGGTAATTCGAGTGAATTTGAAAGGAGCTTTCCTATGTTCGAGGGCAGCTGCGAAAGTCATGTTGAAAAAAAGATGGGGCAGAATAATCACAATCTCATCCATTGTGGGTCTGGTTGGTAATTTTGGTCAGGCGAACTATGCGGCTTCTAAGGCGGGATTAATCGGATTGACTAAGAGTTTAGCGAGGGAGTTGGCTTCACGCAATGTGACTGTGAATGCTTTGACTCCTGGCTTTATTGAAGTTGGAATGGTTAAGAGTATGACTAAAGAAATGAAAGATATGGTAACTGCCCGAATTCCGATGGGCCGATTGGGCTCTCCGGAAGACGTGGCGGCTCTTGCCGGATTTCTTGCAAGTGAGGAAGCAGGTTACATTACTGGGCAGGCTTTCTCGGTGGATGGAGGATTAGTTCTGTAGTGAATTAAACTTAACTGCGGCTTAGCAGTTTTTCTTGGATGGGAGAGGTTATAACCTCTCCCAATACGATGTCGTTGGAGTCGTGGGCTTGCAAAGCCTTATTAGTTTCAATGTGATCTATATGCACTATAGCAAGCCCTATGCGTTGTTGGGTCACTGGATTTATCGATAAAGACGATACCCAGCCAACTTCCACTCCGTCAGATTTAAGCTGAGCTCCCTCGATGATATTGTCGCTCAACGTCTCAATAGAAACTAACTGACGCCTCACTTTATTGTAGTTATATAGCCGCAGAACCACTTCTTGGCCGGTGTAGCAACCCTTATCCCAATGTATGTATTTGTTCAGGTTAACCTCCCACGGATTCACCCTTTCAGTTAACTCGTGGCCGTACCGTGTTATCCCTGACTCTATTCTCACAACGTTGTAAGCTTCATGACCTACTGGGGAAGCCCCGTGGGACACAAGGAGTTTCCATACCTCTTGCGCCTGGCTTGATTCCATAACAAAGCTGTAACCTAATTCGCCTAGTGGATCAGTTCGAATTATCGAAGCAGGCGCACCTTTTACTGATAAAGCCAAATGCTCGTAGAGGGCGAGTTGAGCGGATTCTAAGTTGAACGCTTTCTCCACAAGTAGGTTAGATTTAGGTCCTGTTAGCGTGAACATTCCAGTGCTCGTAGTGATATCTTCTAAAATTACCTCTTCTAGAAAAATGTACAGCTCGATCCATTCCGAAGTCTGTTCTATTGCTTCCGGGCTGGTTATCATCATCAGCCCATCTTCCTTGGCGAATATGTGGACTAGATCTATAATTCGACCCTTGTTGGTTAACAGAATGGTTCCTTCACCAGTGCCAGCTGGCAAAATATCTATCTTGTATGTTGACAGCCTGTTTAGTAGATCTAGGGCATCCTTGCCGTCAATTCTTATGCGTCCGAAGTGAGAATGATCTATAAGCCCGGTTTCATCCTTGATTACTCTGTACTCTTCAGATGGATCCCCGTAGTTCCCGGGTAATTTCCAGTCTCCGATCGAGATGAAAGCAGCTCCTGCGCTTTCGTGTAATTCACTCAAGTGCAAATTTTTCATAAGTTTTTTCTAGGAACATGGGCCGGAATTAGCTGTAAGTACACTGATACTTTATGAAATGGGCGTAAATTATACAGAGAACGATGTTCCGCAGCCACATGTGGTCTTTGCATTGGGATTGCTAAAAACAAAACCCTTGCCGTTCAACCCACCGGAGTAGTCCAAAACCGTCCCAGCTAGGAATATGTAACTCTTCTTGTCAATCATTATAGAAACGCCGTGTTGTTCGATTACCTTATCCGTATCTCTTGCTACATCATCCACGGCGAGATCGTAAGTTAGCCCAGAGCAACCTCCGCCTTTCACGGCGACGCGCAACGACACTTCCTCTCCTTCCATTTTACGGGTGAAATCCCTTACGTGGCTGGCTGCATTTTCAGTTATGTTAATACTCAGAGGTGCTACCATTGATTTGATCCTTAATGCGTAGTTAGAAGATATTAGCCCATTGTAATGACAGGTTATCCGTCAGGTCAAATAGCGGAATGCTATAATCCTATTATGGTTAAGATTTATACTAAAAGTGGCGATGATGGTGAAACAGGGCTGTTGTATGGTGGGCGAATATCAAAAGCTGATCTACGCTGCGACGCTTACGGTACTACTGATGAGGCTGTTTCAGCCATGGGTCTGGCTCGTTCCTTGGCGCGTGATACGAGAGTGAGAGAAATTTTGGACCGTATGCAACGAGAACTGTTTACGGTTGGTGCTGAACTGTCTACTGACCCTAGCAAGTATGAGATCATGAAGGGACACTTTGGAGTGACTACCTCAGAGATGGTAGGTAATTTGGAGCTAATAATTGACGAATTGGCGAGCGAGGTTCAACTTCCTAGGTCGTTTATAATCCCTGGAGGTTCCCCGTGTTCAGCCGCTTTGGATATGGCGCGTTCCGTGCTGCGTCGTGCTGAGCGTCACACGGTTTCGGTAAAAGAGGCTGGTCTATTGGTAAACTCGGAGATACTGCGGTATCTCAACCGTGCGTCGGACCTACTATTTATGTTGGCTCGTTACGAGGATCGTGATCTAATTTTAGAAACTCTTACAGAAAACCCTTCCTAGAGTATTTATTAGTTTCACTGAATATATGAAGCTAATCCTAGCTTACATCCACCTCTATACCCCCGGTCCAGCCTAGTACAATATTGAATACCCAGGTGCCAATTGCTGTGAATATTAAAGCGGCTGTAATGTAAAATATGGGTAATCCGATCATTATCCCAAAAGCTTCCCCACCGCTTCCGCTTACTAGCATAACTAAGCCAATTAAAAAGCAGATAGGGATCATCAGTACGGCATACGTAACCGTAGAAACTTTAGTAGCGGACCAAATGCCGATTCTACGCACAGTTTTTCTTTCTAAACTTCCGGTATTCTGAATTTCTCCTACAGATTTCCCGCACTCCCCACAAAAAGTAGCTCCAGAATCCTGTTCTGACCCACAATGTCCACAATATTCCATAGCCCGACTCCTCCTTTCGTAACTTAATCTCGATCATGCTTGATGAGTATTATAAAAAAATGGGGAAATTAAGTATATAATCCTTCGAACCTTGGGAAGTGAGGTGTCAAAATGGTAACGACGGTGGTTACGGCGAAAAAACTGATAGATGGCAAAAAGGATTCTCCTTTTGAGAATATGGCTGTTGTGATAGATGGGAGTCGGATTGTCCAGATTGTCCCACAATCGCAATTACAGTTGCCGGAAGGAATTGAGGTCCGTACCTTTGATTTCCCTAATAGTCATATATTGCCAGGTCTGATAGATGCTCACACCCACCTGATGTTTGGCACTGTTGATGGTAAAGGTTATGACGAAGGTCCATATGAGAAAGTTATAGAGCGTGATTCCGATGAAATCATGCTTCTTAGGGCTGCTCATAATACTCACATGCATTTAAGTTCCGGAGTCACCACTCTCAGGGACAATGGTGCTAGAAATAAGATAACTTTTGATCTTAGAGAAGGAGCTAGGCAGGGATTAGTAACGGCCCCAAGATTGCTCTTGTCTGGCCGCCCAGTCACGATGACAGGCGGTCATTTTTTTTGGTGTAACGGTGAGGCAGATGGTACTGAGGGGGCCCGTGACGCTGTGCGGTTACTAGTAAAGGAAGGGGCTGATCATATAAAGATCATGGCATCCGGGGGTGGTACGGCCATAACGGACAATCGTAAGGCTTCGTATGGCGTTGAGGAGATGCGCGCTATTGTTGAGGAGGCCCATGTGCACGGTAAACTCACCACCGCTCACTGCCTAGCTACCAAAAGCATCAGCAACGCGCTGGATGCTGGAGTGGACATGATTGAACACGCAGGCTTCATAGAGCCTGACGGCTCATACGTTTTTGACCCTAGAGTTGCGGAGAGAATAGCGAATCAGGGCGTATATGTAAGCCCAACTATACAGACCGGTTACCGAGGCCTGGAGCGGCTGTTAAGTAAACAGGGGATAGCCCCGTTGTCTGTTCAAGAGGAGTTAAGGCTTGACTCTTTAAAGGCAAAGTGCGAAAGCCAGCTTGAATTTGTTGGGAAACTGTGGAAGGACTGGGAGGTTAAGATTATTGCCGGCACTGATGCGATACAAATGTTTGGTGATTATAGCCTTGGCCTAGAGCTACACAGTGATGCTGGAATGAGCAATATGGATGTAATAAAGTCAGCAACAGGCGAGGCTGCCCAAGGATTAGGAATGATCGATCAGATTGGCACCCTGGAAGTTGGGAAGGAAGCCGATTTGATAGTTGTTGAAAATGATCCTCTGAAAGATGTAAAAGCAATGCGCGAAATTCAGTTAGTGATAAGGGCTGGCCGTGAAATCTTGCCATACAAGACTAACGAGAGGTGAGATCAGGTTTTGGCCGGCATGACTCAAACTCCGATGATATTTTGAAAGCTGAGATTGCAATATTTGGGAAATTATTATTTGTAGCTTGCCCATTGCAGTGTGAATAACGGGATACTGGATGAAATCTGAACTTCGCAGCACAAATCTTTCCCGTCTAACGCTTGCTAGACGCCTGCCATTTTTTTATGGATGGATAATAGTTGCTGGGGGTTTCCTGGGAACATTTATCGGGGGTGGCCTTCAGAGTTTTACCTTCAGTATTTTTTTGGAACCAATGAGTTCTGATTTAGGCTGGAGTCGTACTGCGCTTACTGGGGCCCTAACTTTACAATTAATCGTAGCATCAGCTTTAGCTCCATTTTTTGGCAAGATGATAGATAAAAGTGGACCTCGATTGATTATGTTGGTATTGGCATTTGTCGGCGGCGCTGTTGCCATCGGGTTGAGTCAAGTTAAAGAAATATGGCAATTCTATTTGGTTTTTGCTTTGGCCGGGATGTCAGGAGGTGCCGGGATTGGATCGGTCGTAACGGGGGCCGCAGTTTCAAAGTGGTTTGTTAGGCTGCGTGGCAGGGCGTTGGCCTTTACTACTATGGGTAGCGCGGCGCCTGGAGCAATATTGGCTCCAATTGTTACTGTCATCGTATTCACGTATGGATGGAGGCTTGGTTGGGTCACGATGGCGATGCTGTTTTGGATTGTGCTATTACCATTTTCGCTATTGATGGCAAGACAGCCGGAAGATTTGGGTTTATTGCCTGATAACGCAAAAAATGATGAAGAAGTCAGGAAGGCCTATGTCATGCGTGGTGGTTTGGCCTCTTCTACGTCTTGGACTCTGAGCGAGGCGATTCGAACAAAATCTCTGTGGCTTCTCGTCTTAGCACTTGTAATGGGCGGTGTTTCAACTTCGTCTGTAGTACTACACGAGTTTAGTTTCGTGCGTAGCCTTGGTTATTCCCCGACAATCGCCGCTGCCGTGCTTTCAACTCACGCGTCTACGGCGTTAATTATTAGACCACTTTGGGGGGTTTTGCTTGAGTATGTTCCGGTTAGATTCTGTATGGCGGGGGTATATATTGGTTCGTTCCTAGCAATATTGATATTATTGAATGCCCAATCGATTCAGATGATCTTTGCATTTGCGCTAGTTTACGGAATGAGTATCGCCGGGCATGCTGTAAGCCATGCGGTTGTGTTTGCTAACTACTTTGGGCGAGACCATGTGGGAGCTATAAGAGGGTTTGTGACTCCAATTACTGCGCTTGCGAGCGGTATTGGTCCCCTAATTGTGAGCTTAGGCTTTGACCAGTTAAATGGGTACTATTTGCCGTTTGCTGGCCTTGCGGTGCTTCTTTTCTTGGGGGCCCCGGTTTTCTTATTGGCTAAGCCTCCTGAATCGAACAACGTTTGATCCGTTGTTTAGGCATGAACTAGTGATCTTTGAGCAATTGGGACAGTCGTTGTGTAAAATATAAGCGTTGATATGAATCCAACTATTGTAATAGTCGATTATGGGGCAGGTAACCTACGTAGTGTTGAAAAGGCTTTTGAGCACTTGGGGTACCCTGCGATGGTTTCGGGAGAACCGGAGACCTTACTTAATGCCGAGGGTGTAATTTTGCCTGGAGTGGGTTCCTCTGGATCAGCCATGGCGGCACTAGAGAAACGAGGGCTTGTTGAGCCATTAATTGAGAAGGCTAACAGTGGGACTCCATTCTTTGGAGTTTGCTTGGGGCTGCAACTACTTATGAGTGGATCTGATGAAGACAGTCGCCCATGTTTGGGATTGTTTCCAGGATGGGTCAGGCGGATTCCCCCACAACTTAAGGTTCCTCATATGGGATGGAACCAGGTCCATATAAAGCAAGAACATCCGGTTTTTAGTGGGGTGGATACTGGCTCCTATTTTTATTTTGTGCATAGTTACTATACTGACCCAGCGGACGACACTCTGATTGTTGGGACAACGGATTATGGCATTGACTTTTGTAGTGTTCTGGCGAGCGAGAACCTGATTGCCACTCAGTTTCATCCGGAGAAAAGCGGAGAAGTAGGCTTAAAGCTTTATGAAAATTTTGTCCGTATGGTGATGCTGAAAGAGGCTTCTGGCTAGTGGAAATTATACCTGCGATAGATTTACGTGAGGGTATGGTCGTTAGGCTGTACCAAGGGGACTTCAATCGGCAAAAAGTATACTCGAATGATCCTGTGGAAGTAGCTCGCAAGTGGGAAATGGATGGAGCTAGTAGGATCCATGTTGTTGACTTGGATGGTGCACGCCAAGGGGAACCTATAAACACTGACGCTATATCTTCAATTCTGAGCAATGTTCGGATACCTATTCAAGTTGGTGGAGGGGTCCGCACTTTGGAAGCCGCCAAAGAATTTGCGAAACAAGGGGTAGATCGCATTGTGTTTGGCACTGTGGCTGTGAAAAACCCACAGTTAATAGAAGAAGCGTGTCAGGCGCTAGGCACTGACTTTGTGATTGTGGGCGTCGATGCCAAGGACGGTCTGGTGGCGGTGAACGGATGGGAAGAGAAAGGAAAAACAGATACCATTGGTTTGATGAAATTTATGATGACTCTAGGAGTCAATCGATTTATTTATACTGACATTTCACGCGACGGAACCCTTTCAGGGGCCAATGTGGCCTCTGTTGGAAACTTGATGGAAGAGGTGCGTGCTTCTATCATAAGTTCGGGTGGTGTTGGATCGATTGAAGATTTGGACTTGTTGAATGACGTGGGTGTCGAGGGAGTAATATTGGGGACAGCTTTATATGAAGGTAAGATAAATTTGAGTGAAGCGGTGAGAAGGTTTAGTTAGATTAAGAATGCTTACAAAACGCATTATTCCTTGTTTAGACGTTAAAGATGGGAGAGTGGTCAAAGGTGTCAAATTTCGGGATCACAGGGACGCTGGTGATCCCGTGGCGCTCGCGGAATTTTACGATAGTGAAGGGGCAGACGAGTTGGTGTTTTATGACATAACTGCCTCATCTGAGAATAGAGACATCATATTAGACGTAGTAAGTAGAGCGGCTGAGAAGCTTTTTATTCCACTTACGGTAGGGGGTGGGCTGCGGAGCGTGGAAGACATGAATAGAATGCTCAAGGCTGGGGCAGATAAGATTTCCATAAACACCGCCGCAGTGCAAAACCCCGAATTGATTGGAATGGGAGCCGAAGCTTTTGGAAGCCAGTGCATCGTTTTGGGCATGGATGCGCGTAGAGTAACGCCTGGGGATCTCCGTTGGGAAGTGTATACCCATACAGGAGCGAACGGTGGTAGGGTCACTGGAATTGACGCAATTGAATGGGCAATTAAGGCTGTCAGGTTGGGAGTTGGGGAGATAGTGGTGAATAGTATTGATGCCGATGGCACCAAAGAGGGATACGATTTGGAGTTACTGCGTGCTATTTCTGATTCAGTGAGTGTTCCAGTGGTAGCCAGTGGTGGCGCTGGCACCCTTGATCACATGTATAAGGCTGTTGTAAATGGCCACGCGGACGCGGTTTTGGCTGCAAGTATTTTCCATTTTGGTGAACACTCGATATCAGAAGTTAAACGATTCTTGGCAGACCGTGATGTTCCAGTTCGGATGGTCGAGCCATGAAGCTGATCGAAGCGGTAGTTTTTGATATGTACGGAACACTTGTAGAGAATACCAGTGATCTTTGGATGAAAACCTTTGATGAGATATGTGTATCTCAGGGACTTTCTATCGCCGGGTCTACCTTATGGGATTATTGGAAACCAATTGAGATGCAATTCAGGAAAGATCGCCTACAGGCTGACACTAATGGCAGGCCTACTTCTTTCAAGACTTACCGCGAGGCGTGGAGAAACACTTTCGAACGGTCTTTTGAGTATTTTGGTGGAGGAGACCCTGACTTGGCTAGTGAGAAATCCATACTAGATCAAGGAGTTAGAGATTTATTTCCTGAAGCGAGGAATGTCCTTCAGGCTTTACGAGGATTAAGTTATCTTAAAATTGGGTTGCTATCGAATGCTGATAACGACGCCCTTATCCCTTTGTTGAATAGGCACGACCTTTCGTTTGATGCTATTTTGACCTCTGAAACAGCTCAATCATATAAGCCGACATCGGAACCGTTTTATTGCGTTGCTGAAATGCTTGGCGTTAGCCCTGAAGCCTGTATTTATGTGGGTGACACTCAGCTTGATGATGTGTTGGGAGGTCATAATGTAGGAATGAAGACAGCCATGTTGACGCGCGATAATGTCACTTTAGACTCGAGTCTGCCGGTGCCTGATTATCAACTTGGGGATCTCAATGACCTTCTGAAAATCGTAAATACTTGTGATGAGGTGAATACATGACTATTAAATTGGACAAACAAGGTCTCGTGCCTTCAATTATCCAAGACATAAACACCAAGGAAGTATTGATGTTAGGTTATGTCAGTCCAGGGTCTTTTAGAAGGACTGTTGAGGGGGGTGACATTGAATTTTATAGTCGTAGTCGTGAGAATCTTTGGCATAAAGGCGAGATCTCGGGAAATTTCTTGCACATGAGAAAAGTTTTCCAGGACTGCGATGGAGATGCATTAATATTTCAGGTTGAGCCGGATGGCCCCACTTGTCACACTGGCAACGTTAGTTGTTTTTTTACGGTTGTGGAAGAAGCTCAGCCGGATTTTATCAACAGTGAATCGGGTTCAGGAATTTTGGATGAACTATTCGCACTTATACAGGAACGAAAAAAAGAGATGCCAGAAGGTAGCTACACTGCCGATTTGCTGAAAGCTGGGGTTGGTAGAGCAGGCCAGAAAGTTGTCGAAGAAGCAGGAGAATCAGCCATCGCTGCTGCTCAAGGCGATGTTGACCAAGTGACCAGTGAAGTCGCCGACCTCCTATACCATGTATTGGTGCTTATAGCTGCCTCAGGCGCCACCCCTGAAGCCGTATGGTCAGAGCTTCGGTCTAGGAGGCATTAGGATCATTACTGGAACATACCTGAGCGTATGAATTTGCCGTAGGTAGGAAACGTATAAATCTAACTGATCGGAGGCACGTGATGGCGGTAATAAACTTTGATATCACTAAACGGTTCCTGTACGCGAACGGGAGGGAATTTGGAGGTTGTGGCTCGTATCAGTAGATCGATGAAATATTGACTTATGCAGTCGACCCAACTCATTAGACCAACAAATACATAGTTGATTTACCATTGGCTAAAAAAATAGGGATTGGAAGGTCAGTTTCACCTCGGATTTCATGGTTATAAAGCCGGTTGATCTTGGCATAAGGACCAATTGAGTCTTAGTTGAGTTGTAGGATAGGTAGTGAAAAGCGCCGTAGATAGATACGACTCTGCAACGAGTGCGTAGACCTAAGCCACTAAGTCCGCCAACAGTGTTCCGATGAAACCAGACGGTGATTTGTTTTATCTGGATTCATATCCGACGTCTGCGGCTATGGCGGTTTCCATTGCGTGTATAGCAACTTCTATCTGCGCATCTTCTGGTTCTCTAGTAGTCAATTTCTGAAGCATTAAATTTGGCATTACGATTAATCGTACGAGAGGGTGCTTTTGGTGCGAAGCGGTGTATCGTATAGTTTCATACGCTATCGAGGCAATCAAAGGTATTAAAAATAGCCTGGACGCTATCAACCATGGTAACGCTGGTCTTCCCAGCCATATGAAGGTGAATATGGCTACCACCATTACCGTAAGAAGAAATGCCGTGCCGCATCTTGGATGAGCAGTGGAATGGGCTCTTATGTTACTTACTTGTAGGCGTTGGCCGGATTCATAAGTTTTTACCGTCATGTGTTCTGCGCCGTGGTAGGCGAAAACCCTGCGAATGTCGCGAATGAACCCGATGCCCCATATATACAGCAAGAATACAACTAGCCGAACTAATCCCTCAACAATGTTGCTGAGAATTGCTGATTCGACAAAATGTTCGAACCCAATGCTAACGAGCAAAGGAACCAGGAAAAACAATCCGACCGCGAGTGTAAGAGAGATTGTAATCATTATGGCGAGGCTCCAGCCACCAAGTTCTTGCCCCTCATCTTCAAGCTGAACATTTGTTGAATAAGCCAGTGCTTTCATTCCTAGGGCTAGAGTCTCTGCCAAAATCAGAATGCCTCTTAGCAGTGGTATTTGGCGAAATCTGCCTGTAAATATGTTGCTCAGCGGCGTTACTTTGTGAGTCAGCTCTCCATTTGGTCGCCGAGCGGCGACGCATGAAAAGTGCCTTCCGCGGATCATGACTCCCTCGATTACAGCTTGGCCTCCGTATAAATAAGGGGCGGCAAATTCCGAAGAGTCGGGTTTATTTTCGTATATCGAGTTCAATTGGAATCTAAATTTACAAAGGGGCGGTATTTACCGCCCCCTTTTCAAACTACTAATAGCTGTATCTACTTTAAGCCGTAGCGTTTCTTGATTCTGTCGACTCGTCCTTCCGTGTCAACTATACGTTGTTCACCTGTGAAGAAAGGGTGACAGTTGCTGCATACTTCCACCTTCAGCTCTTTTTTTGTAGATCCCGTTGTCAGTATGTTGCCACACGAACAGGTTATGATAGCGTCGTGATAATATTCTGGATGTATACCTGTTTTCACGTTAACCTCCAACTCCCACGGGATCGATATTAGCACGCTTACGTTCTTTCGTAGCGTGGTCAAATCTGACTTGACCACTGACCTTTGCGAACAATGTGTGATCCTTGCCAACCCCGACATTTAAACCTGGTCTTATCTTTGTCCCGCGTTGCCTGACTATAATGCTTCCGGCAGTTACTTGGGCGCCGCCGTAGTGCTTAACACCAAGCCTCTTACTTTTGCTGTCTCGGCCATTTCGAGAACTACCTTGTCCCTTCTTATGAGCCATCACCGTTCTCCTGTTTTGTTTTAGCAGCACGTCTCTTTGGCGCAGCTTTCTCTTTACCGGTTACGATTTCTTTTATACGAAGGCTGGTCAGCTGTTGCCGATGCCCAGTTTTAGTACCTTGTCTGGTTTTCGACTTAAACTTGAACACCACCAACTTTTTGCCTTTCTTTTGTTCCTCCACCTCACCTACTACTTTTACTCCTTCGATTTCTGGTTTCCCAATAGTTACTTTTCCTGCCTGGGAAAGTAACAGCACGTTAAGCAATTCTACAGTAGAGCCGCTCTGTCCAGGCAACTTCTCAACGTCAATGAGATCGCCCGGGCTAACTCGGTACTGTTTGCCACCAGTTTTTACTACAGCATAGTCCATGAATTTGTCTCCTAACTATACAATTCTATTTCTGCAACTGATGTGTGTCAATCCAGTGTTGGAATGGAGTGCTGTGAGAATTGTTGCAAAATTCTTGATGTCATATACTGATTAGGCTCATGCTTTACCAACTTGGCATAAAAATGGTCCGTTATAAAAAGGCAGTAATCTTGTTCTGGCTTGTCTCAATAATCGTCTCTGGAATGTTTGCTCCTAAATTATTGCCCGAATTAAAAGGTGGCTTTGGTGAAAGTGAGACTGAATCAAGGAGAGCCCTCAATATACTAGCAGAGAAACTGGATATTCAGGGAGCATCGATTATAGTTGTTTACAATAATCCCGACTTGCGCGCGACTGATCCCGACTACAAAGAGGCGATTTCTAAATCTCTCGTAGAACTGACTTCCAATGCTAAGGTTACAGGCGCCACCTCCTTTTACAGTACCGGTAACCCTAGTTTTGTTTCTGAAGATGGTCACACTTCCTATGTAGCCGTCAATCTTGACGCAAGCGTTGATGAGGGTATGGATCTTTATCATTCGCTACGCGGCATGATTCAAAAACCTGAAGGTTTCAGTGTGTGGACGACTGGCGGTATAGCGATTTTCTCAGAACTAAATGTAGCAGCTGAAGAGGACTTGCAAAGATCTGAGGCGATCAGTTTACCATTAGTGATCGCTGCGTTGGCACTGGTGTTTGGAACTCTCGTTGCTGCGTCTTTGCCGATAGCAATGGCGGCAATTACCGTTGGCATAACGATGGCGATAATTTATGGAATTGCCCAGTTCACTGGCGTTTCAATTTTTGTACTTAATATTGCTTCATTCTTGGGTATTGGTATAGCGATTGATTACACCTTAATGATTGTGAGTAGATTTCGTGAAGAGCTTGAAGAGCGTCCCGTTGATGAGGCTGTGGCGGTTACTATGGATACGGCAGGTCGGGCCATTCTTTTCTCTGGAATGACTACTGTGGTTGGCCTGTCAGGCTTATTTTTGATTCCGTTCATGTTTTTCCGATCTATGGGTGCCGGGGGGGTAACCGTTATCCTTGTTTCTGTACTAGTGGCACTTACACTAGTACCTGCAATATTGGGTATATTGGGTCATCGTGTTAATAGCCTGAGAATCTTACGTATAGGGAATCGAAACGGGGGTATTTGGAAAAGAGTTGCGTATGCTGTTATGGCACACCCGATACTGATATCTATACCACTTATGGTTGGGTTGATATTGCTCGGAACACCTTTCTTGGGGGTTCAACTTGGTACCCCTTGGGCGAGTGTTCTGCCTTCTGATTCTGAGCCTAGATTAGGATGGGAGTTTGTTGAAGATGAGCTTAGCCCAGGACAGCTGTCGCCGGTGGTAATAGTGCTTGAAGCTCCTGCCGGGGTTTTGAACCCAGACGTGATAGGGGACATGTATGATTTTGCTCATGAATTAGAATTGGATTCGAGGGTAGAGCGAATTGAGAGCATTGTTACGTTAGATCGATCACTTAAGAAAGCAGATTACCAAAGAATGTACGCTGCAGGCTTGGATAATCTTCCTAAGGAGATTCGGACGGCGCTTAGCAGCTACGGTTTTGACGATGTGACGGTTGTTAACGTATTTTCTAGAACCAGCCCGGTTTCTCCTGAAAGCAAATCCCTAGTTGCAGATATCCGGTCGGTTGGAAAGATAGGTATCAATGCGTTTTTGGTTACTGGTGACACGGCAGACTTACAGGATTCCCTAGACCACATGTATGAGTACTTCCCGATGGTAATCTTATACATAGTATTGGTAACGTACGTGGTGCTATTTTTGCTTTTTAGATCCGTATTGCTGCCGCTCAAAGCCATTTTGATGAATGCTATGAGCATGTTTGCTACTTACGGGGCACTAGTGTTCATCTTTCAGCAGGGTCACTTCCAGACCCTTTTGGGGTTCGAGGCGACGGGATTCTTGGAAGGGACACTACCGATCATCCTGTTTTGCATAGTGTTTGGACTTAGTATGGACTACGAAGTTTTCTTGCTGAGTAGAATCAAGGAACACTACGATAAAACAGGAGACAATACGACCAGTGTAGCTATCGGGCTCGAGCAAACCGGCCGCATTATAACAAGCGCAGCGATGATTCTAGTATTAGTAGCTGCAGCGTTTGCCACTAGCGATGTTATTGTAGTGAAAGCCTTTGGTGTGGGTACAGCCTTGGCAATTTTCTTAGACTCGACAGTGATCCGAGCCTTACTAGTACCGGCTTTGATGAGAATAATGGGTGATTTCAACTGGTGGGCACCGGGTTTCTTACGAAACAAAGCGACGAGATAATAGTTAAAGATTCATCGTTGTCGCACTTGAAGATTGTTGATTCATCCAATCAGTGAGTGCTGAGCCATGGAAATGATTGAATGGATGAAGAAGGGAACCCATTGACTGAAATGAACGATCCACATGACCTCTCCTCTGACCCTGACACAAGTGAGGGATTTATTAGAGGTTCATTCAGTAGCTTTATATTATATCCGGCGTTTAGTTACTTGTGGTTCGCAGGACTTTTTTCTTTGACTGGAGTTTGGATGCAGACTTTAGTACTTGGTTGGGTTTCTTACGAACTGACTGGCTCAGCGTTTCTTCTGGCTGTTTTTACTGCCGCGAGACTGTCTCCCATGTTCCTAGGGCCTATAGGTGGTGTGTTAGCAGATCGTGTGAATCGAGTTCGATTCATGATGGTCGTTTTTCTTGTAATGGCAATTGTGAGTGTAGGCCTGGCATTGCTTTCAAGTTTCGGAAAACTCGAATACTGGCATATCGTTGTTGGTGGCTTTCTCTTGGGAATTGGGGGAGCTCCACTTCAACCTGCTAGGGTTTCTATGATTACTGATGTTGTCGACAGAAAGGATCTTACTAACGCGATGGCACTGAATTCCGTAGCCTTTGATATTACACGCGTTTTGGGCCCCGCTGCAGGGGGACTCCTGTTGGACTTTTTGGGTGTTGCCAACTCCTTATGGATTTCAGTCATCTGGTACATAGTGGCTATAGGTAGTCTAGTTCCTATATTTAATCTCAATCGCTCTACAAATCCAGCAACTGGAAGCCCGTTCCGTGATGTATACGACGGATTTAAGTTAGTTTTCACAAGTAGGGCCATATTGCTCGTATTGTGCGTTACTTTTGTAGTGAACGGCTTAGCCTGGCCGGTTTACCAAGCGTTCATGCCAATTTTTGCAAAAGACATACTTGACGCTGGTCCTGACGGCTTAGGATTTTTGCAGACGGCGTCTGGAATAGGTGCTTTGATAAGTGCCATTGCCCTAGCTTATTTGGGTGACGTGACTTATAAAGGAAAAATTTACATTTTAGGATCAGGCTTGCTTGGCGTGTTTTTGTTAGTGTTTGCCCTATCCGAGTCGTACTTGTTGTCGCTGGCTGCTATGTTCACATATGGTTTAGTGAGTTCAGGGTTTGGGGTAATGCAAAGCACATTATTGATGACATTATCCCCACCCGAATTAAGGGGGAGGGTGATGGGAATGATGATCTTTTTTATAGGGATATTGCCGGTGGGCACGTTAGTTCATGGTGCAGTCGCTATGCTAATAGGGGTTCCATATGCGACTGCATTGGCCGGTGCAAGTTTGGCAGTTACTATGGCAGCCTTCTTCATTTGGTCCCCCACTTTACGGAAGCTGAGTTGAAGTAGCTAGTAACTCGAAGCACTATGCCGCAACAGAGACCTTCTTTTGGTCCAGCCGGAAAGTTAACCCTTCTCCGTCAGCATCTACTATAACTATATCTCCGGATTTACACTCCCCCGCTAGTATCTTTTTCGATAATTGATTTTCTAGGTATCTTTGGACAGTTCTGCGTAGAGGTCGAGCTCCAAATGCGGGGTCAAAGCCGGTGTTGGCGAGCCATTTACGCGCCTTGTCAGTAAGTTTAGCTTTAACACCATGTTCCGTAAGCCTATCGGCGACCCCAGCCATCACAAGATTAACTATTTCCTCTATTTGTTCTTGTGTTAGAGGGTCAAATACCACTATCTCATCGATACGGTTAAGAAACTCTGGTTTGAAGGCTTTTTTCAATTCAGCTTCAACTGATGACTTAAGTCGCTCTCTCTCAGATTCTACATTTTGGCCACTTCGAAACCCTATCGATGATCGATTTAGATCTGCGGTGCCCAGGTTGCTGGTCATTATTATTACTGTGTTGCGAAAATCTACTGTCCTTCCATGGCCATCCGTGAGTCTACCGTCATCTAATATTTGGAGGAGAATATTGAAAACATCGCTATGTGCTTTCTCAATTTCATCAAAAAGAACTACTCTGTAAGGCCTGCGGCGTACAGCTTCAGTTAACTGACCACCATCTTCATGCCCTATGTATCCAGGAGGTGCACCGATTAATCGTGACACGGAATGTTTTTCCATGTATTCGGACATGTCTATCCTGACCATATTTTGTTCGTCATCAAACAAGAAATGCGCTAAGGATCTGGCCAACTCAGTTTTACCTACGCCGGTAGGTCCGAGGAATACGAAACTTCCAACAGGCTTATCCGGATCCTTCATGCCAGCTCTGGCTCGCCTTATCGCATCCGATATCACTTTTATCGCTGGATCTTGTCCTATAACTCGTTGATGCAGTCGTTCTTCCATGTGAAGTAGACGCTCAGCTTCCTTTTCGAGCAATTGATGAACTGGAATTCCAGTCCACGTGCCAATCAACTCAGCGATAATTCCTGAGGTAACTGAGTCGTCTATTTTGTTCTCTTTGAAGTAAACTGCCTTTTCGTTTTGATATTCTTGTTCCAGTTTGAGTTTTTCTGATTGCAAACTGGCGGCCTGTTGATAATCTGATCTTTCAGATGCTGCCCCTTGTTCATCTGCTAGCTGTTTAATCCTCCGTTCCTTGTCTCGAAGCCGTTTTGGGAGTGTTTCCGCGTCGAGGCGCAATTTGCTAGCTGCTTCATCGATCAGATCGACAGCTTTGTCTGGTAGATGTCTCTCAGTCAAATAGCGACTACTCAATTTTACTGCTGCGTCTAAAGCGGAACTCTCAATTTTTATTTTGTGGTGCGCTTCGTAACGAGGGCTGACAGCTTTAAGCATTTTTAGCGCATCGTCTTCAGACGGCTCTCCGACCCAAATTGGTTGGAATCTCCTTTCCAGTGCCGAATCCTTCTCTATATATCGCCTATACTCGTCTGGTGTGGTAGCTCCAATGGTTTGCAGGTCTCCCCGAGCTAAAGCAGGCTTCATAAGGTTGGATGCGTCTATGGCTCCTTCAGCACCTCCGGCCCCGACGACATTATGAATTTCATCTATGAAGAGTATTATTTCACCTTTTGCACTTTTAACCTCGTCCATCACAGCTTTTAGCCGCTCTTCAAACTCGCCTCGAAATTTCGCACCAGCGATCAGTGCGCCCATATCAAGTGAAATTAGACGTTTGCCTCTGAGGATATCCGGAACATCTTCTGAAACTATTCGTTGAGCCAGGCCTTCTGCAATCGCTGTTTTCCCTACGCCTGCTTCACCTATGATTGCCGGGTTGTTTTTGGTGCGCCGCGTTAGCGTTTGCATAAGTCTATGTATCTCATTGTTTCGACCCACAACCGGATCAAGCTTGCCTGTTATGGCGAGGGCTGTAAGGTCGACTCCATATTTTGACAGAGCGCGATACTTGCTTTCTGCGCGTTGATCGGTTATTCGAGCGCTGCCTCTGATTTGCTGCAGAGCTTGATATATTTTTTCTTGGTCGATTCCAAACTGGCTGAAAATGTCAGATGAGTTGCCGTCCTCTATGAGCACGCAACCGATAAGAATGTGTTCAGTCCCGATGAATTCATCTTTAAGCCTTTCCGCTTCCGCTTTGGCATTTTCAACCGCACGTACGGCCCTAGGGGTGGCATATACCTGAGTAGGGGCGGTCTCCAATCGAGGACTGCTCTCCAAAATATCTTCGATGTTGGTTTTCATGGCGTTAATGTCAACGCCTAACTCTTCTAGCACCTCGACTGGTACACCGTGCTCAAGACGCAGTAGAGCGATAAGAATATGTTCAAGATCCCATTCCGAATGTTGATACTCCCGTACGACCTCTTGAGAGCTGTTCAGTACTTCTTGTGCCTGCTCTGTAAAATGTTCAGGTTTTAAAATCATTGTCTTCCTTTTGCTCCGGATAAGTTTTATCCATTGATTCGTAGTTAACGAAAGTGAAGTGCTCAGGTTTTTTCTGTGAGTCTTCCTTCCGTCAAGGCCTTAGTGCTTTCTGCCAGTCTCATGCGATTTAACTCCGATGTCACATTCTGGAGTTTGGACTCAAGCTCCGATATTTTTTCCATCAATTTCAGAGTGACCTCTGCCCCAGCGAGATTCATCCCCATGCCCTCCATTAGCGATTTGATTCTACGCAATCGATTTAGATCCCTTTCAGAATAGTAGCGCCGATTTCCGTCTGAGCGAGATGGAACTATCAATCCTGCTCTTTCGTAATATCTGAGGGTTTGTTGATGGACTCCCACCATACGTGCAGCTACACTAATTACATAAATTGGCTCGTCCAGGTTGTTCATAAGTTCTCTGTTTTTCCAGTGCGTGCCTGTTTAAGTGCCTCGAAAAGTTTTATCTCTTCGTCAGTTAAATTGTTAGGCAAGATAACTTTTAAAGATGCGAATAGATCTCCTACGTGGCCTTTCTTTTCCAAGCTGGGCATGCCTTGGCCCTTGAGCCGAAACATTTGCCCATTCTGGCTTTCTGGGGGGACTGTCAGCATGACCTTGCCCTTTATGGTAGTTACCTCTTGTTCGCTACCCAAGATCGTCTCAACCAGTGATATTGGAAGATCGGTGTAAAGATTGTCGCCTTTCCGCGTTAGTCGGCGGTGGGGAGTGACTTTGACCACAAGGTAGATGTCTACCGCCGCAGCATTAACGTGTATCCTCGATCCGCTCTCTACCCCTGCAGGTAGTCTTACTTCTATTCGTTTTGTATGTGGTCTAGGTAGCTGAACAGTCCGTCGAGCTCCGACATATGCTTCCTCCAAGGAGATTTCAGTTGCAATTTCCACAGGGGTGTTTCTTCTAGAGGCACCACCGTCAAAGAGTCCTTCAAAAACCGAACCTAAATTTCCGAAATGTCTAAGATCACCGAATTCTACGGACACACCTCTTGCCCCTCTAGATTGCCGGTTAAACCTTCCTTGGTTTGGATGTTTCCAATTGTCGCCATATTGATCATATCGGCGGCGCTTTTCCGAATCTAAAAGTACCTCATAAGCCTCATTTATCTCTTTAAACTTAGCCTCAGCGACGTTATCTCCTGGGTTTACATCAGGATGAAATTTTCTCGCAAGTCTCCTAAACGCCTGCCTGATCTCTTTGTCGGAGGCACTTCGATTAATCCCAAGTGTGCTATAGAAATCTTTCGCCATAGGTGAAGAATTCTATCTATACTCGACTAAGGTGTCAATAGACATATAGCAAATAATATAAAGAAGTATTAGAAAACATGACAATGCTATTATCAAGAAATGAAAATTAACTCCGAGAATACCGACTAGAATCGCTTGCGAGTGGCAATGGCCTACCAATCATGAGGGTGTAGGGGTGTAGGGGTGTAGGGGTGTAGGGGTGTAGGGGTGTAGGGGTGTAGGGGTGTAGGGGTGTAGGGGCGAACTTGTTCTAGAAAGCAGTGATTACTCCGCGACCCACTTCACCATTTTCTAGATCGGAATATGCTTGGTTGATGTCGTCCAGATGATACTCACGAGTGGCTAAACTGTCTATCTCAATTTTCCCGGATTTATATAGTTGGACCATGGTGTGCATGTCTATAGAAGGTCGGGAGCTGCCGTAGTAACTACCCTTAATCGTTTTTTCTTGACGCACAACTGACATGGCCTCTATGCCGGCTGGCTTGCCGATCGGAGCAAGACCAACTATTACGGCCGTTCCTCCCCTTCGTGTAGCTTCGTAAGCTTGAGTGAAGGTTTCGGTAGAGCCGAACACCTCGAATACAAAATCGGCTCCTAATCCGTTTGTGATTTCACGTATGCGATCGACAGGAGATTGGATAGTTGAATTGACCGTATGAGTTGCCCCAAATTTAGTTGCGAATTCCAGTTGCCCTTCTTTGATATCTACGGCAATTATCTTGGACGCGTTCAAAAGTCGTGCTCCTTGGATAACATTTAACCCGACCCCTCCTTAACCTATAACTGCAACAGTTTGTCCGGGCGTTATCTTGGCTGTAAACATTGCGGCACCCACACCTGTAGTGACACAGCAACCTATAAAGGCGGCAACCGACATTGGTACGCTGTCGTCAATTCGGATGCAGCCACTTTCTGGCACAATCGTTTCCTGAGCAAAGCAGGCTACTTTACCCTGATGTGTGATTCTTTCGCCTCCTTTGTGGAGGCGTGTGGTGCCATCGTACAAAAACCCGCCAGTTGCCGCGTGGACATCGCACAAATTGACTCTTCCGGAAACGCAAAAGAAACACCGACCGCAGTTGGGCACAAATGAAAGGATAACGCGATCGCCAGGTTTTACAGAGGTGACCCCTAGACCGACATCTAGGACTGTACCTGCACCTTCATGGCCCAATACGACTGGGAGTTTGGCCGTCGCTTCACCTTTCATTACGTGAAGGTCACTTCGGCATATACCCGCAGCGCCAACTTTAACGTGAACTTCACCCGTCTTGGGAGGGTCTAAATCAACCTCCTCTATCGATAGAGGTTGGCCTACATCCCACAAAACCGCAGCTTTCATACTCGCCTCCGTCAGCGGAAAATGATCGACCAGATTCTATCAGACGGTTATAGGTTGTGCTGTTGTTGATGCGAATGACATTCAACGCACTGACAAAGACTGCGCAGGCGATTGAAAGGGTATATGCCTGTATCGTGGAAGTCGCTCCAGAGAAAGCGTATGGCGTAACGACCTACCTGCATCCAGTCTAAAGCTTCAACATTTTTAGGTATATCCGAAATGGAGATTAAGCGTTTGCCCGTCATTTCGCTGACGCAAGCGGCGCATCCGCATTGAGAGCGTAAATAACGGTGTTCCAACACACTATCATGGCCATCACTCCATTTGATGCGAATGTCCTGAGGGGTGAGTTTTACATCGGATGGTTGGTCCATCAGGTTACCTGCCTATGTCTTACAGCTACAACTATTCCTTAGGCTTGAGTTCATCTACTTTTGATCTGGTTCCGACAGGATCTTTAAAGTAGTCGTAATTTACTGGGGTCCATTCTGCCCAATGTTCAGGCACTTCTTCCTCGGCGAAGATTGCATTAACTGGGCACACCGGTTCGCAGGCTGCACAGTCGATACACTCGTCGGGGTGAATGTAAAGCATTCGGTCATTTGGGTCGTCAGCACCATAAATACAGTCGACCGGACATACATCTACACAAGTTAAGTCCTTAACGTCGATACATGGTTCCGTAATGATGTATGTCAACAGGCGACTCCTTAATGTTTGATTCTTTGCTGCCTTGGTAATGGCGGATTAATTATAGAAACCCGTTGCAGGATTGGCAATGACCACTTTATTTTGTTGAACCCATCTCTTCTAGGATGGCTAAGGCAACGTGCAATCTTTTGATAACTCTGTCTCTGCCTATAACTACCATTGTTTCAAAGAGGGGTGGAGTTGCGTTGCTGCCGGTAACTGCGAGTCGTATAGCACCAAAAAGATGCCTGGTACTGAGATTCAGTTCTTTGGCTAATTCCCGTAGGGATGGTTCTAGCGTTGAAACGTTAAAATCTTTGGTAGATTCCAATTCACTTATTACAGATCTTATGGCACTAGCAGTTTCAGATTTGCCTAGTCCTTTCGGATTGAGATCTATTGAGTAATTTAGGTCGTCAACCAGTAAGAAGGAGGTCAGGCTCCAGATTTCCTCTGATGACACTTTTCTTACTCTGTCTTGAACTAGCTCTACAATTTGTTTGATGTAATCGTTATCGAGTAAGCTTGTAGACACATCTTTTTTCTGATGATAATTATAACCTTTTATATGCTCCGCGAGTTGTTCAACTGGCATACTTCGTATATATATCCCATTCATCCACTCGAGTTTGGTGATGTCAAAAATCGCAGGAGATTTGCCTATTCTAGATAGCGAGAAATTCTCTATTAACTCTGTTAAAGGGATCACTTCTGTCTTGTCATCTAATGACCAGCCAAGGAGAACGAGGAAGTTAAGCATTGCCTCAGGTAGATACCCTTCGTCGCGGTATTCAAGCAAGGTGGTCGCACCATGCCTCTTGGAAAGCTTTGCACGGTCCGAACCCAATATCATAGGCAAATGGGCGAAGATTGGCGGATCGAAACCGAGCGCCTTATATAACAATAAGTGGCGAGGCGTGCTTGGCAGCCACTCCTCGGCTCTCATAACGTGACTAATTTGCATGTGATGGTCGTCTACGACATTCGCTAAATGGTAAGTTGGAAAACCGTCTGACTTCAGAATTACGAAATCGTCTATAACTGGTAGTTCAACGTTAACTTTTCCGCGTATAAGATCATCGGTGGTTACTGGAGGCCCTTCGATTGGAGTAGCAAATCTTACAACGCGGTTAAGCCCAGATTTATCCTTTCTGGAATGCCCAGCGGAACGACACAGACGGTCGTATCCTGGCGGCTTCCCGAGTTTCTGTTGCTCTTTTCTCATTGAGGCCAGTTTGTCAGGAGAGCAAATACAATAGTAGGCATCGCCTTGCTCAATTAACTTGTCGACTGCCTCTTGATATATGTTTAGCCTTTCTGATTGTAGGTAGGGACCAAAATCCCCTCCTACTATTGGGCCCTCGTCCCAATCTATCCCTAGCCATTGTAAAGATTCGAGAATATTTTCAATGGCACCTTCAACAGATCTGCTTTGATCGGTATCCTCGATACGGACTATGAAAGAGCCACCAGAGTGCTTGGCGTATAGCCAGTTGAATAGTGCAGTACGAATGTTGCCCACGTGAGGGTAACCGGTAGGGCTGGGGGCATATCTTACTCGAATGTCAGATTCATTCATCTTACTTAATAGGATACTAGGCTGGGCAATTTATGTCTAAGAAAACGAGCGGTCACGTACTTTAGAGAGATCTTGCAATTTCATGCCTGTGCATTTTTCCTAAGTTATCATATAATTGTCACCGTTCTGTGGAGTTAGCCACGTTTCGATAAGAAGGTGTGCGTAAATCGAAGCCCCGTCAGGCAAATTTTGTTCAGGAACTACTTAATATGAAACAATCTAGTGCTCCAACAATTACGTATCGTTCTATTTTTGTGCCTCCCCTGTTATTGATTGTAACTTTTGGATTGTATGGATTGGTTTGGTTCTACAAGACTTCTGATGAGTTGATCAGATATAACAAGCAAGAGGGCAATCCCCTTGCATGGCTAATCATGGCGCTTATACCTCTCCTAAATATATTTGCGGTCTTTTCCCACGCTCAAGCGGTGGAAAAATTTTCAATGAGGGACGGACACGAGCGTATCGGAGCGACATTAATATTTCTAATGTGGCTGTTTCCACCTTTGGCTTTACTATTTATTCAGGCTGAGCTTAATGCTGTGGGCAGAGGCAAGAAGGGCTCATAATCTAGGATTATCTTAATTCGTTAATAACTTTTTCTAAGTCTGCTGGGAGTTCGGAGGTGAACTCTACGTATTCTCCTGTAGACGGAAGAGTAAAGCCAAGTTTATGTGCGTGCAGAAACTGTCTGTCAAGAAATGGGACTTTGCCTCCGTATTTTTTGTCCCCCGCTATAGGGTGACCCATGGTCGAAAAATGAACCCTTATCTGGTGAGTCCTGCCGGTTCTAGGCTTAATCTCCAGCAATGTGAAGCCACTTAGGGACAATAGGGATCTATATTCCGTAAAGGACTCCCGTCCACCTTCTATCACGGCCATTTTTTGCCGTGATCTAGGGTTACGAGCTATAGGTGCATCTATACTACCTTGCGGTGATTTTGGAGTTCCCTTTACAAGGCCTAGATAGGTCTTGTTAAATGAATGACTTTTGATTTGGCCAATCAACTCTTTATAGGCTTTCTGATTTCTAGCTACAACCATTAGTCCTGAAGTTTCCGCATCGAGTCTGTGAACCAACCCGGGCCTACTCTCATTTCCGACTTTGGCGATGTCTGGATAATGGGATAATAGTGCGTTAACTAACGTGCCACTGCGGTGGCCAGGAGCCGTGTGTACTACTAGTCCTGCTGCCTTGTCCACTACCACCAAGTCGTCATTCTCAAAAATCTTTGTAATAGGGATTACTTCAGGTTGTGGATTTGCGGCCGATTGCTGATCAGGTATGGTTATTTGGATCTGATCTCCAAGCTTTATCTTCTGCGATGGTTTCGTTACCTGTTTATTCAATATCACAAAACCGTTTTCGATGAGATGTTGAGCTTGCGATCTAGATAGATCAGGTACTAAAGCAACTACAAATGTATCTAATCGTTGAGCTTTTTTAGAATGAACTTGATGATTGAGTTGTTGCCCGTTGTCAATTTGGAGCATGTACTTTTCGCCTCAGATTCTTAATGCTTATGGGCTTTTTGGGCTGACTCATCGTTGAGTTCTTCAATGGAGTTTGGTTCAGAGTCTTCGCTCGGTATTTCAACTGGTGATCTATACAGGAGCCAAGCAAGTATTATTATTCCTGAGACTATGGAAACGTCTGCAAGGTTGAACACTGGCCAAGGTCCTACATCAAGGAAGTCAGTGACTTTGCCCATCGTGATTCGGTCTACAAGATTTCCGGTTGCACCTCCCAGTTGTAGACCTAGGCTAGTCCTTATAAGCCAGTCTCTACCAGCTTGTTTTCGGAAAAAAAGTAGAAGTACACCTATACCGATAACGGACGCAATTAGTAAGAATAGCGTCTGGTTTGGGAAGAACCCAAATGCGCTCCCAGTGTTACTAACATGTGTAATTCTAAAGAAACCGTCTGTGGGGAAAGACCTTCCTTCTATGAGACTGTTCCTTACCCATGACTTTGTGGCTTGATCTATCAAGAAAACAACAAATATCAGAGTTGCCAACAAGAGATCTGACCGCCATCCAAGGATCCTAAGCATTGTTTCAGTGTTTGAATCAGTTGGTTTTTTTTCGTTGTCTGTGGTAGAGCAAGGTTTGCTATGTTGATTATCAGGAAGCTGCATTGTACTGTTCCCTCTTTATACATAAAGTCTAGCACACACTTAAAACAGGTTGGAAAGAAGGAAGGGCCTTTTCGGAGCGTTCCCTGCTAGAGTGTAGGGGGCTATCAAAAGGAGTTTGAATGCGAATCTTTGATCTTAGAAGCGATACAGTTACCCATCCTACGGAAGAAATGCGCATAGCAATGGCGAACGCTGAGGTAGGAGATGATGTATTTGAAGAAGATCCAACAATTAACAAATTGGAGGCCATGGCTGCTGAAAGATTTGGCAAAGAGGCTGCAGTTTATGTTGCTAGCGGAACGATGGCCAACCTCGCATCAGGCCTAGCTCATTGCCAGCGTGGTGATGAAGCTATCATTGGAGCTGAGTCACATATTTTCCAGAATGAAGCTGGTAGTTTGTCGGCGTTGGGTGGAGTGCATATTCGTACCGTTCCAAACGATAATTTGGGAATGATGGACCCTGATGAGATCGAGGCAGCAATTCGTCCTGATAATATTCATCAGCCTCGGACCGCGTTGATATCTTTGGAAAACACGCAAAATAGGTGTAGTGGAGCCGTTCTAGATTCTGTATACACTGAACAAGTCGCATCTATTGCTCACAGTCACGATATAGCTCTGCATATAGACGGCGCTCGTATTTTTAATGCTGCGGTTGCCTTATCGGTATCTGTATCTGATCTCGTCCGAACAGCCGATACGGTTAGTTTCTGTTTATCTAAGGGATTAAGCTGCCCAGTTGGGTCCTTGGTATGTGGGACAAGGGACACAATTAACTTAGTTAGAAGAAACAGAAAGTTACTGGGAGGCGGCATGCGCCAGGCTGGGATAATTGCTGCTGCTGGGATTGTAGCTTTGGAAACTATGGTCGATAGATTGAGTGAGGATCATGAAAGCGCAAGAATTTTGGCAAAGGGCCTAGCGTCTATCCCGTCACTCGTAATTAATCCCGAAATGATACAGACAAACATTGTGATATTTGACGTGAAAACAGGCCCTATCCCTGAATTATTAAGTGCCTTGAAGATCAAAGGTGTCCTTGCTTCTTATACTGGGGGTCGTGGCGTGAGGATGGTTACTCATTATGGGATTACACCGGAGGATATAGAGGAGATTTTGAACATAGTGGAGGCAGTAGCGTAAATAGGTGAAAGTTGCTAAGCAATAAATATACAAACGGTTCTCATAGCAGAAAACAGGCGAGAATATCTCGCCTGTTTTCTGCTATGTCTAATCGGAATTACAGATTTTATTGGGTAGGTGCCGGCTTTTCCTCAATGAGTATTGGTATAGATATGCTTGCGAGGGGCTGGCTTGTGCTAGAGCTAACCAATGATCCTTTCTGGGTAGGATTAATAGCTGGGTTGGGGGGATTGGCACAGGTAGGATTCGGGCTTTTCGGCGGAGTTTTGGTGGATCGTTTGAACAAACGGCGGGTTTTACTATGGGTCCAAGCACTATCTGGATTGGTGGCGATAGCAATCGGACTTGTTATTTTCTTCGATACTCTTACTCTCTGGCATTTGGCCTTGTCTGCTGTGCTTCAAGGTATGCTCATGGCGGCCCGACTTCCAGCGGGCAACTCTATGATATATACGATGGTGGGTCGAAAAGTTATTCTAAATGCCCTAGCATCTCAACTCCTTGCTTTTAACCTTTCTAGAATATTTGGATCATTGCTTGCTGGAACCGCAATAGATGATTTTGGCGTTGGATATGCCTATGTATTCATGGCTGCAAGTTCGTGGTTTAGCGCCTTCATGATTCTGTTTGTGAATGGTGACTATAGATCTGAGGGTCGCGGAGAAACGTTTTGGCAATCTGCCAAAGTGGGGCTGTCGTATGCATATGAGAATCGGCCAATTCGGGTTTTGCTATTGATGAGCGTGCTAATGGAGCTTTTTGGATTCTCGTTTAACGTAATGTTGCCTGTAATGGCCCGAGATGTATTGGGGGTTGGCGCGACTGGCTTGGGATATTTGTCAGCTGCTGCAGCCTTTGGAGCTACCGTGAGCACTATCACCGTTGCGGGGTTAGGTGATTTCCGAGAAAAGGCGAACCTGTTGATATTTACGGCGCTCGCAGCCGGTATATCTATTTCGTTGTTCGCCTTTTCTCCTTGGTTCCTGTTATCGTTAGTTTTTAGCGCCATGGTTGGGGCTGCCCTCATGTCCTATGACGCAATTATGGGTGCTTTATTACAGTTGTTGTCTACTGATGAAATCAGAGGCCGGGTACTGGGTCTTTACGGTCTGACTTTTGGCTTTACGCCACTAGGTGGCTTTATTGTAGGGACCATCGCTAGCTTATTTAGTGCGCCGTTGGCAGTTGGATTAGGGGGACTAGTTATAGTTACATACATTGTATCTGTGCAGGGGTTCATAAAGAGAACCGTTCAAAAAGCAGTACCCTAAGACTTATTTGAACCCCTCTCCTCATTTTTGTTATGTTTGTCACCCCACCAACGATTCAACCGTTCAGCGACCGTTTTTTCATATCCTTGATTTGATGGATGATAGTATGTTTTGCCCTTTAGATTATCGGGCAAATTATCTTGCCCAGCGAAGTGATCGTTGAGCTGGTGAGGGTACTGATAACCCTTCCCGTAGCCCATCTTTTGCATCGTTGAATTGACAGGGTTGCGTAGGTGTAGAGGCACAGGATCGACTCGGTTTGTTTTAACGTCTTCCAGTACCTTGTTGATTGCTGTATAGGCCGCGTTACTTTTGGGAGCCGTTGCTAGATAAATGGCTGCCTCCGCCATAGGGATGCGACCCTCTGGCATTCCAATGAAATGTACCGCTTGCTGAGCGGCCACTGCGATGGTGAGGGCTTGCGGATCCGCAAGTCCGATATCTTCAGCTGCCAAGATTACCATGCGACGCGATATGAAAAGGGAGTCCTCTCCAGCTTCAATCATGCGCCCCAGCCAATAGATAGCGGCATCTGGATCAGAAGCTCGAACTGATTTAATAAATGCTGAAATAGTGTCGTAATGTTGATCACCTTTTTTGTCATAGCTCAATGCTCTCCTCTGTAAAGCCCCTTCCATAACCGGAAGTGTTATACAGTGAGCTCCTTTCTCGGTCTGCTCCGAAGCAGAAGCCGCTAATTCGATGGTGTTAAGTGCCGCGCGAGAATCGCCGTTAGATATTGCCAACAGTAAAGTTAGCGCTTTCGGATCGACGGACACGTTCATGTGCCCTAGGCCACGATCTGAATCTTTCAAGGCTCTTTCTATTATCAGCGCAATCTCGTCTTCGGCCAGAGGATGCGTGGTGAAAATCCTAGAGCGGGACAGGAGTGGTGATATAATTTCAAAAGATGGATTTTCAGTTGTGGCTCCTATAAAAGTTACAGTGCCATCTTCCACATGGGGCAAAATTACGTCTTGTTGAGCTTTATTGAACCTATGTATCTCGTCGACGAAGAAAATAGTGCGTTGCTCGGACATTCCTAGACGATCTCTGGCCTCCTGAAATATTCGACGTAGATCGCTTACCCCAGAAGTTACTGCAGATACTTGTTCGAAGTGCGATTTAGTCACCGACGAAATTAGCGAGGCTAAAGTAGTCTTTCCAGAACCAGGAGGTCCCCATAAGATCATTGATGGAATCTGATCGGATTCTATGCTCTGGCGAAGGACGGCTTCAGGCCCCACTAAGTGTTCTTGCCCCACAAGCTCATCAAAATTACGTGGTCTCATACGGGCAGCCAGTGGGGCATTTAGATTTTGTATGGATTGTCGGTGATGTTCAAAGAGAGTCATCTTAATCCTGCTGTAATTAGACGAAACTGTTTTTATTGCGACTTTTCGGTCTTATCATATCAAGGTTTGATAAATCTACCAGCTAAGTTACCTTTCCTCCATTTCGGTTATCGTGACGCCGTAGTCACCCTCGCCGTGATCTGCGAATCGAAAATCCTTAACCAAAGGGTGAGTTTTTAATAGATCCCACACTGCTCTAGATACGGCTCCAGAACCCTTGCCGTGCACTACCCGCACGGTGCCAATTTCGTTAACGAATGCACTATCGAGATACTTCTCCAGTTTGTATAACGCGTCTTCTACAGGCAAGTGCCTAAGGTGAATCTCGGGATCGAAGTTAACCATAAATGTGGGCAATAGTTGCCCGATCGTTTTTTGGACAGCTCATGATTGATTTTCTTTTAGAACCGACAATAGAGATTTCTCCAAAATTGGCTCTTCTGTACCTGTGACCGTTCTTAGATCAACCACAACTTTACCATTTTCGATCCGTGTGATTATAGGTGGATTGCCCTGTCTGAGAAGTGAAGAAACTTTTTCAGCGTTACCATCTATGGCTAGTAGCCAAGTTGGCAAGGTTTCTCCAGGCAGACTTCCGCCTCCTATCGGAGATCCCCCCTCAATTATAGATGAGTAATGAGGTATCTTAGATTGTAGTTGAGAAGCACGCTCCCGTATCACAGATTCAGGCTGTGAGATCATTTTCCATACTGGAATTTGGTCGGTGGCCTCATTTCGTAGGTAGTGTAAGATAGTCGCCGTCAAGGCGGCGAGGCTGAGTTTGTCTATGCGAAGCGCTCTTGCTAGAGGATGCTTTGAAAGTTGTTCTATAAGATGCTGCTTGCCAACTATGATGCCTGCCTGAGGACCTCCTAGAAGCTTATCCCCAGAAAAAAAGGTCAGGTCACAGCCGGATGAGACGCTTTCCTGCACTGTGGGTTCCTTTATCAGGCCAAACTGCGTAGTCTCCAGTAAGCATCCAGATCACAGATCGTGTAGGACGGGTATGCTTTTCCATCGTCCTAGATGAGACAGTTCGGTTAAGCTTGCAGAATGAGTAAACCCTGTTATGCGAAAATTACTCGAGTGCACTTTGAGAATCGCACCAGTCTCACCACCAATTGCCCCTTCGTATTCAGTGGCATATGTCCGGTTGGTAGTCCCTATTTCTACTAACTTGGCACCACTTTGGGCTAGGACTTCTGGTATTCGGAATCCGCCTCCGATTTCGACGGCTTCTCCTCTGGAAACGATAACCTCTTTATTCTTCGCGAGAGTAGCTAAGCCAAGCATAACTGCGGCGGAACCGTTGTTTACCACTAACGCTGCCTCGGCGCCTGTAACTAACGAAAGTAGCCCGTTGATTCCAGTTTGTCTCGATCCGCGGATTCCCGAATCGAGATCGAACTCTAAATCGGAGTAGCTACCAGATGCATTTTCAATTGACTGTAGCGCCTGATTGCTGAGCGGGGCACGGCCGAGATTGGTATGTAGTACCACTCCAGTTGCGTTTATTACTCGTCTTGGGCTATTTGCCCATAGCTTGTGGGCTTCAGTCTCTACTTGCGATATGAATTGATTGAGATCAAAGCTAGAGGTATCAAGCACATTAGAGTTGCGAATTATCTCCATTTGACTCCTGAGGAGATTAGCGACAGCGTGATGTGAGTAATTCGCGATAAGATCCTGTATTATTTTTTGCTCCAATACGGAGTGAATGCTTGGAATTCCTCGGAATCTGTGGGTCACAAGGCCCCCTCGACAAGTGAATGGAGAAATTGTAGCACAACGGGAGTGATTTTCTGTCGGCCTGTTTCTTGACCCTTCGTAAATACGATTGTTAGAATGGGGGTTACGTCTTCGTTCAGAGATAGGTGAAAATGATATCTATAGGGCTGACTGGCGGAATGGGGTCTGGTAAGACTGAAGCGAGCCGTATCCTTAGCGATTTGGGTGCGGAGGTAATCTATGCTGATCAAGTCGGCCATAAGGCTTATCTCCAGAATACAGAAACTTGGCACGAGTTAGTCCGTAATTTTGGTGAGGACATTTTGCAATCCGATGGTGAAATAGATCGCCGGAAACTGGGAACAATAGTTTTCTCGGACCCAGAACAACTAGACAAGCTGAATTCGATTGTTCACCCGCGAATGCGCCAGATGCTTCAGGAAATGCTTAGAGGGTTTTCTGAAAATGGAGCGAAGGTTGCGATTTTGGAGGCAGCAATCCTGATAGAGGCCGACTGGCTTTCTCTGGTAGATGAAGTCTGGACTATAGAAGTGCCAGAGTCAGTTGCGGTAGAGCGGGTCAAAATCAGGAGCGGACTTCAAGAGGAAGATATAAGGAAACGCCTGAGATCGCAATTGACAAATGAAGACCGATCAAAAAAAGCTGATGAGGTCATAGATAATAGCAATGACATCAATGAACTTAGAAGGAGAATTGAGGATATCTGGATTACGCGGATTAAAAGGGAGGCATAGTTGACTACGGCAAAAGAAACTAAACTGATAAGCAGGGAATTTCTGATTGAGGAATATGTGATTGAAAAAGAACCATACTATGTCCCAGTCGGGGACGAGATTGAACTTTTTGAGGCTGCTTACGCAACGAAGATTCCCGTGCTTTTGAAAGGACCCACCGGTTGTGGGAAAACTCGATTTATTGAACATATGGCTTGGAGATTAGGTAGCCCGTTAACTACCGTAAAGGATAATAAGAGAACGCAAAATGGTAGTACAGCGATACCTCTCATAACTATTGCTTGTCACGAAGATTTAACTGCAAGCGATTTGGTGGGTAGATACCTTCTTGAGGGTGAGGAGACCAAGTGGATTGATGGCCCGTTAACCAGAGCTGTTAAAGCCGGTGGTATATGTTATCTCGATGAGATAGTTGAAGCACGTAAGGATACAACGGTATTGATACATCCTTTAACGGATCATAGGCGGGTCTTGCCAATTGAGAAGAAGGGCCAAATTTTAGAGGCCTCTGAGGGTTTTTTGCTTTGCATATCTTATAACCCCGGATATCAGAGCGCGCTTAAGGATTTGAAGCACAGCACTAGACAAAGGTTTGTCTCACTCGAATTTGATTACCCTACGGCTGATGTGGAAGCGCAGGTTATTCGGCATGAAAGCGGGGTCTCTGCCAAGATTGCTAATTCTCTTGCTAAGTTGGGAGAGAAGGTAAGGAATCTCAAGGATCATGGTTTACAGGAAGGTGCGAGTACTCGCTTGTTAATTTACGCTGGCAAGCTAATTAAACAAGGCATTGCCCCGCGTCGTGCAAGCCAAATTGCCGTAGTATGGGGTGTAACCGATGATGAGGAGATACAAGAGAGTATAGAAGAAGTTGTCACGTCAATCTTCGAATAGATTTGGGGTTAGAAGTTACTTTGATAAAAGATGGCAAGCTTGAACAAATAGAACGATTGCTAAATAGCAGGCAGGCGAAAAGCTTGCAAGGGCTTAAGCTAAAGCTTTCCGCAGTTTTCGTTCTGCTTTATCGAACTTATTTTGGCTATGTAGTTCTGTTAAATAAGAGAACTCAGAAAGTAAAATTCAATAAGGGTGAAATTTGTTTTCCAGGCGGTGGAATGGATAAATCGGATGATAGCCTACTTGCCACGGCACTCAGGGAGACGCATGAAGAGATGGGTATAAGATCTGTTGATGTTGATTTATTGGGAGAGCTTGATGAGACTACGACTAGGACTGGTTTTGTAATCAAGCCATTTTTGGGCACGATACCTTACCCGTATGAATTCAACCCCAATGATGATGAGGTAGAAGAGGTCTTAGAAGTGCCGGTGGCAACGCTACTAGATCCCAATAATGTAAGTGAAGTAGACTGGGCTCACTCTCGACTTTACAGTTACAAGCACCATCAAATTTATGGCGCTACCGCCCGAATACTTGAACAGATGATTCGTGTAATGGAAGAATCTGGTTGGGATGGAGCTTAGTTAGCAGATGGATTTATCTTTACAGAAAATTGAGCAGGATTTATCGAGATTCCCGCCGTCAGTTGGAGAGAACTTTCGGCAATCCAGCAGCATATTGTCTGCAAACCTTACGGACGAGCAAGTGTTTGCTTGGGCTTCCTTTGGTCTGCAGATAGCTCGCCAGACGGCAAGGTCTTGGGAGCCTGCGTCTGAGTACTATCGTGTTAGCCCTGATGTGAGACCTTATTTAAGTGAACAGGAGTTGTTGGATTGGGGTCAAGTTGGAGTTGACTTGTGTTTAGACTCACCAAGTTTAGGGAACGCTTTTTTTAGAGTCAGTGCTTCGTGTTTTAAACAGATTAAGGCCGAGGATATTAAAGACTGGGCTTTGCTTGGAAAGCGTTTGTACAAAGGCACGTGGAAATCAGTCATGCTGGCTAACAAATTCTTTGAAATAAGCCCAAATCTTTTAGAGAGCATGACTTTTGGGGTAGTAGGCAGATTTGTTGAATTACTAGATGCACTTTCGTACAAGTCGACGGAATTGGCGACGGACTGTTTGTTGCTGGGCGAACAAATATTGCCCGAATTTAGCGACGATATGAGTGCTCTGATTGAATTGTCTCATTCCTTAGTAGAGCACAACTGGAGAGAAGTAAAGAGCAGTTTTGAATCTACGTCTCAATTGATTAAATACCTGGAGCCTGGCCAACGTAGCCGGGTATTAGAGATTTGCAATGAGATGGTTAGAGGGGGCTTGACCAACGTTAGTGCATTCATAAATGAAAGTGTTAGGCCGTTGGCTAAGGTAGATGCTGTTGATAGAGGCAAGTTACTGGATAGCGCTGAGATGCTATTGCCGTTTTCTCACGAAGCAGTGGCCGCGTTTCTTAGCAGTGCCCCCGATTTACTGGATCGGATGAATCAGGACCAACTTATGGCCTGGTTCGATTCAGGTATGGGTATATTAAAAGATAATCATGACGGTGGACTAGCTTATTTCAAAGTGGAGTCGGCTACCTCCGAGAGAGTTCTAGATAACCTTTCTTCTGCAGTGGAACTGGACAAAGTTAAGGGATTACTGGGTATGTATTGTAGAGCTTTGGCAGGTTCAGGAGTAGAAGTAGCTCATGCAACCGAACTGATGTCTAAGAATATTGGGTGGGTTTCTGAAGACCACGCTACAACTGAGGGCAGCGTGGTGTATTTGCCAGATGCAGTGGATAAATACGAAACAAAAGAGGAGAATTATTCGCTGTTCAAGGTTGTTTGTACTCATCAAGTTGGCCACATTGAGTTTGGTAGTTTCAATTTTGTTTTTAATAAACCGTCCTTTCTGTTTAACGAAACACGTTTAGCCAGATCTAAAACCCATTTAGGTGAGGAATCAACGAATATATCTGAGGGTGCGAATAGTTCTCAAGAAGTTGAATCAGATCGAGTGTTCTTGACTGATATGGAGAGGTTCTTCAATCTTTTTGATAATAGACGGTTGGCGTTAGATATATTCACGGTAATTGAAGATGGGCGGCTTGACTTTAGGATTCGCACTGAATATGAGGGTCTCTCTAATTCTTACTCCGTGGTGCAGCGCGATTCTCTAGCTGAAAGACCAGAAATGAAAGAGATGCCGCTACAGGAAGCGATGATCGAGTTTTTGGTGAGGCTGAGCCTTCACCAGCGAAAGGGACTGTCGGCTCCGAAAAAGTATTTGGAACAAGCCAAGGCTTTGGCCAGGATATTTCGCCGTATGTTGAATGTAGAAGCGTTGGTGGAGGATTCAGCAGAAGCGACTATTCGCATTTACGACCTTATGTCCGATATTCCAAACGTGGAAGCTTCTGAAGATGAGTGGACCACTATGGACATTGACATGGAGGAAGAGCAGATGTCCGAGCCTGATCAACTGGATGAAGAATTGGAGCAAATGCATGATTCTTCGGATGCCTCTGACGCGGCTGAAATTGGATTGTCTGATGAGCAGGCTTACGATTCACCTCCTCAGGTAGATTATCGTGGTGACTTCAAGCCAGAACTTAGTCAGTTACTGTCTACCCTGAGGATGCAAGGTGATCAAACTGGATTGCAGGAAAACAGGTCTGACCTGTCAAAAGAGGAATTGGAACAGATGTTAGCAAATAGTGCGGAATTAGATATGCCGCAAGATATGGATGGAGCTTCTCCCGAAGAATTAGGTGCTCTAATTCAAAATTTGGTACAGGAGATAGGTTCTGGGCAGACTTCGGAGTCAGGCCAAGGGCAAGGGATGATTCCTCACGTTGATGAGGAAGGGTACCCGATAGAGATTGGGGAGCCACTAACTTATGTTTATGACGAGTGGGATTTTCGCGCTGACGACTATAAACCTCGTTGGTGCGTAGTCAGGGAAAAGTGGGTTCCAGAGGGAGATCAGCAGTATTTCGCCGACACGTTGCGGGAACACTCTAGCCTTATGAGACAGATACGTCGCCAGTTTGAGATGTTGGCGCCTGAGGTTTACAGGAAAACTAAGCATTTGCCTGATGGTGAAGATTTTGACCTAGATGCAGTTATAGAATCCATTATTGACAAGTGGGCTGGCGAATCACCTACGGATAAAGTTCACTGGCGTAGAAATAAAGTTGAGCGAGATGTGTCTGTTGTGTTTTTGTTAGACATGAGTGCCTCTACGGCCGAAGCTATAGATGATGCTCGGCGTGATACTTGGGAAGCGCCTGATGATCCGGTGGAATATATGGCTTGGTTGCGCACCAGACGCTTAGAGGGGCACGGGCGTAGCTATAAACGCATAATTGATTTGGAAAAAGAGAGTTTGGTTTTACTTATCAACGCCTTAGAAACTATAGGTGATGTTTATGGCATATACGGTTTTTCAGGTTACGGCAGAGAAAATGTGGAGTTCTATACGATTAAGGATATTGCAGAAACTTTTTCTGAAAGGGTGAAGAAGAGGATTGACAGGGTAACGCCGTTGCACGCTACCAGAATGGGCCCAGCCATAAGGCATGCGATAACCAAGTTAGAGAAGCAGGATTCCAGAACTAAAGTACTGTTTTTGATCAGTGATGGTAGACCGCAAGATAGGGGCTACAGTAGAGAAGGAGTCGAAAAAGAATATGCGGTGCATGATACGAAGATGGCGTTGACGGAAGCGAGGAGAAAGAACATAACTCCGTTTTGCCTGACTGTAGACAAGACTGGACATGATTATTTGGCGACAATGTGTCAGGATATGGGCTATGAAGTCTTGGACGATATTAGCGCTTTGCCAGCCCGACTGCCGGCTTTGTACAGAAAACTGACTGTTTGACCCGCTGTTTATTTTCGATGGATAGTATCTCTAAGTTGTAGTAGAGCCATAACCGTTGCTCGATTCTTGACGAGAGATCTGCTACTTGAAGGGAAGCGGTGGTAATAAGACTCATTGCTGGTTTGTTTTGAAATGCCTATGTACACGGTGCCAGGTGCCTTCCCTTCCATCGGATTTGGGCCGGCAACACCAGTGATTCCAACACCAATATCGGCATTTAGTGTGAGGCGTATGGCTTCCGCCATGGCTTTAGCGACCTCTTGACTAATGGCTCCGTATTTCGATATTAGGTCAGTAGGCACACCTGAAGCGATTTTGGCATCATTGGTGTATGAAACCACACCTCCTTTATAGTACTTAGAACTTCCAGATACGTTGGTGATCGAGTCTGCCAAAAGTCCTCCGGTACATGACTCCATAGTGGCTAAAGTTAATCCAAGATCGTTCAACAGCCTCCCTACACTTTCTTCAGCGGTTTCTTCATCAGTGCCCCAGACGTAATCCTTAAAGATTGACATTAACTGACGGTCGACTTCTTCAAGCATTCGATTCGCTGAGTTTTGATTTGTTGCGCGGGATATGATCCTAATGTGAATCCCGTCTGGTTTGGCGTAAATGCCTACATAAGGGTTATCTATAGCCAAAACTGGGCTCGCCATTTCGTCAACGGCGCCTTCGGACAAACCAATAGTTTTGAGCGTCTTAGTCATTATGACGTTACCTTCTTTAGTCTCGAGTAGGAGCTTTGAAACCTGCTCTGACCACATACCCTGGATTTCGCGAGGGGGGCCTGGGAGTGCCACAATTACTCTTTTGTCTTTACGTACCCACCAACCCGGAGCAGTTCCCATCCTATTGGGTATAGCCTTTGCGGATGGAATGAGCCAGGCTTGCTTGATGTTGGTTTCTGGCATTTCATTCCCACGGGCTATAAAGATATTTTTTAGGTGATCGAGTTGTGCCGAATCTACGTAGGTCTTTTCTCCCAAGACAGAAGCTACAACTTCTCGAGTCACATCGTCTTTGGTGGGTCCTAGGCCACCAGTTGTAAAGGTGTAAGAGTTATTTTCCCATGAACGCTTTAGAACCTCTTCATAAAGTTCTGGGTCATCTCCGATTAGCGTTACTTTACGAACTTCTATACCGAATTCTGGTAAACGGGCTGCGAGCCAAGATGAATTTGTGTCTTGGATTTCTCCCATTAGCAATTCAGTACCGGAGGCGATTATTTCACCGTACACAGATTGTTACCTCAGGAGGCATGATTTGTGGCAAGTTTGTTTTTGAAATAGTCGACAGTAAGATCAATTCCATCTGATAAATCGACTTTCGGAGACCAGCCGAGTAATCGCTTTGCCTTTTTGTTGTCCAAGGCAATCTTGAATACGTCTCCTTCGCGGGCTGCCTCATGAGTTGGCGCTAACGTATAACCTGTAGATTTGGCCAACAGTGAGACTATGGTATTCAATGAAGTAGCCTCACCTACTCCAATGTTATATTCTTCATTCTCTTTTTGTTCAACAGCCTTCAGATTTGCCTCCACTACGTCACTTATGTAGACGAAATCCCTCTTTTGGTCACCATTGCCAAAAATCGTCACTTTTTTGTTTGTTAGCATTCGTTGCGCGAATATTGCTATGACTCCCGCTGCGCCAAAAGGGGATTGTCTTGGTCCATACACGTTGCTATATCGCAAGATAGTATATTTTAGACCTGATGACTCCGCGAAAGCCCTAATGTAGACTTCAGCAGCGTACTTGCTCGCTCCGTATGGGGAGACAGGTCTTATCGGATGGATTTCTGGGCAGGGGATCTCTTCGGGATTTCCGTATAGTGCCCCTCCAGTTGAACTGTAAATAAATCTTTTTATTCCAAGATTGCTACATATGCTGAGTAGATTCAGTGTTCCCAAAACGTTAATTGTCGCGTCAGTCTTTGGGTCTGCAACTGATTTTGCTACGCTAGCCTGCGCGGCAGTATGAAAAACTATATCGGGGCGTTCAGCCTCTAACACCTCTTTTAGAGCGGGATCACAGATATCCAGTTGATGAAAAGATGCTCGGGAATCAAGGTGTTCCTTATCGCCGGCACTGAGATTATCAACCACCGTAATTTCGAAACCCTCCCTAATTAGGCGATCAACTAAGTGGGAGCCTATGAACCCACTTCCTCCGGTGATTAAGGCTCGTTGAGGACTCAAATTAAACCTCTCGCTAAATTTTGCGATTCGTTGCTATCCGTTTCTTAATTAAGGATACTTAGGTCACTTAGGTAATTAAAGGGGTGGTAAATTCTCTTCTGCTTCTTTCAAGTCTTTGTGGTTGTCTACAGCTTTCCAAAACTTGGTGGTTTTATATGAGAAAAGCTTTCCCTCTGCAGCAAGTTCTGGAAATGTAGAATCTTCGTGGTCACCTATCTCTGGTAGACGAGGTGCTATTGAGGTCTCCAAAATGTACATTCCGGCATTTATCCACAACGGGAGGTCCCCTTTTTCCCTAAAAGCAGTTATACGGGTTGAATCGTCTGTTTCAACAACCCCATAAGCGCTGGGGTATGGCGTTAGCATAATTGTAGCGATTGCTCCGTTATTTTTGTGAGCGTCAATCATGGAATTCAAGTCCTCTCCAGTTAGAACGTCCCCGTTACATGCGATTACCGTTGATTCGCTACTTGGCACAAGTCGAAAGCCTTGCTTCAGAGCCCCTCCTCTTCCCAGAGGAGTTTTCTCTTTGGAGTAGTGAATTCTCACCCCGAATTTGGAACCATTTCCAAAGTAATCTTTAATTGTCTCCCATTTGTAACCGCAAAGTACCACTACGTCAGTGACACCGGTGGCTGCAAGTTTAGATACTTGGTACCACATTATAGGTTTTCCATTGACCTCAGCCATAGGCTTGGCACGAGTGTCAGTCAAAGGTCTGAGCCTTTCTCCTTTTCCGCCCGCTAATATAAGTGCGTACATAATATTTGAATAACCTGCCTAAGCTATTTACCCAACATCATATTCCGATACTATGACTAGATTCAAGAAGCGAATGCAACGTTCTGGTTTGTGAAAGTAACCTTCATATGGTATTATCCCTGACAAGAAAAGAAGACGGTATAAGAAAAAGAGCGGATGCTAGGAACAGAAAGTAAGCAGGTCATTTACACAAAGTTTGGCTCTCACGAAAAAGACACTGGATCGAGTCAAGTTCAGGTAGCTCTATTAACGGAGCGGATCAAGCAACTCACTGATCACCTGAGATCTAATCACAAAGATTTTCAGTGTAGGCGCGGTCTAATGAGATTGGTGGGTAGAAGGCGGCGGTTGTTGGCTTATCTTAGTAGAGAAGATATAGGTGGATACACCAGTCTTATTTCAACATTAGGACTACGTAGGTAGTACTCTCCCGATCCTTCGATAGAATTTCCATTTTCCTGGATGCCCGCTCCTTAAATTAGAGGAGTTTTATATTTTATGGTTGATATTTTTTCCCGCGAAATTGGCGGCAAGACGCTTACTATTGAGTTAGGTAGGTATGCTGAAGAATCAAATGGAGCAGTAGTAGTTCGATGCGGAGATACGATAGTTCTTACTACGGCTAACAGTGCTAAGGCTAGAGAGGGTATAGATTTTTTCCCGCTCACTGTCGATTATGAAGAAAGGCTGTACGCAGCCGGGAAAATTCCAGGTAGTTTTTTTCGGAGAGAGGGAAGACCTACTGAGGACGCTATTCTGGCTGATCGCCTCACCGATCGTTCTTTGAGGCCACTTTTCCCTAAAGACTATCGTAATGAAGTCCAAGTTATCACAACTGTATTATCGGTTGATCACGAGAATCCTCCGGAGATACTTTCAATAATCGGTGCATCTGCCGCTCTAACCGTTTCTGATATTCCATTTGAAGGACCAATCGGTGCGTGTCGAGTTGGGTACGTTGATGGTGAACTTATAATTAACCCAACCTATCAGCAGACATCTGAAGGTCACTTGGAATTAGTGGTTTCTAGCACTAAGGACGCTGTTGTCATGGTTGAGTCCGGTGCCAACGAAATCAAAGAGGAGCTTCTTCTGGAAGCTATAGAGTTGGGCAGGAGTGTTAACGCAGAGCTCGTTTCTCTTCAGGAAGAGATAGCTCACAAGCTCGGAAAAGCAAACGCCGACTATGTATCAGTCCCTCAGCCGTCACATGAATTAATTTCCGAGATGGAATCTAAATTCAAAGGAAGGCTATCCGATTTTCTTGATAAAGGTGGAGCTAAGGGAGAGAGAAGCGCGGTTATAGATGGATTAAAACAAGAAGCCAAAGACCTTTTTGCTGAAGAGCATGGAGCTGGGCTCGTTGCAGAAGCTTTCGGAAAACTTTTGAAAAAGATTATGCGGGACAACATACTTAACAATGGTAGGCGACCAGATGGCCGGAGTCCAGAAGAGATACGCCCGATTAGCGTTGAAGTGGGTGTTTTGCCGAGAACTCATGGAACTGGCATGTTCAAGCGTGGACAGACGCAGGTACTTTCTATAGCTACACTTGGATCTTTGACTATGAAACAAAATCTGGACACCCTAAGCCCTAACGACACGAAACGTTATATGCATCACTACAATTTCCCACCTTCTTCTGTGGGTGAGGTTCGTAGAATGGGGGGTGCTGGGCGCAGAGAGATAGGTCATGGCGCACTTGCCGAAAGAGCGCTTGTCCCTCTTATGCCTGATGAAGACGAGTTTCCTTACACCATCCGAATCGTATCTGAAGTTATGAGCTCGAATGGCAGTACATCAATGGCAAGTGTATGTGGCAGTACCCTCGCCCTTATGGATGCAGGAGTTCCCATAAAGAAGCCAGTAGCAGGCATAGCTATGGGTTTGATAGTCGCTGAAGAAGGTGGTCGCTACTCAGTTCTTACGGATATTCAAGGCGTAGAAGATTTCCAGGGGGACATGGATTTTAAAGTCGCTGGCACTGATGAAGGAGTTACCGCACTTCAAATGGACGTCAAGGTAAAAGGCATTAGTTTTGATGTTATGAAAGAAGCTTTGGAACAGGCAAGAAAGGGTCGCTTGTTCATTCTGGATAAGATGTTGGAAGTGATGCCACAGCCCAGAGGTGAGTTGAGCTCTTATGCGCCACGTATGCAGAAGATGTCTATTCCGGTGGATAAGATAGGAGCTGTTATAGGCCCTGGTGGAAGAACTATTAGGGCCATAATACAAGAAACCAAGGCGACTATTGATATAGAAAACGATGGTACGGTAACAATTGGTTCTACTAACGAAGAGTCGGCCAAAGCTGCTATAGATGCGGTGAACGGGCTCACCAGAGACCCTGAAGTCGGAGAGATTTATACAGGAAAGGTCACCAGAGTTATGGACTTTGGTGCATTCGTTGAGATAATGCCCGGTAAAGAGGGATTGGTTCACATCAGTCAGCTTTCCGATCACCACGTAGAAAAAGTTGAAGATGAAGTCAGCGTAGGGGATGAGATCACCGTTATGTTGGCCGAGGTTGATAGAATGGGTAGAATCAATCTTTCTCGACGAGCCGTCTATGCTGAAGAAGGGACAGGCGACGGGGATCGACAGTCTAATGACGACAGGCCTAATCGAGGAGGAAATGATGGTGGCGGTGATCGGAGAGGCGGATATCCTTCGAGGTCTGATGACAGGCAAGGCGGACGTGGATCTGGAGGCCCAGGTCGTGGCCCCCAACGGCATTAGTGAGGTGAGCCATTGGCGGTACTTCGAGCGGTAGTACATGGAGGCCTTGGTAAGATGGGACAGCAGGTCCTAGCTGCTTTGTGCTTGGATTCTGAGATAGCTCCGGTGGGTTGTGTCGATCTACGTAAGGACGTGACAACAGTTGATCTGGCGGGAGGACTTGGTTCAATACCTTACGCTTCTACAGTGGAGGGTCTGCTCGAATCTGTTCAAGCTGACGTCTTGATAGATTTCTCAATCGCTTCAGCCAGCTTTACCGCGGTCAAGGCCGCTATAGAGAGAAAAGTGAACGTTGTAATTGGAACCTCAGGCCTTGGAGAGGAGCAATTGACAGAGCTTGAAGCTTTAAGCAAGCGTCACGAGGTTGGAGTATTAGTCGTTCCAAACTTCGCTCTTGGAGGAATAATCTTAGGATACCTTTCAAAGATTGCCGGGCGCTTTTTTGACTATGTAGACATTTATGAGGCTCACCACGAGGCAAAAATAGATGCTCCTTCAGGGACAGCATTGGCTCTAGCCAAAATGATTGCGGAAGATAAGGAATTCAAAAGACAGGAGCCAGAAAAAGAGTCACTTGAGGCCACAAGAGGCGGTAATTACAATGGTATTTCGATACACAGCACTAGGATGCCCGGCTATTTGGCTCACCATCAGGTGATTTTTGGTGCTTTGGGTCAAACGCTTACACTGCGGCACGATTCAATTAGTCGTGAATCTTTCATGCCAGTCGTTATGCTTGCAGCTAAAGAGGTTACTAAACGCAGGATTTTTGAGGTCGGCCTTGAAGGCGTTTTAGGTTTATCTTAGTCCTCTTAGGTTGCAGCCGACAATCAATTTTCGTGCTAACATTGATCTAACTTTTTTGTGGGAGAGGGTAGATGACGGACATAGGTAGACTTGTGACTGCTATGGTTACCCCGTTTGATGGGGAAGGTAAAGTAGATTACGATCAAGCCAAAAGACTGGCCGGCGCGTTACTAGAATCAGGGAGTGATGATCTGGTTGTTGTGGGCACAACAGGAGAATCTCCCGCGTTAAGCCAAGATGAACAGTATCGTATGTTTGTGGAGGTTGTGGGCGCAATTGAGGGCAGGGCATCTGTGATAGCCGGAGCTGGCAGTAACAATACCCACGAGGCCATAGAATACACGAAGGATGCTCAGCGAGCCGGTGCTCAAGCAGCCTTACACGTGGTGCCCTACTATAATAAACCCACCCAAGAAGGTCTTTTCAGACACTTTAAGTCGATTGCAGAAAACACCAGTTTGCCAGTGATTTTGTATAACGTACCTAGTAGGACGATAACAAACCTTTCAGCAGAAACAACGCTCAGGCTCAGTGAAATAGATAACATTGTCGGCATTAAAGAGGCGAGCGCTGACTTTGAGCAGATTGCTACTATTATTGAAGGTGCACCAGAAGGCTTCAAGGTTTGGAGCGGCAATGACGCAGACACTTTCCACTTAATGTGTATGGGTGGATATGGAGTAGTGAGTGTTGCCTCACACTTGGTCGGGCTTCAGATTAGAGCTATGATGAAAATGCTAATGGATGGTAGCCTTAATGGGGCTGCCGCAGAACACCTAAGGCTGTTGCCCATTTTCAAGGGGCTTTTTGTAGTCTCAAATCCGATCCCTGTGAAGTTTGCTACTAACCTTGTTGGATTTAACGTTGGGGCTCCTAGATTGCCACTGGTTGAGCCTGATGAGAACATCGCAGGTTTCCTGAGAGATCTGATTAATCAATATCAGATAGACCTACCAGTTTAATTCGCAACTTTACAGATCGTTGCTATTTATTCAGGCTCTCGATTTCCTGCATGAGATTCGCCGTCTCTATTGCCGCCAGTGAGGCGTCGTAACCACGATTGCCCTCTTTGCCGCCAGCCCTTTCGATGGCTTGCAACTCGGTATCGGTGGTAAGCACTCCGAATATTGTGGGGACGCCAGTCTCAATCGACACTGCTGCGATGCCTTCGGCTGTTTGGGTTGCAACATGGATATAGTGATCAGTTTCATGCCTGACAACGGCGCCTAGGCAGATAATTGCATTGAATTCTCCGGAGTCCGCCAAGGTTTGGGCAACAACTGGTATTTCAAAAGAGCCAGGTACCCAAGCGACAGTTATATCTTCATCATTGACTCGATTACTTGATAAACCATCCAATGCTCCACCAAGGAGTTTCTCTGTTACCTGAGAGTTGAAACGTGATACTACAATGGCTATATGTAGACCTTCTCCATTGTAACCGCCCTTCAGTACCCTGGCCATTTTTATATCTCTGGGGATACAGTTTCCTGAGAATCAATCTCAAGAAGGTCTGAGTCCAAAAGGTGTCCAAGTTTCGTTAGTTTGGTGTTAAGGTATGCTCGGTTAGTCTTGTTCGCCGGAATTTGAATCGGAACTCTCTCCATAATTTCAAGGCCGTAACCATCCAGGCCCACAACTTTTTTCGGATTATTAGTGAGAAGGCGAATTCTCTTAATTCCCAGATCCACAAGTATTTGTGCACCAATGCCGTACCAACGGAGATCGGCTGGGAAGCCCAGCTTTTCGTTGGCTTCTACTGTGTCTAGGCCGGCATCTTGAAGCTGATACGCTCGAAGTTTATTGTGTAGGCCTATCCCTCTGCCTTCTTGTCTCATGTATAGGAACACCCCTCGACCCTCAGCCTGAATAGCCTCTAGAGATCTATGAATTTGCTCACCACAATCACACCGCTGGCTTCCAAACGTGTCACCGGTTAGGCATTGACTGTGAACTCTTACCAGTACCGGGTCATTCGTTGAGATGTCTCCTTTGACCAAAACCACGTGCTCGTCACTATCGATTATGCTTGCATACGCGACAGCTTTAAATTCCCCGTATTGCGTAGGAAGTTTAGTTTCCGCTACCCGCTTAACCAGTGTTTCATTTGCTCTTCTGTAAGCGACGATCTGTGCGATGCTGATTATTCTTATTCCATGTGCTGCAGTGAGCTTTTCCAAGTCATTTAGTCGAGCCATAGTGCCGTCTTCGTTCATGACTTCGCATATGACTCCTGACGGATAAAGTCCGGCGATCTTGACCAGGTCTACAATTCCTTCTGTTTGCCCGGCTCTGACCAGTACCCCCCCTTCAGCATATCGAAGCGGGAAAAGATGACCTGGTCGGGCTAAGTCAGCGGGCTTTGTTTCTGGGTCTATGAGGGCTCGGATAGTTTCGGCACGATCGGTAGCTGATATGCCAGTTGTGGTTCCGTTAATCGCATCTATCGAAACGGTGAAGGCCGTGCTCAGACGGGCAGTGTTGTCACCAACCATTAGGCCTATTTCAAGCTGATCCAATCTTTTGCCTGTCATAGGCATACAAATCAGTCCTCGCCCATGGTTAGCCATGAAGGAGATAGATTCAGCATCAGCGAATTCAGCCGCTATGGATAAATCACCTTCGTTTTCACGGTCTTCATCATCGACTATGATGACGAATTTTCCCGCTCGTATGTCTTCTACCGCTTCTTCAACGGTGCAGAATGGCATAAATGTCCTTAAGTCCTAGAGTTGTTCGGAGATGTTTCATAGTTAACCAGCCGTTCTACGTATCTTGCTATCACGTCTGTTTCCAGGTTAACTTTTGCCCCTGTTTGGACGCACCTAATTACGGTGTGATCGCGAGTGTATGGTATCACAGATACTTTGAACGAGGAAGAATCGCACTCGACAATAGTCAGGCTTACTCCGTCCACCGCGATAAACCCCTTGGCCACTACGTATCTCATCAAATCTTCGGGCGCTCCGAAGCTTATTAACAGTGAATCTTCTTCAGGTTCCACTGAAAGGACGGATCCAGTAGCTTCTATATGCCCTTGCACCATGTGGCCGCCAATGCGGTCGCCTACTTTGAGGGCCCGTTCCAAATTGACACTGTCTCCTAGCGTAAGTTCGCCCAGATTAGTTCGCCTTAAAGTCTCCGGAGTTACTTCTACTGAAAAGCTGGAGTCATCTAAGCTTACAGCTGTGAGGCAAGTGCCATTTATGTTGATGCTGTCCCCTGTGTTGGTACCATCTATCACAGTATCCGCTCGTACTGTAATCTTATTCTCACTCAAACTGATGATCGTTCCGATCTCTTCTACGATTCCTGAAAACAAGTTACTCCCCTCCCATTATTGAGGACAGACTTGGCCGAGTAGCCAGTTACTATAAAGTCTGTGCCTACGGTTTCGACGCTCACATCTTGCAATCTGTAAGCTTCGGATAATTTGTTTGCTCCTGTCGCTCCTACAGATGGTATCGCGGTTTTGCCTCCAATTATCACAGGTGACACGCAAAAGGCAACTTTGTCTACGAGCCGTTCGTCAAAAAATGCACCGAGTAGTTCAGAGCCTCCTTCTATTAGCACGCTGGTTATCTCGCGGTATCCTAGAAAGTCTAGAAGTGCTGGTAGGTTTACTAGTCCTCCCGCTCCTGGCAGTGAGATCACTTCGGCACCCAAGTCTCTTAGGGTTGCCATCTTTTTTTCAGAATTGCTACTAGTCGCAATAATTATCGAATTGCTATCGGTAAATAGGTTTGCGTTCAAAGGAGTTTTCAGCCCACTGTCTACAACTATTCTGACGGGTTGTTTTTCTAATGGCCTATTTTCTTTGTCTCTTGCGGTTAGAAGGGGGTCGTCAGAAATAATAGTCCCAATGCCTACCATCACGGCATCTGATTGTCCCCTGAGCTTATGCGCCCAATTCCGAGCTTCTGGAGACGAGATCCAGCGTGAATCTCTAGACCGAGTGGCTATTTTTCCGTCAAGGCTGGTGGCACATTTAGCTGTCACAAACGGCTGCTTGGTTCGTATATATTTGAAGTAAGCTTCATTAAGCTTAAGGCTAGTTTCTTTTTCTTCACCCTTACACACTTGGATCCCGGCTTGTTCAAGTAATTTGGCTCCGTTGCCAGAGACTAGTGGGTTAGGGTCAGTTACAGAGAAATGAACTTCCTTGATACCTGCTTTAATTATGGCTTCAGTGCATGGTGGGGTTCGGCCGGTGTGGCAACACGGCTCCAATGTTATGTACAGTGTTGCTCCCTTAGCCAGTTCCTTTGCGTCGCGAATAGCTACAATTTCCGCATGGTCTCTGCCGGCGGGTAAGCTGAAACCTTGCCCGACTATCTTGTCGTCTTTCACGATTACGGCGCCAACTGCAGGATTAGGTGCCGTATTGCCCAACGCCTGTTGCCCTAATGACAATGCACTGCGCATGAACTCAGATTGATTATTTGCTTCGTTTACTACTTTCTGATTCATAGTTTAGGTAGTAACGACTTGGTGTAGGTTCGTCTTGCCCCTGGTATTTGCTGCCTATTTTGGAAGAACCGTACGGAGTGTCTGCGGGCGTTGTCAGCCGCATAAATGAGATTTGTGAAACCTTCATGTGTGCATAAAGGTTTATTGGAAGATTCGCTAAGTTGCTCAATTCCAGAGTAAGGTTACCGTCCCACCCAGGATCAACGAACCCAGCAGTCGAGTGGACCACAAGTCCCAGCCTTCCAAGGGAACTTTTCCCGTCAAGGCGACCCACGACATCGTCGGGCAACGTCATTGATTCGTAAGTAACTCCTAGGGCAAACTCTCCTGGATGTAGCACAAAAGGAGTCATTTCATCTACCTGAACAAGTTCAGTAAGTTCTTCCATCGGCTGCTTAACATCGATTACCTGCAGTCTATGGCTTCTGAAAACCCGAAATTTATTTCCTAGGCGCAAATCTACAGACGCGGGCTGTACGGCAGATTCCTCAAAAGGATCTATAACAATACGACCCTTCTCAATTTCATCTCTAATTGTTTTGTCACTTAGTACCAATTTACCACTTCACATTAAACCGCAATTTACTATCCTCCCATTCTAACCACCCCATAGGCACGACCGCAAGAATTTCTCTGGTTAGCATCACTCTGTCTGGATTAAACCGGATTGCTCAGCTCGTTTGTTTCGCCCGGTTAGACGATCCCGAAAACGGCCTGAATTCTTATAACAATCTCTACCTCCCCCTCACTAATGGGTGAAGATGAGATGTCTGCTGCCTCAGAAAATGCTATTCCGGCTGCTTTAACCATCGGTATCGGGGTGTTGCTTCCTGCTTCAGATATATAGATCAGTTTACCTAGTGTCACATCAGTGAGCGACGCGAACTGCTTTGCTTTTGTAATGGCGTCCTGAACCGCTAATTCTCTGGCCTTAACGGCCAACTGATTAGCATCCTCGACAGTGAAGCTAATACCAGTTAATCGTATCAAGTCTCCCCCCGCATTCGCCACTTCATCTATGAGGTCCCCGACGTTGTCCAAATTGCGGACTTTAACGGAAATGTTGTTTGTCACTTTGTAACCTAGAAACTCCTGCTTATTCTGAGTCCATCGGTACTCGGGTTGAATCCCGAAATGTTGTGTTTTTATGTCGTTGTCAGCTACGCCGCTTTTCTTTACCGCGTTCATAACAGCGTTCATCGCCGTACCAGCCGCTTTTCTGGCTCTCGATACCGTCTTATCCGTTTTCGAAACCCCGAGGTTTATGATCCCTAGGTCCGGTTTAACGGAAATCTTTCCAGAACCGTTTACAAAAATACCGGTTGATTGACTGGATGACCCGTAACTATTCGAATAAGAGTCTCCTCCAAAGCCACGGGCATCGGCGGAACTGATATCTAGATATGGCTCTGAGTTACTGGACACTTCGCTGATAGCCGGGGATTCGGTTGAGCTACCGGTACAGCCTGATGCAACGGCGATAAGCAGAGAGGCGAAAAGTATTAACTTGAGCATGTCTTTAATAATCACTAATTTCCTCGACAGATACTCTATTATAAGCAAAATCGTATGGGAATGTCCCGTGTGTTAAAATGATGGTCTGGCGAGGCTGTGAATATGCGTAGAATACTCCGCGAAGCTCTTAACACAATACTCATCGGCTTAATAATGTTTGCCACCCTTCAAAGTAGCTTTCAGAACTATAGAGTTGAGGGCGAAAGTATGCTTCCAACACTGGTTCAGAGCCAGTTTCTTATGGTAAATAAGGTGGCTTATGCTCGGTTTGACTTTTCTAAACTATCGGACAAGATACCTTTTTTAAGCCTCAAGCAAAAACCTAACTCACATTTATTTGATCCTCCCAAAAGGGGTGACATAATAGTTTTCAGCCTCCCCGATGAGCGCAACAAAAACTTAGTTAAGCGAGTAGTTGCAGTACCAGGTGACTTAGTAGGCATCAGTAATGGGCAGCTTCGAATCAACGGTCTGCGAGCCAAAGAGACTTATCTCTATGAGAAGCCCAGCTTGATTAACCTGAGTGACCAGATAATGCTTCCGGGGGAGTATTTTGTCCTAGGTGACAACAGAATGCGAAGTCACGATTCGAAAAACTGGGGATCTGTTAACCTCGAGGACATAATTGGAAAGGTGTGGGTGTCTTATTGGCCTCTTTCAAACTTAGAGGCTTATTGAGCACAAAAAGCTGATCTATAAATCTTTCTTTACCACCTTCGGCATTTCAATTACCAATTCTGATAAGATAGGGCTTGTATGACGCTGAAATACTGAATGTGCCATCTTTCAGGTATTTGAGGAGGCCCTCATTTGGATGCTAAGGCGCAGGAACTACATTTTTCCTCTCTGTTAATTGATTGCCACGTTGATACACCGGACAGAATAGTCGACTACGGTGAAGACTTGGGGAGCGATAAGAGCCTAAGTCATGTTGATCTCCCAAAAATGCGAGCTGGTGGTCTGGATGTCGCATTTTTCTCTGCATGGATCAGACCTGAACTAATTGATGAGAAGCGATCTATTAAGAGAGTTCTGCAGGACTTAGATGCGGTGAAACAGCTTTGTAACGACTACCCCGATCAGATAGAGATCGCTACAAGTGCGGCAGACGTTAAACGTTGCTTTGAAGCAGGGAAGCTGGCCGGAGTCCTTTGTGTAGAAGGGGGCCATGCGATAGAAGACGATTTGGGAGTTCTTCGCCAGTTTTTTGATCTTGGCGTGCGCTATATGACCCTTACCTGGAGTAACAACAATAACTGGGCGGATGGTTGCCTGGACCCTCCTAAGCATCACGGCCTTACTGATTTCGGTGTTGATGTGGTTAAGGAGATGAACCGAATCGGTATGATGGTAGATGTTTCTCACGTTTCGGAAGAGACTTTCTGGGATGTGTTAAAAGTGACGACTAAACCGGTGATAGCTTCACATTCGGCTGCCAGAGCTATTTGCGATCACACTCGCAATCTTTGGGATGACCAGATCAGAGCTGTCGCTGAAGGTGGTGGTGTTGTGTGTCCAACTTTTGTACCTGCATTTATATCCGATGAGTACCGTAAGACCCACGAAAGATTAAGAGACGAACATGGAATAGCCGGCATGTCTATAGCTGACGCCCTGAGAGGAGACAAGGGATCAATTAAGGGCCCGGACGCTGCAAAGATGGCTCATCTTGACACCTTGATAAAACAGATACCGATACCGTCATTTGAGGTAGTAGTGGATCACGTCGAACATATGATTGATGTAGCAGGCCCTGACCACGTAGGCCTGGGCTCGGATTTTGATGGAGTCCCTTCGCTTCCGGTTGGACTCGAGGACTGTACTAAGTTACCACTGATAACTGAAGAGTTACTGAAAAGAGGGCAGCCGGAAACTACAGTGAAGAAGGTTCTAGGAGAGAACCTTCTTCGAGTAATGGAGGAGATAATAGGCTGTTGAAACGATCTTAGCTTGTCTTTTGTAAGTAATGGTCTTTCTATGGATTGGTATTGAGGAGGGAGATTTATGACAACAGAACAAACTTTTGAAGAGGCGATGTTAGAGTACGTAGAACGATGTAAGGAGTCCGTGGGAGCAGAAAGAGATGAGTACAGGCCTCCCGGGAAAGGGACTCCGTTCCCATGGTCTGAGCCACCTTACACTGAGGGATTTGAAGCTGCCGTAAGGTTCGACGAGAGGACGATTCGAAACTATGCGCTTAGTGCCGGCGATGATAATCCGCTCTTTATAGACCCCGAATATGCTAAGAAAACCCGATACGGTTGTCAGATTGTGCCTAATCCGGCCCTCATACTAGTCAGGGGAGCAGGTGGCCAGGGGCCTAACCGACCCCAAGGATATCCCGTCGGCGACTTTTTCTCAGGCGTGGCATGGGAGTTCTACGACGTTTTAAGAGTGGGGACCAGCCGTATCAGAGCAACCAAGAAGACCAGTGAATTTTTTGAAAAGACAGGTTCCAGAGGGCGCCTTCTGTTCTTGATAGCGGAGAACAACTATTGGGATGCCCACGCTGACCTAATAGCAAAGTGTTATGGCACTCTCATACTGGTACCGATGGAGGCGATGGGCGGGTCCAGAGCGATGCCCGTTGAACGCGTCGGTGAAAAGCTGATGTACGAACGTAGCGCTTCCGAAGCTAGCCCGGTCCACGTTAAAGAATATGTTGAAAAAATGGAGTCTCAAAAAACCCGACGGGGCGCCGACACGCTCTATTGGGAGGATGTTGATATAGGTGAAAAATTGGGACCTCTACTTCATCCCCCATTCTCTCTTCTGGACCAGATTTCAAGTGGCATCATAGTTGGCCAAACTCAGGGGCCGAGGATATACACAGAAGATGATGATCTCACATATGAAGGACTTGATTTCAGCGGAGCATACCATAGGAACAGGAAGAATTTTGGAACTAATGGATCAGGCATTCATCCTATTACACGTTGGCCTTGGGGTCATAGCGACGAACACGCCGATGCGATCATTGCTCCGGCTCGCGGTCAGCCCTTGCCATTTGATTCCGGTGTAAGGCGTACCCAGGCGGCTAACAGGTTGTTCACGGACTGGATGGGAGATGATGGATTTATACGCCGTTTCCAGTGTGCCCTGAGAAAGCCGCTTTACTACGGTGACGCAACATACTATACGGCTGAAGTGGTGAAAAAGTTCAAAGAGGTCCAGAAAGGTGACAATGAGCAGGGCGGTACCCCAGGAACGACCGAATACAATGTCATAGGATTAAAGCTCGAAGGGAGTAATCAGTTGGGAGAGCTTCAGATGCAGGGTACTGTTGCAGTATACCTGCCTTCCAGAGAGTCTGGCCCAGTACAGCTGCCGATACCTCACAAGGCCAACCCGGATTATGTACCTTATGAGACCTTTTACAGAGACTGGTTTTAGGTAAACGTGGACCCGGTCAAGTATCTAAAAGAACAGGATGGCCTACTTAACAATTTGATAGACTATGTTGTAGATAGTGGCCATGTCACCATGATTGGGCGTGGCGAGTCTGATTACGAATCTTTGGTTCGCTCTATAGTTGGGCAACAAGTCAGTACTGCCAGTGCGAGGGCGACATTTGGCAGGCTGCTAGCCGCTGCCGGCGATTCCGGAATAACACCCATATCGGTAGCTTCTATGACATTTGAAGAGTTAAGGTCTACCGGGCTGTCAGGGTCAAAAACCTCGTATATACAGGGACTAGGGCAAGCCGTCCTCAATCGTGAGATTGATCTTAGTTCCCTGTATTCGAAAAGTGATGAAGAAGTTGTTGCCGAACTTCAGCATTTACGGGGAGTCGGGAGATGGACCGCTGAGATGTTCCTGATATTTCAGATGGAAAGCGAAGATATTTTCCCTTTGAGCGACGGAGGGATTAGATCTGCCACTACAAAACTTTACTCGCTACCAAAGGACACCACCAACGCTACACTACTAGAAATTGCTGAAAAATGGAGACCATACCGTAGTTTGGCGACCAGGTTTCTTTGGGGCGGATTAAATGCCGGGTACTTTGCATAAACTGCAACTTATGGTAACCCTGAGCTGGCTGATAGAAGATTCCATTGATAGTTGAGGCTAAGGGAAATAGGCGCCAGCGCCTTGCTAATCGACTCCCGTTTTTCTATGGGTGGATCATTGTCCTTGCCAGCTTCATAGCTACCTTTGTCGGTGGTGGGATGCAAAGCTTCACCTTCAGCATTTTTATGAAGCCGATGACACAGGAATTAGGTTGGTCGCGGTCGGCTTTTACGATGGCCCTGACGATGCGTACCTATGCTGGCGCAGTGATGGCCCCTTTGTTCGGAGCTATTCTGGATCGCCACGGGCCACAACTCCTGATGTTCTTCTCTGCAGTAGTTGGCGTCATAGCTGCGATTTTACTTAGTCGGGTAGGAGCTTTGTGGCAGTTCTACATCATGTACAGTTTAGTTGGGCTCATAGGAGGATTTGGAGCAGGCAGGCTAGTGATAGCAGCTACTATACCTAAATGGTTTGTGCGCCTTAGAGGCCGTGCCGTGGCATTCGCATCCATGGGAAACGCTGCATCAGGGGCAATATTGGCACCATTTATAGCATTTGTTGTGGTCATTGTAGGTTGGCGTATGGCCTGGCTCGCAGAGGGAGCACTTTTCATCGTATTGATACCTATGACCTTATTGATGGTGCGGCAGCCATCTGACATTGGACTCCTGCCTGACGGTGCGAAGTCCGAAGAGGAGGTTAAGGCTGCTGAAAGTCGTCGCAGAGGACACTCGTCAGCTGAATCTTTCACTTTGAAAGAGGCTATGCGGACGAAAGCTTTTTGGCTTTTGATAGTTGCCCATACTATCGGAAGTGGGCCAATCGGATCAGTCATCCTTCACGAATATAATTTTGTTACGGACGAGGGTTTCACCCCGGTTTTGGCCGCTGCTGTGCTTAGCACGCACGCCACTGCCGCTTCGGCAGCCCGTTTGGTGTGGGGGTTCATGGTCGAACGTATTCACGTCAGGTACTGTATAGCTCTAACCTATTTGGGGTCTGCCGTTGGACTGATGATTCTCCTTTTTGCAATTTGGGCTCACTCGGCTCTGCTATTGATCTTGTTTGGGATCGTGTACGGCATTCATGTGGGCGGCAATGCCGTTCTTGGTGGAGTGGTTACCGCCGACTATTTCGGGTCAGAATCGGTGGGTAAGATTCGCGGAATGATGGCGCCTATTCAAACGATTCTGCTCGGTGCCGGCCCACTCATAGTGAGCCTAATGTACGATAGCCTAGGCTCTTACTGGATAGCGTTTATTGGGATGGTAGTAATGTTCATTGTAGGTGCCGTGATAATCAGCCTCGCAACACCACCTGTAAAACTGACCCCTTCTCAGGCGTCATCTGGATAAACCCTTCGTATCCTGTGTTGTGTCAGGCTTGGCGAGCGGGTTGTCCGTGAGTGGCAGCCAGGATAAGCGCAGTGCCACTGAGTACTGCAGCAACTGTGAATGCAAATCCAAGTCCACGTGTAAAAGCGAGCGTGACCCCGCCACCTTCGGCGGATACGGCTGACAGGGAAGGCTCGAATCCGGCGGATGCCATAGTAGCAGTGACAATGGTAGTGGCTAGGGCAAGGCCGGTGATGTTTGCAGAGTTTCGAATTAGGTTAAGGAAAGCAGTGGTTACCCCGTAACTAGCCCGGTCAACGCTACCCAAAATCGAACTGGAGTTTGGCGAAGAGAACATAGCCATTCCACTGCCGGAAAGTAGCAATCCGACCACAATGATCAGTAGGGAAGTTGATTGATCCAACTGAGAGAAAACAATGAATCCGGTCGTAGAAAGAGAAAGTCCTGTTACGGTAAAAAGTTTGGATCCGAATCGGTCCGATAAACGGCCGGCCATTGGGCCCACTGTAGCCATGCATATCGCGCTGGTAATTAAAACCAACCCTGTTTGGCCGGGCGTGTAACCCTGAATCTGCTGCAGAAAGAACGGCATGAGAAAGAATATGGTCGTCGTAGACATGAATGATAGGAAACTGGCAGTAGCCCCGAAGGAAAAGCGAGCTTTCTTGAACAGGGTCAGGGGAATTAGAGGATCACTGATCCTGATCTCCCAGAATATAAAGCCGAGGCTAAGTGCTAAAACTCCCGTAGAACTCGTGATTATAATCAGCGAGGTCCAGCCCACTTGCTGGCCGAAAGTAAGGATTACTAAAAACCCTACCATGGCGGCTGTCGAGAGAGTCGCTCCGGCAAAATCGAAATCCATAAGGCGGCTAGTTGGCGCTTCTTGCCCCTCTCCTTGCCGCAATACCAGGGCAGCGATTGCTATGGATAGGATACCAAGTGGCACGCTCAAAAGAAAAATCGATGGCCAACCAAAACTACCTACCATCGTTCCTGCAACAACCGGGCCCACGATTGCCCCGAGCCCTACAACAGTGATGATGAGGCCGATCGCACGGCCTCGTTGCTCGTTGGGGAAAGTGCTGATGACGATAGCCATGCTCGTTGCTTGGACCATGGCTGTGCCTACTCCCTGAGCCATTCTCAAGGCTATCAAAACACCCAGGTTAGGAGAAAAGCTGGCAATGGCAGCCCCAGTGGTAAATATTATAAATCCAAGGATATATATACGTTTGCGCCCGACTAGGTCAGCAATACGGCCCATTGGTAGCAGTAGCGCGCTGATGCTTAGGATGTAGCCCAGTACAATCCACTGGACAGTCGGAATAGTTGCATTGAAGTGGTTTGCTATCGGTGGAATGGCGACTGTAAGGCCAGTTTGATCCATAACTGACACGAAATGCCCAATCGATACCGCTGAGAAAACCCACCATTTATGAGAAGAGGTTATGGTAAGGCTTTGAGGCAGTGTCATCTAATGTATGCAGCTCCGGATATTGTGGCGATTCACTGGACGTTTGAGGCGCGGCGGCATCAGAAGTATAGCGTCTAGGCTACGACATAGCTATTTTGGATAAATCAGAGAATGCGTCATAAACGCGCTATTAACGCAAAGCGAAGTTGATTATTTCTGTATATAAGCGTAAGATACACGCAAAACGCGCAAGGAGCGTATGATGCGCATAAGTGCAGCAGACTTTGAAATGGGTAATGTGGGTTGGGTTCACCAGGCGATACTGGAGGTTGTGCCGGAAGAGGAAGCAGTAGATGAATCGGAACTGCGCTCTGCCTACGAAAGCGTGGATGAAGAGGGCAAGCCCTCTTTTGAAGAGGTTATGGAACACCTTTCAGGCCGCCTTATAGAACGGAACATCGGAGGCAGGAATTTCTATATCCGGAGAAAGGCCTGGCTCTCTAGCGGTGAGGTCGCAAAAAGACTTGGCGTTTCCTTGAGGACAGTGCAAGCCTGGGGACAGAGAGGCGTCTTGGGTGCGCAGTATATGGGAGACAGGCTCAGATTTGCCGCTGAAAACGTGGAAGAGTGGGTAAGAGGTAAGAGAAGCGGCATCGCCTTTGATCAGTCAGACAGGCCTGCAGTATCACAGGTCTGGGACAACGAAGAGGACGCTAAATATGACCGACTATAGTAGGGGTGATGTAGTTCTTGTCTATTACAGGCCTTTAACGGCGACACAGGCGGGCTTAAGGCCTGCGGTGGTAGTGAGCTCTGAAACTTACCAACAAGGCCGTGGACAGCTACTTTTAGCGCTAGTGACCAGTGCAGAGAAGAGGCCCTCTCTGGGCGACACGGTCATCCGGGACTGGAACGAAGCGGGGCTGATACGAGAATCACTTGTAGCGGGTGTTTTGCTGACAGTAAATCCAGATGCGATTGATCGTAAGCTAGGCAGCCTCTCCGAGAAGGATGCTCAGAGTCTTGAGAGTAGTTTGAGGGTGAATCTGGGGTTGTAGAGTTGGTTGTCTAATGAATTGGGGACGAAAAATCGTGAAAAGCAAGATCGATTTCAGGCATCTCCTTAACGATTTGAGAGATGTTTACACGTATTTTCTCGAAGAGGCGGTACTGGTTGAGTTGGTAGCCAATTCTCTTGATACCAAATGCAAGAAGATCAGATTTTGAGTAGACCTGGGAAACTCATAGTTAATAGTGGCGGAGAGGGTATGAGTGAGGGTTATTCATCATCGTGCGGAAATGTTGTTTACGTAAACCTATAAGGCGATCCTATCTCCACTTGCATAGATTTATCAACTCCAAGTTCTAATACCAGCTACTCCAGACAAATGTCAAACGGAACGACTGAATAAGCTGCGCATTGCCGCCATATAGATCAGAGCCATATCCTATTCTGATGTCTACTGGGCAGTCGAAATTGCCCTGGCTGTTGACCGATGCATTTCCTGTAATAGTTACTGAGTCGTTAATCGGACCGCCCGATTGGGGCATTCCGGGCCACTTAAGCCACCAGCAATTTTCAGCATTTCTGATCGACCAGTTTTGATTCCTAATCCTTAAATTTCATCTAGTGCGGCGATCGCACTATGATTTTGTATTTTATCCCGACAACTGCTTTGCTTTTTTCCACCCGTATTGTTGCTCTTCCTCTCGTCCGCCTGTCAGACGTTTTAGAAGTTCATCCAATTCGTCGGTTGAAAGCTTCTGAATAGCTTCATAATCCGGATTATCTGTATCTTGGACCTTCGCAGATACTTCTAGCCTTTGCTTGCCGTACTTTTCAGGCCAACGTCTCTCTAATAGCCATGCTGCAGCCTGCCAACTTTTTTGTGAATGGGTATAGATCAGGTCAAGAAGAGCATCTTCCGAATCTCGCTCAGCCCTTTTTAAGGCTTGAAACAATTGAAACTTTATCCCTTCTCCGGTCTCCTCACCCTCATTTCTCCAGTGGATTACGCTTTCTACACTTACCCCCGCGGCTACAGCCGCCTCATAGAGGAAACCACCCTGTCTGACGACAGTAGTAATTACGTCCACTTTTTCAGAAGTTAGCTTCAATTTTCTGCCTACTTTTGTCATGGGCTTATAGTATTTCTTAAAAGAAGAAATGTCTAATTCGTAGATCTATCATTTCATAGCTACTTATCTAAGACATTGCCCATTCCCCAACAATATGTCATAATCGGCAAACAATTTAATATACGTCCCGAGCGGTAGGCGAGGCCCTCAGGCCTGAGACCCTACCCGGCAACCTTACCTTTGAAGGTGCCCTGAGGAAACGACGAGGTCCTTGATGGACAAATGGGTACGGCTCTCCGTACTCCGGAGGGTTTTTTTATGCCCCTCGTTTTCCTGCTCTGAGACGAGAAACAGAGGAGGTTTCCGATGTCCCCGATACTTAGATTTGCGTATGATGATTCACTTTGGCGTTTTGTAACCATGATGGAATGTGTAGAGTGGGAGGACATTTCCAGCCAGTCACCATATGAACGGCATCATTACGGCCTAATTAATGGGAAGGACCACTGGTACATCTACAAGGATGTTGCCCTGGAGATAGACGCGGTAAGTGGAACTGAAATCAGTATGTCCGGTTCCAGACAGGATACAATGACAACCATTGTCTATTTGGATTCGGCGCTAGTAGGGCTTACCAGGGCGACTACCGGGCGATTTGGCGACGCAATGAGCGGATTCACCTACGTGAAGACCGGTAGTGTGTTGTTGGGCATATCAGCTCCAGGCTTTGATGACGTTCAATGGGAACCTGTGGTTGAGGTCTGGGTCCCTCCACTTCCTCGGTCACTGCAGGGTCTCCAATTCCAGGGTATCTCTGGAGGGTTTTATTGGTATGACGGTGATGCCTTTGAAGAGTTTTCAAGAAGCCATAGCATAACGGTAGAGAGCAAAATCCCGGGTGAGGATAGCGCCTGGCTAGAAAAAATGCAGATGGTATCAAAATTTGGTGATACTGAACATGAAACTTTGCTGGCCTGTGACGGTGAGTTGCCGGCCGCACCGTGGCACGGCAATCCCAGAGATATCAGGCGACAGATACTTGGTTTGCCAGTGGACCCCAAAGGATGGTGCCCTGACCCGAACCCGCTGTTCGGTAAGGACACGTAGGCGGATTATCAATAAAAACAATTTAATATACGTCTCGAGCGGTAGACGAGGCCCTCAGGCCTGAGACTCTACCCGGCAACCTTACCTTTTAAGGTGCCCTGAGGAAACGACGAGGTCCTTGATGGACAAATGGGTACGGCTCTCCGTACTCCGGAGGGTTTTTTATGCCCCTCGTTTTCCTGCTCTGAGACGAGAAACAGAGGAGGTTTCCGATGTCCCCGATAATTAGATTTGCGCATGACGATTCACTTTGGCGTTTTGTAGGCACCATGGAATGTGACTGGCAGGACATTTCCAGCCAGTCACCATATCGACAACATCGCCACCCCTGGCCTAAACATCATTACACCATAATCAAAAAAAAGGACGGCACGTACAACTTTGGTTGGCCTCCGGACGTTACCCTAGAGATAGATGCGGTAAGAGGAATTGAACGCGGCAGTATGTTCAATACCGCACAGGAAACACTCACAACCGTTGTCTATTTAGATTCGGCGCTAGTAGGGCTTACTAGGGCGACTACCGGGCGATTTGGCGACGCAATGAGCGGATTCACTTACGTGTGGATTCGTTGTTCTTACTCACCCCAAGATGTGTTGTTGGGCATATCAACTCCAGGCTTTGATGGCTGGCAATGGGAGCCTGTGGTTGAGGTCTGGGCCCCTCCGCGCCCTCTGTCGTCGCAGGAGCCACATCCCGGGTTAGGATTTCCATGGGGCGAAGATGGTAGTGCCTTAGAACGGCTTTCAAAAAGTCATAGTTTAACCGTGGAGGGCAAAATCCCGGGTGAGAATAGTACTTGGCTAGAAAAAATGCAGACGGTATCAAAATATGGTGATACTGAAGATGCAAATTTGTTGGCATGTGACGGCGAGTTACTGGCCGCACCGTGGCATGGCAATCCCAGAGATATCAGGCGACGGATACTTGGTTTGCCAGAGGACCCCGAAGGATGGTGCCCTGCCCCGAAGCTGTTCTTTGGCAAAGACGCTGAGGCAGGTTATAGATAAACAGACAACCCTGCAGTGTGCACTGGCTATAGGAAATTCTAGGCTGCCGCAAATTAACTAGTTGTGATTCTTAGGAATCAGAAATCAATGAAGGAGATTATTTATGGACAATAGATCAAACGGAGACAAGTTGAAGGAACTCTACAAGAAGGCACTTTCGACTTCTTTGCTACTCAATCTGACCGAGGAGGAGGCACGTTCTATGATAACCCTCTCAAGGGCAGAAACGCCCAAGAGTTCGGAGCAGGAGTTGAAGTGACGGCTGTCACTTGTTTTTAGGTTGAAGTTATAATGAGGAAAGGATTCTCTTATGAATTTACTCAGGTCCATATCGTTTCTTTTGCTGGTCGCAGCTCTGATGCTGTTGATGGGTTGTGGCAGGGAAACACAGACAGCGTTCGTTCCTACGCCTACAGCTACGCAGGTAGTTGCTACTTCGACTCCAACCCAGATACCGCCTACACCCACTGCGACAGCTGATCCGGCTCATATACCTACCAGTGTGGTGCAAGCTGATAACGTGAAAGTTACAGCGCTGAAGATTTCGAATGCTTCAGGTAACATTCCTGCGTATGACAGGGGCGATTGGCGCCACTGGATCGATGTTGACGGTGACTGCCAGAATGCTCGGCACGAAGTGCTGGTTGAAGAATCAGTAATCCCCGTTACATTCACTGATGCTCGAGAATGCAGTGTTTCGGGAGGTCAATGGATTGGACTTTTTACGGGAGTGACAGTTATAGCGGCAAGCAAATTAGATGTCGATCATATGGTGCCATTGGCAAATGCACACAGGTCAGGTGGATGGGCTTGGGATTCTGAGAAGAAGAAGGAGTATTCGAATAACCTATCTTACTCAGGTCACCTTATTGCAGTTACGGCATCAGCGAATAGATCAAAAGGGGCAAAAGGTCCTGAAGAGTGGCGTCCGCCTGACAGGAGCTACTGGTGTACCTACGCGACAGATTGGATGAATATAAAGGCAACTTGGGAACTCACGGCCACTAATGCAGAATGGGCAGCCCTTACAGAAATGCTCGATACCTGCCCAGACAAGGTATCAGTAGGGGACGCGGGCAGTTCGATCGACACCATTCCCACTGTAGGGCCATCTCCAACGCCAACTGTGGTAGACGTTGTACGAGAGACTCCGACAGTTGTTGTGGAAGCGCTGTGCGTGAATCTAAATACAGCTTCTAAAGAAGAGTTACAGCGAATTGTGCATATAGGAGCTTCAAGGGCAGAAGCAGTTATTAATATGCGCCCTCTCGAATCCGTTGCAGATCTCGATGACGTTTCTGGTATAAGCGCATCCAGGTTAAGCGATATAGTAGCTCAGAATCTTGCGTGTGTATGATTTTCAGTCGGTTCACAAAACCATAAAGTGCTGGGTTTAGTAATCACTGAAAGATTTTCATAGGATTGGCAACGCTTTACTAGGTTGCCGTTATAATGTTCTAATATCGGTTGCTGTAAAATGCGTGTGGGCCAGATGGACGAATCAGACCCTCTCGTTAGTTACTTTAATCCCTTGGGCCGTTAGCTCAGTTGGTAGAGCAGCGGACTTTTAATCCGCGTGTCGTGGGTTCGAATCCCACACGGCCCACCACCTTTTTAGCTATGAATAGGTCCCTTAAGGGGCAGCGTAATATTCGGACGGATCTGGGACTAGATAATTTCCCTGCCATTGCGGTTAAGTTTGAGAGAGCGATGGAATAGAGTGAGTGTCTTTTCCAGTTTGGAGAAGTCCTTGTTTCCCTTTTGAGGGATTCCGACACGATCGAATACCCAATCGATGGCTACTGGATCCCAGTTGAGCCATTAGTTAAGGCATTCTTTCCCGTATTACAAACCGTTAGGGGAATTACAGTTTCGCCAATTAGTCCTATAGGACTAATTAAATCCTATAGGACTAATGTTAGTTAATTCTATTGCTACCAGCGAGGGGTTCGATTTCCGCCGCCGCCACCACTACGTCCGCCGCCGCCACCGCCACGACCTCCGCCGCCGCCGCCATAACCGCCGCCGCCGCCAGAACTCCGCTCCGCCCGAGGTCTAGCTTCATTCACCGTGACCGTGCGACCGGATATTTCCGTGCCGTTGAGTGCGGCGATCGCAGCCTCAGCTTCTTCACTGGTCGGCATTTCAACAAAGGCGAACCCCTTCGAGCGGCCTGTGTCACGATCTTGAACCATTGAAACCTCTTGTACGCCCCCATGGGCTTCGAAGGCCTCGCGTAGTTCTTGTTCGCTTGTTTGATATGAAAGATTCCCTGCGTATATTCTCAATTCCTTTTCCTCTCCGTAAACCGGCGGCATTAGGCCGCCACACTTGAATAAGGTGGCAGGATCCAGTCACCAATACAGGGGTGATGCCTTAGAGAGTCCTGATGGGGCACAAAAGACGCTTTAGATATCGGGTGTAGGGGTGAAAACATCTGCCACTCACGAAGATTATACCATATATTTGGAGTAATATTCTTCAATTGAATCAATCTCTTGGTTGTGGCGGACGATAATGGGCTCGAACCATTGACCTCCTGCGTGTAAAAAATACGTTGGTATGGCTCTAGCCGTTGCACCCTGTAAGTGCTTGATGTTAATCGTCCCTAAAGTGAATCAGGCTTTATCCTACTGTACCCTGGCGTTTCTGAACAAACCGTTGGTCAGAATACTCTTCGTGACTATGTAAGGATATCGCTACTATTGACCACCTAACCTCTTTGCCAAAGTCTTCGGAGATGGTCGACAAGACGAGAGGACGAAGACTTCCTTGCGAAGGTCTATGAAACTCGTATCGTCATGGTTCCATGAGAGCACATCTATCCTAGCCTCTACGCTATGGGGAGCATCAAGGCCTAGCAGTCTATTACGCATCCAGCTGATCCTTAGGGCTGTATTCGCAGCATTAGCATCACCCTGCAGGGCATCCTCCCACACGGCTCATATTTACCACTCATTTCTCATAAAGTTAGCCTTTAACCTTCGTGCCAATACTGTTATATACTGCGGGAAATTTTAGTTCAGAGATTAGATTATGCCAGAACTCATACTTGAAAGACCCCTTCTGTTCGTTGATCTGGAGACTACTGGTCTAAACACAGGCTTGGACCGAATTGTGGAATTGACGGTGCTAAAAAGACATCCAGATGGCACTGAGGAGATTCGAAGCAAACGCATTAACCCCGGTATTCCTATACCGTTCGGCGCTACGGCTGTTCACGGAATTACGGATGAGGATGTAGCACACGAGCCCCCGTTTCAACAGTACGCAAGAAGCCTTAGAGAGTTTATAGATGGGTGCGACTTCGCGGGATTCAATGCAAAGCGATTCGATTTACCTATGCTCGAGTCGGAATTTAGGCGTGCAAATGTGGAGTTTTCCTTAGATGATGCGAAGATTGTAGACTCTATGGCTATTTTCCATCATTTCGAGCGACGAGACCTGGCCGCGGCCTACTTAAAGTACTGTGGAAAGGAGCTCGAAGAGGCGCATTCATCAGCAGCAGATATAAAAGCCACCGCCGAAATCTTGGACGCTCAAATGGAGTACTATCCGGAACTACCTCGCGATGTAAAGGGACTTCACGACTTTTTTTACGGTAGCGAACCGGAACGAATAGACTCGGAGGGCAAATTTATCTGGCTGGAAGGCAAAGCGGCATTGGGGTTCGGGAAGTACCGTAGCAGGTCCCTTGAAGAGATCGTTGTCTCTGATCCGGAATATATTGAATGGATATCGGATGCAGACTTCTCCGAAGAAGTAAAAAATATTGCAAGTGATGCACTTCTTGGGAAGTCACCGGATAGTGATCAGAGTTAAGTAATTCTTGGGTTCTGGAATGCGTTCACTACCGCTTATAAATTTTAGCATCATCCGAAAACTCGGCTATCTGATCCGGGGTTTTACCTAGCACGAACTCAACCTTTAAGGTCCTGTTACTCATATGTTGAACAAGTAACGTTCCGAGCGATGTATCTCCGACTTGTTCATGATTAGGACCTTGCCTGGACATCAACTCGTATTTGACCAGGCCGTCAGCAGGCCCGATTGAGGCAGGGTCAGGTTTGTTATCCCGAATTCCATAGGCCCCGAAACATACGTTGCAGAGTTGCTTGTCATCTATGCCTGAATCAAAACCTAGCGAGATTCGTATCTGGGTGGGGTCAATGTAGCCGTAGGCTAGTGTTAGATGCCCCTTCCAGTATGCAGATTCGTTTGTGTTGCCGCTGTAATCATCTGTTCCCTCAAGAAACCAGTTCCCGGCTATAGTACCTTCAATGTCGTAATCTATTTTCCCCGCTCTAGGTTCCGTTTTACGGACTACTTTTGAAAGAAGTTGGGATTTCAAAGGTTCTTTGTAGTACTGGAAAGGGTTTACGGTGTGTATCTTCCACGGCTCTCCACTGTAGCGGTCAGGTTCAATAAATCCCGAAAGTAGGACGTCGGCATCGTGAGCACTCCAGTCTAGCCCGTCACCACCGTTTGTTTTGGATAGGGGATCACCAGCTTTGACGTCGATAGGCCCGGTTCTGGTGGAAGACCATTGATTGCCAAGTGGGATCGGGCCTGTCTGTTTAATGATGTCAGGGGCTAATTCCGCGAGATGAATAAAGATAGTGAAGAAGGCACATGAGTGCATAATAACCATTCGGTAATCAGGGATGGTTATTGAAGGATCAAATCTTGGAGAGGCGTCACTGGGGAATCTGCTAATCTCGACGATTTGCCCATCTGCTGGTGCCATCACGTATTCCGTTACTCCGGCTGCCGGTTGTGACCAGTGAACGTAGAGATGGTCAGTTGGTGTAACGTGGGAACTCGCCATCTTTCCCATTGGTTCGATATCAGTAAGGGTTTCCGGTTTGACTATCGGCGACGGGAACTCCCTGGTTTTGTCTTCTGTGCAACTAAAAACGCCCGTTTTTTCTCCCGTCCGCATGAACATTCTATCCCTGGACTTAGACACTGATTTATTGGCTTCAGAGTTCGTTTTTTGGTTGGACTCGTTTGATATGGCAGGTGATGTGGAAGTTGCAGCTGTGGTCTGATCTGGCGTTAATAGTTGGTTCACAGAGGCCGTCGTCGGCGTAGGAGCGGGATCGCCTGAATTTTTAGTTAAAGGTTTAGTGGTAACCATAATTGGAGTGGCGGTAGGCGCTGGCGTTTCGACTAGAGATTCAGGGTTTGGTGTAGCCTGTATATACTGTGCAGGCGGTTCATCGCCACCGCACCCTGTGATCAGTAATATGAAGGTCGAGAAAGCGATAATAAGGGAAATGATTTTGTTATTCATGAGCTAATCTCAACTATGATCGCCGAACACCATCACCTAAGTTATTCGAATGGGAGCCCTCTTAAGAAGTCAACTAAAGTTTCTAGTTCATTATCCGTTAATTCGCTCGCGATGTCATGGGTGGTTCCGGATTGGAGTACCTCTTCTAAAGTTCTTGCGCTGCCGTCATGGAAGTAGGGAGCCGTAGCCCAGATTCCACGCAGCGTTGGTGTGTCGAAACTAGTGCTGGTACCGTGAGGATTTTTCTCTTCTTTAGGATCACCGGTACCAACATCGTGAGATCTTGAGTCTGCATAAAGTGGTGAGATATGGCAGGTAGCGCAACCATGATTTTCGAAAACAGTTTTGCCCTGAACAGTGAGATCTGTATCGATTCTGTAAGGGGATGGCGAGAGAGTCAATGAGGCCATGTAGGATGCCAAATAGTCCAGTTTCTTAGATAGCCCGGCGTGATTAGTCCCCAGCGAATCGTAAGCTTGACCTTTGATTAGGCCGTCTCCGAACTGGATCTTCCTTATAGTGATTTCGACGTCCTGTAATTCGTTAAAATCTCCCGACCAGTGAAGTGGTAGTGTCTCTGCTGTTCCCAAGAGAGACGGGGTGTTCCGTGGCCCGTCTGGGAACCCGAGCCAGGTCCGCTTATCCATAGAGCCGTCAAAATGGCAGGTTGCACAGGAGATCCAGTTGTCAGTTGTAAGCAAGGGCGAACTGGCTGAATTGAAGATTTTTTTGCCTTCCAATACATGAGGCGGCAAAGGTATGTCCGTTACTTTTACGGTTCGTATGATCTCGAAGGACTGCGTATCGATTACTGAAACCGTTCCGTCGAGTACGTTGTTGACGAATAGGTGGGAACCGTTTGGTGTAATGGCTATTCCGCGAGGGTTAGATCCTACGGATATGTGTGCTACCCCCTTGTTACTGCCAAGATCAATTACGGATATATCGTTGCTACCTGCGTTACTTATATAAATTCTCTTTCCGTCTGGTGATAGCGCTACAGAAAAAGGCATATTCACAGGTTCATCAGCCGTATCTAACGTTATCCTGTTCTCCACCGAAAGATTGAGATTTTCAATGTTGAACACGTTTACTATTGGGAAAACAGTTGTGTCAAAGAGCCTTGCGGTGTTTGCAACATTAGACCTGGTTTGTGGGAGATATGCCTTGCTGCCATCAGGTGAAATAGCTACGAATTGAGAGATGTTTGCCTCCGTACCGGAATGGACCTTCGTCCCAACTTCAGATGTTGAAGTATCAAGGACTGTTAAAGCCCCATCAAAAAGATGTGTCACGAAAAGTTGCTGTTTAGCTGAGTTTATCGCTAGCCCTGTTGGGGAAGGACCAACAGAGATACGCCTTTCCACTGTGCCGCTATCTAGTGCAATCGTGACCACTTGTCCTTTTACGGACTCAGTCACGTATGCTCGTTTGCCGTCATTTACCACTCCATACGGCCTCGGTCCTACCAGGTACTCTGCCTTTAAAACACTATTACGTATATCTACTATCGATATCGTTCCGGAGCCTTGATTCGCAACAATAATATTTCTCGAGTCAGGCGTGAAAGACAGCGTCCTTGGAGCTTTTCCTACCTGGGTTTCACCAAGTATTTCTAAAGTGATCGCATTGA
>Ga0114996_10000212_pt1 | contig 80850 bp, 75 predicted proteins | sample ArcticOcean_MG_C_4_FD_87039 | JGI IMG/M metagenome (GOLD analysis project Ga0114996, IMG submission 87039) | Marine microbial communities from western Arctic Ocean - ArcticOcean_MG_CB4_134 | ecosystem: Environmental > Aquatic > Marine > Oceanic | place: Arctic Ocean: Canada Basin | collected...
AAACAGGCGCTCCACAATTTCCGCATCAATGTTGCCCAGGTTGGCCATCGTCATCGACAGCTCTTTGATCTCCTCCACATCCATCAACTCAAACAACTTCGACGAATACTCCTGCTCCAACGAGAGCATGAAAATCGCCGCCTTGTCGGCGCCCGATAAATTCCGGTAGGTGTCTTTCGAACGGGCCATTCTGTTCGCCTGCAATTTGGTTCCGGGACGACTTTGCAAATATTGCAGAACCCTGCCCTATCAAAGCCGGACAATGTCTTGGCAGGGTAACGCAACCTGGGAAGCGGCCAGTCTATTGCACCACCAGCCCACCAGCGCGGGCTGAAACGTATATACTGGTATACCCTGATTCACAAATAATTAAATAGGGTAAATACGTATTTGATAATTTTTCTTGGTAAGAAGTTTTTTGCGCGCCAAATGGCAATAATGACCCACCGGGAACCGACGCCGATTTGAAGCCGGCGGCACGTGGAAAACCAGCATTCAGCGGATTTCGCCTGAATGATTGCCAACCCTGGCGACTACTCTAGAATATGCGCGCAGGTAAAGAGCCGGAGCGTTGGGAAAATATGGCAAACACCGATACATTCTTGATCGCCGGTGGCGGCATCGGCGGGCTGACAACGGCGCTCGGCCTGGCGCAAAAGGGCATTGCTTCGGTGGTTCTTGAAAAAGCCGATGCGCTGGGGGAGATCGGCGCGGGCATCCAGTTGGGTCCCAACGCTTTTCATGCCTTCGACTATTTGGGCGTTGGCGACGCCGCGCGCAAGATGGCGGTTTATGTGGACGAGTTGCTTCTGATGGATGCGGTATCGGGCGCCCCGATCACCCGGCTGCCTTTGGATGAGCCGTTTCGGAGGCGCTTCAATAACCCCTATGCGGTGGTTCACCGGGGCGATCTGCATGGCGTATTTCTTCAAGCCTGCCGCGAAAGCCCATTGGTCGAGCTGCGAACCAGCTCGGAGGTTATCGGCTATGCGCAGTCCGGTGGCTCCGTAGAGGCAAAAATCGCGACCGGTGAGGTGGTTACCGGCAACGCGCTGGTCGGGGCGGATGGGTTATGGTCAAAGGTGCGCGAACAACTTGTCGGCGATGGCGCGCCCCGCATCGCCGGTCATTCCACCTACCGGACCGTGATCCCCACCGATGAAATGCCCGAAGATCTTCGCTGGAACGCCATGACCCTTTGGGCCGGCCCCAAATGTCACATCGTGCATTACCCGCTGTCCGATTGGAAAGTTTTTAACCTTGTGGTGACCTGCCACAATGACGCGCCCGAGCCGGTCGCCGGCAAGCCTGTGCCCAATGACGAAGTGCTCAAGGGGTTCGTTCATGTTTGCGAGCAGGCGCGCAAGATTATTGAGTACGGCAAAGATTGGCGGCTTTGGGTGCTGTGTGATCGTGATCCGGTGCTCAATTGGGTCGATGGCCGGGTTGTTCTGCTTGGCGACGCAGCCCATCCAACGCTCCAATACATGGCGCAAGGCGCCTGCATGGCCATGGAAGACTCCGTCTGCTTGTCCCATGAGCTTGGCAGAGAAGATATGGACATCGATCAGGCATTCGAATCCTACCGGCAAAAACGCGTCAATCGGACGGCGCGCATTCAAATCCAGTCCCGGTTTATGGGCGATCATGTCTTCCATCCCGAGGGAGGCCACGCCGAATTGAGAAATGCCATGTTGCGGTCCATGTCGGTGGAGGACATCTACGACAACCTGCAATGGCTTTATGGCGGCGGCACTGCCGAAGATTTGGACCGGGTGCGCTAGATAGGCCGCGCATTTTATTTGCCTCTGCCATGATAATCTTTAAGGTCCGGGATCATCCAGACATTGGCCTGAAGGGATTTGAAACCTCATGCGTTACTTGACTTCCGGACTTATTCATCACGACCAAAGCCAGGCGACCGAAGGCTTCACGCTTTTCTCGCCGATTATCCAGACGAAAACCTACCTGATTGATATGGACGGTGAGGTCGCCCACGAATGGGATCTGCCGTCGCCGCCGGGCAATTACACCTACCTGATGGCTAACGGCAATCTCTTGGCGGCGTGCCGAAGCGAAGGCGGCCCGGAAGGCATGGCGGCGCGCGGTGGCCGGATCATGGAGCTGGATTGGGATGGCAACGTGGTTTGGGAATATACCGATCACTACCAGCACCATGATTTTCGCAGGCTGCCCAACGGCAATCTGATCTATCTCGGATGGGAGCTCCTGCCGAGCGAAGCCGCCAGCCGGGTTCAGGGCGGATTGCCCGGGAGCGATCATGACGGTGAGATTTGGGGCGATTATATCCGCGAGGTGGACCCGGCCGGCAACACGGTCTGGGAGTGGCATGCCGCAACCGATATGGAGATTGAGAAATATCCCATATGCCCCATTTGCCACCGCAACGAATACGCCCATGCCAATACGGTGACCCTCACGCGGGATGGCGACGTTATGATTAGCTGGCGCCATACCCATCTGGTTGCCGTCATCGACCGTGCGACCAAGAAATTCAAATGGGAAATGTGCGATATGGCGCTGTTCGGTCATCAGCACGATTTCCAGGAACTGGACAACGGCAATTACATGCTGTTTGCGAACCGGGATCATACGGATAAACACGGCGTGCAGGTGGGTTCCGCCGTTCTTGAGATCGATCCCGCCAGCAAGGAGGTTGTCTGGGAATATAAAGGGCTGCCGTTGCACACCTTTTTCAGCCCCCATATCAGCGGTTGCCAGCGCCTGGCATCGGGCAACACGCTAATCTGTGAGGGCATTTGGGGGCGCATCTTCGAGGTGACGCCCGACGGCGAGACGGTGTGGGAGTACGTCTCTCCATTTTTTATTCCGAAGGACCATCCGAGTGGCCGCGAGGGCATCAATCAATTGTACCGGGCCTACCGCTATGCTCCGGATTCACCGGAAATCGCCGGGCGGCTAAGCTAGGCTTGGCGCGCCCATCATTAGGGATATGGAAACACCGATTCTGATCATTGGCGGCGGGCCGGTTGGCTTGGCGCTGTCGATCGAGCTTGGCTGGCGCGGCGCCGAATGTGTCATGGTGGAGCGGCGCGACGGCTCGGTCGGCCATCCCAAAATGAACCAGGTGGGCAACCGCACCCAGGAGTTCTGCCGCCGCTGGGGCATCGGGCAGAAGGTGCGGGAGCTGAGCATCCCCGAAGACTTTCCCCGCAATATTATCTTCCATACGAACCTCGCCGGCGATGAGCTGGGCCGCTACGAATTTCCGGCGCGCCAAGATGTCGTGCAGCCCTTTTCGCCGGAATTCATGCAGCGCTGCTCGCAAATCTGGTTCGATCCATTGCTGCGGGATTTCGCCGCCGGGCTGCCAAGCGTCAGCCAGATGTTCCACACCCAATTGGATCACTTTGATGCGGATGAGGACGGCGTTACCGCCACCGTCACCGATCAAATCAGCGGCGCCGAAACCATCATTCGCGCCCAATATATGGTTGCTTGTGAAGGCACCGAAAGCGGCGTTCGGGAATCCCTGGGCATTGATCTCGACGGCGATCACGCACTGTCGTTCAATATCAACATATTTTTCAAATCCAGCGACCGGCATGTTCTGTTCGGCAAGGGCCCGGCCGTCATGCAATGGTTTTTTGACGAAACCGGATTGTGGGCCGATATGGTATCCATCAACGGCAAGGATTTGTGGCGCCTCAGCATCATGAAATTGCCGGTGGGAACCGAGATTACCGAGGCCGAGGGCGCCGACTATATACGCAAAGCCGCCGGCACGGCCTTCGAATTTGAAGTCCTCTCAATCCTGCCCTGGGATAGAAAGCGGGTTGTTGCGACGCGCTACGGCCAAGGGCGCATATTTCTTGCCGGCGACGCGGTCCATCAGATGTCGCCCACCGGCGGGTTCGGAATGAACACCGGCATTCAAGAAGCCGTCGATATCGGCTGGAAGCTGGCGGCGGTTCTGGAAGGCTGGGGCGGCGCCAATTTGCTGGGCTCCTACGATTTGGAGCGCCGCCCGGTTGCGCGCCTGGTCACCGATGAAGGGGCACGCAATTTTAACCAATTCGCCAAGCTGCCGGTGGGCCCTGAAATCGATCAACAAACGCCCGAAGGCGACGCCTTTCGGGCGGAATTCCAGAAAACCCTATATGGGCTGCGCATGGACCGGGAGTACGATACCAACGGCATCGTGCTCGGTTATCGCTACGAAGGCTCGCCGATCATCGTGCCCGATGGAACAACCGAGCCCGAATTCCAGGTGATCGATTACACTCCCACCGCCCGGCCCGGCCACCGGGCGCCGCACGCCTGGATCGGCGATGGCGAGCAGAAATCAACCCTCGATCTGTTTGGGCGCGGCTTTACGTTGTTGCGGTTTGACCGCCGGGTGCCGGCGCCGGGTCTCCTGGAAGCGGCCATGCAATGCGCCATGCCGATCACCCTTGAAGATATTGATCAAGAAAACATCGCCGAGCTTTTTGAGCGCAAGCTGGTGCTGGTCCGCCCCGATGGCCACGTTGCCTGGCGCGGCGATGGCGATCCGGACAACGCCGCCGAGGTGGTTGATATTGTGCGCGGCGCTTAAAACACCCGGCTTTTTTTAACGGGTCTGGCTGGAGCAAGCCGGGCCGTTTCCGCCGCCCTCGGCTTTAGTAGCCGACGATCACTTCGCCGGCGTTGGGACTGATCACCTGGCCCGAGATCAAATCCGTTTCCGCCGATGCGAGCCAGGCAACGGCGTAGGAAATATCTTGCGGCTGGCAGAAGCGCCCAAGCGGCATCAATTTTTCCCGTTCATCCATCTCTTCTTGTGAGTTCGATCCGCGGGTCATATCGGTCACGATAAATCCCGGCGCCACGGCATTGACGGTAATATTCCATGGTGCGAACTCGCGGGCCCAGGACTTGGTAAATCCCGAGATCGCCGATTTGGCCCCGGCGTAATGGCTCAACTTGTTATAGCCCCCCATGGCAAATATCGAAGAGATGTTGATGATTTTACCCGATTTGCGGGCTTTCATCTGCGGCAGGACGGCTTGCGCCGCAAAGAAGCTGCCTCTGACGTGAACCTCGAACATCTCGTTGAAAATATCGAGATCGATCTCTTCCATCGCCAGCCCGCCGCCGCCGACACCCGCATTATTGACGAGAATATCGATGCTACCGGAATCTTGGACCGCGGCAGCAAAGTTCTCGGCATCCCGGATGTTCGAAACCAGGACCGTGGCGTCGCGGCCGAGATCTCTTACCATCGCCGCGGTTTCCTCGGCCCCTTCCACCTTGATGTCGTGAACAATGATGTCGGCGCCCCGTTCGGCCATAAGAACCGCATGGCTGCGCCCCATGCCACCTCCCGATCCGGTGATCAGCGCGCGTTTGTTTTCCAAGCTATTTGTCATTGCCATAGTCCTTATCCAATCTGCCGCTTCGATCAAATATTACTGGCTGAATTGTTCCAGGTCCATCGGAACTGCTGCCGCCCGGCAACGGGCTGGACTCTGCCCACCTAACATACTCTCCTTCCCCGGATGAACATCACCGGCACCATTTCGGCGCGCGCCGCCGAGATACCGGACGGGCCGGCGTTCCTGATGAACGCGGGCACGCTCAGCTTCTTGGAGCTGGACCGGGTGATCTCGGCTATCGCGGGCGGCTACAAATCCGCTGGCCTCGCGCCCGGGCAAACGGCGGCGCTGCATGTTACCAATCAGACCCAGCATTTGGTCGCGTCCCTCGCCCTCGCCCGCCTCGGCGCCGGGCAGATTGCCTTCGATGCCGCAGATCATAGCCCCCATGTGCAGGCGGAGCTGCGCCGGCTATTGAATGTCACCGCCATAGTGGCCGCCGAAGACGCCGCCGCCGACGCGCCGGGATTATTGCACCTGCCGCCGCCGCCCGGCGACATCAAAGCCTTGAAGGAATTGGAGGCCGTGAAATTTGCCGCGTCCGATGATGCCGATTTGGCGTTTCTGTATCTCAACACATCGGGCACCGAGAGCGGCATGCCGCGCATCGGCCTGCTCACCCATGCCCTCGCCCATCATCATTTTCGCACCCTTGGGCCCGATTTGCCGGTGGGGCCCGGCAGCCGCTCGATCTCGCTGGCTTCCATCAACTTCACCGGCGCCAAGAAAAACATCTACCGGTTCCTGCTCACTGGCGGCTGCTTCGCGCTGATGGACGAAGGCCAGGACGGCCCCGAGGGTCTGGTCGAATTTGCAAACCGGCACCGCATCAGCTCCATCCACGGATCGCTGATCCACGCGTCGGCACTTCTGCAAATCGCCAAGCCCGGCGAATTCCTGCTGCCCCATGTGGAAGCCTTGCGCATCGGCGCAACGATGATCCCCGATGTGGTGCGCGAAAAAATCCGCGCCGCCATCACCCCCAATCTGTTCATATCCTACGGCATCACCGAGTTCGGGCTGATCACCGTGGCGCCGCCGTCCCAGGTGCGCGAGGTTCCGGGCGTGGTCGGCAAGTTGCTGGCGGGCATCGAAGCGGTTGTCGTCGGCGAAGACGGCGCGCCGTTGCCCGCCGGTCAGGTCGGCCGCCTGCGGCTCAAATCGGCGGGCATGTCGGAGGGCTATATCGGTAGACCCGAAGAAACCGCCCGGGATTTCCAGGACGGCTGGTTCCTGTCCAGCGATCTGGCATCCTTCACCGAGGCGGACGAACTGGTTCATCACGGCCGCGCCGACGATCTGATGATTTTCGACGGCATCAATATCTTCCCGGCCGAGATCGAAAATGTGCTGTTGCATCACCCAGCCGTCACCGAGGCCGCCGCCTTCCCGGTCCCGTCCACTGCGCGCGGCGAAATTCCCGCCGCCGCCGTCGTGGTCAGCAACAATGTGGAAGAGAATGAATTGCTGGCCCATTGCGAGCAATGGCTTGGCCAGCATAAACCGCATGCGGTGAAGATCGTTTCCGAATTTCCGCACAAAACGTCTGGCAAGGTCGCCAAGGACGTCTTGGCGCAACTGTTTGGCGGAGGCTGAAACGGGCCTAGCCGAGTTTTCCGAAGAGCTGGTTCAGTTCGGGATGGCTCATGCCGCCGTCCAGAAAGCTGGTGGTACCGTGGTCGCGAATCTCCAATAGGGAATCCCTGAAATGGCTGAGCACGCTGCGCGACATGCCGCCGGCCAGAGATATTCTTTTGACTCCAAGGCCGGCCAGGACGTTGACGTCGAGGCCCGATGAGCCGGCGATGATGTTGAGCGGGCCATGGATTTCGCGGACCAGCCTTTCGATCACCTCGGGCGCGTTGACGGCGATGACAAAGGCGCAATCGGCGCCGGCTTGCAAATAGGCGTTGGCGCGGGTTACCGCTTCGTCGAATTTTTCCGCATCGGTGCGCCCGCTGCCGAAATAGACATCGGTGCGGGCGTTGATAACCATGGGAATGCCGGCATTGTCGGCGCTTGCGCGGGCGGCAACGATGCGCGCCACGGCGTCGGTCATTTCCAGCACCGTACCGGCGCCATGATCAAGGCCGTCTTCCAGATTGACGCCGATGGCACCCGCTTCCAGGGTCTTGGCGACGGTGGCGGCGATCGCAACCGGCGAGGCGCCATAGCCGGCCTCCATATCCGCCGTCAAAGGCAGCGCCACCCGCTCCGCAATGCGGGCCACCGCGTCCAGCATCTGGCCGCGCGGCATCTGTTCGCCGTCGCCATGCCCAAGCGCCCAGGCTACGCCGGCGCTGGTGGTGGCCAGAGCCGGAAAGCCGGCATCGGCGGCCATCACGGCGGAACCTGCATCCCAGATATTGGGCAACACCAGCGGCGCGTCGGCGAAATGGAGGGCGCGAAAGGCTTCCGCCTTGGCGGCTTGTTGATCGGCGGTGGCCATTGTCCCTATTCGCCGATCTCGACCACCACCTTGCCGCGGGCGTGGCCGCCTTCCACATGGGCGTGGGCGGCTGCGGTTTCGGCGAGCGGGTAAACCTGATCCAGGTGGGGCTTGATGATGCCCTCTGCGATCATGGCGGTGATCGCCGCCAGATGGGCTTCATCGGGATGCACATTGATAAACGAGCCGCGGACACCGGCGGCGGCGGCATCGTCCGGATTAAAGGGGCCTTCGACGACGGACAGGTACCCGTCCGGCTTCAGACAAGCGATGCTTTTGGGGATCATTGATCCCACAATGGTGTGAAACACGAAATCGGCGCCGCTGACCACGTCGCTAATTTCAGTGCTGGTGTAATCGATGAATTCATCGGCGCCGAGCGACATGACGAAATCCTCGTTGCGGGCCGATGCGGTGGCGATCACCTTGGCGCCGATGTTTTTGGCGATCTGAACGGCGAAGTGGCCAACACCGCCGGCGGCGGCATGGATCAACGCTGTCTGACCCGTGCGCAATCCACCGGTTTCAATGGCCTGCCAGGCGGTCAGCCCCGCCAGGGGAACGCCGGCGGCGTGATTGTGGTCAATATTTTGCGGCTTCTTGCCGAGATGCGCCACCGGCGCCGTGACAAACTCGGCGCAGGTCCCGGAAAAATGGGGGAACCGGATCAGACCATATACCTCGTCGCCAACGGAGAAATCACCGGCGGCTTCGACAACCGTGCCGGAAAGGTCCCAGCCGACGATGACCGGAAATTCCGGGTTCTGCCAAAGCGGCATGGGCACTTGGCGGTTGCGGAATTTGTTGTCGATGGGATTGAGGCCGGCGGCGTGGACGCGCACCAAGGCTTCGCCCTTGGCGGGCGCCGGCACCGGCAAATTTTCCACATTGATCTGGTCGACGCCGCCGAAATCCCGGACGGCGGCGGCGCGCATGGTATCGCTCATTGAACTGGTCCCCTCACCTGTTGTGCGGCCCAGCCTGAACCATGGCGTGGCTGGTAACAAGCTCTTTGGTTGCAATTTTTCGGTTGCGGCCTAAGGTCCGCCTAGCAACAAGAATCAGAGGAAAACAGCGATGAAAGCATCGGAATTGAAAGAGCTGCAAGCACCGTTGAAGGAACAGTACCGGGAGCAACCGGGTAGCGCCGTGATCACCCTGACCGCGTCCGGCGCCCTCGATGAAAGCGCCATTGCCTGTAAGGTGGATACCGGGCGCGCCATGGTCGAAGCCGGTCTGCATCCGGCGACCGGCGGCTCCGGCGCCCAGGCCTGTTCCGGCGATATGCTGTTGGAGGCGCTGGTCGCCTGCGCCGGGGTTACCTTGAAGGCGGTGGCGACGGCCTTGGAGTTCGATCTTAAGGGCGGCACTGTATCGGCGGAGGGCGATCTGGATTTCACCGGAACCCTTGGTGTGTCGAAAGAGACGCCGGTGGGCTTCATGGAAATCCGCCTGCAATTCGATCTGGATACGGCAGAGCCACAGGAGCGCATCGATATCCTGACCAAGCTGACCGAGCGTTACTGCGTCGTCTTTCAGACCATATCGGCGCCGCCGCCCATGGCGCTTAGTATAAATACCGGGGGCTGAATGCGCTATCACCAACTCGGCCTCTTGCACCACGATCCGGCGCGCGCCTTTGCCGGCTATACGCTGGTTACGCCGATACGCCATTCGGCGGTCTTCCTGGTCGATATGGAGGGCGCCGAAGTGCATCGCTGGGATTTGCCGGGGCCGCTCGGCTCGAAGGCGTATCTGTTGCCCGGCGGGCATTTGTTGTTTTCCACATTCACTTTGGAAGGCACGCCGATCAAAGAGGCCAAGGGCGGGCATATTTACGAGATGGATTGGGACGGCAATATCGTCTGGGAGCATGTGGATCATGACCAGCACCATGACATCAGGCGCCTGGATAACGGCAACACGGTCTATATCGCCTGGGAGCAATTGAGCGAGCCTGAGCAGGCGCGCGTGCAAGGCGGCATTCCGGGCACCGAGCGGGACGGCAAGACCTATGCCGATATCTTCCGCGAAGTGAACCCGGCTGGCGAGGTTGTCTGGGAATGGCATTTGAAGGACCAGGTGATCGAGGATTTTCCGTTAGCCCCCGATTGCGAGCGCCATGAGTTCGCCCATTCCAATTCCTGCGCGCCGATGCCGGACGGCAATTACCTGGTCAATTTTCGCAGCCTCGACACCATGGGCGTCATCGACCGGGCCAGCGGTGAATTTATTTGGAAGCGCACCGACCGCCATTGGGGGCATCCCCACAATCCCGATGTGCTGCCCAACGGCAACATCACGTTCTTCGCCAACGGCATGTTCAATCCGTCCCAGCCATTGCATTCCAGGGCCATGGAAATGAACCCAGAGACCGGCGAGATCGTCTGGCAATTCACCGATCCGCAGAAATGGACCTTCTTCAGCCCGATCATGGGCAGCGTGCAACGCCTTGCCAACGGCAACACGCTGACCATCGAAGCCGTCTACGGGCGCATTATCGAGGTCACCCATGACGGCGATCTGGTGTGGGATTACATCAACCCGGTGTTCCACGATATTCCGAATTTCGGCGGCGACGCCAATCCGCTGTTCCGCGCCTACCGCTACGCCGGCTCCTCGGAAGAAATCGGCGGGCGCCTCTGAGTCAGTTCAGTTTCGGTGATCCTGTAAAATTCCACCGGGCCATCGAAACCTTTAAGCTCGGCCGATTCCAAGACTGGATCGAAACCCTCCAACATTTCGCTGACCGACGTGTCGGCGCAAAACTCCCGCGACAGCACCACGTCGCCGCCCTGGCTCTGGCCTTCCAGGCGGGCCGCTTTGTTGGCGGCGGTGCCGTAATAATCGAGCTGGTCGTTCAACGTCACCGAGATACAGCGCCCCACATGCAGCCCGATGGTGACCTGGATGGCCTCTTTGTCCGACGATTGGTTGAAGCGGGCGACGTCGTCTTGGATCTGTAGGGCGGCGGCGAGCCCGTCGGCGGGATTGGAAAAGGCGGCGTTGACCGCATCGCCGATGGTCTTGACCACGGTGCCGTTGTTTTCCCGGATCGCCTGGCCGAGCACCGCAAAGAACTGGCGGATCAGGTGATAGGCCTGGGAATCGCCAAGCCGCTCGTAAAGGCTCGTAGAGCCCTTGAAATCGGTGAACATGATGGTGACGTTGTCGATCTCCACATCATCGCCGGGGCGCAAAACCTCTTCATCGAACAATTCGCGGAACGCCTGCATGGTGGTGGCCCGGTGCGCGGTCAGCACATCCCGCTTCCAGGTTAATTCCTCGATAATGAAGGTGCGCCGGCGCTGGGTCTTGTTGGCAAAGCGGAGCGTTCCGGTCGGCGCCGCCGGCCCGGCGCTGATGGCATCACCCTCGGCAATGAGCGTGGGAAAACCGCCACTGCGCCATTCGACGGCGCTCTCGCCCCCCGGCTCCAGGGTGCGGAGACGGTAATGGCCATGCTCCAGCCCGGCCACCTGTTCCACTTCGGCGCCGGGCTCCAGGGTCAATTGCACCTTGATGTGGGGCGTGCTCATGGGCCCGAACAGGCAATATTCCTTATGGCCGAGGGGGCGGATGGCGCGCGACGGATAAAAGGCCAGCTCCAGATTTTTGCTGTAATCCCGCTCATAATCGATGTTGCAGCTTGGGCAGTGGGTGCCGCGCGGCATGGCGCCCAGATTTTCCACCGGCTCTTTGCCGACCTGGCAGCGCGGGCAAAGCAGGTTCCAGCGCGATCCCAACAGGCCGATCCTGGCCGCCTGCAGACAGGCCTCGATAGCCAGCCGGGCGGGCACGTCCCAAAGACGCGCCAGTGCCAATGGCCGCATGGTCACCAGATCCACCTCCGGGCGGCTGGTGATATATTCGGCCAGCTTATCGGCCAGCCCGTGGCCGTAATCGGTGGCGTCGAGTTGGGCGGCAAGCTCGGCAACCTTGGCATCGACGCCGGCAGCAAGCTGCACCGGCGCCATGACAAACGCCCGCTCCGCCCGGCCGGCGGCAAATTCGCGGGCATCGGCGGCCAAACGGGCATAAAGCTTCTCCGAGCCGGAGAAAAATTTGGTCGCCAGGATGATCGAGCCGAGCAGGTTGCGCGCCTCGGCGGCGAGGGTGAATTTCACCCGGCAGCCATCCCCCTTGGGGGCGATGCGCAAATCTCCGCGCACCGATTTCAACGGCCCGTTTCGTATATAGCGGTTGTGGTGGAGCCACTGGCCCTGCACCCAGTTCTGCGGCTCATCGTCCCAAACAAGCGTGTAGAAGCCGAACTTGGCTGTCGCCACGAACGCCATGGAACCGTCGGGCTGCACAATTTCCTCGATCTCGTGCTTGGGGAAATTGGCAGCCTCGTTGAGGCGCTGGGTATCGGCCATGATCGGCCAGACGGCTTCGACGGGACTATCGAAGTCCCAGACGAAGGTTTGTTTTTTTAACCCGCTCACGATTGCTGGGTGCCGTGGCCTTTAAGCGCTGTAAAACAGATAGATCATATGGCCCGAGACCCAGAGGGTCAGAAGATGGCAGCCGACGGCGCCGATGGCGCGCAAGGGGTTTTTGGGCGCCAGCTTCAACATGCCATAGGCATGCAGCAGGCGGCCAAGTATAAACGTCAAGCCGATGGGGATGATCCAATCCTTCGGCGCGCCGGCCATCTCATAGACCGTCAACGCCACCAAAAAGATCAGCGAAAATTGCAGCACCGTGTAATGGGCGCGCCGGGCGCGGGCCAGACTTTCGATGCCGCCATCGTCATGAAAAACATCGGTGGCGGCGCGCACCCGGGTCACGTTGAGGCTGAGAAGGGTGATGATAATCCCCAAAAGACCAATAATGACTAATGATTGAAGCATGTCGTTCCTCCGTTGTTTTCTCCCACAACGATTGATGATTGGGCCCCCTACTCGGCGGCGACCTTGCGTTCGGTCTTGAATTGCTCGGCGGCGTCTTCGACCACCGTGCCTTTAAAGAAATCCGGGTTCATGCCGGTGTGCATTTCAACCACGTTGCCGAAAGTGAAATCGCGGAAATCGTCCTCGGAGATATAATCGTCCTCGAGCATTTCATAAGCCTCGACCATCACCTTGGTCATATCGGGAACATCCCAATGGCCGATGTCGGAACCCAGAATGGCTTTGATCTTGATACCGAACTCGTTGAGCCTGGTATCGAAACCGACGGAGGTCATGCGGTCATCGGCTTCCGATCCGAAATAGAAATTGTTGACGAAGATGTCGCGAATGTCTTCTGGCTTGGTGATGCCGGCGGCGCCAAAATCGTCCAAATCTTCGGGCTTGAGGTTCGCCGGCGAGCCGGCGGCATCGCCATGCTGGGGCCACGCCTTGAGCCGGTCGATATCCAGATAATCCTTGTCGCTGCCATATTTGGCGAACATCTCGGTCATCAAATCCCAATCCAGCATCGCCGGGTCCAGGGTTTCACGGAGCGCGGTGAGATTGCGTTTCTCATAATATTCAAACAGGTTGTTATAGAGCTGCGCCGCCCAGTTGGAGCCGCCCTCAAGAAAAGCGAATTTCAAGGTCGGGAAGCGGGCCACGACGCCGCCGAACAGCACCGAGCGACAGAAATAGTCGCTGCCCTGGGCGAAACTGCCGAGCGAGTTGAAGACATAATTGGTTTCCGAGCCGTGCGTCGAGCCGCGCCCGCGAAAGCCATTGTGACAGGTGGGCGCGACGCCCAGCTCAACGCATTTCGCCCAGACCGGATCGTAGGCGCCGCCCACATCCATGGCCGGCGAGGTCGGCGCCAAGGTGTGGTGCGCCAGTTCGGGCGCCTTGGCTACCACTTCGGGGTGCGGCCGGCGGATCATGCCGTTGATAACGACGGCCTTGAGACCAAGCTCGCCGACCGCGAAATCCAATTCGGCCACCGCTTCTTCCGGCGTATGGGAGGGAATCACCGCTACCGGCGCCATGCGATCGGACAGGCCCTGGAACATGTCCGCGTAGAGCATGTTCAAGGCCCGGTAGACAACCGGACGCATTTCATCATCGTTTAGCCCAAGCACGCTCAAAGCAACGGTGCCATAGACCATGGCGAAATCGATGCCCGCCTCGTCCATGCGCTCATAAAACAGTCGCGGCAGCATGGCGGTCGCCCGGTCGATGGTGGAGGCGCCGGAATTGCCGATCCAGGTGGCGCCCCGTTGCCGTCCGGGCTGATCCGGCGCCCAGGTTTTTTCATATTTTGCAGCCAGATCCGCGCCGCCGATCTGTTTGACGAAATCGATCAAGGCAAAGGTGGCCTCGATCATATGGCCGTCGGCATCGACCACCGGATGGTTGAGCTTGGCGCGGATATCGGCGCCGGTCTGGTTGGAGTGGCTGGTCATCTGGCAATTTCCCCTGGCGATTACACAACTTGAGCCTTGGCGCCCAGTGTAAATGCCTGGGCCCCGGTTTGTCACGTTGATAGAGGAATTCGCTCAGACGAAGATCAGGCTGATCTCCGGCACCAGCACCAACAGGATCACCACCGCGATCATGATCAGCACGAACGGAAAGGCGCCCATGAATATTTCGCCCAAGGTGATGGACTGATCGTCGAGAACCGATTTCACCACATAGCAGGTCAGCCCGACCGGCGGCGTCAGCAATCCGATTTCAACCGCGACCACCGAAACAATGCCGAACCAGACCAGATCGCCGCCCATGCCGACCACCACCGGCAAGGCCAGCGGCAGAATAATCAGCATGATGGATATGGAATCCAGGACCATGCCCAATAGGATCACGAGCAGGATATAGGCGAACATGAAGCCGAGGAAGCCAAGCCCGGCGGCGGCGATTAACTCGCTGGTAAATTGCGGCAATCCTGACATGGCCAGCATGCGGCTGTACATATTGGCGGCCAGGATCAGGAACAGGATCGAAACGGTAATGTGCCCGGTTTCGACAACCACATTCCAGAACCGCAACAAAGTAAGTTTTCTTCGGGCGATGGCAATGATCAACGCGCCGGCGGCGCCGGCGGCACCGGCTTCGGCGGGCGTAAGGACGCCGCCATATATGCCGCCGAGGACGACGAATATCAGAAGTGCAATGGGAGACAGCTTGATCGCCGACGATTTGATGGTTTCGCCCGGTTCGCTGTCGCCAACCTCGGTACCACCGACGAAATCCGGCATTTTATAAGCCATAAAAATGATGCCGACCGCCATCGACCCGGCCAGGATGATGCCCGGTATCACGGCGGCGAGGAAAAGAATTCCGACGGACGTTTCGGCCAGAAACCCGTAAATGATCAGCAACAGGCTAGGCGGGATCAACATGCCAAGCACCGATGTTCCGGCGACCACACCAACGGAGAATTTATTAGTAAAGCCGTAGCGTTGCATTTCTGGGGTGGCAATTTTGGTAAACACCGCGGCCGATGCGATCGAAGAGCCGGTTATGGCGGCAAATATGGCATTTGCAGCCACCGTGGCAACACCAAGCCCGCCCTTGACCCGGCGCAGGGACCAGCGCGCGACATCAAAGGTTTCGCGCCCGATATCCGAGGCTCCGACCAGCAATCCCATCATCACGAACAACGGTATCACCGCCAAAATATGGTTGCGCAGAAACTCGGACCCGGTCTGCCACAATGTCCGCTCAGCGATAATCGGGTTATCGCGTATCATCCAAATTCCAAAGAAGCCGATAACGATCAGGGCGACCCCGATATGCATGCCAAAAGCGATAAGGATAAGCATGAACAGCACCGATACCAGCCCGATCATAACGTTCGACGGTTCCGTTTGGGCGAACAGCCAGGCCGCGGCGACGACGGCGGCAAAGGCCAAGGCCGCCGGCCATCCGCTCCGCGCATCTTTGTCGGCGCGCAGTTCGGTGATGTGGCGCCGTAGATCCAGCAACGCGGTGATGCAGAGCGAAATAAAGACAACGGCGGTGACCGCCGCGCCGACAAACATAATCAGCCGGAACGGCCACACCAAAAATACGACGCCGGTGGGCATGCCGTCCACTTCACGCTCAGCAAAGGACTTCAGGAGGTGGGGATAGGTCACATAAGAAAGCAGGGTGAACACCACGCCGCCAAACAAATTGAAAACTGCCGCCATCAAAGCGCCGCCGACAGGGCGGTTTGAATCGAGCCAGCCGGTGATCAATTCTGCCTTGGTAAAGCGGCCCATGAGCAATGTATGGGCTAGCTGTAAAAATACGATGCTTACGACCGAATAGGAAAGGATTTCGGGAACGCCTCGGACCGGCGCGTTGAGGACATTCCGTCCGAATATATCGGCGCAGACCAGCACCATGACAAAACAAACCCAGACGGCGCCTAGGCTGTTCATCCATAAAGGTATGGTGGAAAGACCACCACCGAGGCGCCTTATAATCGGCGCCTCGGCTACGGTGCTTGCACTGGTCTGCACAGATTTAACCTATTGACTTGAAAAGGTTATTTCCAGTCGCGCAAAGGTTTTCCGCCACGCTTTTTGACTTCGCTCATAAATTTGGCCAGCAATGACTTAGCCGGAATGCCCTTTTTCTCCAAATCACGCGCCCAATCGCCGGCCACGTCTTTCAGAACCATCGCCCAGCGCTTACGCTCCAACGGCGAAGCCGTAGTAATCTTGGCGCCACCCTTGGGCAGTATCTTGGTTAATGACGCTTTTTCGAAACCCATGACCAATTTTGTCTGGGTGCGAGCGTAATCCTTGCCCAAACCGAGAAAGACTTTCTGCACATCCTTGGGCAGCCCGTCCCAGCTATCCATGTTCATGCCCAATGCGCCGCTGATAACCGCGCCGAAATCAAACTTGGTGATATAGGGTGCAACTTCATGCAGCTTGAAGGGAACCATACCGGTGGTAATAATTATCGCGCCATCGGCAACACCGGTTTTCATAATATTGTAGAACACTGGTAAACCGCCATCGACGGGTATCGCACCGGTGTTACTGGTCAAAGCCGCAATGGCGCCCGGCGCAAGCAGCTTGAGCCCCTTCACATCTTCGTATCTCTTGATCGGCTTCTTGGTCATGAGCTGATAGCTGTCAACCACCTGAGCGCCCAGGAATTTAATATTACGCTTTGTCCATTCGGCGCCGAACGCTGGGAAATTGGCTTCCAAATCTTCCTGAATTTCCATCAAATCCATGGGATTGGAGGCGGCAAAGGTGGCATAATAGGAGACATTATGGAGCGGCATTTTGACCGGCTCCCACAAGGTGCCGATCCAGCCAATGTCGCCGAGGCCCTGCTCAATTCCTTCCAACGTATTCTGAAAATTGTAGAGCGAGCCAGCATAGGCTTCGGTCCACTTGATGCGATGTTTACTGCCCATGGCCTTCAAGCGCTTATTGGCCTCGGGGACAACCAGGGTCTTGAGCGTTTTCACCCAGGGAACGATAGGCGGATGGCTCGACGACATGATCAGTTTGTATTCCTTGGCGAAGGCGCCCGAAGACGCCGAAGCCAGCAGCGCGGCGGTCAATCCGCCGGCCAGCATTACGCGCATAGACTTGAATTTAAACATAAAACCTCTCCCAAAATTTTTAACTGTGGAACCCGCATTTTCGCTTTGGTTACCTGGCAATTTTACCAGTGTCTTCAAAAATCTTTAAAGAGCCCGGCGGCAATCACCCAATAAACACCGGGGCGACACTACCGGGGAAATCGCCGCGAAGATAGCATAAATAGCGGCCCCGCATGGATATTTTTCCATTTCGGACCGGCTGGTAACTCTATTTTGATCACCGGCCGGGAATCTATTGCGAGGCCCTAAGCCGCGTGACGGATCAGCATTTCGGCGGTCTCGGCGGGCATCGAAAACATGGTGAAATGGTGGGTCTCGAGTTCCTCCACCGGCCAGCCCAGGTTGCGCGCCTCATCGGCGAACTTTGGAAACGAGGAAGGCTGGTAGGCGGTGGCGAGCACATAGGCTTTCTTGGCGATTTTTTCGAGGCCGCCGGTTAATTCAAGCTTTTGCAGCATGGTGGCGTAAGGGTGCGCCGTCGACAGCTCGTCCAGAAAGGCGGCTTCCTTCGGGTCCGTCACATGCCAAAAATCGGGCGGGAATGGCGGCAGGTACCAACCCTCGCCCTTCTCCTCGGCATAGTTGCGCATCGTCTCGGCGCGCTCCGGGATCATCAGATCGCTTAACGATTGGCCTTCTTTTAGCATGAATGCATCCAGATAGATGAGCGATCCGACCCGCTCCGGCGCCCGGTCGGCGACGCCGGTGGCGACCGCGCCGCCGTAGGAATGACCAACCAGGGTTACATTCTCCAGCCGCCGCCACTTCATCAGCCCGAGAATATCCTCGATATGGGTTTCCAGATTGACGTCTGGCGTTAACAGGTGCGAGCGCTCGCCCAGCCCGGTCAGCGACGGCGCGTGCACCTGGTGGCCGGCATCGGTGAGGTAAGGGACCATCCAATCCCAGGCCCAGCCGGCTTCCCAGGCGCCGTGAATCAAAACAAATGTGGCCATGCGATTATCCCTCCCGAAATCCGGTTGTTGCGCGCCTTGCCAAATGTTTGAATGGCATTGTGCTGCATGATGCCTTTGCAGGCAACGAATGAACGGCGGAATATTTGAGGGACGCGGGAATGTTGGTTGATTTGGTTAGCATCCAAACGCCGGACGAGGTGACACTAGACGGGGTTGTTCGACGGCCCGATGCGGACGTCGAATGCAATCTGCCTATCGATTGCGTGATCATGCATCACGGCGTCGGCTCCAACTTTTACAAAGCCCATTTTCACAATCCCATGGCGGAAAATTTTCTGGCGCGCGGCTGCGCCGTTATGCGGGTCAACAACCGGGGCCACGATTTGGCTTACAACCACCTGCCCCAAGGCCGCCTCGGCGCCGCGTTTGAAATCATCGACGATTGCCGCATCGACTGGAAAGCATGGATCAATTTTGCCGAAGACCAAGGCTTTGAGCGCATCGGTCTTTGGGGTCACAGCCTGGGCGCGGTAAAAACCATCTATTACATGGGGTGCGAGAAGGACGAACGCATCCGCTGCGTGATCGCCTCCTCGCCGCCGCGCTTTTCGTACTCGGCATATCTGGCCCGCAACGACGGCGAGATTTTTGGCGACCAGGTGGTGTTTGCGCAAAAGCTCAAAGACGCCGGCGAAATGGAAACCGTGTTCGCCATCACCGTGCCCACCGGGGCACTGATGTCGACACGCACATTCTTCGACAAATACGGGCCCGAGGAACGCTACGACATCATGAAGCACCTGCCCGCCATCTCGGCACCGCTGCTGGTATTGTTCGGCGGCCTAGAGGGCAACGTGCCGGACAATATCGACCGCTTCGGCTTCGGCGGCCTGGCCGAGCGGGTCACCGAGTTTGCCGATGGCACCGACAACGCAAGCTGCGCCGTCATCGATGGCGGTGATCACTTTTATACCGATCGGACCGACCCGCTTTGGGCGGCGGTCGATGGCTGGCTGAGCGAGGGCTGACGGGAGACATCGCCATGCGCATCGTCGATCTGAGCCTCAAGATCAACCGCCATATGATCGGCATTCCGAAACTGCACCATTACGACGAGAACCCGACCCGCTGCGTGGTCTTGTCGGCGGTGTCAGAAAAGCAATTGGACGGCATCCGTAGCCGCGGATTGGAAGTCGCCGACGATCCCGATGTCGGGCTCTCCATGGTCTCCCGCCTGGAAATCCTCGGCCATAGCGGCACCCACATAGACGCGCCCATGCATTTCCTGGAAGAAGGCTGGACCATCGACGAGGTGCCTCTCGAAAGCGTCGTCAAAAAAGGCCGGGTCATACCGCTTAACCATGCCGCGCCCAATTCGCTGATCACCGCCGATATGATATTGGCCTCGGGCGTGGACTTCGATGCCAGCGTCATTCCGGTGCTGTACACCGGCTGGACCGACCGGGCGTGGGGTGGCCAAAATTTTTGGGACGATATGATCGGCCTCGACGAAACCGTTTCGCACCTGATGATCGAACGCAGGGTTTCCGCCGTCGCCATTGATTTTTTCCCCGAGATTGCCTTTTGGAACCTGGACGGGGCGCCGGAAAAACCCGGCATCAATCACCGATTGCTGCTCGGCAACCAGATCATCATCATTCAAATGCTGACCAATATCGGCGCCCTTGGCGACGATGATTTCACCCTGGTCGCGGTGCCACTGGCCTTGGAAGGCCTCGACGGCTCCCCGGCCCGCGTGTTTGCGATGCTGGATTAAGTCCCGACCCGCAAGGGCTCGGCAATTCCGCGCAAGGTGGCAATAACGCTGAGCGGCGTGACCTGGCCGGTACCGGGGTTTTCCTCGGATGGCACGTTCTCGATGGTCATGGAAAAGCGCACCGTGTCGGCGTCCACGTGGATGGTGTGGGTGTTGCGCTCGATCCCCGGGTCCGCCCATATTTCGATGCGGGTGGCGTCCGGGCCGGTGCCCGCCAGGGACAAGGCGGCGCCCACATTCAAATTGGCCGGAAAGCCGCGCGCCGCTTCCCGGGCCGTGCCTTCGAAAACCATCAACGGCTCGGTCAGCGCCATCACGTCTATGTCGTGTTCGGCAAGGTACGGCGCCCCATCGAGGGAACGCGGCGGTTTCCTGGTGACCATGCGCACTTCGCGAATCTCGCCTTCGGCAGCGGCGCGCACCGCGTCCAAACCCAAAAGCGCGCCGGTGGCGAGGATGATCTTGCCGCCGTTCTTTTCGGCGAGCGCAACCATCTCCGGCGCATCCAGCAGCGCGGCGCCGCTTACCGTGACCAGGGTGCGCCCGGCCGCCAGCGCCGGCGCGGCAATATCTTTAAAGGCCACCGACGGCGCGCATTCGACGATGATTTTCGCCGCCGCCGCCAGATCCTCATTGTTCAGCACAGGCACACTTATGCCGGCCTCGGCCAGCCTGGCTTCGGCTTTCTCGGCGCCGCCAGAGGAAACCGCCACCAGTTCCATCCCCTTGATGCCGGCGTGCAAGGCTTCGGCAACCTTCATTCCGATGGTTCCAAGTCCGGCAATGGCAACAGATGTGGGCACCAATTCGGCTCCCTCAGAGAATATTCGGGTTGAGCAATTGATCCACCGAAAGACCGATGGCGGCCAACCGGTGATCGCGCATCGCCTCGCCCATGAGCATGAAGCCCACCGGTGCTTCGCCCGCGATGTGGCACGGGATCGAAAGGGCGCAGCGTTGCAAAAGATTGGCGATGGAGGCGTTGCGGATGACGATGATAAAGGGATCGCGCAAGGCCTCGTCAGAGCCTTCAAACTGGGCAATGGGCGGCGCGATCACCGGGATGGTGGGCATGACAATGGCGTCGTAGTTGCGCGTTACCCTGGCCGAGCGTTCGATCAGGTCTTCGCGGAAACGCAGCACGTCGTAATAATCGGCGCCGCTCATCGTTGTGCCGCCCATCAAACGCTCGGCGATGCGCGGGTCCATATCATCGAAGGAATGTTCGAGCCGTTCCCGGTGAATGGCATAGCCTTCGACCTGGGACGGAAAGCGCACCCGCCCGACCGTGGCCAGCTCGTCCAGGCCGGGCACGCTGGCATCTTCAATGCGCACCCCGGCTTTCGACAAAAGCCCCAAGGACTTCTCGAACGCGGCGGCCACTTCGGGAGCCAGATCATCGGTGACCAATGTGTCCGGCACGCCGAAGCGCAGCCCAGCTAGTGGTACCGGCGGGCGCGGGCGCGGGTCCTCACCGGCGAAAACAGCGTCGACCAGCGCGCAACAGGCGAGGCTGGGGGCCAAGGGCCCGACCGAATCCAAAGTCGTCGAGAGCGGAAATATGCCTTCGGTCGGCACCCGCCCCACGGTCGGCTTGAAGCCGGCGAGGCCGCACATGGCTGCCGGGATGCGCACCGAGCCGGCGGTATCGGTGCCAAGGCTGGCCGCCGCCATGCCATCGGTGACCGAAACCGCGGCGCCCGACGACGAGCCGCCCGGCACGCGCCCGGTTTCCCGGTCGTAAGGGTTGCGGCAATTGCCGTAATGGGGATTGAGGCCAAGCCCGCCGACCGCGAACTCGGTCATGTTGGTGGTGCCCATAATCACCGCCCCGGCGGCGCGCAGGCGGGCAACCACGGGCGCGTCTTGCTTGGCCGGTGCTGAATTGCGCATGACCACCGAGCCGGCGTTGGTGGTCAACCCGGCGACGTCGCAAAGGTCTTTGATCGAGAACGGAATGCCGGCCATGGGCGACGGCAACACACCTTGGCTGCGCAAGGCATCGCTGGCGTCGGCGGCGGCCAAGGCGGGTTCGCGAAAGACGCGGACGAAAGCCGCCGGCCCCTCCCCGTCCGGGTCTTCGATGCGCGCCAGCGCTTCTTCGGTGAGCGCCCGGCTGCTGGTCTCGCCGCGCTCCAACCGTTCGCCAATATGCGCCAGAGTTTGCATCTGCATGGAAGCCTCCTCCCGATATTTTTATGCAACCTAAACCATTGCAGGTGGCGGGTCGAGGCAGGCTCACAGCTAGAGCGGAATAACCAGAAGCGTATCGATGCGCCGAGAATCGATGACCACGGTACGCTCGGCAAATTTGAGCGCGCCGTCTTCTTCGATGATGCGGTCCAAATAACGCCCGCAGGCGAACACCGACATGGCGCCGTCGTTCATGGTGCGGATCACGGTGAAGTTGGAGCGCACAGCTATGCCAACCTCATCGGCGGTCAGCACCTGAACGGCGCCGCCTGTATGGCAATAGGTTTGCGGATCGAACACGTTGGCCTTGCGCATGGCGGAGATGCGGTCGCGCAGCATACCCTTGCCATCGCAATAAATCAGCGCCGCGGGCAAATCCCGCTCATGGTTTTCCCGTGTGATGATGCGGTAGCGCCCTTTATCGGTGAAATAGTCCGGCCAATCTTCCAGCCTGTCGTCATCGATGGCGTGCACATAACCGGTAAACAAATCCTCGATGCGGAAGCGCAGGCTCTGATCCGTATTCATATCCCCATGCATTCCCGCCAGCCTTTCCAAAAGCCGCGCACCGCCGCTTCGGTGACGCGGGAGCCGACGCTGGGCTCGATGCCGCCCCCGCCCATGGGCATCACCGTCCGCGCCAACCGATCAGCGGCCGCGCCGCGCTGCACCAGGCCGCCGGCGCAGCCATCCTCCATCGACACGAAACCCGCCGGGCCGACCAGATTGTTGGCCTTCAGGCGCAATTCCAAAAGCGCGTCGTCGTCGTCTTCGAAGCCCAAGATGGTCCAGAACAATTCCGAGCGATCCGGTCCCCTCGGCACCAATTGGCGCACCGCAAGGGCGTTTAAAATCTGCTGGATCACCAAAGACGGGAACACGGTCTGGATCGAATTGGTGACGGTGTCGCCAAGCTCCTCCACATGCTCCATCAGGGACGCGTCTTCCAGGCTGTACTGATCTTTGAGGGAACGCACGTTTTCTTTGTCGATTTGTGCGTCGCCGGCCGGCACCCGCTCGGCATAGGAACGATGGTGCCAGCCGGTATCGCTAATTTGGACGCCGCCGCTCATGTTCGGGCGCACGATGCCAAACGTATTGTGGAACACATGCAGCAGGCTGGCGTGATAGCTGTCGCGGGTATTTTCCGCATAGAGCTTCCAATTGTTGGGCAGCATCTGGCTATGATAGCCGAGCACCTTCAAGGGCTTGATCAGCACCCGGTCGATACTGGCCAGCAATTCGGCGCCCATGTAATCGGCGAAGGCCGGCGTCGCGGCATCGAACGTGCCGAAAATCAGGCCGCGATAGGTTTCGATGCGCAAGCGCTCCAGGCCATGCGACGCGGTCTCGAAATCGGCCGGCAAGCCGCCCTGCCCGCCAACGCCCTTGGAAAAGGCCACCGCCGCCAGATTGCCTTGCAAATCATAAGACCAATTGTGGTAGACGCAGGTCAGATGGCGGGAATTGCCGCAAGGCTTGTAACACACCAGCGCGCCCTTGTGGGCGCAGCGGTTGACCAGCCCATTGAGACCGCCGTCTTCGTCCCTGGTGACGATGATCGGCGCCTCGCCCACAAACGTTGTCTTGTAATCGCCTTGGTTGGGCAGCTCCGCCTCCAGGCAGAGGAAATTCCAGGTGGGGCCTTGAAAAATCCGCTCCTGCTCGCGGGCGTAGATTTCGGCGTCCGTATAGACCTGATACGGAACCCTGGAAATGTCATCGTCCGGCCAAATAAATTCAGGCGGCTGGTTGACGCTCATAGGGGTTTGCCCTCGCTGGTCGCCCAGACGTCCAGCATAAACTGGTTGGACGGCAGGGTTTCGTCGAGCAGTTTGTGCGCCGCTTCCGGCCCGGCGATGGGCAGATTTGTGGCGTCGAGGACGCCGATTTGCGCCAAGACGGAGCCTTGATCCCAATGGATATGTTCGTGACAGACCCGGTCGCCCCGGAACTTCACCAAAAGCACCAGGGCCATCTCCACATATTTGCCGGTCGGCTCGATGCCCGAAAACATGCGGTCGATCACCGCGTCATGGCGAAAGCGGACCACCGATTCCAGCACTATCCGGTCCGGTCCGATGGTTTGCGAGACGGTGACGCTGTCCCGCTGCTTGGCGTTCTGGCCGATGAAATGATATTTGTAAAAGCGCTTCAGCAAATCATGGCCAACGCCGCCCGACAGGGTCGGCACGTGGTTCACATATGGCTCATCGACCATGGTCGCCATGGTGGCGTCCACGTCCAGGGTCTCAAACTCGTGCCGCACATGGTCGGCGAACAGGCCCACCAGATCATAATAGGGCCCGGCGATGCGGCGCATGATTTCGAGGGCGCGGGAATGAGCGAGGCTATCGACGCGCTTGTCCCAGCCGCCCCGTCCGGGCAGCGAAAATTGCGGCGCGGCATCGGCGAACTCATAAATGCCGGAGCCGTCTTTTCGATTGAAATCGGCGCTGAGGCGTTGGACCTCGGCGGCGGCATCGGCGGAACCCATGGTGCCGAACAGAAGCGCCACCGGACAGGGGCGATCGCTCAGTGTCTCTTCGTCAACACCGGCGGCATCGAAGGCAACGACGCAATCGAAGCCGGCTTTGGGCGCGGCGGCCAGGGCAAGGGCGCCGCCGGAGCCGTGGCCGATGGCGATTGTCTTGCCCTCCATCTGCGGCATGGCGCGCAGCAGATTTGCCGCTTCCGTCACGTCGCCGGTTGACGCGGCATCGCCTAAGTCCATGGCCAATACGCAATAACCTTCCTCGCCAAACAAATCGGCGCGGGCGCGCATGCAAGGATCGATGCCGCCGCCGGGCAACAACAAAATACCGGGACCGGCGCCGGAATGATGGACGGACACGAACGCCGCCACCCTGCGCCCGCCGATCTCCAACTCGAGCGGCTGGCCCTTAGGCGTTCTTGGCGAAATTGTTTGCAGTGATACCACGAACTCCTCCCCTTATATGTGTGGCCGAAATCATAAGCGGGCGGTGGCGGTAAGTCTATTCCGCCGGGCGCGCTGTCCTTTGCCGGTGAATGGTTCAAATTTGCTGTTGTTCATTATAAAATACAAATTGTTGAGCAAAAGCCTGAGGAAATTACATGAACGATCAGGCGGCGGCACAATTGCCGGAAGCCGATGTGCATGCGGTGGCGCAATGGCTAAGCGCCGGCGAGATCGTCCTGGTCGATGTGCGCGAGGTTCACGAATACGCCTTTGAACATATTCCCGGCGCCTTCCTGTTGCCGCTATCGTTCCTGGAAGTTGATTTGTTTCCCCAATTGGGCCGCAAAATCGTGCTCGTCTGTCAGGTGGGCAAACGCTCGGCGGCCGCGCAAAAACAACTGGCCAAGGTTGGCGTTACCGGCACCGTCAACATGATCGGCGGCATCAACGCCTGGCGCGAAGCCGAGCTGGAGCTGGAAGGCTCTCGCTGGGACGACGTCGACTTTTCGATCTGAGGCGCATCGCTGCGGTCTTGCATCCAGGTTCCGATCCCGACATCAATAGCGAAACGCCCCAGTTCGGAGATTACCCCATGCGATACCGCCAGACCGGCCTATGGAGCCATGCGCCCGAGCGCGCCACGGCGGGCTTTACGCTGATTGCCCCGTTACAATGCGAAGGCGTCCATTTGATCGGCATGAACGGCGCGGTGCGCCATTCTTGGCAGACGCCGTCAAAACCCGGCAATTACGCCTATATGCTGCCCGGCGGGCATCTGTTGTGGTCGGGAGAATTGGCCACCGGTCCCAACCCGGGCGGCGGCAAGGGCGGGCTTTTGCGCGAATATGACTGGGACGGCAATATCGTCTGGGAATATGTGGACGATCATCAGCACCACGATTTCCGCCGGCTATCCAACGGCAACACGGTCTATATCGGATGGGAGGAAATGCCCGCGGGCGCCGCCGCCAAGGTCCAAGGAGCAACCTTTGGCAGCGAAGACAAAGGCGGCATCATGTGGGGCGATTATCTCCGTGAAGTGAACCCGGCGGGGGATACTGTATGGGAATGGCACGCCCATGAAGACGAAACATTGCTGGCCGAGCCGCTGCACCCGATGAGCACGCGAAAAGAATTTGCCCATTGCAATTCCGTCGCCGAGACGCCGGGCGGCGATTTGATCCTCAGCTTTCGCAAATTTTCCATCATCGCCATCGTTGCCAAAGAAACCCGCAAAGTTCGCTGGCATCGCCGGGACGACAGCTGGGGCCAGCAGCACGACGCCGAAATGCTTGAGAACGGCAACATCCTATTGTTCGCCAACGGCATCCATGTGGAGACCGGCGTCTATCACTCCCGCGTCGTGGAATTGAACCCCGAAACCGGCGAAGACGCCTGGGTCTATCGTGGCTCGCCCCGGCCCAGCTTATTCAGCCCCAACATTTCCGGCGCCCAGCGCTTATGGTCCGGCAACACGCTGATCTGCGAGGGCCTGCCCGGGCGAATTTTCGAGGTGACAACCGAGGGTGAGACCGTGTGGGAGTATGTCTCCCCCTGGTTCGGCGGGCCCTGGCAGGGCGGCATGATCAATTCGGTGTTCCGCGCCTACCGCTACGACGCCAACGGGCCTGAAATCGAAGACCGGCTGGGAGCGGTGGCGTAAGCGCGATCAGCCGGGCTTATGGGCCAGGAACGGATAGCCGAACACTTCGAAGCGGCGCGCATTGGGCTCGCCGCCGGCGCCGCCGAAGGTGTCGACGCCGGGACCGATTTCAACATTGATGAAGCCGGTATCCTCCAGCATCTTCTGCCAGCCCGCACACGGCAGGCCACCGGCAATTCAGGCCGTCCATAGATCAATATCATGGAGCGCCCCCTCCGGCACCGGCGCGCCGTTGGCGATATCGGCGAATTGCAGCCGCCCGCCCGGGCGCAAGATGCGGAACACTTCGGAAAACACCTGTTGCTTGTCGGCGCACAGATTAAAGACGCCGTTGGATATGACCACATCGGCCCAGCCGTCTTCGACCGGGATGTCTTCCAGCAAACCTTCGCGAAACTCGGCGTTAGCGAGCCCCATCGCAGCCGCCGTGGCCCGGGATTTGGCCAGCATTTCCTCGGTCATATCGATGCCGACAACCGTGCCCGTGGCGCCAGTCTTGGCGGCGGCGAAGGATTCGACGCCGGCGTCGGGCATCGCATCAACCAGGGCCGCGTCATAGCCGAGGCGCGCCGCCAGGGGGCGCCCGGTGTGGAAGTGGAACGTGCCGCCCGGCTCTACCGCGACTTCCCGGTACTTGTCCTTGACCTGTTCGCGCGGCGCGCCCGGATCAACCAGAGTTTCAACGCTCATATCAGCTTCCCATGCCTTGTTATGATTTGCCCACATATATAATGGCATATTGAAGGTCTGTACAAATAAGATTTTGCCGGGCACATAGGGGCCATGAGCGAAACCACCCCATCCGCCGACACCTCCAGCGACAATAAGGCCTTTCAGGCTCTCCGCCATGCGGGCGCCAGACCGTACCTTGTCTATTCGGCGCTGGTCATGCTGGCCGACAGCGTCGAGCACGTGATCTCCTATTGGATGATATTCGAGAAGTTTCATTCGCCGGCGCTGGGCGGCTTTGCGGTCATATCCCATTGGGTGCCTTTTTTGTTGTTTTCGGTGCTGGCTGGGGCTCTCGCCGACCGGTTTGATCCACGCCGCATCATCCAGATCGGCATGGTGCTGTTCATGGGCGCCTCGGTCGCCTGGGGCGTTCTGTTTTGGACCGACACCCTGGAAATGTGGCATGCCATCGTGATCTTGTCGGTGCACGGGCTGGCCGGCGTATTCTGGGGCCCGGCGGGGCAAATGCTGGTGCACGATATTGTCGGGCCAAAACAATTGCACAGCGCCGTGCGCCTGCTGGCAACCTCGCGCACGCTCGGGCTATTGCTGGGACCGGCGGTGGGCGGCGCCGCCATGATCATCCTCGGCCCGGCGGTTGCTGTGTTTTTGAACGTGCTGATCTATTTGCCGCTTACCATATGGCTGTGGAAGGCGCCGTTTGGGCCTAAGTTCCGGGCGCCCGAAAGCGGCGCGAAATCCGGCGCCAGTATTCGCGGCTTTTCCGACATCATCGATGCGTTCCGCGAAGCCGCCAAGAACCGAACCTTGATTTCGCTGACCCTGCTGGCCGGCATGGGGTCCTTGTTCGTCGGCAACGCCTATCAGGCGCAGATGCCGGAATTCGCCACTTTTTTGAACGACGGCGCCGGTCTGGTCGGCACCAGCGTCCGCTACAATATCCTGTTCGCCGCCACCGCCGCCGGGGCCTTGACCGCCGGCATCGCGCTGGAGGCAAAGAACTTGCTACAGCCCAGCCTCCGCTCCGCCTTTGTTCTGGCCATGCTGTGGTGCGCCGCCGTCATCGGCTTCGCCGCCGCCAGCAATTTCGTGTTGGCGGTGGTGCTTTTGTTTGCCGTCGGCTTTACCCATCTGGCGTTCAACGCCATGGCCCAGGCGATGGTGCAATTGAGCGCGCCGGCGGCCATGCGTGGGCGCATTTTAGGGCTTTACTCCATGTCGGCACTGGGATTGATGACTTTTTCCGGCGTCACCATCGGCTTCGGCGGCGCCCTGGTCGGCGTTCACTGGTCGTTGGGGCTTAGCGCCGGCGCCCTGCTGGCGGTGATCCTGGTACTTGCGTTTCTGGCCAGGCGCAGTGCCCGCGCGGCGCCGGGCTGAGCCGGCTATTCGTTTACGGGTTTCATCCCCCGGCTTTAGCCGGTTTCAACCCCCGGCTTTAGCCGGTTTCAACCCCCGGCTTTAGCCGGTTTCATCCATTGCGTATCAAACTGGGCCGGTGACAGGATCTCGATAAACTCGAAATCGTCGGAATGATCGACCATATCGTGGACAATACCGGGCGGCATGTGCACGGCCGAGCCCACCGTCACCTCTACCTCGCCGGCGCCCTCGAAGTGAAACTTACCCCAACCCCTGAGCACATAGAACATCTGAAACGTCACATCGTGGCGGTGCGCACCGAGGCTGCCCTTGCATGGCTCGGCGGCGCCGAGGACGCGGGCCTCGAAGGCGCCGCCGGTGGCCGCCTTTACCCCTAAATCCCGGGTCCGGTAAATGCCTCCGGGCCCGAAGCTTTCATATTTCGCGTCCGCCGCGTGGCTGACCGATAATTTGGTTTGGGTATCGCCCATGATCGTCTCCCTGGATGAATTTGGCCCAGTTTAGCATTCCGGCGCCGGTCGCAAAGATAATCCTTGTCAGACTGAGGTCCAGGGGAGACATTCGGGCCAGAATTTATCAGGGGGAACAAGTATGCAATTCGGCCTTTTCGATCATTTGGAACGCTCCGAGGACCGCACGCTGGCGACACAATTCGACGAGCGTATCGCCTTCGCCGCCGCCGCCGACAAGGCCGGCATCTATTGCCTGCACGTGGCCGAGCATCATTCCTCGCCGCTCAACATGGTGCCGGCGCCGGGCCTCTATTTGAGCGCCGTGGCGCGCGCCACCGAAACCATGCGGCTCGGCCCGCTGGTCTATCTTCTGACCCTAACGACGCCGCTCAAACTGGCCGAGGAGGTTTGCATTCTCGATCATTTGAGCAATGGCCGATTTGAGCTTGGCGTCGGGCGCGGCGTCTCGCCGTTCGAGCTGAATTTCCATAATGTGGATCACGCCGATTCCCGCGAAATTTTCTTCGACGCTTATGACTGCCTTAAAATAGCGCTGACCGGCGATGAGTTTTCTTACCAAGGCAAATATTTCAACTACGATAATGTTCCGATGCCGCTGCGCCCATTGCAGGACCCCTTCCCGCCGGTCTGGTACGGCTCGTCCAGCATCACCGGATCAGCCTGGGCCGGCGAGCACGGGCTGCATTTCACCTCCAACGGGCCGACCGAGAAGGCCAAGGAAAATATCGATGCGTACCAGGAGGCATTCGCCGCGCACGGCAAACCGGCCCATCCGAAACCCGAGTTTCCAGGCGGGCTTGCGATCGGCACCTTGCGCCATATCGTCGTCGCCGAAACCGATGAGGAAGCCTTAGAAATCGCCGCCCCATCGATCGAATATCATTGCGGCCACCTGAACTGGCTGCGCAAGCGGCACGGCCAGACCGAATTCACCAGCCGGCTTAACGTGCACCGGGAAGAGGATTTCGGCAGCTGGCAAAAGGTCGGCATGGCCATCGCCGGCTCGCCCGAAACCATCGCCGAAATCTTGGCCGAACAGATCGGTGCGCTGGGTATCAACTATCTGATCGCCTATCTGTTCTTTGGCACCATGTCGGCGGCCGAGGCGGGGCGCTCGCTGGAGTTATACACTTCCGAGGTCATGCCGCGCCTGGCTAACCTTTAATTCAAGGCTGCTTGACGTAGCGCAAATAGGGTAGCGGCGCGTTCCAGCCATCGGGATATTTCTCTTTCACTTCATCATCGGAAACGGCGGGCAGGATGACCACATCTTCGCCCTGCTTCCAATTGACCGGGGTCGCGACCTTTTCGTTGGCGGTCAACTGGCAGGAATCCAACAGGCGCAGGATTTCATCGAAGTTGCGCCCTGTGCTCATCGGGTAGGTGAGCATGGCTTTGATTTTCTTGTCCGGCCCGATCACGAAGACCGAGCGCGCCGTCGCGTTATCGGCGGCCGTGCGCCCATCGGAGGTGTCGCCGGCGTCGTCGGGCAGCATGTCGTAGGCTTTGACCACTTTCAGTTCGGGATCGCCGATCAACGGATAGTTCAGCGCGTGCCCTTGTGAGGCCTCGATATCCTTGGACCATTTTTCATGTTCGGGGACACCGTCGACGCTGATGCCGATGGTCTTGCAATTGCGTTGTTCGAAATCACCCTTGAGGCTGGCCATATAACCAAGCTCGGTGGTGCAAATGGGGGTAAAATCTTTCGGATGCGAAAACAAAATGGCCCAGCCGTCGCCGATCCATTCGTGGAAGTTTATGGTCCCCTGGGTGGTGTCGGCGGTAAAATCGGGCGCGGTAGCATTGATACGAATTGCCATGATTGATCTCCCTTGGATTTCAGGAATGTTCACACGCTTTGATTTTATTTTTTAAGCCCCAACCCCCGCACTCTGCCGCATATCTCAGCGCTTGTCATCACAGATTCCAATCATCAATGGATGCCGGCCCAAGGCCCATATTTTCGCGCAACGTATCGCCCGCATAATCGTTCCAGAACAATTCCCGGCGCTGCAATTCGGGGATCACAAAATCGACGAAATCCTCGTAGCCGCCGGGCACGTGGGTGGCGGCAACCACAAAGCCGTCACAGATGGGCTCTGAAAACATGGCTTCCAGCTGGTCGGCAACATCGCTGGGATCACCGACGATCAATTCCTTGGCGGTGCCGCGCGGGCTGTGTTCCAGGAACTCCCTTAAGGAAGGCGTCGCCGTGCCGCTTTTTTCGACCACGGCGTCGCGGGTTGAGTGGGCGCCCGTGAGACGCTCCATTTCCTCTTCCGTCAGGGGCTCGTCCAGGTCTTTGGTGGAAAAATCGAAGTTGATGATTTCACAGAGCAGCAGCAGCGCGTCCACATCTTCGGGCAGGGTGCGGATCAGGGCCGCCTTGTCCTCGGCCTCGGCACGGGTGGCGGCGGTGACGGTGGTGATCGGGACGCAGATTTTTAGTTTGTCGGGATCGCGTCCATTGCCTGCGGTCATGGCCTTCAATTCCGCATAATTATGTTTGGCGCTGTCCATTTGGATGATCGGCGAAAAGATCAGCTCGCCCCAGCGCGCCGCGAACTTCCTGCCCCTGGGGCTCGCCCCGGCCTGGATGATGAGCGGGTGTCCTTGGGCCGAACGCGGCACCGTGAACGGCCCCCTGGAACTCAGAAACGCGCCTTCGTAGTCGATCCGGTGCACCTTGTCGGCATCGGCGTAACGGCCCCCTTCCCGGTCCACCAGCACGGCGCCGTCCTCCCACGAATTCCAGTGGCCGAGAACGATATCCATGAACTCGTCGGCCCGGTCATAGCGGAAATCATGGCTCATGGCCGCGTCGCGGCCCATGTTATTGGCCTCGCCGTCGTTGAGCGAGGTGACCACGTTCCAGGCGGCCCTGCCGTGGGTCATCAGATCGATGGTCTGGAACATGCGGGCCACGTGGAACGGCTCGTAATAGGTGGCCGAACAGGTGGCGCCAAGGCCGAGCCGCTTGGTCGCCGCCGCCATCGCCATCAGCACCGGAAGCGGGTCCATCTTGACGCAACGGATGCCGCTTTCCACGGTTTGCCGGTGATCGCCGCCATAGCGGTCGGGCATCGCCAATCGGTCGTCGAAGAAAGCGATATGGAACTTGCCGCGCTCCAGCACGCGGCCGATCTCCTCGTAATATTCGGGCGAAAAGGAATCAACGCGCGCCTCCGGGTGGCGCCAGGAATAGGGATGGTTGGTGCAGTTCTGCGCTTGCAGGAACCCCACCATGGTCATTTGCCGGGCCAATGTGATCTCCCCCCTTTATTTTGCCTTGATTGCCGATGCTATCAGGTCCGCCGGGGCGGATAAATCACCTTCCCTCCGTGGCCCCCGGTTGTTAACGTTGCGCCCATGGACGCGCCCGCCAAAACTGACGTCATGCCGGTCATCGATCTGGCGCCTTATTTACGCGGCCAGGCGGGCGCCGGCGCGGCCATCGCCCGGAGCCTGCGCGTCATCCAAGAAGACATCGGCTATTACTGCGTTATCAATCACGGCATCGAAGCCGGCACTATTGCCGGTGCCATCGGCCAGGTGCGGCAGTTCTACGGATTGGCGCTGGAAGAACGCATGAAGCTCAGCGTCGATGAACGCTCGACCGGCTACGTGCCGCTCAAATCCTCGGTCTATGTGACCTCGCCGCTCGGCGACAACGACGCCGCCATTCGCGATCTGAATGAGAATTTCCGTATCGTCCGCGAGCGGCCCCTGGACCACCCGTCGATCCAGGCCGGGCGCCGCTTTGCCGGACCCAACAAATGGCCGCCCGAGGCTTTGTTGCCGGACTTCAAGGCGCAGCTTCTGCGCTATTTCGAGGCAGCGGAAAATCTGGGCCGGGCGTTATTGCCCCTTTACGCGGTTGCCCTCGGCCTGGCCGACAATTATTTCGAGCCCTATTTTGATGATCCCACCTGGCTGACCCGCAACGTCCATTATCCGCCCGACGCGCCCGAGGAAAACCAGTTCGCCGCCTCGCCGCACCGGGACCACAGCTTCCTTAGCATCCTGCCCATGTCGCCGATCTCAGGGCTACAGTTCCAAACCCCGGGCGGCGAATGGATGGCGCCGGAATACATGGAAAACGCCATCGTCGTGAATTCAGGCGAGTTCATGGAAAACTGGACCAACGGCCGCTTCATTGCCAGCCCACACCGGGTGCTGGCGCCGGGCCAGGACCGCTACATCATCGCCTTTTTCTTCAACCCCACATGGGACGTTGTCTCCGATCCCCTGCCCGGTTGCGTCACGTCCGCGCGCCCGGCGAAATTCACACCGATCCGCTTCCTCGATCATCTTTGCAATTATGTGGACGGCAACTACGCCAAATCCAGCGGCGGCACGCTGGACGACCAGGCGCCTTAGTTCGCCAATCTCCGGCGCACCCGGCTGGCGTCTCTTTCCGAGAGGCGCACCTTCACCGAAACGCTGTCTTCGCCGTCTTTTCTTTCCAACACCTCGCCATGGTCATAAATCCAGGTCAGCTCGGCGCCGTCGGCCCAGGGGATCGAAAGCTCCAGCTCGATGCGGCCCTCGGCGAAGATGCGGTCCACTGCCGCCAGCAATTCGTCGATACCAACCCCGTCCCGGGCCGAGATCAGCACCATGCGCTGATTGGTGCGGCTGGTGCGATTTTGCACCGCATCGGCTTCCACCGTTTGCAGCAAGTCCGCTTTGTTGAGCACTTCAATCAACGGCGCGGCGCCGTTATCATCGTCGATGCCGAACCCTTTCAACACAGCCAGCACGTCCTCTTTTTGGGCTTCGGTGTCGGTGTGGGCGGCGTCGCGCACATGCAACAATAGGTCGGCCTCCTTGACCTCTTCCAGGGTTGCCTGAAAGGCTTCCACCAATTCGTGCGGCAGATCGGACACGAAGCCCACCGTGTCCGACAGGATCGCCGTTTCGCCGGACGGCAGCACAAGCCGGCGCATGGTCGGATCCAACGTTGCGAACAGCTGATCGCGCTGATCCACATGGGCGTCGGTCAGGCGGTTGAACAGGGTCGATTTGCCGGCGTTGGTATAGCCCACCAGGGCGATGATGGGGTACGGGACCCGGCGGCGCGCCTTGCGGTGCAATTCGCGGGTGCGGCGCACCTCGGCGAGGCTTTTCTTGAGCCGGACAATGCGCGCATCGATCTGGCGGCGGTCGGCTTCGATCTGGGTTTCGCCGGGCCCGCCAACCGTGCCGAGGCCGCCGCGCTGGCGTTCCAAATGGGTCCAGGATCGCACCAGCCGGCTGCGCTGATAGGTTAATGCCGCCAGCTCCACTTGCAATGTGCCTTCCCGGGATTGCGCCCGGGCGCCAAATATTTCGAGGATCAGCCCGGTGCGGTCGATGACCTTGCATTTCCAGGCGCGTTCCAGATTGCGCTGCTGGATCGGCGAGAGACCGCCGTCGATCACCGCGACGCCGATATCGTCGGCGGCGATGATGCCGCCCAGCCGCTCGACCGTGCCGGCGCCGAACAGGGTCGCCGGGCGCGGCCGGTTCACAGGCGCCGCTTCGGTGTGGGCGATTTCGAGATTAATCGCCTCGGCGAGGCCGACGGCTTCGGCCAGACGCGCGGCCGGCTCGCGCACCGGGCCGGCGGCGCTTCGCCGCAACGCCGGATGCACGACAAGCGCCCGCCCGGCGACCGGCCGGGCGCTTAATGCGTCGTGATCAAAGCTATTAGGCGTCGGCGGCCTCTTCGACGCTGGCTTCCGTCCCGGCGTCCGCATCCGCATTGCCATCGGCTTCGGTTTCGGTTCCGGCTTCGGTTTCGGCGTCTTCGTCTTTCTTGTCCGGCTCGAATAACTGCACCGGACCCGACGGCATTACGGTGGAAATGGCGTGTTTGTAAACCAACTGCGTGTGGCCATCGCGGCGCAGCAGCACTGAGAAATTATCAAACCAAGTAATAATGCCCTGTAACTTGACGCCGTTCACCAAAAACACGGTGACCGGGTTCTTATTTTTGCGAACGTGATTGAGAAATACATCTTGAACGTTTTGTGATTTTTCTGCCATGGGTATGCCCCCCGACTTATTAGGTTTGTTGTCATTTTATCGTCTGCGCGCCTTTTTGAGGCGCCGGCAAACCATATTACACCGGCGCGAAATCATTGGAAGCCCTAGTTTCCGGTAAGGTCCAGAAAAGCGCAAAATTTTTCGCTATTTGGGAACAGTAATTCTGGTGAAAATTCGTCAAATTCCCCCGTCTCCACCGGTTTTTCGCGCAATAACACCGGCACCACACCACCGGCGATGGCGCATTCCATATCGATGTCGGTATCGCCCACAAACCAGACGTCGCGGCCGGCGACAATATTGCCGGGCTCTAGCGATAGGTGTATGGGCTCCGGCGCCGGCTTGGCGCGCGCCGCATCGTTAGCGCCCACAACAGCGCCAAAGAAAGATGTCCAGCCGAGATGCGCCACCTCGGTGCGCAGCAATTCGCCGTCCTTGTTGCTGACCACACTCATATAGATGCCGGCATCGTTGATTGTACCCAGCATCCCGGCCCTGCCTTCCAGCACCAATAGTTCGTTTAAATGGTTGGCGCGAACGTGGGTATAATAAACATCGCGCGCTTCTTGCCAACGATCGCCGAACAATTCCAGATAGGCTTCGCGCAATGATTTTCGTATCCGCGTCTCGGACTGTGCCCTGGTCCAGGGCTGCTGGCCCATGGCAACCAACGCGGCGTTGTTGGCATCGTGAATGGTCGACCAGCTATCAACCAGGGTGTTGTCCCAATCAAAGATGATGGCCCTCGGCCTGGAAATCGGCGCCATCAATTGGCGCCGCCGAATGACGCCAGATAAGCGATATAGGCTTCGAACACACGCGCCGTCACGGGCCCCGGCTGGCCATCGCCGATAACCGTCTCGTCGATCTTGGTCACCGGCTTTACCAGCGCCGTGGTGCTGGATTGAAAGGCTTCGCGCGCCGCCTTGGCCTCGATCAACGAAAAGGCACGCTCGGTGATGGTCAGCTCGTTGGCACCAGCGAATTGCAGGATGGCGCGGCGGGTGACGCCGGCCAGGATGGCGCGGCTCAACTGGCGGGTGACCAATTCGCCGGACCCGGTCACGATCCAGGCGTTGGCCGATGTGCCCTCGGTAACCATGCCATCTGCATCGACCATCCAGGCATCGGCGGCGCCGGATGCATCGGCCTGCATGCGGGCAAGAGCGTTGGGCAACAAGGCGATGGTCTTGATATCGGGGCGCTTCCAGCGCTCATCGGGAACGGCGACGACCGCGATGGCGCGGACCTCGGCAAAATTTTGCGGCCAGGCCAGAGCGCGCGCCGTGACCACCATTGCCGGCTTGATATCCGCCGGCCAGGCGTGATTGCGGGGGGCGACGCCGCGGCTGATCTGTAAATAGATGGCGCCGTCGCGGATCCGGTTGCGGCGCAAGACTTCCGCTAAGATGACATGCATCGAGGCCGCGCTCGCCGGCGCCTTCATATTCATTTCGGCCAACGAGCGGAACAGGCGCTCCATGTGCGGCCCTTCATCGACGATAGCGCCGCCGGCAACGGCGATCACCTCGTAGACACCGTCGGCGAACTGATAGCCGCGGTCTTCGATATGGACGGCAGCGCCGGCATGGGCAACGTAGCGGCCGTTGACGTAAGATTGGCGTGGCATGGACCGGGCTCTAAAAGAATTCGAGCTGCACGGCGAACATCTTTTCGACCTGGCGCACCGCATCGGCCGGCGCCAGCAGCACCACCCGGTCACCGGCATGGATCACCGTCGAGGAGCGCGGAATGATCACCTTGCCCTCATGCACCACGGCGCCCACCAGAACACCGTCGGGCAGATCAGATTCGCCCAATGGCTGGCCCACCAACGGCGAGGTTTCCAGGGCCTCGGCCTCGATCAATTCGCCGAAGCCGTCGCGCAGCGCATGCACCGAATGAATGCGCCCCCGGCGCACATGCTGCAAGATGGTGGAGACGGTGATATGGCGCGGGCTAACCACCACGTCGATGCCGAGGTCCGGCATCAACGGCGCATAGGCTTCGGAATTGACCAAGGTGATAGCGCGTGCGCTGCCTTTGCGTTTGGCCAGCAATGCGGCCAGGATATTGGTCTCGTCGTCGTTGGTCACCGAGACCACGGCTTCCGCCGATGCCACGTTGGCTTCTTCCAGGATATCGGAATCCAGCACATCGCCTTGCAGGACCACCGAGCGTTTCAGATTGCGGGCCGCGATCTCCGCATGGGTTTTGTCTCTTTCGATGATCTTGATATTGACCGAGGGGTTTTCCGCCTCGATCTGCTGGGTCAGGAACTGGCCGATATTGCCGCCGCCGAAGACAACAATACGCCTGGCTTCGCGCTCCTCATGGCCGAATGCGGCCATGGCGCGGTCCAGATGTTCGTGGTCGCAAACGAAATAGACCTCATCGGCGGGCATCAATTGCTCATCGCCCAAGGGCGCCACCGGCGTCGCATCGCGGACAATGCCGACAATGCGCACGTTCAAATCGGGAAACAGTTGCGTCAGTTGGCGCAAGGGCGTGTTGACCACCGGGCAATCGGCATTGAGGCGGACGCCGACCAGTTTGACCATATCGCCAACCAGGGAGATCAAATCGAAAGCGCCCGGCATGCGCAGGCGCCGGGCGATGGCGCTGGCCACTTCGCGCTCCGGCGAGATGATGACATCGATGGGCATGTGATCGCGGGAAAACAGGTTCGCCCATTTCGGTTCCAAATAGCCCTGCTGGCGGACGCGGGCGATCTTGGTGGTGATGTTGAACAAGGAATGGCCGACCTGACAGGCGATCATGTTGACCTCGTCCGACTGGGTGACGGCGATCAGCATATCGGCGTCGGTGGCGCCGGCCTGCTCCAATATATCGGGGTGCGAGGCGAACCCGTTCACGGTCTTGATGTCGAGGGTATCGGCGATCTTGCGCGTCAATTGCGCCGAAGAATCGATGACCGTCACATCGTTGTCTTCCTGAGCAAGATAACGGGCGATGGAAAAGCCGACCTGGCCCGCGCCGCAGACGATTACCTTCATGATGCGTCCATTTGGTTAAAGGAAACTATGTTAGTCGTTGGCGGCACGGATGCGCTCTTCCGCCTGCAGGCCAAGGGATTTCAATTTGCGGTGCAGCGCCGAGCGTTCCATGCCGACGAATTCCGCGGTGCGCGAAATATTTCCGCCAAAGCGGGCAACCTGGGCAACCAGATATTCGCGCTCGAATATTTCGCGCGCCTCGCGCAGCGGCAAGCCCATCAGTTCCGACGAATCCGCCGCCACCGAGCTGGTGCCCGCCGTGGTGGCAATTTCCGATGGGATGCCTTCGGTGCGGATCAGCTCGGCCTCGTCGCCGGGGGCCATGATCAGAATACGCTCCACCATGTTGCGCAGTTCGCGGACATTGCCGGGCCATTCATAGGCCTGCAATTGGGCGATGGATTCCTCGGCGAATCGGCGCGCCGGGCGGCCCGAAGCCACCGCCATCTGCTTTAAAAAATAATCGGCGAGATCGGGAATGTCTTCGCGGTATTCGGCCAAGGGCTGAATTTCCAGCGGCACCACGCTCAACCGGTAAAACAAATCTTCGCGCAGCCGCCCCTCCGCCATTTCCTCGGTCAGGTTGCGGCTGGAAGCGGCGATCACGCGCACGTCGACCTCGACGCGGGTGGCGCCGCCGACCCGCTGGAAGCTTTGCCCTTGCAGCGCGCGCACGATTTTGCCCTGGGTTTCCATCGGCATGTCGGCAACCTCGTCCAGGAACAGGGTGCCGTTATGGGCTTGTTCGAACGTGCCGATCTCGCGCGGCGCGCCCGATTGATTCTCGACGCCGAACAGGCTGATCTCCAACCCTTCGGGCTGCATGGTGGCGCAGTTGAGCGATATGAACGGTGCGCCGGCGCGGTTCGATTGCTCGTGCAACAGATGCGCAACCAGGTCCTTGCCGGAACCGGCGGGACCGGTGATCAACACCCGGCTGTTGGTGGGCGCCACCTTATTGATGGATTGGCGCAACTGGGTGATCACCGGCGAATTTCCGACCAGCTCGATATTGCCGCCGGCGCGCAGGCGCAGCTCCTTGTTTTCCCGGCGCAGCCGCGCCGCCTCGATGGCGCGCTCGGCGACCAGGATCATGCGGTCGGCGGTAAACGGCTTTTCGATGAAATCATAGGCGCCGAGATTGATCGCCTTGACCGCGAACTCGATGGTGCCATGGCCGCTCATCATGACCACCGGAATCTCCGGGTCCAGAGTGCTCAAGCGTTCGAGAATCTCCATGCCGTCGAGCTCGCTGCCCTCAAGCCAGATATCGAGCAACACCAAATTGGGGCGCCGGCTTTCGATGGCTTGCAGCGCGGCGGTACTGTCGCCGGCCTCGCGCGTCTGGAAGCCTTCGTCTTGCAGAATGCCGGCGGTCAGCATGCAGATATCGGCTTCGTCATCGACGATGAGAATGTCATACGCCATGGGTCGCCGCCTCTTTGTCATTTTCCCCCGAAGTGTTTTCGCCTCGGGTATTTTCCGGCGCCGGGATCTCGGACAAGACAATGGTCACTGCGGCGCCCCCGTCCGTATTATTTTTAAGTAGCAATTCACCAGCATGATCTTCCGCAATTTTTTTGGCAATGGCCAGACCGAGGCCAGTGCCCCGCTCCCGGGTGGTGACATAGGGCTCCGTGATACGGTCAAACAAATCATTCGGAAACCCCTTGCCGTTATCGCTAATTTCAATGCAGGGCCGGCGCGCGTCAATCAGCAATTTCAATTGAATGCGGCCGGGCTCCAGCGCGCCGTCCTCGGGCTCTGCCCGCCCGTTGATCGACTCGGCCGCATTTTTCAAAATATTGGTCAGCGCGCGGCCAATTTGCAAGCGGTCGCAATAGGCCGGCAATTCAACCTCTGGCGCATCCAGCTCATATTCGATTTCCGGGAACCGGTTGTTTTCCAAAAATATGCTTTGCCGGCAAAGATCGACCAAATCGATCTGCTTCAGATCCGGTTGCGGCATGCGCGCGAAGGACGAGAACTCGTCAACCATGCGGCCGATATCCTCGACCTGGCGCACAATGGTGTCGGTGCAAATGGAAAAAACCTCGGGATCGGTGGTGATCTCACTTTGGTATTTGCGTTTCAGCCTTTCCGCCGAAAGCTGAATGGGGGTCAGCGGATTTTTGATCTCGTGGGCAATGCGCCGGGCCACATCGGCCCAGGCGGCCATACGCTGCGCCGACAATAATTCGGTCACATCGTCAAACGTGACCACATAACCAATCACCTCGCGGTTGATTTGCTCTGCCGCCACCGAGGCCAGCAGCGTTTTCTTGGCGCCATTGCGGATCAGGCTAACCTCGCCTTGGGCAGTGCGGTCCGGCTGCTTGATGACGCGCGTCAGCAAATCGTCCATCTCCGGAACGACGGCGCCGAGCGGCTCGTCGAAATGAACGGTCAAATCGGTTTCCAGCAATTCCGACGCGGCGCGGTTGGGAAGATGGACGCGGCCCTCAGAGTCCAGTCCGATCACGCCGGCCGATACGCCGGCCAGCACGGTTTCGGTAAAACGGCGCCGTTCGTCCAATTGCCGGTTGGCTTCGATCAGGCCGCGCTGCTGGCTGTCGAGGCGTTCGGCCATGCGGTTGAAGGCGTTCGACAGGGTGCCGACCTCGTCGCGCTGGGTGTTGATCTCCGCGACCCGGGCGGTCAGATCGCCGCCGCGCACCCGCTCGGATGCATCGATCAGGCGCGCAATCGGCGTCGATATCTGATTGGCCAGAGACCAGCCGATCCAAACCGCGGTCAGCAACAGCAAGATCGCCACCAGCCCGAAGACCAGCAGGAATTTGACCTGCAATCCATCGCGGTTTTGCTGTAACTGACGGTACTGGGCCGAAGCGCCGCTGGTTTGCGATATGTGATCGAGAACCTGTTGATCGACGAAACGTCCAACCAGAAGATAGGCATCGAGGAATTGCTCCAGCTTGACGCCGGCGCGCACCCGGTCGTCATCGGTGCTCGATATGATGAACACCTCGCCGGGCCGGCGCGACAGCAGGCCCGTCAAAAAATCGCTGGTCGAGAAATCAAAGCCCAACGAATAGCCGCCATTGGCGCGCGCAATCGTGCGCCCATCGCTACTAACAATTACCGCTTCGGATAAACCGCGAATGACGGCGATGCGGGTCATCGCATTATTCAATCGCCACGGTTCGTTGCGAAATATTGACGCCGCGCGATTGAGATCGTTGGCGCTGGCCAGCGCATCGGCGCGGATGTTGCGGCGATGCTCCTGCAAGTAGAGCTGGGCGACATTGCGCGACTGATCAACCGCCGTCGCGACCCGTTCTGAGAACCAGCTTTCAATTCCGAAATTCAAAAACAGTCCGGAAAACACCGCCACCAGAATAGCCGGAATGACCGCCATCAGGCTGAATGAGAGAACCACGCGCATGTGCAGACGTGAGCCGGCGACGCCAAAGCGGCGCCCGATCCACACGCGCACGATGCGCCGCGCCAATAATGCGCCGATGGCCAGCGCCAAAGCCAGATCCACGTTGAGAAGCGTGATGACCGTGGTGAGGTCTGAATCCAGGGGCGAATAGTCGGCCATCACCAGGACCGTGGACAGCCCTGATGCGGCCAGCGCCACACCTAGAATAATCACCCACACACGGCTCGTCCGGCCCTGCGCATCGGGCTCGGAATTCAAGCCGCCGCCGGTGACGTTTTCGGCGGGTGCCGGCAAATTGGTTTCTATGTTTGCTTTCTGATCCATGCGCGAATTCGAATATAACTCAATCGACCATTCAAATGTGCTTATTTCGGCGTGCGGCTGACGGTGATGCCCAATTCCCGTATTTTCTTGCGCAGCGTATTGCGGTTGAGACCCAGCAATTCGGCGGCGCGCAACTGATTGCCACGGGTGGCGCCGAGGCTGTGCGAAATCAACGGCCGCTCAACCTCTTTCAGCAAACGATCGTAAAGCCCGGCCGGCGGCAGAGAATCACCGTGCTGGGAGAAATAGTCTTTAAGGTAGCGGTCAACGGCTTCGGAGATGGAGTTGCCGGTGGTCTCCGCCGGCGCCGTGTCACCGGCGCCGGCCAATTCGGCCTCGACCACTTCAACGCCGATCGATTCTTGCGAATAGAGCGCCGCCAGCCGGCGCACCAGATTTTCCAGCTCGCGCACATTGCCGGGCCAGGCATGGGCTTTCATCCGCTCGATCGCCAGTCCGTCGATGGTCTTCCGGGGCAAGCCTTCCTCGGCGCTTTGGCTCAGGAAATGCTGGATCAATTCGGGGATGTCTTCGCGCCGCTCGCGCAACGGCGGCATGCGCATGGGCACCACGTTGAGCCGGTAATACAAATCTTCGCGGAACAATCCCTGGCGGATCAACTGGGTCAGGTCGCGGTGGGTGGCGGCGACAATACGCACGTTGGCGCGGATCGGCTGGCGGCCGCCGACCATGGTGTATTCGCCCTCCTGCAGCACGCGCAACAGCCGGGTTTGAGCCTCCGGCGGCATGTCGCCGATCTCGTCCAAAAACAAGGTGCCGCCTTCGGCCTGTTCGAAGCGGCCCGAAGCGCGGGCGCCGGCGCCGGTAAAGGCGCCCTTTTCATGGCCGAACAATTCGCTTTCGATCAGCTCGCGCGGGATCGCCGCCATGTTGATGGCCACGAACGGAAAGTTTTTGCGCTTGCCGTAATCATGGAGGGCGCGCGCCGCCAGCTCCTTGCCGGTGCCCGAATCGCCGTTGATCAGCACCGTCAGATCCGTATTCATCAGGCGCGCCAGCGACCGGTACACCTCCTGCATGGCCGGCGAGCGGCCGATCAGCGGCATGGCTTCTTCGTCCGGCTTGGCGTCCGGGGAGCGCGCCGCAGCGGTGGATTCCAAGGCGCGTTTGACGATGCCGGTCAGCTCGTTGATATCGAACGGCTTGGGCAGATAATCAAAGGCGCCGCGCTGCGCCGCGTTGACCGCCGTCATCAGCGTGTTCTGGGCGCTCATCACGATCACCTGCAATTCGGGGCGGATTTTCTTGATCCGGGGGATCAGATCGAGACCGCTTTCATCGGGCATGACAACGTCGGTGACGACCACATTGCCCTCGCCCTCGGCAACCCATTTCCAAAGCGTGGCGGCATTGCCGGTGGTGCGCACCTCATAGCCGGCGCGGCCCAGCGCCTGATCGAGCACGGTGCGGATGGCGGCATCGTCATCGGCGACCAGGACCACTTGTTCGCTCATGATGTCTCCTCCGCGACCGGCAGCATGACACGAAATTCGGTCCGCCCCGGCTGGCTGTCGAATTCGATGACGCCGCCATGATCGTCAACCATCTTGGCGACCAGGGCCAGGCCGAGGCCGCTGCCCTTGAGCTTGGTGGTGACGAACGCATCGAACAATTCGTTCTGCAAATTGGCCGGGATGCCGGGGCCGTTGTCCTGGATGGTGACCACCAGCGGCAGATGCAACTGGGCGCGGCTGCCCTGGACGGCGTAGCGGACGCCGTGCCGGTACTGGGTGGTGAGAACAATCTCGCCATTGGCAACCGGCGCCGCCTCGGCGGCGTTCTTCACCAGATTGAGGAATATCTGGACAAGCTGGTCGTGGTTGCCTTCGACCGGCGGCAGCGACGGATCATACAGCTCGAGAACACTGATATCCTGGGCAAAGCCGGCCTTGGCCAGGGTCTTGACCCGTTCCAGCACCAAATGAATGTTCACCGGCCCGGTGTCGAGCACACGCTGATCGGAAAACACCTCCATGCGGTCAATGAGCGAACATATGCGGTCGGTTTCATCGCAAATCAGACGCGTCAGTTTCTGGTCGTCCGCATCGGCGGCCTGTTCGAGAAGCTGCGCTGCGCCGCGGATACCGGACAACGGGTTCTTGACCTCGTGGGCCAGCATGGCGGCCATGGCGGTGACCGAGCGGGCCGCATTCCGGTGCGTCATCTGGCGGTCCACCTGATCGACGATGGAGCGGCCGAAGATATTGATCACCGCCGAGCCCGGATGATCATCCAACGGCGAGACTTGGACGTTGATCACTTGGCGCTGGATGCGCGGCGTGGCAATGGTCAGGCCGGTCTCGAAGACACTGTTGCCGTCATTTATGGCCTGCGCCAACAATGATATCAGCGGCGAATCGGCGGGAATAAACTGAGCAATGTCGTGGCCGAGTATTTGACTGGCGCTGGTGGCAAAAAATTCCTCGCCGGCATCGTTGATAAAGCGCACGGCCCGGTCCGGCCCGACCACGATCACCACGCTTTCCAGCGCATTCAAAATGGCATCGGCGCCGATATCGGGGCCATCGCCGGGTGCGATTTTCAAGGCCACCTCGCTGCTCATGCCGCTTCTCTTTCCAGCAAAGGTGCGTAAAACTGGTGGATGCAGTCGATCACTTTGGCGGCGTCGGTCAGTTCCATGATGCGCGAGCGGAACTCCGCCGAGCGCGGCAATCCCTTCGAGTACCAGGCCAAATGCTTGCGCGCGATGCGCAGGCCATGTTCGTGGTCATAATGGCTGAGCATGTCTTCGTAATGTTCGAGCATGACAGAGAGCCGCACGCCGAGGGGCGGGTCCGCCGGGATATGCCCGGTTTCCAGATAGTGGCGCACCTGGCCCAGGAACCAGGGCCGGCCATACGTGCCGCGTCCGATCATCACGCCGTCGGCGCCGGATTGCTCGAGCAGCGCGCGCGCGTCTTCGGCGCGCCGCACGTCGCCATTGCCGATCACCGGGATTTTCACCGCCTGCTTGACCTTGGCGATAAAGCGCCAATCGGCATCGCCGTTGTAGAACTGGCAGCGGGTGCGGCCATGCACGGTGATCATTTGAACGCCGGCGTCTTCGGCGATACGCGCCAATTCGGGCGCGTTGCGATTGTCATCGTCCCAGCCGGTGCGCATCTTTAAAGTGACCGGCAGATCAACCGCGCCGACCACCGCTTCGATGATCTTGTGGGCCTTGATCTCGTCGCGCATGAGGGCCGAGCCGGCCAGGCTCTTGGTCACCTTCTTGGCCGGGCAACCCATATTGATATCGATCATGGCGGCGCCCCGGTCGGCGTTGAGGCGCGCCGCCTCGGCCATCAATTCGGGCTCGCAGCCGGCCAGTTGCACGGCCATCGGAAATTCCTCGGCCGAGTTGGATGCCATTTTCATGGTGCGCCGGTTGGCATAAATCATCGCCCGGCTGGCGATCATCTCGGAGATCACCAGTCCGGCGCCATAGCGCTTAGCCAGACGCCGATAGGGCATGTCGCTGACCCCGGACATGGGCGCCAGAATGACCGGATTATCCAGGGTGATGGGGCCGATTTGGATTGTCATGGTAAGGCAGCTGTTAATTTACTGCTCATTTATTGGGCAAAACCGCAAAAATAGCAAACCAATATGAAACTTTGGGCAAATTAAGCCATCAAAATATCGGTGACGAACTTCACACCCGGATAGCCGAGGGTCAGCAAAAGATAGGCCAGCAGCACCACGCGGGTGGTTGCCCGGCCCCGTAAACCAGTGCGGAAATGCAGGAACAGCAAGACCAAAAGCACCGCGAATACGGCAAAGGCGAAGGTGGTTTTGTGGTCGAGCAGGACCAGATTTCCGGTTTCCAGAAATTGCGTCGCCATGCCGGTGGCAAGGCCGATAGCCAGCACAATGACACTCGCCAATAGCAGATTGACCACCAATTTCTCGGAACCGGCGACCGACGGCAGCATGCGCGAAAAGCTGGTCCGCGCCTTGGACTTGATCGCCCGTTGCTGCATCGCCGCCGCCAGTGAGCCGACGGCGGCCAGGGTGATCAGCGCATAGGTGGCAACCGAGACGGCGATGTGGGTTCCAATCCAGGCCAGCGGCGCGCCGCCGGTCAACGGCACTTCGGGCGCTTGGCCCCAGGCGGTGGCCAGAATGGCGAGGACCAAAAGATACGGCAGCAACAAAGGCGTCCAGCGCCAGGCATCTTCGGAAATCGCGGCGATAAAGGCGAAGATGATCAGACAGGCGGCGACGGTCAGCCATAGCGCCGTCGATATGCCGGTACTCCAGCCCGCCGATTGGCGCACATAGACCCACGAAAGGGTGCCCATCAGGGCGACGCCCATCACCGACCAGAACACCAAATCCCGCTTCGGCGCCGCCCGGAAGACAAACAACGCCGCCGGAATAAGGGCGACCAGGGCGCTGAGCCTCAACATATAGGTTTCCATAAAACCGTTCCCAACTTGGCGCAGGGCCAAATTTGCCAATGACGCACCCGATTTAAACCATATGGCGACCTTGGCAAGCCTTGATCCGTATTCTAGCCTAAATCCGCCATTCGGCGAAATCATCAAGTGTTGAGGGACAATGAGCGTCACAGGTGGATGTACAGCGCTGCTGGTTTCGGCGGGACGCGGCCACCGGTTCGGCGGCGAAACGCCGAAGCAATATCTGGATGTGGGCGGCGTGCCGCTATTGCGCATTTGTGCGCAAACCTTTCTTAAGCACCCGGATATCGACGCGGTTAGCGTGGTCATTCACCCCGACGACCGCGGTCTCTATGATGAAGCGGTCCTAGGATTGGGCCTGGCCGAGCCGGTCCTCGGCGGCGCCGAACGCCAAGATTCGGTGCGTCTCGGCCTGGAAGCGATGACCACCAATGCGCCCGCGACCGTGCTGGTGCACGACGCCGTCCGCCCGTTCGTCTCCGATGCAGTCATTTCCGGCGTGATCGCCGCCATCACCGCCCAAACCGGCGCCATTCCGGCCCTGGCGGTCACCGATACTCTGAAGCGGGGCCAGCAAAACGGCGGCGCGGTTCATATCACCGAGACCGTGCCCCGGGACGCCCTGTGGCGGGCGCAAACGCCGCAAGGCTTTCCCTATGGCGCCTTCTTGGCCGCCCATCGGGCCGCTGAGGGATCGGTGCTGACCGACGACGCCGCGGTCGCCGAAGCCAGCGGCCTCAAAGTCGCCATGGTCGCCGGCGCGGAAAACAATTTCAAGATCACCGGACCGGAAGATTTGGCCCGCGCCGAGACCGCAGCGCGCGGCGCCGGTGCGCGCGGTATCAGCCGTACCGGTCTTGGTTTTGATGTGCACCGCTTCGCGCCCGGCCGGCCGCTGATCCTGGGCGGCATCGCGGTCCCCCATGATCTGGGCCTGGACGGCCATTCGGATGCGGACGTGGCCCTGCACGCGGTGGTCGATGCGCTTCTCGGCGCCATCGGCGCCGGCGATATCGGCGTCTATTTCCCGCCCAGCGAGCCTAAATGGAAAGACGCTGCGTCGCATATCTTTTTGAAGGCCGCCGGCGATGCGGTTGCCGCCGCCGGCGGCATCATTCGCTCCATCGATCTGACGATCATCTGCGAGGCCCCCCGGATCGGACCTTACAGGGACGCCATGCGCATGCGCATCGCCGAGATTTTGGACATTTCCGCCGATATTGTGAACGTCAGCGCCACCACCACCGAACGCCTCGGCTTCACCGGCCGCGGCGAAGGCATTGCCGCACAATCTGTTGCCAATGTTGAATTATTATAAAGGCTTATACGGTTTCTTTATCAATCCAATTTAAAAATTCCGTGTTGCCGGCAGCGATCGGCAGGGCGACCACGCAGGGGCATTCATAGCTGTGCAGCGCCTTGATGCGGGCGATGAGCGGTTCCAGCAATTCCGTTTTGGTTTTGAGGATGAAGTTGACTTCCGGCTCCGATTGGACGGCGCCGTCCCACCAATAGACTGATTCCATGGACCCAAGAATGTTGGCGCAGGCCGCCAGCCGCTCTGACACGATGGTTTTGGCGATGGCGCGCGCTTCGTCATTGCTGGCGGCGGTCACATAGACAAGATGCTGGGACATGACGTAACTCCGAAATTTGGACAAGCTGACCAATCTAATCTACTATTGCGCCCAAGGTCACCGTTATCGTCTTAAGGCCGGGGAGGTTGATATGGACGGGCAAGCGGATAACGCGGCGGATAATGCCGCCAGCACGGCGAAGCCTTCCGGGCCGCAACGCAAGTGGCTGAGCCGTGGCCTTGACCAGCCCGGTGGCAAACTGCCGTTGTTTGATGAGGCCGGCCAGAAGATAAGCGGGCGCACGGTGAAAAGCTGCGTCAGTCAAGGCTGGGCCGAGCCCTGGTTCGCAAACCCGATCAAGCCCGACTGGCAGGTTTGCAAACTGACCGAAGCGGGCCGCAAAATGATTTCCGGAAATTGACGCCGGTATTGCCGGCAGCCGTACCGCGCTATTCCAATTCCTCGACGTCGATATAACCTTTTTCGACCGCATCGCGGAGCGCATCGAAGGCCACCCGCGCCTCTTCATAGGCTTCGCGCTTTTGGCGAAGATCGTCGATATAGCCTTTGTCCGATGACTCGCCGTCTTCGTTGACGCTCATAGTCACCGCCGCCGCCAGATAGCGCGCCCGGAGGCGCCCGACGGCCACCGCAAATTTCAGAATTTTGTCCTTGTTCAGCTCCGGTATGCGCCCGTGAATCAGCTCCCGGTTGGCGGCCCGTATGCCAAGCTCAATTTCGCTCAGAAAGCGCTTTTGATTGAGCAGATCGCGATAGTCGTCACCGGTGTCGTTCATGGGCATGCGCTGCCTTGTTGATTTCTAATGGCGCATCATACTGGTCTAAATAAAATAGTATTTATGTGACGATGATCACAGCGAAAATTGGCAAATGTCATCATATTCGCCAAAGATCACTTGTGATCTGCATTTATTATGTTCCCTCAAGAGCATAACTCAAGCCGGCCTTCGGGCCGGCTTTTTTTTGTGGCACGGGCCGGCTTTTTTTTGTGGCATCGGTAAAGCGGTTAAATTTCATGGACTTAAAGGACGCCAGCCGGTAGGTTTCGGCCCATTCCCGGCAAGGCGAGGTACCCGGATGACCGATAGTTACGATAATTTGCGCGCCCTTGGCGCCGCCGCCGGTATTCCGGCGTCACCGGACGAGGCGGTTCTGGAAAAAGTCGATAATCCGCACACCGGAACCGCCTATTGCGTGCGCTTTACGGCTCCCGAATTCACCTCGGTCTGCCCGATCACCGGACAACCGGATTTTGCCCATTTGGTGATCGATTACGTGCCCGGCGCCCATATTCTGGAAAGCAAATCCCTGAAGCTTTACCTCAATTCTTTCCGCAATCACCCGGCCTTCCACGAAGATTGCACAATTGCCATCGCCAAGCGCATCGCCGCCGAGATCGCGCCGGAATGGCTGCGCATCGGCGGCTATTGGTTCCCCCGGGGCGGTATCCCCATCGATGTCTTCTACCAATCGGGCGAGCCGCCCAAGGACGCCTGGATCCCCGATCAGAACGTTGCCTCCTATCGCGGCCGTGGTTAAGGCGGTGGCCCGTGGCCGCCTTCAGGCCCGCGCCACAATGTGAGAATACCGGAAATCCGCTATCTTCCCTTTCCTGATCAGGGGCGGTAACGTACACTGCGGGGGTACCGATATAGAACTTTGTAAATTGGCAACACAATCAAACGGGGAGATTGATTTATGTCTTTTATAAACAAATCGTTATGGATCAGCACAGGGCTGGCAGCCATCGCCTTGGCGGGCACGGGCCCGGCCAAGGCGGGATTTTACGACGGCAAAGATGTCACCGTCATCATCAATGCCGGCGCCGGCGGCGGACTGACCCGCTCGGGCCGTCTGTTTACCAACACCATGAAAAAATACCTCGGCAAGGGCACCAATATGGTGATCAAGAACATCGCCGGCGCCGGCGGCGTCAAAGGCATGAATTTCCTGGCCGAGAAGTCCAAGCCGAATGGCCTTACGGTGCTCTGGGGCACCTCCCAGCAAATGGCGCAGTTGCTCAAATTGCGCGGCGTCCGTTTCGATCTTTCGAAATTGACGGTTATCGGCGCCGGCTCATCGTCTTATGTAACCTTGGCACGGTCCGATTTTCCGCCCGGTTTGAAAAAGGCCGAAGATCTGTTGAAGGTCAAAAAAATGATCGTCGGCGGGCGCGGCACTACCGATGGCTTGGGCCTTTGGGCGCGCCTGCCAATGCAGATTTTGGGCATCGATTACCGGTACGTGCCCGGCTATCGCGGCCAGCCGAAGATGAACGCGGCCATCCGCGCCAAGGAAATCGGCCTGCTGTCCACCGGTTCCACCGGCTATTTCGCATTTTATGAAAACACCATTTTGAAATCCGGCGAAGGCACGGCGCTCTATTATCATTCCACCCTGGGCCCGGACGGAAAATTTTCCAATCCCGGCGTTTTTCCTAAATCCCTGAAGCATTTCAGTGATTTTTATAAAGACACCCACGGCGGCAAGACGCCCTCCGGCCCCTTGTGGGAAGCCTACAAGTGGCTTTCCAAATTCAATTCGCGCCCGTTTGGCATGTATACTCTGAAAGCCACTCCTCCGGATCGCATCGCAGCCCTCCGCGGCGCTTTCAAGAAAAACCTCACCGACCCCGATTTCCTGGCCGGGTGGCGGAAAGCGCAAAAGAACGATCCCAATTTCGGCGTCGGCAAGGATGTCGGTTGGTTGCTCAACGAGTGGCAGAATATCAGCCCAGCCGCCCTGGCAGGTTTGAAAAAACTGACCACCAGCAAAAAGAAAAAATAGGGCAAACGGATGATGCGGCGGGAACCAACCCGCCGCATTTTCGCATTCCGCATTCTGGAAATTTCACGCCATCGGCGCGCCTGAAACGCCTCAATCAGGCGGCGCTTTCGTTTAAGGCAACGGACAAGCAAAATGTATGATGCACTGATCCAGGGCTTGTTCGCTGTCTTTCAATGGCCGGCCATTGGCTTTTTACTATTGGGCGTAATGCTCGGCATCTGGCTGGGCGCGGTCCCGGGGCTGGGCGGCATCATCGGGCTCGTGCTTTTGTTGCCGTTCACCTTCGGCATGGACACCATTCCGGCCTTTGCCCTTCTCCTCGGCATGTTCGCGGTTACCTCGACCAGCGACACCATCGCGTCTGTAATGCTGGGCATTCCCGGGACCGCCGCCTCACAAGCCACCATTCTCGACGGCTATCCCATGGCCCAGCAGGGCAAGGCGGCGCGGGCATTCGGCGCCGCCTTTACCGTGTCGGCCCTCGGCGGCGTTTTCGGCGCGATTATCCTGGCGGTCTCGCTGCCGCTGATATTGCCGATCATCAAATCCTTTGCCTCGCCGGAATTGTTCGTTCTCGGCATGCTGGGCCTGGCCATGGTCGGCTCTCTAAGCGGTGGATCGATCCTGAAAGGGCTGTCCGTAGCGGCGCTTGGCATCCTGTTATCGACCGTCGGCTACGGCGAGGCGGAATCCATCCCCCGCTTCCATTTCGAAACCGATTACCTGCTCGATAATCTGCCGCTTATTCCGGTGGTGCTGGGCTTGTTCGCCATCCCGGAATTGATGGAACTGGCGATCCGCAACACATCCATATCGCGGGTGCCCAAGGACCAGACCGAAGACGGAGGCATGATGGAAGGCGTCAAAGATGTCTTCCGTCATTGGTGGCTGGCGCTGCGCTGCGCGGCCATCGGCACCTATGTGGGCATGCTGCCGGGGCTCGGCGCGGCCATCGTCGATTGGGTTGCCTACGGCCACGCGGTGCAAAGCGCCAAGGATAAATCCCAATTCGGCTTTGGCGATATTCGCGGCGTCATCGCCCCCGAAGCCGCCAACAACGCCACCCGGGGCGGCTCGCTAATCCCGACCGTCGCGTTCGGCATTCCCGGCAGCCTGGGCACCGCGATCCTGTTGGGTGCATTGCTCATTCAAGGGCTAAGGCCCGGGCCCGATATGCTGACCAGCGAATTACACATCACCTTTTCCATGGTGTGGACCATCGTGATCGCCAATATCGTGGCCGCCGCGTTGTTGATGATTTGGTCGAAGCAGGTGGCCAAGGTGGCGTTCGTGCCCGGCCACTTGATCGTTCCCGGCGTCATCCTGTTTGTGTTTCTGGGCGCCTGGCTCGGCGGCGCGGCCTTGGGAGATTGGATTTCCTGCCTGACCTTCGGCATCATCGGCTTCATCATGAAGCGCGGCGGCTGGCCGCGCCCGCCGCTGATCCTGGCGCTCATCCTCGGCAATATCATGGAAAACGCCTTCCAGATCTCGATGGGCGCCCATGACGGTTTCGGCTGGCTGGGACGCCCGGTGGTGATGATTGTTCTGGCGCTGATCGCCTTGACGATCATTTTGTCGGTCCGGGGCATCACCAAGAACAAGGCCGCCATGAAAATAGATGCCTCCGACGACCCCGCCAGGGCCGCCCGCCAGGAAGCATCCGAAGGCGGCGCCCACAACCCGCTGATCTCGTTGCCGTTCACGATCATCTTGTTTGCGGTTTTCCTGTGGGCCGGCGAGCAGGCGTTTTTCTGGCCCGAATCGGTGAACGAGTTTCCCTTGATGTCGACCGTGCCCGGCGCCGTCATGGTGTTTTTCGTGGTCATTCATGACGGCAAACAGGCCATGGTGGAGATTGGCCGGCACGGCGGTTTCGCGCCAGCCATGGCGGCGGCAGCGGACAAGGCGCTGATCGATAAAGCCATGATGTTCTTCGGCTATCTGCTGGCGATGATCCTGGTGATGCTGATTGTCGGGCAAAAATTCGCGCTGCCGCTGTTCATACTGGTCTATCTGATCCGCTGGGGCGGTTACAATTGGCGCGTCGCGGGCGGCTATGCCTTTGGCGGCTGGCTGATGATCGTCGGCTTCTACGACCGCATCCTGGATATGCTGTGGTACCCGTCCTGGCTCGATAGCTGGCTGCCGGAAGTGCTGCCGTCCTGGCTGCCGCCCTGGTTTTTTGTCTGAAGCATATTTTTGATCTGAGGGACATTGTTCATGGCATCGCTACCCCCTTACCACATAGAAACCTGCATCGCTGAAAAGCGGGAGCCGGGCATGATGATATTCAATATCCGCCCGGGCGGCATCGCCGAACAGCAACAAGGCGGCGTCGGCTGGTTCGTCGGTGTCGGACAGGACGGCGAGATCGCACTGAACATGAATTTCGACGCCCCCTCCCAGGACGTGCGCCGGCTTCCCAACGGCAATCTCATCATATCGTTCACCACCATCGGTGTGATCATGGAAATCACGGCGGCGGGCGAAACGGTGCGTCAATGGCACGTGGCCGGCAAATGGCTGGACAAATCGCCGCCGGAGGGCAGCATTGAAATCGACCTCCTCCTCACCCACCACACTATTAACGTTTTTCCCAACGGCAATTTGATGCTGCTGAGCGCCGAGATGCGCCAGTTCGATAACTGGCCATCCAACGATACCGACGCGGATGCGCCGCGCGTCACCGCCAATGTGATCGGCGATCTGATCTTGGAGGTGGCGCTGGATGGCACCATCGTCCGGCAATGGAAGATGCTCGATATCTTAGACCCCTACCGGCTTTGTTATGGAAGCTGTTCCGGCTATTGGAAGGCGCGCGGCTTCGATGACAGTAACGATTGGTGCCACACCAACGCGGTCACTTATAATGCGGCGGACGATTGCCTGATCGCGTCTCTCAGAACCCAGGATTGCATCGTCAAGTTTTCCGCCGCCGACGGCGAGATAAAATGGATCCTCGGCGATCCCGGCAACTGGCAGGCGCCCTGGTCGGAGAAGCTTCTGAAACCGGTGGGCGATGTTGAATGGCAATATCATCAGCATGACGTTTCGGTCACGCCCACCGGCACCATCCTATGCTTCGACAACGGCAATTTCCGGGCGCTGCCGTTTGCCGGCAAGATGGCGGACGTCGATTGCTACAGCCGCGGCGTGGAGTTCGCCGTCGATGAAGACGCCATGACCGTCACCCAAGTCTGGTCGTTCGGTGATGGCGGGACCGACAGAACCTTCGCTTGCTATCAAGGCGGCGCCTACCGCCTGCCTCAAACCGGCAACACGTTTCTGACCTATGGCGGCGTCTGCAGCAACGACGGCGCGCCCACCAGCAACAACGCCGGCGCGTTTGCCCGCTCGCGGCTGGTGGAGGTCACGCCGGATGGCGATATCGTTTTTGATATGTGGATCAATTCCGGCGAGGCAGACGGCGGCGCACCGCTGTCATCGTTCCGCGCCGAGCACGTTCCGGAATAGAAGGCCTATTCTTCCGGTATCCCTGCCTCGCGCAGGCAATCGAGATAATTTCCGATGGCGCCTGGAGCATTATTTGCCGCTTTCATGGAATAGCCTGGCCTGATGCGCAACAATTCGTCGGTCGCGGCGCGGGCTTCATCGGTTCGCTCCAGTTTGACCAACGTTATAATATTCATGAGATGGCAGTTCACGATCGTGTTCGGATGTTGGATCGCCTTTCGCGACCAGGATAGGGCTTCGTCATAATTGCCGAGAACGACATTGGCGATGGCGCGTCCATGGTAGACCATGAATATCAGCGGGTCCCTTGGGTTCAATCGTTCCATATAGTCCAACTCGGGAAGCGCTTCCTCGGCACGCCCGCTATCGGCCAGGTTCATCCCCATTGCCATGTGGGCGAGAGCATAATTGGGATTAATGGCGATCGCCTTAGCCGCAGCATCCGTAGCTGCCTCATAATCCCCTTTGGAAATTCCCGCTATGCCGATTGCCACATAGGCGTTGGCGTCATTTTCATTGAGCGCTAGCGCGGTTGTCGCAGCCTGACGGCCTTTCTCAATCGTCTCGTCTCGCCTTTCAGTCCAGCCTTGTATCAAATAACGCATGTGGGCGATGGCCATTCCTGAAAACCCGTCGGCAAAATTTGGATCGATCTCCACAGCGCGCTGGAACAGACTTTGGGCTTCCTCGTTAGACTCTTTCGTGGTCATACCGAGGTGCCACATACCGCGCTGATAAAAATCCCAGGCGTCCATATCGCCGGGCGGTTTACGGCGCGCCCGCTCCTGTTCGGCACGGCTCAGTTCCGGCTCGATGGCGGTGACCACGGTGTTTGTGATCTCGTCCTGAACGGCAAAGATATCTTCCAGCTCGCGGTCGTATTTTTCCGCCCAGATATGGCTGCCGGTGGCGGCGTCGATAAGCTGGGCGGTGATGCGCACCCGGCTGCCGGCCTTGCGCACGCTGCCTTCGAGCACGTAGCGGACGCCCAATTCCTCGGCCACCCGGCGCACGTCCGGCGCTTGGCCTTTATAGGAAAATGTGGAGTTGCGGGCGATCACCAGGAACCAGCGGATTTGGCTGAGGGCCGTAATTATGTCCTCGGTGATACCGTCGGAGAAATATTCCTGTTCCGGATCGCCGGACAAATTGTCGAAGGGCAAGACAGCGATAGCGGGTTTTTCAGCGGCGAGTGTGGTGGTATTCGCTTCGGCGTAAGCCTCGACGCGAATCGCATACGCCTGCACCGGCGCAGAAACATTCTTCACCTCTTGCGCGCCCATATCTTCGTAGTCCGCTTCGATCCGATTGCGCACCTGGTTGTAGACATCGCCCGATATGCAAATACCGCCGGGCTCGGCCAAGCCTTCCAGCCTTGCGGCCACATTGACGCCCTCGCCGTGAATATCTTCGCCATCATCGACGATGTCGCCGAGATTGATACCCATGCGGAAATCAAGGGAACTCGATGCCAATCCGCGTTGCATATTGATGGCACAATTGACTGCATCCTGCACGGTCGGAAACTCAACTAGGAAACCATCGCCGGTGAGCTTGACGATCTTGCCCGAATGGCTGGCAACGGCAGGCTTGATCACGTCTTCGCGGGCATCCTGCCAGGCGGCAACGGTGCCGTCGGTATCGTCTTCCATTAGCACCGTGTAGCCGGCCACATCGGCGGCCAGGATGGCGGCGAGCCTGCGCTCGACGGTTCTTTCGCTCATTGCCTCCCCACATTCATTTGTTGGGCCGATTTTAGTCGAAGTTTCGGCAATGGCAATGTTTGCAGCTTACCAGGCCCGCACCTACAATCTTCCCAAAGCTTAAGGAGCGGCACATGAGCGAGGCAAACGGGCAAGGCGTGCTGGATCGCCCAAACAGCTATATCGGGAAGAGCGTGCCGCGCCCCAATGTGGAGCGGCTGCTGCACGGCCAGGGCACCTTCACCGATGATATCCACCTGAAACGCATGTTGCATGTGGCGTTCCTGCGCTCGCCCCACTCCCATGCAGACATCGTATCTTTGGACTTTGCCGCCGCCAAACAAAGCCCCGGCGTCATTGCCGTGGTTGGCGGCGCCGACGTGGCCGAGCTTTGCGAGCCGTGGCTCGGTGTCCTCACCCATCTGCCGGGGCTGCGAACGGCGGCGCAATATCCCATGGCCATGGGCCGCGTGCGCTGGCAAGGCGAGCCGGTCGCCGCCGTTGCCGCGGCGAGCCGCGCCGAGGCCGAAGATGGGCTCGAATTGATCCAGGTGGCATATTCCCAACTGCCGCCGGTGACCGATGAGGCCGCCGCCCTGGAGGCGGACGCGGCGCCCATCCATGCCGAGCTTGGCGACAATGTGTGCTTCGACCGCACCGTTGACGAGGGCGATGTGGACGCCGCCTACGCCGCCGCCGAAGCGGTGGTCGAGGAAGAATACAATTTCAGCCGGCACACCGGCGTCACCATGGAAACCCGCGCCATCATCGCCGATTTCAACCCCGGCGACGATATGTTGACGGTCTATTCCTCGACCCAGGTTCCGCACCAGTTGCAGGCGCTGCTGGCCAAGCATTTCGGGCTCGAAGAACATAAAGTCCGGGTTATCGCCAAAAACGTCGGCGGCGCGTTCGGCATGAAGGCGCATCTCTATGGCGATGAGTTCGCCGCCGTGGCGCTTTCCATCATGCTCAAGCGGCCCGTGAAGTTCACCCCCGACCGGCTGGAATCCTTCGCCGCCGATCTGCATGTGCGCGGCTTCAAGGCAAAGGCCAAAATGGCGGTCGATAAGGACGGCAAGATCACCGCCTTCGAGATGGACACATTGGCCGGCATCGGCCCCTACTCCATGGCGCCGCGCTCGTCGACAATCGAAACCAACCAGGTTTTAAATTTGAGCGGCGGCTGTTATCCGATCCAGAACTACCGCGCCCGGGGCCGCATTGCCTTTCAGACTTTGGCCATGACCTCGGGCTATCGGGGCGTCGGCCATCCTTTGGCCATGGCGATCACCGAAGGGCTGGTCGATCTGGCCGCCGATAAGCTGGGGTTGGACCCGCTGGAAATCCGCCGCCGCAATTTGATTGCCGATGATGCCTATCCGTGCAAATCGGTCACCGGCATGCCGTTCGAAAAACTGACCCATCAGGCGGCGCTGGCCAAGCTGGAAGACATGATCGGCTACGATGCTTTGCGCGCCGATCAGCTGGCGGCGCGCGAAGGCGGCGTCTACCGGGGCATCGGCTTTTGCTCGCTGATCGAACTTTCCAGCCCCAGCCCCATGTTCTACGGCGCCGGCGACGCGCCCGTTTCGGCCCAGGACGGCTGCACAATCCGCTTGGATGCCAAGGGCAATATCGTCTGCGCGTCCGGCGTGACCGAACAGGGCCAAGGCGCCGAGGCGGTGATGGCGCAGGTTGCGGCGACCGTCTTCGGCGTGAGCACCGACAAAGTGCAGATCATCACCGGCGATACCGACGTGACGCCCTACGGCGGCGGCACCTGGGGCTCGCGCGGCACCGGCATCGCCGGCGAGGCGGTCAACAAGGCGGCACGCGCGCTTCGCGAAAACGTGTTGAGCGTGGCCGGCGTCATGCTGCAGGCGGAGCCCTCAAGCTTGGATATCCGCGCCAACATGGTGGTCGACGCTTCAGACGGTAACGAGCGCCTGTCCCTCGCCGAGATCGGCCGCGTCGTCTATTACCGGGCCGATACGCTGCCCAAGGATTTCCAATCGGAGCTCACCGTCACCCGCCATCATGTGCCGAAGAAATATCCGTTCTCCTTCACCAACGGGTCGCACGCCGCGCATATTGAAGTGGACGTGAATACCGGGCTCATCCAGGTTCTCAAATATTGGGTGGTGGAGGATTGCGGCACGGTCATCAATCCGATGCTGGTGGACGAACAAATTCGCGGCGGCGTCGCCCACGGCCTTGGCGAAACCTTGTTCGAGGAATGCATCTATAATGACCAAGGCCAGCTCTTGAACGGCAACATGGCCGATTACCTGGTGCCCATGGCGCCCGAACTGCCCGATGTGGAGGTGGCGCATCTGGTATCGCCCACGGACGAAACCGAGCTTGGCGCCAAGGGCGCCGGCGAAGCGGGCACCTCGGGCGCGCCCGCCGCCATCATGAACGCCATCAACGATGCCTTGCGCCCGCTCGGCGCCACGGTCAATCATTTCCCGTTCACGCCGGAGCGGATATTGCGGGCCCTTCGTAAAATTTAGGTGGGAAGGTTTAGGACCATGGAGCCGTTTCAGGATTTCGCCCACACCGGCCCCGGCACATTGGCCGGCCAATTCATCCGAAATTTCTGGCAGCCGGTGATGGTGTCCGAAGATTTGGAACCCATGCGGCCGCAACGGATACAAGTCCTCGGCCAATATTTCACCGCCTACCGGGGCGAAGACGGCGCGCCCCATCTGGTCCAGGACGCCTGCGCGCACCGGCAAACGCGGCTGTCGCTGGGCTGGGTGGAAGATGACTGCATCCGCTGCTTCTATCACGGCTGGAAATTCGATGGGGTTGGCGCCTGTGTCGAGCAGCCGGCCGAACACGAAAGCTTCAAGGACAAGGTGCGCATTGAAGGCTATCCGGTGCGGGATTATCTGGGTTTCGTGTTCGCCTATCTGGGGGTTGGCGAGGCGCCGGAATTTCCCCTGTTCCCCGAAGTCGACGAGACTGCCGACACGGTCACCTACAACTGCCACCCGGTGCCTTGCAATTATTTCCAGCGGGTCGAAAACGATCTCGACGAGGTGCATCTGCATTTCGTGCACCGGGTTTCGACCGACGAGATCGGCCTCAACCAATTGCCCGAAATCGATGTTTCGGAGAGCGATTACGGCATCCTGCGCAAGGGCCGCCGCGCCGACGACGGCAACAACGTTACCCGCACCGCCCATATCATGATGCCCAACCTGCTGTTCACCGTGACGCCTTCCAGCAATGCCGATCCGGACTGGAACCTGCATATTGCCTGGCGGGTGCCGATCGATGACGAGACCATGGCGAGCTTCATTCTCGCCGTCCGCAAGGGTGGCGGCGAAGGCCTGGTGCGGCGCCCGCCCACCGATCCCGATCCCAATGACATCACCGAGGAAGTGCTCGCTGGGCGCCTCCGGGTGCAGGATTTGGACCCGGACTACCGGGGCCTGTTCAACGTCCAGGACAATGTGGCCCTGGCCGGACAAGGGCGTATTGTGGATCGCTCACTCGACCGGCTCGGCCAATCCGACAAGGGCGTGATCCTGCTCCGCCAATTGTGGGAGCGGGAAATGAAAGCGATTTCCGAGGGCCGCCTGATCAAGGATTGGCGGCGCCCGGCGGAATCGTTCCTGGAAATCCAAAGCCGCGAGATGGAATTGGTGAAGAGCTAAAGCCGAGAGTTAAGATATTCCAGCGGCGCGCAGCACATCGTACAGCCGCGCACGCATTTTCTCATCCCGGACGAGATCCAAAAAGTTCCATTGATCCAGAAAAAATTCCGGGAACTCCGCCATGCGCGCTGCAATTTTTTTGGCCTCATCCAGCCTGCCGGTAGCGAAGTGACCGGCCGCGCCATAACATAATGCAGGCGGACCAACGGGGCCGTTACGCTCGGCATTTAGCACCCAGGACTCGGCGGCGCCTTCGTAGTCAGCCGCCAAGGCCAGGGTCATGCCGCGCATGTTGACATAGGGTCCGTAGACGAATTGCGGATTGAGCAGGATGGCCTGATCGATGGCCGCCGTCGCCTCGGCGAATTCGCCTGCGAAAGCCAAAATTATGCCCAGAAATCCAAAGGCATCCGCATCGTTTGGCTGGCGATGAACGGCCTCGCGGGCGGCTGTGATGGCCTCATCGAACTGCCTCTTGTGCAGCAATGCAAAGCCGAGCGACGTGTAGGACAAGCCAAATGTCTCATCGACTTCGATCGCTTTTCGCGCCAGGTTAACCGCCCGCTCAATAACCTCCGGTGACAGTGAAAAACTCCAGGTAGCGTTGAAGCTCAACATGAGCGATGCGCCGGCATAGCCGCCGGCAAATTCCGGGTCCAACTCGATCACACGCTCAAACATCTCGCGGGCGGTGTTGATGCGCTCCGGCACCGGCGGATAGGGCGTCTGTCGGGCCCGGACATATAGCTCATAAGCTTCCAGATTGTGGGTATGGACGCGATTGAGGCTAACCGCCTCGCCGCGGGTCAACTGGACGCTCAAGGCCTCGACCACCTTGGCGCTAACCTCGTCCTGCAATTCGAACACATTGTCGACGGACCCGTCATAGCGGTCCGCCCACAAATGGCCGCCGGTTTGGGAATCGATCAACTGGGCGTTGATGCGCACCTTATCCCCGGCCCGGCGCACGCTGCCTTCGAGCACATAGCGGACGCCAAGTTCTTCCGCCACCTTGCGCACGTCGGCGCCCTGCCCCTTGTACATAAAACTCGAATTGCGGGCGACCACGAACAGGCCGGAGATTTTGGAAAGATCGGTGATTAAATCCTCGGTCATGCCGTCGGCGAAGGATTCCTGGTCCTTGTCACCGGACATATTGTCGAACGGTAGAACCGCGATGGACGGCTTTTCCTCTTCCGCATCTGGCACGGCTACGGCGAGCGCTTCGAAGCGCACGGCATAGGCCTGCACCGGCGCCGAAACATTCTTCACCTCTTGCGGCCCCATATCTTCGTAATCCACTTGGATGCGGTTGCGGACAGAATCATAAACCATGCCGGAAATGCAGATGCCGCCCGGCTCCGCCAACCCTTCCAGGCGCGCCGCCACGTTGACGCCCTCGCCGTGGATATCACGGCCATCATCGATGATGTCGCCGAGATTGATACCCATGCGGAAATCCAGGCTGCTGGCGGCCAGGCTTTGCTGCAAGGTTATCGCGCAATTGACGGCGTCCTGAACGGTTGGGAACTCCACCAGAAAGCCGTCGCCGGTAAGCTTTACGATACGCCCCGAACGTGCCTCCACCAAGGGCTCGATCACATCGTCGCGGGCAGCGCGCCAGGCAGCCACCGTGCCGTCGGTGTCTTCCTCCATGAGCCGCGTATAGCTGGCCACATCGGCGGCCAAAATGGCTGCCAGCCGCCGCTGCATGGCTTGATCGCTCATCGGCCTTCCCGTCTCAATGCTCAGCCAGCAAGCGGCCAAAGCCTTCGATCTTGTCGTCGATGCCGCCGGCGCGTAAACCAGCCCAGAAGGTCGAGGCGTTCGACGTGATCACCGGCTTGCCGAGCTCGTCTTCCAAAGCTTGCGCAATGCCGGCGGAGCCGAAATTGGCGCAGCTTATGAACACCGCCTCGGCCTCGTCGCGGTCGACGGCGCGGGCGTGGGCCATAATTTCATCCGGCGCCACCGACGCATAGTCGGTCCCTTGCGGGCCGCCGGCGGCAGCTTTTTTGGAAAAATCATAGCCGGCCATGGCCACCACCTCGACGCCGTGGGCGGCGAAGTATTCTTTTTCATGCTCGTTGGTCTCTTCGGCATAGGGCGTCGCCATGGATATGCGCGTGACGCCCAGCGTCTCCAACGCTTTCAGGACCGAGCTTGCGGTCGCCACCCCCGGCGCGCCGGTCACATCTTCCAGCTTGGCTTTCAGCATATCCGCCGGGCAGGCCATGGAGCCCACCGTGCAGTTATAGGCAACGATGGTCGAGCCGCAGATTTTCAATTCATCCAGCCGGATTTGCAGATCGTCCAACAATTCCTTGAAATCATCGTGCTCGGGATGGAAATGGATCGGCATGCGGGTGAAGTGGCTGGTGACGCCGTCCGGCGCCATGGCGGCGAATTCCGGCTCGGTTACCGTGTTCACGGTCGGGATAATAACGCCGAGCCGGGCCCGCCAGCCGAGCGGTTTGGATGTCTGTGTATCAGCCATTTTGAACCTCCTTGCGCAGGCCCGCCCGCTCCAATCGGGGCAGCACCTCGTCCCTGAAATAGGGGAAATGATCCACGTAATTTACCAGACCCATGGCGATTCCGGAAACGCCCATATCGCTCAGCTCCTGCATTTTGGCAACCACCTCATCGGGCGTGCCGATCAGCGGATAGGCGCTGTTGCCGGCCGCGATGCGCCGCCACATGGCGGTCTTCACCTCGTCGGACAACGTCGGATCATCGCGCACGCCGCGGCCAATGAACATGCGGTCAACGGCTTCGGTGTCGGCGTGGTCGACGGCGTAATATTGATGGTAGTCCTCGGCCTCCTTGGTGGTCGGCCGGCAGACCACATAGGCATTGGTGAAGATGCCCACATCGCGGCCCAAGGCTTTCGATTGTTGCTGCACATGGGCGACGTCTTCGCGGCCCCGTTCCGGCGTCGCGATATTGCGGAACAGGTAATCGGCATTGCGGATGGCAAATTCGCGCCCGGCGGGGGAGCCGCCGGCGTTCATGATCAACGGCCAGGGATCGCTGACCGGTTTCGGCTCGGCGCGCACATTCTTCAACTGGAAGAACTTGCCGTCGAAATCAAAGGGCTCGGTCTCGGTCCAGATGCGCTTGCAGATGGTTAGCCATTCCTCGCCCTGCTCGTAGCGCCGGTCGTGATCGCCGAGCGGAACGCCGAACATGCCGAACTCGTCCTCGTTCCAGCCGCAAACGATATTCAGTCCGAAGCGGCCATTGCCGATATGATCGCAGGTGGTGATCTGCTTGGCGGCGAAGATCGGATTGACCAATCCCACATGCAGGGTGGAAAAGGCGATGATGTGTTTGGTCGCCGCCAACAACCCGCCGGCCCAAACCAGGGTTTCGAACGACGTGCCGTTATGATCGGTCTCGCCGCCATAGCCGGCCCAGCGGCCAAGGGGCAGCATGAACTCAAGCCCCGCCGCGTCGGCCATCTGCGCGATCTGGATATTGTTTTCCCAAGTCGGCTGCCAACGCTCCGGCACCGTCGTGCAGGCAATGCCGCCGGAACAGTTGGCGGCAAATATGCCGATCTTGAACTTGTTGCCGTCCGCCATGTTACGCCCCCCTTTAAATCCCCGATGGCCAGTCTAGCGCGCCATGCCTCACGGCAACAATATGGTTGAGCCGGTGGTCTTGCGCCCTTCCGCGTCCCGGTGCGCCTTGGCGGCGTCTTTCAAATCGTAGGTTTGGCCGATTTTGATTTTAATGGCGCCTGATTTCAGCATGCGGAACAGATGGCGCGCGGACTTGCGCCTGGTTTCGGCGTCATAAAGATAATTGACCGCCTTGGCGCGCAAAAAATACGAAGCCGTCTGGGCGCCCACCTCCCAGAAATCCATTGGCGGCGCCTTGCCGGACGCACTGCCGAACAGGCAAATGAGCCCGTATTTACGGACGCTGGCGAGGCTGGCCTCCCACTGATCGAAGCCCACCGAGTCGTAGACCAGATCAACGCCCTGGCCGTTGGTCAGGCGCTTCACTTCCTTGGCGATATCTTGGCTGGACGTATTGATGACATGGGCGGCGCCGTTGCGTTTGGCGAGGCGCACTTTTTCCGGCGTCGATGCGGTGCCGATCAGGCGCGCGCCAACCGCTTTCGCCCATTGGCTGGCGATCAAGCCAACGCCGCCAGCCGCCGCATGAAAAAGAATGGTCTCGCCGCGCTTGATCTTGTGCACCTGGTTAAAAAGATATTGCACGGTGCAGCCCTTGGTCAGCGCCGCCGCCGCCGTCCGGTCATCCAGCCAGCCGGGCAGCTTGATCAGCTCGTCGGTGCCGCGCAGGCTAGCCTCCGCATAGGTGCCGGCGCCGCCGCCGCTGAAGGCCACCCGGTCGCCGGCCTTGAAGCCCAGAACCCGTTTGCCGGCGGCTTCGATGACGCCGGCGCCTTCGAGGCCGATGACGGCGGGAAAGCCGGCCACCTTATAGAGCCCATTCCGAAAATAGGTGTCGGCGAAATTAAAGCCGACGGCGGTGTGGCGGATCAAAACCTGATCCGGCTTCGGCTTCGCAACATCGATCTCTTCCCATTTGAGGACCGAGGGCGGACCGTTTTTGTGGATGCGGATTGCGTTGGCTTTCATGTTCTATCCCTTTAGCTCCGGTTAGACCCCGAAGGTGAAACGGCTGCCCACATTGGATGCGACCAGTTTATCGGGCATACGCTCGCGCATCTTGCCGATAAAATTGGCGCCGGTGCAGTGCATGGGCACGACCACATCGGGGTTCATTTCTTCCAGCTCGTCCAAGGTGTGGTCGATATAGTCATTGGGCGCCAAGCCAAGATGGAAGCCGCCGATCACCGCATGCACCTTGTCCGTATTGGCGACTGCCATGGCAGTCCGAACCGTATTAACGATGCCCGTATGTCCGCAGGATGAGATCACCACCAGACCGCGTCCCTTTACCATATAACAGGTCGCGTGCTCGTCCGGATGCTGATCGCGAACCAGCTTGCCGGCGCGCTCGTCCTCGGTGTAATGGTCGTCATCATCCTCGACCAGGGTGCCACCGCTGACATCTTCAAAGGAATTTCGCTCGATATAACCGCTGGTAAATGCGTTTTGTAAATCGTGGGGATCGCTGCAACAAACTTGGGTTACGTTTTGCGCCGTCAGCGACGATCTGTCGATGGCGCCCCAGGGAACCGGTTCCTTGTCTTTTTGACCAATCCATTTTTCACGGAAAACCGTCTCGCCACCCACATAAAGAGATATGTCATCGCGCATGCGTTTGCGGTGCTGACCGACAAATCCGTCCAAGCCTCCGAAATGGTCGCGGTGGCCATGGCTGAGGATCAGCCCGTTCAGCTTGCCCGGATCGATATCGAGCAGATCAAAATTGCGGTTCAGCACTTCCGGTGTATAGCCGAAATCGAGCAGGTATTCCGCCTTAGCGCCATCCTTTACGGAGGCAAGATGCAGCGACAAACCCCACTCGGCGGCGAAAGTGGTCATCTGCCGGCCAGGTATGCCGCCCACATGTTCGATACCAGTCATTGAATGTTCGAGCTTGGGCAAAAACCGCTCATAGGCGGAATCGACCACGACCCGAACCGATAATTTTTCCACAACCGGTGCGGCGAAGGGCGTCGCAGTAGTATCCATGTTCATTCCTCCCAAAGGCTTTTCCTCATTCCGCCAGATAAACGGCGCCGTCCTGAATTTCGATGTTGATGGATTTCAGGCTTTCGCCTTCGCACGGGCCTTCGATACAAAAGCCGTCCTCGACGCGGAAGGTGGCCCGGTGCATGCCGCAGCGGATATATTTGTGCTCGGGCTCGAAAAACTTGCCGGGCACCTGATCAATCAACAGCTGCGCATGCGGGCACCAGTTGATATAGGCGTAAGCCGCATCGCCGCGCCGGGCGATAAAGATATTGCGCTGCTTGCCTTCGATGCGGGCGACCATGCCGAGGGCGTCGTTGTCGGCGATGTCTTCCAAAAGACAAAGCTTTGCGTCGGCGTCCAGCATCATGCACCGAACCCGTAAAGCCGGGCGGGATTGTCCACCAGGATTTTCTTCAGCAAGGCTTCTTCTCCGGCCACATATTGGCCCAACAGATCCACCAGATCGCCGTCGTTGGGCATATAGCCGGCGATATTGGGGTGTGGCCAGTCGGTGCCCCAAAGCAAGTTATCGGGCGCCACTTCGATCAGTTTTTGCGCAAACGGGATGACATCGTGGAACGGCGTGCCGGCCTTTGACAGACGCTCGGCGCCGGTGATCTTGACCCAGGCGCCGGACTCATTGACGAAATTCAGCAACAACTGGAAGGCCGGCTGATCGATGCCCATATCCGGATCGATGCGCGCCATGTGATCGAACACAATCGGTACCGGCAGGCTTTCTAATTCGTCCGCGCATTCGACCACATCGTCGGCCTCCATATAGATCACCGCGTGCCAACCGAAGGGCGCCATTTTTTCGCAGACCGTTCTGATCTTGGAGAAATCGGGCTTGCTGCCGCCGGACAGATGCCGGGCGAAAGAAAACCGCGCCCCCCTGGCGCCGCCCGCATCGAGCCGCGCCAGTTCTTCTTCGGCCACATCGGGCAATACCATGACAATGCCCCGGTAGCGGTCCGGGTCTGAGCCCAGACAATCCATCATCGCCGTGTTGTCGTCGTAATGGCAGGTGGCCTGAACAATCACGGCCCGCTGCAGCCCCAATTTGTCATGCACCGATTTGATCAATTCCTTCGGTGCGTCCGGCGGCGTGTAGGAACGCTTAGGATGATAGGGGAACGTGGCGCCGGGCCCAAAGACATGACAATGGGCGTCGGTGGCAAAGGCCGGCAATTTCAGATCGGGGGTACGCGTATCGGGGTTGGGCCCTTGGATGGTCGGGGTCTGATCATCAGACATAAATCACTGGTCCTTTAAAGTTCACGCATTCTTCCAAACGCTGTCGGAAACAAGTATCTGGCCTTCGAACAGGCGGCGCGCGGTTCTAAGCAGCGCTGCCCGCTTGATGACGGGATTGTCGGCGCTGCCTTCGAATTCCATCTCCACCGACATCTCGCCGGTGGGATGCTCGACGCTGAACATCTTGCGCATCCCGTCCGGGATCACCGCCACCCGGGACGCGGTGGAGCCTTCCATGATGCAGGCGGTGGCCACCGACACGGCGGCAAATACGCCGATGGCGGCATGGCAGTCGTGGGGAATGAACGAGCGCGTGGTGATCGAGCCGCCGTCCCTGGGCGGCGCCACCAGCGTCATCTTGGGCACCGTCAGCGCGCCCACGTCTTCCAGATTCATCATCGGGCCGACGGCAAAACGCAATTCCTCAACGCGCTCTTTTAATTCTGTGTCGGCGTTCAATTCATCGCGGCTCTCATAGCCGGTGCGCCCCACGGCGGCGGCTTCAAATATAACGCAAGGCATGCCGTTATCGATGCAGGTCACCTCAATACCGTTGACCGTGTCAACCAGATTGCCAGTGGGCAGCAACGCGCCGCAGGTGGAGCCCTCGGTGCCCCGGAAATTGGTCATCACCGGCGAGGCGGTGCCGGGCACGCCATCGATGCGCGCTTCGCCGTCATATTCCGGATGGCCGCCGGGGGTCGCAAACGTCACGTCCGCCAAACTGCCGGAGTTTTCCATAAACACGGTCAGCGTGGTTTCATCGCCCCTGGCCTCGATCATGCCTTGCTCGACCGCAAAGGCGCCGACGCCGGCCAGCATGTTGCCGCAGTTCTGTTTGATCGAGGCGCGCGGCTCATCGACCACCACCTGAACGAACAAATAGTCCAGATCGACCCCGTCGCGCGCCGATGGTTTGACGATGGCCACCTTGGAAGTCAGCGGATTGGCGCCGCCGACGCCATCGATCTGGCGCGCATCGGGCGAGCCCATGGCGGCGATCAAAACCTGATCGCGCAATTGGGGATCATCGGGCAAGTCCGCCGCATTGAAAAACGGCCCTTTCGATGTGCCGCCGCGCATCAACACGCATGGAATTTTGGTCTGCATTTTATATAGCTCCTGTTTGGCGCGCCCGGGCAGAAGAGTAAATTTTCTGGCCCGCGCTGCCAATAACTTCTTGGTTCTTCTAATAGTTGAAACTTAAATAAAACTTCGTGCGACATGTTTTAGATTTTCGACCATACCGGTTCATGAGCATTCCTTACGGTTCCTTACGGTTCCTTACGGTTTATTACGGTTTTTCCGGCTCCGTAATTGCCTGAAATCCACCCGGTCATTCAAGGATTAGATAGTCAGAAAACCATCTGAGCGCAACGTCATTCCGCCGGTAAATTGCGCATGGCATTGGTAAGTTGGGCGAGGTCGGGCGCGCCCGCCAGCCCGCGCAGGATCGACAGCATGTCCGCCGCCGCAGCCCCGTCCACATTGCGCCCGGCCAGGGTCATGAATTTTTCGGACACCATTTCGGAGGCCGCCGGGTTCATGGGGTGGCCGAAGGGGTATTCGCATGCCTCTTCGATTGTCTCACCGCCTTTGAGACGGATGGTGAAACGCACCGGCTGGCGCGGTGATTTTAGATCCTTGGCCGCCGGGTCCACCGCGACGCTGATTTTCTGCATCAGGGGACGAAGGGCCGGGTCCCCTACCCGCTCCGCTTCAAAACTTTCGAGGCTGACCGCGCCATCCACCAACGTCACCGCCAGGATATAGGCGAGGCTATGATCGGCGGTCTCGCGGGTCTTGGGGTCCCATTTTTCATCGTGGTCGTTACGCCCGCCGCCGATCTCGTTGTACAGGAACTCGTAGCCCAGCACTTCGATGGCTTCGATATCACGCCAATCCATGCGTTTGCCGAGCTCCAAAAACAATTCCACCGGCGCCTGGGCGCACCATTCCACCGGCAGGAACTTGATCGCCGTCCGCTCGATCACGGAGCGGCCATCCTGCGGCTTGCCCAGATGATCCAGATCGAAGGGCCCGCCGATACGCTCGAACAAGCCCTGTTCGCCGCTAAATGGGTTCGGCGGCGCTTCCATGCCGCGCGCTGCAAGCCGGGTCACGAACACCGCGTTCATGATGCTGTGCGGCGTCGCGCAACCCTTCCACGCCGACAGCGCCCCGGCGCGCGATGCCCGCAGCGGCACCGTGGATGTGACGCCCAGGGATATGGCGTTGGCGGTGGTCGCCTGATCGAGACCCATGACATGGCCCATGCCGGCGGCGGCGGCGGCGGCGACGGCGAGGATCACGCCCTGATCGATGCCCAGGTCGCGCAAGGGAATGACGGCAGCGAGCGCGCCGAACACCTCGTAGGCCACATGAACGGCGCCGATAAATTTGCGCCCATCGGCACCGGCCAGCTCGGCGCCGGTCAGGATCGCCGCGATCAGGTCGCTGGGATGGCCGCCGGTCAGCGCATTGAAGGTGTCGTTGTAATCCAGACAGCGCATCATCACCCCGTTGGCGAAGGCGGCATGATCGGGGGCGCTTAAAGCCAGGGAGCCGATCACCGATGCGCCAACGGTTACGCCCGCCGTCTCGGCGGCGAGGCTGCGCGCAATCACCGCCGGTTGCTCGGCGTAACCGGCGATAGCGCAGCCCATGCCGTCGACGATATGGTCGATAATGTTGGCCACGGTTTCTCCGCTGAGGCTGGCGGTATCGAAGCCGGTGGCGTAGGCGGCGATTGTGGTGGTTATGGCATCCATGTCCGCTCCTAAATCCGGCCGTTGGCGCGCAACTGCTCGAGGGTACCGGTCAGGCTTTGCTCCAGATCAACGGCGGGAATGTAGCCGAGGGCGCGGCGCGATTTGGTATCGTCAATCCGCCACTCGCGGCCCTTCCAGCTATTGTGCAGGGCCTTGGTATAGCTGTGCGGGTAGCCCGACAGTTTCGCCATCATAGTGTCTATGTATGGCACCATGCCGGTCATGAAGCCGGGCATCTTCATCAATGGCTTGGGGATTTTCGGATCGATCCGGTTTAAGGCGACGCCGATGTCATAAAGGGACGCGGCGTGATTCATGGCGATATAGCGCGATCCCGCCTCGCCTTTTTCAAAGGCCAGCCGATGGGCGACGGCCACATCGCGCACATCGACGAAGGGGATATCAATGGCCGGGGCGCCCATGCGCAGAGAGCCCTTGGCGAAGGCTTCGATGAAATCCACCGACGGCGTCGAGCGGTTGAAGCCGGGCCCGGTAACGGCGCCGGGCAGCACCGAGACCATATCAAGACCCAGCTCGCCCGACAGTTGCCAGGCGTGCTTTTCGCCGCTGGTTTTTTCCTCGATATAGGGGACCGAAATATCGCTCACCCAGCTATCTTCGGTCGCGGTTGACAGGCCCGGCGCCACTGGCGCGATGGTCACCACCGACGAGGTCAGCACAAGGCGACCGACGCCGGCCAAATTGGCGGCGGTCAGGACGTTGGCCATGCCGAGGACACCGGTTTCGGTCATGATGCGCGCCTGGACCGAATCTCTCGGCGCCAGATCATAGATGGCGGCCACCTGGAAGACGCCGTCCATGCCGGCGCAGGCCGCATGCAGCGACGCCGGGTCGAACAGGTCGGCCTTGACCAGTTCCACCTGCAAATTTTTGAGTGCATCGGTTTTGGATGGGTCCAACGGATCGCGCACCGCGGCCCGCACATCATAGCCGTTTTCCACCAATTCGGCGACCAGGGCGCCGCCCACATGGCCGCTGGCGCCAGTCACCAACACTTTGCGCGCCATGATGCGCGCCTACTGCGGCCGCGGCCCCTTGTGGGCTGGAATATCGGCATCGAAGGTGGCCCAATCCTGGATATGTTCGGTGTAAACCGCGATGTCGGCTTTGCGGATCGCGTAATCATCAAAACAACCGACGGCGACGGCCAAAAGCTCTGGCCAAAGCTCGGCCTTCCAATACAGCGTCGTGCCGCAGGTAGGGCAGAAATTGCCTTCGATATAGCGCCCGGAATCTGATCCCCGCCTAAACACAGTCGAATCGCCATTGATGGCGTTTACATGGCTAACATTGAAATAGGCGCCGGTGCCATAGACGGCGCCGGTGCGCTTGCGGCAAAAATTACACCCGCAGATCGGTATGCGCTCGGGCTCGCCCGTGACTTCCACCGTTAGGCGCCCGCAGGCGCATGTCGCTTTGTGGATTTCCCCATCAGCCATATCAACTCCTATCCAAAATGTAGACGCCGTGGTTCTTGTCGGAAACATAGATATAGCCTCTGGCATCGACGACCACGTCTTCCGATTGGGGCGTCATGGTCTTGGGCAACAGCCCGCGCCTTGTCTCCGGCACCGGCGGCACGAAATAGGCCACCTCTTTCGGCAAATACGCATCGGAAATATCGAAGATGCGCAGCCCGGCATTGAAATAGGTCATGTAGAGAAGATTATCGTCCTCCATCAGGTTCGGATGCCCCTGCCCCTGATGCTGGTTGTGGGGCCCGAAACGGCCGCCGAACTCGCAGAAATTCCGATAAGGCGCACCGGGCGGCGGCTCCGGCAACGGCAAGGTGGAGACCAGCCTCGGCGACGCTTCGTCGGATATGTCGATAAGCCCGGCGAAGCAGAGCGGCTCGTCGCAGTTTTCGCGGATCGCCTCGGAATTGGCGGCGATCAGTTTGCGTTTGGGGATCGGCACGGCGGTATGGATGCCGAACAAAGACACATAAGGCGGCGAGACCGAGAAGCGGCTGACCAATTCCGGGGCGGTCACATCGGAAATATCGAGGACAATGACGCCGGAGCCGCCGTAAGGAAGGTACGCCCGGTCGCCGATAATATAGGCGCCGCCGTGCAAAGATGTGTGGGGCGGCGCTTCGGCGCCATCGTCCTCGTGCTGGCCGGGCACCCACCAGCGGGATACTTCGGTGGGATTGGCCGGATCATCGATATCGACGATCACATAGATATTGCCCTTATAGCCCGGCATGCCCGCCGTCAGGTGCACATAACGGCCGCCGTCATAATAATTACGGTGGGTGCCGGTGCCGCCTGTGGAATATTCGCCGATGCGTTTGGGGTCTTCCGGGTCCGAGACATCCCAGATCCAGATGCCCTCGGTAAAGGGCGCGTCCGCGTCGCCGCCCCAACCCGGCGCGATGCGTTCCAGCCCGGTGATCATTTTGCCGCCCGCCACCTGCAACTGGATGGTCCAGGTGTTGGCCGGGCCTTCGAGGAAACGCACCTCTTTGGCATTACCGGGATCGGTCACATCGATGACGCTCCAACCCTGGTGCCAGAGATGCGCCACATAGAGATACCAGCGCCCGGCCGCCTCTTGCAGTGCCAGCTTGAAGGCCGGCTTGCCACCGAAATCGCAATAGCCGGCGATGTCGATGCCATCGGCCCAACTCTCACCGCTGGGGAGTTTATCCATCACCTTTCGCCTCGACCGCGGCCTTGGCGATGGCGACCGCTTCCCGGTTGGTGGAGTTCTCGCCCATATAGACGCCCCGCTCCCATTCGCGCTTCAACGGATCGGTCACATGCACTTCCATGGCACCGATGCCTTCGATTTCGATGACCGCGTTATCGCCATCCTGCAGCGCGCCGAGGCCTTCGTGGTTGGTGCCGCAGGCGATGGTGTCGCCGGAATGCATGGTCATGATCATGGTCGCGTATTCGATCAAGACCGGCACCGGATGCTCCATATCGCTGGTGTTGTAATCGTGGCGCAATTCGCCCGAACAGGTGAGCGTGACGTGCACATTATTGGGATCGGGTATTTCATCGGCGGTGGTGATGCAGGGACCCAAGGGCCCGAAGGTATCAAAAGATTTGCCCATCCAGCTGCCCCGCCGCCAGGTAAAGCGGCCCTCGCCTCTGGCGGTCACATCGATCATCGCGGTATAGCCGAACACCGCGTCGCGCCAATCTTCCTTGGCAATATTCTTGGCCGGGCCCTTGATGACGATAGCCAGTTCGGCCTCGTGCATAAAAATCCATGGCTCGGTAAATTCGGGCAGGACAACCGTGTCGCCGGGGCCGATCACGGCGTCCGGGTTTTTAAGGAACATGTTGAGAGGCCGGGCCTCGCGCTCGGCGTCATGCTCCCAGTAATTGCCGATGCAGCACAGCATCTTGCCCGGGCGCGGCAAGGGCGGATGCAGCCTGACCGCGTCCAGGCTTTGCGCTGCGCCATGGGCGTTCAAATCGGCGAGCGTGCCTTGCAGATCGTCCCAGCCATCAATGATGCCGCGCATGGTGTCCATGGGCGTAGGACCAGCGGCGTCTTGGGTGGCTTCGCTAATGGATACCACGCCACGCGCCGTCAAAAGGCCCGGTGTAATGGCGCCGCCTCCGACGCTGAATAGAACCAGTTTCATCGCAACTCTCCCCTGTTTTCATTGCATTATTCTAGGCCTCGGAACGCCCCCGAAAAAGTCTTGTTTTGGGGCGGGGCAAAATGGTTATGTGGGGCCATTCAAAACAACCCATAAAAGGGGAGGACATGAACGATATTCCGCGCCTGAACGGCATCATCGCGGCCCTGGAAAACGGCGGCACGGCCTTTACCTCCTTCTCGCCCTGCGACATGGCCTCGGCCCAATATTATTCGGCCAGCAAGTATGACGGCGTTGTCTTTGAGATGGAGCATAACCCCTGGGATATCACTGGGCTACGCGACGGCTTGCAATATATGCTCGATCCGAAACGCATCGCCGGGTCGGGCTCGGTGGCGCCCAACTGCACGCCCATCGTCCGCATCCCCCCGAACGGCGGCGAGATGAGCCAATGGCACGCCAAACAGGCCCTCGATATCGGCGTTTACGGCGTCGTCTGGCCGCATGTCAGCACCGTCAGCCAAGCCTATAACGCGGTCGCCGCCTGCCGCTATCCGCGGCCCAAGACCGCCGATCATTTCGAGCCCGAAGGCATTCGCGGCGATTCGCCCCGCCGCTGCGCCCGCTACTGGGGCATCGGCGATTCCGATTATTACGCCAAGGCCGACGTCTGGCCACTGGTCCCCGATGGCGAAGTGCTAGTGATCCTCATGTGCGAAGATGTGGCGGCCGTGGAGAACCTGGACGACATCTTGAAGCAGGTGCCGGGCATCGGCGTGATCCTCATCGGCGAGGGCGATCTAAGCCAGGAACTGGGCTATCCGCGCCAGTACGAGCATCCCGTTGTGGTCGAGGCGATCACCGAGATCGTACGCATCTGCAAGCAAAACGACGTCGCCGTCGGCCACCCCCACGCCAATGCGAACAACATGGACTGGATCGTCGAAATGGGCTTCCGCTTCATCATGTCCGGCCCGGAACGCAAGACCCCCGGGCTCGATAAAGGGCGCGAATTGGTGGGCCGGAATTGAGATTAAACATAGGAATTTCTTTATGATAATAGATTGCCACGGCCATTTCACGACGGCCCCCGACGCCCTCTGGGATTGGCGCGACAGCCAAATGAAGGCCTATAACGATACCAGCCTGCCCAGCCCGGATAAAATGCAGCTTCAGATTTCTGACGATCAGGTGCGCGAATCCCTTGAAGGCGCGCAACTGAAATTGCAGGCTGAGCGCGGCACCGACCTCACCATCTTTTCGCCGCGCGCCTCGGCCATGGGCCACCATGAGGGCGATGCGAGCGTTTCCGAGCTTTGGTCCATGATCTCCAACGACATGATCCACCGGGCGGTTCAGCTTTATCCCGATAATTTCGTCGGCGTCGGCCAGTTGCCGCAATCGCCGGGCGTCGAGCCACGCAACTGCATCCCCGAATTAGAGCGCATGGTGAACGAGCTTGGCTTTATCGGCTGCAACCTCAACCCGGACCCGTCGGGGGGCTATTGGACCGATCCGCCCATGTTCGATAAATGGTGGTACCCGGTCTATGAGAAAATGTGCGAGCTGGATGTGCCCGCCATGATCCATGTGACCCGCTCGTGCAATCCCAACTTCCACTTCACCGGATCGCACTACATCTGTGCCGACACAACGGTATTCATGCAATTGGTGGAAAGCGATTTGTTCAAGGAATTTCCGGAGCTGAAATTCATCATTCCCCATGGCGGCGGCGCCGTGCCCTATCATTGGGGCCGCTACCGTGGCCTCGCCCAGGCCATGGACAAGCTGCTGGATGGCCATCTGATGAACAATGTCTATTTCGATACCTGCGTCTATCACCAGCCGGGCATCGATCTGCTGACCAAGGTTATTCCGATCAAGAATATCCTGTTTGCGTCCGAGATGGTGGGCGCGGTGCGCGGCATCGATCCGGAAACCGGCTTCAACTTCGACGACACAAAACGCTATATCGATAACTCCGTCACATTGTCCGACGCCGACAAGCAGGCCATATTCGAAGACAACACGCGCCGGGTATTTTCGCGCATGTAGGCAGAGGGGCTAAGAGCGCACCATGAAACGGATGTTTTTGCTGGCAGGTTTATTACTATTCTTCAGCGCCTCGGCGATGGCCACCAACCACGAGATCAAACCGGTCATGCCCAATCTATCGGGCATCGGCATCGGCAAAAAGCTGTATGATCGCCATTGCGCATCCTGCCATGGGGTTTCGATGAAAGGCACCAATCAGGGCCCGCCGTTCCTGCACCGGATTTATCATCCCAGCCATCACGCCAACGGCGCCTTTCATATGGCCGTGCAGCGGGGCGTCCGCCGCCATCACTGGAAGTTCGGCAACATGCCGGCGATCAAACGGGTGCGCCGGGGCATGGTGTCATCGATCATAAAATATGTGCGCTTCATGCAGAAACAGGCCGGAATTTTTTAGATGCCGCAATTCAACCGCTTTAACCCCTCGCCCCGCTACCGGGAATTGATTGGCCTTTATCAGACCCTGCATGTGGAGGGCGACAAGTTGCACGATATCCCCGCCGAGCAGACTTTCGACGGCCAATCCCTGGTCGGCCATGTGGTGACCATCGCCCAGCTCGTTGCCGACTTCGCCATCCAAACGGTGCTCGATTACGGCAGCGGCAAGGCGCAGGGCTATGACAATTGGAAAGGCAAGCGGGGCGGCGAGCCGGTGACCGGCCTGCAAGCCATCTGGGGGGTCGATGCGATCACCCTTTTTGATCCGGCCTATGCGCCCAATTCGGCGCTGCCCACCGGCAAGTTCGATCTGGTGATCTGCACCGATGTGCTGGAGCATTGCCCGGAAGAGGACATAACCTGGATCGTCGGCGAGATTTTTGGGCTTTCCGAGCGCTTCGTCTTTTGCACGGTGGCCACCTATCCGGCCAAGAAACATCTGCCCAATGGCGAGAACGCGCATATAACCTTGAAGCCGCCCGCCTGGTGGAAAGCGGTGTTCGATGAAGCCTCCGGGCGCCATTTCAATCGCAGCTATAATCTGGTGGTGAAAAACAAATCCGATGGCCGCGCCGACGTGGTCAAGAATTACTGATTTTATTTTCCATCAGCGATTTCACCTCGGCCCGGCGGCGCACCATGATCGCCGCCGCAATCACAAAACAGATCACGGCGCCGACCATCACCGGCGCCTGCAAGCCGAAGCTGGTGGACAGGCCGCCGAATACCAGCGCGCCGATGGCCGGCCCGCCCCGAAAAGTCAGGCTGTAAAGGCTCATGGCGCGGGCGCGCAAGGATCCGGCGACCGCTGTCTGGATCAAAATCTGGCTGCCGTTGCCGGACGTGGACATGGAAAACCCGAACATCGCCAGGGACGCGATGCCGACCCAGAATATATCGGTCGCGGCGAACGCAAACACGAACAGCGCATTGCCCATGAGGCCTACAAAAAATATCAAGGTGGTGCCTTGCACCCGGTTGCGGTTGGCCATCCAGAGTGAGCCCAGCATGCCGCCGGCGCCGAACGCCGACATCAGCGCGCCCAGCCCTTCGGCACCGAGGCTGAACACGTCGCCGGCAAAGCCGGGCATCAGTTCCGGCAAATGGCGGACGAAGAGCGAGCCCACCATGGCCGCCGCCAGCACCGGCGCGATGCCCCGGTGCAGCGCCAGGTAGCGCACCGCTTCGATGATATCGGCAATCAGGCTTTGCGCGGCGCGGCCCATATGTTCATCGGTGTGCAGCGTGGTCCGCCGCAATACCAGATAATGGGGCACGAACGCCGCCGCCGAGATCGCGAATGTCCAGCCGATACCAATGCCGGCGATGGCAGCGCCAGCGATCGCCGGGCCGATGAAAGTGGCCGAGTTGAACGACACCGCGTTGAGCCCGATGGCCCCCGACAAATCTTCTTTCGGCACCAGATTGGGGGCGATGGTCATGCGCGCCGGCGTCGCCATGGATTCCAAAATGCCGAGGATGAAGGCAATCCCGATAATCAGCCCAACCCCGGCCAGGTCCGCCAGGGTAAAGCCGGCGAGCACAAGCCCGGTCAGGAATTGGAGGCCTTGGGAGCGGCGCAACAGGCGCACCCGGTCCATGCGATCGGCAATGGCGCCGGCGAACGGCGTCAGCAGGATGGCCGGCAAGGCATAGGCCATGGCCACCGCGCCCAGCCAGGCGCCCGAATGGGTCAGCTCCCAAGTCAGCCAGCCGATGCCGATGCGCTGCATCCAAAAGCCGATAGTGTAGACCCAGGACGAGGTGATGAAGCGCGCATAGGCGCCGTGGCGCATGACGCGGACCACGCCCTGTGAGCGGAGCCGCGCGCCCAGGTTTTCGAGGAAGGACCGATCCGCCAAAGGCGTTATTCGGCGGCCTTGTCGAGGCGGGATTCCACGTTCTTCAAGCCGAACACTTTGATGGCGTTCTTGTAGAACAGCTTGTCCCGGTCTTCGTCCGACAGCCAGTCGATTTCGTTGATGTGGGAGACCACGTCGTCATGCTTGCGCCCGGTGGCCGGGTTATCGACGGAACCGGTGCCCGGGCATTCGGAACCCAGCAGACATTGATCGACACCGACCACGTCGATCAAAAGCTCGACCGCCTTTTGGGTATAGAGCGTGGTGTCGTAGTAAAGTTTTTGCATACGTTCCGAGAACAGCAGCACTTCGGGATTGCGGGCCTTGGCGCGTAATGTCGGCGCTTCGAAGCGGCCGACCTGATAGGGCATGGCGCCGCCGCCGTGGCTGACAATTATTTTGAGGTCCGGAAAATCCTTATAGACGTCCGAATTGCAAAGCCCGAAGACCGCCGTGGTTTCCTCGTTGATGAAATGCAGCGTATAGGGTTCGCGCTCGACGGCACGAGAGCCGACGCCGTGGATATGGCCGGGCACGTCCAGCTCGCACAGCTTTTCGTACAAAGGATACCAATAACGGTCGCCCATGGGCGGCGCCTTGGTGCCGTTATTCTCAAACGGATCGGGGTTGATCAGGGCGCCGCGCATGCCCAGCTCGTTCACGCACCGCTCCAACTCGGCAATGGCCATGTCGAGGGGCTCGCCGCAAGGCTGCGGCAGGCCGGCAACGCCGAAGAAATGATCGGGCAGCATCACGGTCTGCTGGTGGATGGCGTTGTTCACTTCCTCGTGGAACCATTGCACGATGATGCTCGGCTTTTCCGAATGCATCATCTGGAACGGGCGCGGCGAGATGGCGTGCATGTCGTGATGCAGCAAATCCATGTAAGGCAGATGGCCGAGCCCAAAGCTGGCGCCGGCCATTTCGCCCTTTAGCGCAACCATCATGGCTTCGTCGGAGATTTTCACCCCGCCCCTGCCGTGGCTGCCTCTGGATGCCAGCAGCCCGGCCTTGTAGGCCGCCAAATCGACTGGTGCGCTGATATGGGAATGTGCATCGATAATCATTGGAACGTCTCCCTGTACATAGATTAGTTGCCTGAACGCATTGAACGAAACGCCAGCGATGGGCGGCCCGGTTATTCCTCTTCTGCCCATAGTATGGGGTATTTTTTCTGACGGGAGAAGTCCCAAAACGGCGGCGTTCCATCCGCAACGCAACTTGACCTCAATTCATTTGATAGAGATCATACCCGCCAGCAACCTAAGGGTGATCCACGAACGCCAGGTTGCCCGAACAACGCGCCCCGGAGGATGCCTTTGCTTGAAGATTGGGTCACGGTCGATCGCTCAAACCTGCCGGCAACATTCCGGTTTGCGGGGCAATTCAATTGCGCGTCGGTGTTTATCGACCGCCATCCAGACGAAGGGCGCGCCGCCAAGGCCGCCATCCGCACCATCGATGAGACCGTTACCTATGGCCAATTGGCCGAGCGCGTCAATCGCTGCGGCAACGCGCTTTTGGCGCTGGGGATCGCGCCCGGCGCGCGCTTGGCTTTGGTGGTCAAGGACTGCCCGGAATTCCTCTATCTGATATGGGGCGCCATCAAGGCCGGCATCATCCCGGTGGCCTTGAATACACTTCTTACCGATCATGACTACCAATTCATGATCGAGGATTCGGAATGCGCGGCCATTGTCTATTCGCCCGAATACGCCGCTGCCGTGGAAAGCGCCGCCGCGATGTCCAGCCCGCGCCCGGCGCATGTGACCCCGGCCACCGGTGCGGACTCGATTGCTGAAATGATGAACGCCGCGGCGCCCGATCTGGCGGCGCACCGATCCAGCCCAGACGATGATTGTTTGTGGCTTTATTCATCGGGCTCCACCGGCAACCCTAAGGGCGTCGTCCATGCCCATAAAGACTCGGTCATCGTCGCCGAGCTCTATGCCGCCGGGGCCATGGGCATGGATGAAACCGATGTCATCTTCTCCGCCGCCAAATTGTTTTTTTCCTACGGCTTCGGCAACGCCATGCTGTTTCCGCTCTGGCTCGGCGCGACATCGGTCTTGAGCGACAAACTGCCGACGCCGGAGATGACATTTGAAGTGATCGAGCATTTCCGGCCAACGGTCTATTTCGGCGTGCCGACCCTCTATGCGCGCCAATTGGCCGCCATGAAGATCGAGCAGCCGGATCTTTCGTCGATCCGCATTGCCGCCTCGGCCGGCGAGCCATTGCCGCCGGCTTTGTACGAGGCCTCGCTGGCGCAAACCGGCACGCCGATCCTGGACGGTATCGGCTCCACCGAAGTGCATCATATTTTTATTTCAAACACCCCATCGGACCATGCCGCCGGCGGCGCCGGGCGCGTGGTGCCGGGCTTCGAGGTGATGCTGGCCGGCGATGACGGTGCGCCGGTCAGGCAAGGCGAGGTCGGCGTCCTCAAATGCCGGGGGCAATCGGTGGTCCGTTATTACTGGAAGAACCCGGAAAAGACGGCCCAAACCATTCAGGACGGCTGGCTCAATACCGGCGACATGATGTTCCAGGACGAAAATGGCCGCTACATCTATTGTGGGCGCAGCGACGACATGATGAAGGTCGGTGGCATCTGGTGCTCACCGGCCGAGATCGAGGCGCGCCTGGTGGAGCACCCTTCGGTTTTGGAAGCCGCCGTGGTCGCCCGCGAAGACAGCGACGGCATGATCAAGCCCGAAGCCCATGTGATCCTCGGCGATCAATCCATAAGCGAAGATGGGCTGGTGGAAATCCTGACCGAGCATTGCAAGGCGGGCCTCGCCCACTACAAATATCCGCGCTGGGTGCATATTGTCGATGCCTTGCCGAAAACCGCGACCGGGAAAATTCAGCGCTATAAACTGCGCCGCGGTGCTTGAGCGCCGCTTTCCTCTACAGGGTCTATAAAATTGGGTTATACTGCGGTCCAAGATTTCTGGTTTTTAAAATTTTTCAAGAAGAGCATTCTATGACCGACACAGCCCATCCTAACCACGACAGCGCCGACCGGCGATCCGGTCAGAGCCGGCGCATTTCCATCGCGCCTAAGGATGACGACAAACGCAACCGGTCGGACCGGCGCGCGAGCAGCGACCGGCGCGGCCATCATGTCAATCTGATGATTTCCGATGATCAGGGAATTCAGGATATTTTTACCTGGCTGATCGACAACGCCGACGACACCTGGACCATCGGTCCCAACGACAACGAGCCGCCGGAAAGCGCCGTTACCTGCCGCGTCCGCTTTACCAGGGTGGTCTCAACTGATCGACGCAACACTTTATCTTAAATGGAAAGATGGAGTGTTTGATTATGGAACGAAGATATCGTCGAGGATTTAGTACATCTGAGAAGACGGAGATGTGGGA
>Ga0114996_10000213_pt1 | contig 80500 bp, 70 predicted proteins | sample ArcticOcean_MG_C_4_FD_87039 | JGI IMG/M metagenome (GOLD analysis project Ga0114996, IMG submission 87039) | Marine microbial communities from western Arctic Ocean - ArcticOcean_MG_CB4_134 | ecosystem: Environmental > Aquatic > Marine > Oceanic | place: Arctic Ocean: Canada Basin | collected...
GGATTCAGATGGCAACCCGATCGACAACTTCGTTGCAGGTCGTGCGATCACCGTTACGGTGAAGTTCACGGACGCAGAAGCTGCTGATGCTGGAGGCGCAAGCAACCTTGTCATCATGAAATACGATGAGAATGCTGGCGCCTGGTCCAAGTTGAATACCACAGTTGACTTGCTGAACAAGACGTTGAGCGCTCAGGTGAAGTCGTTCAGCTTGTTCGGAGTCGGTGTCCCTGAGGAAGTCGGTGTCCCTGAGATCGTAGTACCGCCAACGCCAACGCCAACGGCGACGGCGACGGCGACGGCGACGGCGACTGCTGCGGCTCGAGCCACGGCTACGCCAAGGCCAGACGTTGCTCTCCCGGCAACGGGTGATGTGACTCCAGGTGCTGGCACCATCATGGGCTTCATCGTGCTCGGTCTGATCGTTCTGACTTCAGGTGTGGCAATTGTCCGCCGACGTCAGGTCGCAAGGGCCCGGATCTAGAAGGTCTGGTAAAGAGGCATTGCTCCTGAGCCATAGAAAGTAGATACGCAAGAGGGGACCCGTCATAGGGTTCCCTCTTCAATTAACAACGGTATGATTCAGGCGTGATGAACTACCTCCCGGCAAACGACAAGCTTGATGTGATCACGGGGTACGTGAGCAGTCATAGCGTCACCTTCGGAGCGGCTATCACCGGTCTTCTGTCATTCCTGCTGTACGTGCTAACGATGGCGAAGGGGCTCACCTGGCGTAATCTCGGCGGAGATGGCGGTGATCTCCTTACTGCGGCGTTCACATGGGGGATTCCACATCCGAGCGGCTATCCCACGTATTTGCTGGGCCTACGCGGCTTCTCTAGCGTTGTGCCGTTTGCGGACGAAGCTCTGGTTGGGAACTTGTTTTCCGCAACGCTCAGTGCACTGTCGATAGGTTTCATCTTTCTTGCGACGTACCGCCTGATCGGTCTCGTCGAGTCGACTCGAAATCTGCCAGGCCATGTGCGGTGGCTGAGTGCTTTCGTCGCTGCTCTATCTGTGGGCGCATCTCGGGAATTGTGGTCCCAATCGACTATCACTGAGGTGTACGCCCTCAACGGCCTGTTCTCGGCCGCTTTGTTGTACGGGGTGGTCTCTATGTATCGAGACCATCGGCTCGGAACAATCCGACCACTATTGCGCGTTGGACTGGCCCTGCTGCTCGGCCTGGGCCTGGGAAATCACCTGACGCTGGCTATGTTGGCTTTGCCTCTTGTGGTGTGGAGCTACACCTGGGTGCCTGATCGCGACAGCCGTATGCAACTGATCCGAGATTGGAGAGTGCCTGTGGCGCTGGTCCTGGGGCTTTTTGTATATCTCTACGCGCCGCTCGCTTCGGCTCAATCGCCGCTGCTTAACTGGGGCCATCCAGAGAATGTGGACGGGTTCTGGTGGATGTTGAGCGGGTCCATCTATCAGCAGTACCAGTTTGGTATTGAAGGATCTCAAATCCCGACACGGCTTTCTGAAATCGCTGACCTCACGCTGTCGCAATTCGCGTTCGTAGGCATCGTGCTGAGCGTGGTTGGCGTGACGTTTGTCTACGAGATCTCGCGTGGGTTCGTGATCGCGTCTGCGGTGAGTGCGGTGCTGGTGATCACGTACGCGGTGGGCTACGACACCATTGACTCGTTCCTCTACCTGATTCCTATTTTCATGTTGCTGGGAGTATTCGCAGGCATCGGGGTGGCGGAATTGTTGGCGACAATTGAGCGAGTTGCCGTTGCCCGGGGTCTGATCAGGTGGCCTCGGTGGCGAGATGGTCTGATAGGTGTTCTGATTCTGGCCGCGATCCCCGGGTTCTCGATTTTCGCCAATTTCGATGACTTGGATCTGAGCGATGATCGAGAGGCAGAGCTATACGCCGCCGATTCCATGGCAACGGCCGGGCCTGGCTCCGTGATCATGGCAACTGATGCCGGCCCAATATTTAGCCTCTGGTACCAGACCTATGTTGCGGCGCCTGAATCAGACGTGCTGGTCATCTCGGTCCCGCATCTTCAGTACGACTGGTACTGGGATGACATGCGTGAGCAGGCGCCCGATCGCGTACCTGAAGAGAGACCACAGAAGTTCTTTGATAGGAATGCTGCGATTATCGATTACAACCTGGGGAACCGGGCGGTGTGGGTGGCTGGTGAGACCACGCTCTATGAGCGGAGCTACGAACTAGATGAGCGCGGTCCAATTCACAGGGTTTTGCCTTGATCTCTTCGACCTGACCTCGCTGGCTGGTCGTTCGACCTAATCTAGCGACGCGAGTAGGCGCTGTGCCCGCTCTACCACCGGTGTATCGATCAGATCTCCATCTAGCGACGTCGCACCGCTGCCTCTGCTAGTGGCCTCATCCCACACTTCGAGAACCCTTCGGGCGTACTTGATCTCCTCCTCAGACGGGGAGTAGACCCGCCGGATGGTGTCTATCTGTGATGGGTGGATGGCGCACTTGCCTGTGAAGCCCAATCTGCGAGCGAACTCAGCCTCGCGCTCAAGACCAGGCTGATCCTGGTATGCCACGTATGGCGTATCCATCGCCTGTATGCCGGCGGACTTCGCAGCAATGGCTACCGCAGACCTGGGGTAGATCAGACCTATCTCATCTTCTGGCGAGGAGTTTTTTGCTCGCGGCATTTCCATATCCGCAGTGAAGTCATCGGCGCCAAAAGCAATCCATTGGATTCGGGGACTTGCAGAAACTATTTCTGAGACGTTCATGATGCCCGCTGCGGTTTCAATCCAGAGGAAAAGAAACGTAGAGCCTCTTGGGGTGTCCGAAGCCACTTCTGCATCCAGCAGAAACTGATCGAGAACCTGAATCGCTTCCGGCGTTCGTACCTTGCCCACACTTACGCCAATGATGCCTTGGCCCACAACGGATTGGATGTCTGCCCTGATATGCCCAGACTCCAGCGAGTTGACGCGGGGAATGATTGGGATTCCAAGCTGTGTCATCGCAGGCAGAGCGTCTGCTATCGTTTGGCGAGCGTTATCTTTCTCATCTGGCGGCACGGAGTCTTCCATGTCTGGGACGAACGCGTCAGGGGAGTAGCGTTCAGCTTTCCCAAGCATGTCGGGACGGTTTCCCGGAATGAAGAGGACGTTTCTCAGTCGGGGCGGGGTGAATTGTTTGGATTGCAAGCGGTGTACCGATCTTGGCTGTAGGACGACGCAAAGGCGCAGTTTTTTCGGAGGATGACAGGATATATGTTCAAGCTCTCAGATAGCGCTCTCCGTGGGAACCGGGCGTGACTGAGTCATTTACCGTCCTGGGAGTCCCGGGCATTCCTGATATCAATGCAGGCGATGACCTCGCAGGTCTGATTTGCGACGCCACAGCAGCTGTTGGGGTTGAGCCTAACGACGTAGTAGTTGTTGCTCAAAAAGTAGTGTCGAAGGCCGAAGGGGCCATAGCATCGCTAAGTGAGATAACACCGTCCGAAGAGGCGAAGCGCGTTGCCAGCACAACAGGTCAGCCTCCCGAACTGGTGGAAGTGATCTTGAGCCAGTCGAGCCGGATCGTTCGCATGCAGCGGGGAGTGCTTATCACCGAAACGGTTCATGGATTCGTGTGCGCCAATGCCGGCATAGATGCTTCCAACGTTGAAGGTGACGGCGTCGTCACGCTTCTCCCAAACGATGCCGATGTGTCGGCTACGGGAATCAGACAGTCTCTTGAGACGAGATTTGGCGCTCCTATTAGAGTAGTTGTGTCCGATAGCTTCAACAGGCCGTGGCGAATGGGAAGCGTCAACGTAGCTATCGGCGTATCCGGTTTTTACCCACTGGGCGACCATCAAGGACAGGCCGATGATCACGGAGTGCCACTGAAGTCGACTCTAGTTTCAGTGGCGGACGAGGTGGCGTCTGCCGCCCAGTTGGTGATGGGTGAGTTTGGTCGCGTGCCCGTCGCGATTGTACGGGGACTTGTACTGCCGGATCAGAACGGAGATGGTCAGATGCTACTGAGAGACGCTGAACACGATCTATTCCGCTAAGGCTTGCGCTTCCGGGTGGCGGGTTTGACCTCTGGTTGAGAAGCCGCTTTTGGACTGTGCTTCTTCCGGTTGTCCCAGGCACTAAAGTCATAAGAATTTCTAAATTCTCTATTTTCGCCGCACAAGCTGCAAACCCCTGCGCTGATGGGCCCATTCGGAGGTTCAATACTCCATTGATGCACGCAGGAAGAGTCGGCTGCGGATGTGTCAGCTTCCAGACTTTTCTTATTCTTGTGCGTGTTGAAGCCCATAGTAGTAGCCACCCAATACCGGCTAATCTCGCGCAGAACGGCAGGGTGCGTTAGTGCCGAAAGCGATAACATCTACGAGACCGCCTGTGTCTCTTACTACGTACGGCCGCATGTGATGGACCTAACGCAGCCGACCTGGAAGAAAGATAACCTTGCAAAACACGCGCTCAGAAATTCTGAAAATTATTCAGTGAAGCAACCAGCAGACAGCCTCAGAACTGGATGTTTCGCTAGATCTTGCCCCCGCCACGGTGAGGCGGCACTTAGATATCCTTCAACGCGATGGACTGTTGGAGTTTCAGGAGAAGCGGGAAGGCGTTGGCCGGCCAGAGCACGTGTTCCAGTTGACTTCAAAAGGCTATGAGAACGGTCCCCGTGAATACGACAGTCTACTGGTCGACATGATCGCTGAAGTCTCTGAACTCACGGCTGATCAGCTTGATGGCAAAGATGGCAACCAGATAATCGAGCAGGTATTTCACTCGATGGCTGACCGTATCGCCAAAGTGGCGGCGGCGGATGACTCCCGTGCTCCCATAGATAAGCTGACAGAGTTGCTGGAGGAACGGCACTACGAGCCCGAAGTAACTATCAACAACGGCACGACTCAAATTCAGCTGAATAACTGCCCGTACCGTTCGGCAGCTATGCAGAATCCGGTGATCTGCTCTTTCGACTCTCGGTTAATCACATCTGTGATGGGTTTCGAAAGTCTGAAATCCGAGTGTGTACGAGATGGATCCGGCTGTTGCCTCTATGAGGTTGAGTCGAGCCAAAGTTCTGTTCTGGCCACTATTCAAGACAGCTAGCCCCGCCGCACGTTGACAAAGAACGTGCCCGGATAAATACTTCTCAGTAACAACTGAATTAGCAGCTTGCCCGGTGTCCCGACTTGTCGGGATGAAAAGGGAAAGCGGTGAGAATCCGCTACGGTCGCGCCACTGTGATTAGAGTAGTTCCGTCAAATGCCACTGTTCGATGTGAATGGGAAGGCGATGGAAGTATGCTCTGTAAGTCAGGAGACCTGCCAGCAAGCCAGAGATTTGACTCCCCGCGTCAGGGAGACCCTCGGTACTAATGGCACTGCTCCGCCACCGAATTTACCCCTGACCGTGTTGTCAGGGGTTTTTTATTGACCGTTAGCGGTTTCATATTCAGTCGAACGCAGATTCGACAGACGTCGCTTACCCGGAGGCTTGCGCTGGGTGTGAGTGGTTGTGGCGTGCTCTTGGTCGTGCTGATGGTGATCGCTGTATCTGTGGGGCCTGTCGATCTGACACCGCGAGATTCCATGACGGGACTGCTGGAAGCGGTGGGGATTGGCGATTCGTCTGCCACGGTTACCGAGCAGCTTGTAATTGAGCGCATACGCCTCCCGAGGATTCTTCTTGCCATGCTAGTTGGCGCCGCGCTCGGCATATCTGGTGCAGCAATGCAATCGCTCTTCCGCAATCCGCTGGCCGACCCCGGAATCATCGGCGTTTCATCAGGTGGGGCGCTGGGGGCTGTGATCGCGATCTCAATAGGAGCGCAGGCGGCTTCGGGCCTGTTCCTGCCCTTGTTCTCGTTTGCTGGCGCGTTTGCCGCGACCGCTCTTGTTTACGGAATCGCGTCTAGTGGCGGTCGTACGTCGATGGCGACGCTGTTGCTGGCCGGTGTTGCGGTCAGCTCGTTTCTTGGCGCAATTGTTTCGGGAATCATTACGTTCACTAGCAACAGCGATATCCAGCGCGAGATCATTTTCTGGCTTGCCGGCGGATTCGACTCGGCCGGGTGGGAGGACGTGCAGATATCTTTTCCGCTGATCTTTGCCGGCGTGGCAGTGGTTGTTGCCAATTCCAGAGAACTGAACCTGTTGATGCTTGGAGATGACGAAGCGGCATCGCTGGGCGTGCGTACTACAGCCACTAGGATCATCATATTGGCTGGCGCAACGCTTGCTACAGGCACCGCCGTGGCGTTCAGCGGGACCATCGCATTCGTTGGTCTGGTTGTGCCGCACATGCTGCGGCTGGTGATGGGGCCGGACAACCGCGTTCTGCTGCCCCTTAGTGCGTTGGGCGGCGCCGCATTCATGCTGGGCGCCGACACCATCGCCCGGACCCTCGTGACCCCGGCCGAAATTCGGGTAGGGATTATCACGGCATTTATTGGAGCACCGTTCTTCCTGTTCTTGCTAGCGCGGAACCGGGCAAGGGCGGAGGCACTTTAGTTTGAAGAAGAAGGAGATTCGATTGATGCCCAGGATTTTTAGGTCACCAGTAGTCGCGTTCGCGGCATTCGCCGTTTTCGCCCTCGCGATCGCGTGTGGTTCTGAGGACGTTGCGGCCCCAACTCCCGTTATCAACGTTCCCAAGGCAGAACCAACTCCAAGCCCCTGGGCCATCGACGCCATCGTGGACCCCACAAACTTTGGCTGGCCGCGAGTGCTTCAGATTGGTGATGATCGGATTACTATCGACGCACCGCCAGAACGATTGCACACACTCTCCCTGGGCCACGATGAAATAGTCGTAGCGCTGGTGGGTGCTGAAGGCCTGGTGGGTATTGGCAGTTTTACGGCGAACGAGACCTACTCCAATGTGGCCTCAGAAGTAGGCGATCTACCCAAGGTAAAGCGTGACGCGGAAGAGGTGGTCTCACTAAACCCTGATCTGGTGATTGCCAGCAAGTTCACGAAGCAGGATATTGTCGACGCCATCAGTGGCACCGGGATTCAGGTTGTGCGGACGGCGCTTGAAAGCTCTGGCGAGGGGCATGAGACGAACATCCGGACTCTCGCGTACATGCTGGGTGCGGAAGATCGGGCAGAAGATCTGATCGCTCAGATTCAGTCACGCATTGAGTTCGTGAAGTCAAACGCCGCTAATGCTGGCAGCCCTACAAAGCCCGGAGTCTTGTCCATCGCCAAGTTCTCTGACTCAATTTCTGCCGCTGGGGGCGACTCCACTGAGGGCGGAATCATTGAGCAGGCAGGCGGCGAAAACATCGCCGCTACTTCCGGAATCGATGGACACGAGACAGTGTCCTTCGAGAGCATCATCGCGATGAACCCTGATGTGATCGTCATTACGCAGCCGGACCCCGGCGCGACTGACCTTGCGGATCTGCTCAAAGGCGAGCCAGCGCTGGCGAATGTGCCTGCGATTGCCAACGACAAGGTGATGCTGGGCGATCCCCGGTACTTCACTACGCTCTCTCACTGGAACGTGCGAGGCATAGAGGATCTGGCCGCGGTTCTGTTCCCGGAGCAGTTTACTGGCGTGACGTTTGGGGGATTTGAGTAGTTGGTACTAACCGCTGACAAGAGCCACTCACCCGCGGATCGCGCAGCTTTGGGCGATCCGTTGCTGCGCGTGGCAAACCTGCGTGTGAAGCTTGGGCGTACGGCAGTGGTGGATGGGGTATCGTTCGACGTTGGCCCGGGCGAGATGGTTGGGATTATTGGGCCGAATGGGTCCGGTAAGACCACCACGCTGCGGGCAGTGTCGGGGTTGGTAGATCCGGATTATGGCAGCGTTGAACTGTCGGGCGTTCGACTCGATCAGCTTGATGCGCGGGCTCGAGCGAAGAAGGTCGCATATTTGCCGCAGTCGAGCGGTCATGGCATGTCGTTCACCGCAATGGAGATAGCGCTCATGGGGCGGTATCCCCATCTGGGCCGGTTCCAGGTTGAAGGGGCGAACGATCGAAAAATTGCTCTGAACGCTCTGAAGCGCACCGGCGTAGAGGCCTTCGTAGACCGGCAGCTTGGCGATATGTCTGGTGGAGAGCGTCAACGCGTGCTGATTGCGCGCTCGCTGGCGCAGGAGCCGGAGCTGCTGCTGTTGGATGAGCCAACCGCCAGCCTTGATCTGAAGCATCAGATCGAGCTAATGGCGCTGATCCATACCGAAGCCACAGCAGGTATGGGCGCAGTTGTGGTTCTCCACGATGTTAGCCTTGCCGCCCGCCACTGCGATCGCCTGGTGTTGCTGGATCACGGAAAGCTCGTCGCTGATGGCAGGCCGAGTGAGGTGATCACGGCTGAAAATCTGGCGAACGTATTTGAAGTTGAAGCCAATATTGAAATTGATGAGTTGACTGATCGACCGCTGGTGCGGTTGATTGGGCCAGTGAGGTGACCGGGTGACCAGTAAGAACAGACGTCCGCTCCCTGATCCGGACCGCCCAAAACGCGTTCGCAAAGGGCTGGTGATCATCAACACAGGTGACGGCAAAGGGAAGAGCACCGCTGCATTTGGTGTGATGACGCGGGCATGGGGACGAGACATGAAAGTCTCGGTGATCCAGTTCATCAAACAGCCCAAAGGCCAGTACGGCGAGCAGATGGCGGCTGAGAAGATGGGCATTGAGATGATTGCCACCGGCAAGGGCTTCACGTGGGAGTCGGAAGATCTTGCTGATGATGCTTCGGCAGCGGCAGTGGGATGGAAAATTGCTAAAGAAAGAATCCTGTCAGGCGACTATGACCTCGTAATCCTGGATGAGATCACCTATGCGATTCGCTATGGCTGGATCGATATTAATGAGGTGCTCGATGTGCTGCAGCAGCGGCCTGAGATGGAGCATGTGGTGATCACTGGCCGAGACGCACAACCGGAGTTAGTCGAGTACGCCGATCTGGTAACTGAGATGAAAACAATTAAGCATCCGTATGCAGATCAGGGGATTAAAGCGCAGCGGGGCGTGGAGTTTTAGCTTGATTACGGTGGACATTTCAGCTCTTGATGCAAGCGCTATCGAGGCAGCAACGGAGCGCCAGAATTCGCTGACGAAGCCGCAGGGCAGCCTTGGGCGTCTGGAAGAGATCGCTGTGCAACTTGCCGGCATTCAAGCCACTGAGCGGCCCAACGTAGACGGTAAGTGGATAGTGGTCGCCGCTGCCGATCACGGGGTCACAGCGCAGGGCGTGAGCGCGTTCCCGGCTGAGGTAACGCCCCAGATGGTGGCGAACTTCCTGGGTGGGGGAGCAGGGATAAACGCGCTCGCGAAGACTGTAGGCGCTGAGGTGATGATCGTCGACTGCGGTGTGGCGATGGAAATCCCTGGCCCCACAGCGGCGCTAGTCGACAGGAGCCAGGGACGTGGGACGTCTGATTTCACGGTAGGACCAGCGATGTCTCTGGAGCAGGCGGACGCAGCAATCAAATCTGGCGTCGAGGTGGCTGGGGAGCTTGCTGCGAAGGGCGCACAACTGGTTGCTCCCGGCGAAATGGGCATCGGTAATTCCACATCTGCTGCGGCGATCACAGCGGCGGTGACTGGTAGCGATGTTGCCACTGTGGCCGGGCGCGGGACCGGCATCGACGATGAGGGTCTTGGCCGCAAGATCGACGCGATCACGCGAGGGCTGGCGAAGAACCAGCCGTCAGCCGAGGACCCACTGGGCGTACTATCGGCCGTTGGAGGCTTTGAGATCGGATTTATTGCAGGTCTGATGCTGGGTGCGGCCAGTCACCGCATCGCCATTGTGTTGGACGGGTATATCGCCACATCAGCGGCACTGCTTGCAGCGCATATGGAGCCTGCGGTGACCGGATACATGATTGCGGGCCACAGGTCGGTAGAGCCGGGCCACGCCATCGCTCTGGCGCATCTTGGCTTGCGACCACTGTTGGAGTTGGACATGCGGCTGGGCGAGGCATCCGGCGCTGCACTGGCGATGTCTGTCATCGATGCCGCTGTGAACGTCCACAACGGCATGGCGACGTTTGCGGAAGCGTCTGTATCGAATCGTGATGAGTAGCTGATGAGCGCGTTTATCGCCGCTGTGCGATTCCTGACGGTAGTGCCGATTGGCGGTCGCGCTGCGGACACCCCGAGAGCCGTCGCTACGTCTCCCGCGTTCTTCCCCCTGGTCGGGCTGGCGATTGGCCTGGGACTTGCTGTGCTGGATATGGGGCTCACCGAGCTGCTCCCCGGCGCCGTTAGCGCCGCGATCGTTGTGGCCGCGATGATCGCTGTGACCGGGGCATTGCATCTGGACGGCCTCGCCGACGCCACAGATGGACTGTTCGGTGGCAGGACGGCAGCGCGTCGCCGCGAGATCATGAAGGACCCCGCAATCGGCGTGTTCGGAGCGTCGGCGGTGGGCGCTGTTCTGCTGATCAAGTGGACGTCAATCTCAGAGTTGGATTCCTGGGAGCGTTTTGCCGCGCTGGCAATTGCTCCCATGCTGGGTCGGACAGTGGCGCTGCTGCTGGTTCGGATGTTTCCGTATGTGAATTCATCGGGATTGGGCAGTCTTTACGAGCGACCGGGTATCGCATCGCTCTGGCTGCCATTCGTATTTGCCGTCGTTGTCAGCGCGATAGCGTTTGGCGTGTGGGCCGCTGTGATCGTAATTCCCGTTGGGGTCGTTGCGTACGCGTTTGGGAGATTCGCAGCATCAAGGCTAGATGGGAGACTGTCTGGCGATATATATGGAGCGTCCAGTGAGATTGGTGAGATAGTCACGCTGATCATCGTTATCGGCCTCTTCGAAAACGGCGCTATGCTCCCGGCGTTCTGGGGCTAGCGAGTTGCTAATCAAGCTGGCGGTGCTTGGCGCAGCCCTTGTGTGGGATCGCGTTCTCGGCGAGCCACCCGAGAAGATCCACCCGGTGGTCGGGATGGGCAAAGTCACGGACGCAGCCATGGCGGCAGGAATCACCGGGGAGCGCCGCCGCGATCGATACAGCGGCGCTGTACTGGCGGCAGGTCTGCCGCTTGCGGTGTTGGCCGCAACGTCGCTGGCTGAGCGAGGACTGGGCAAGCTTGGGACCGCCGCGAGCATCATCGGTGGCGCTTTTCTGCTGAAGAGCACGTTCGCTATCAAATCGATGGATGACGAGGTGACCGCTGTTTCTGATGGCCTGAAACGCGGCGACGTGGAAGAGGCAAGAGCCAGCCTGTCACGAATAGTTTCAAGAGATCCTTCGGCCTACAGTGAAGATCAGGTGGCGTCCGCTGCGATATCGTCTGTGAGCGAGAACATCACGGATAGCGCGGTTGGTCCGATGCTTATGTACGGCATGTTCGGACTGCCCGGTGCGATGGCATATAGGGCAATCAACACATTGGACACAATGGTGGGCTACGAAGACCATCGACGATACTTTGGAGAGGCGTCCGCACGGCTGGATGATGTGATTAACTTGGTGCCGGCGAGAGTTTCTGGCGGCATTATTGTGGCAGCTGCAGCTACCAGCGGGATGGACGCAAAACGCTCCGCTAAAACAATGATGAATGAACACGAACGAACGCCCAGCCCCAATGGCGGATGGTCAATTGGGGCGGCGGCGGGAGCTCTTGGCGTGGAGGTAGAGAAGTTGGACGTGTACAGCCTGGGACCGGCCGACGTTAGGCCGGGTCACAAGGATGTTGATCGCAGTCTGAAGTTGTTCAAGCGGGCGGCATTGGTCGGAGCGGCCGTGGCCGCTGGAATGATCGTGGCGAAGCGATGATTCGTCTCGTATTGATCCGTCACGGCGAGACCGACTGGAACGTTGAAGGTCGAATGCAGGGTCAGAAGGACCGGCCACTGAACGATCGCGGTCGTAAGCAGGCTGAACTCACAGGCCAGTACGTGCGCAACCACTTCCAACCCGAGGTTGTCTGGTCAAGCGATCTTGCGCGTTGCGTCTCGACTGCTGAACCGCTTGGATTCGACTTCCAGAAGTCTGAGCTTCTGCGTGAAATCAATTATGGAACGCTCGAAGGTAAGACCTGGGCGGAGACTTCCAGAGAGGAACAGGCAGAGTCCGCAGAGTATGGATCTGACCCGTATCACCAGATGGCTGGTGGAGAGAGCAGGGCCGATCTGGTCGAGCGTGCTGCGAAGTTTATGGCTGTATCCGAGATAACGAAGCTTGATGGAGACGTGGTGATTGTTGGGCACGGAGCATCACTTTCCGGGATGCTCACTCATCTTCTGGGACTGCCACCAGAGGCCGCCTACAAATTCCAGCTTGAGAACGCCAGCGTCACAACGCTCAACATCACGCCAGAGCTCACCCGGCTAACAGCACTCAGCCTCGCGACCCATCTGGAAGCAGTGAACGAAGCGGTCAACCGGGATTAGCCATGTCTGCAACCATCATGGTGCAGGGCACATCATCATCCGTCGGCAAAAGCGTTATCGCCGCCGGGTTGTGCCGGATTTTCTTGCAGGACGGCATGTCTGTGGCTCCATTCAAGGGCCAGAACATGTCCAACAACTCGTTCGTTACGCCAGACGGTGCTGAGATCGGACGAGCGCAGGCAATGCAGGCTGCGGCGTGCCGATTGCCCCCGTCGTCGGCAATGAACCCTGTGTTGCTGAAACCGGAGGCGGATCACCGTTCACAGGTGGTCCTGAACGGTGTATCCACGGGGTCTCTGAGCTCGAAAGAGTGGCGCACTAAGAAGCCTGAGATGTGGGGTGCAGTGGCAGCGGGGTTGGAAGAGTTGCGTTCTGCGTATGACGTTGTGGTCATCGAAGGCGCGGGTAGCCCAGCCGAGGTGAACCTGCGGGCCAGCGATATCACGAACATGCGGGTGGCAGTGCATGCGAAGTCGCCCGTGTTGCTGGTGGGTGACATCGACCGTGGCGGTGTGTTCGCATCGCTACTGGGCACGCTGGAGTTGCTTGAACCTGAAAAGCGTGAGCTTGTACGCGGACTCATCATCAATCGATTTCGTGGCGACCGATCAGTGCTTGAGCCGCTTCCGACCATGATCGAAGCGCGCACCGGAAAGCCGGTGCTGGGCGTGGTGCCGTACATCACCGATATTGCATTGCCGGAAGAGGACGCAGTTGCGTTGGAGCGTCGGGAAGACAGACAGGCGAGCGACGGTGACCTTGTCGTCGCGGTCGTGCGATTCCCCCGCGTCAGCAACTTTGACGATTTCGACCCACTCGAACGAACGCCCGGCGTGCATGTGCGGTTCATCGATAGCGCAGACGGGCTAAACGGCGCTCATCTGATCGCACTGCCCGGCACGAAGAGCACCATCAGCGATCTTCGGTGGATGCGTGAGCGAGGCCTCGATGCGGCAGTCATCAGCGCCGCCAATCGTGGAGTGCCCGTGATTGGCATCTGCGGTGGATACCAGATGCTGGGTGAGGTGGTGATCGATGCCGAGGGTGTCGATCTGCCGACCGGTGGCAGTGAGGCCGGGCTTGGGCTTCTGCCCGTGCAAACAAATTTCGAGAGAGTGAAGTCGACGCGGCAAGTGGAGTTCAAGATGAATGGCGGACCGGGCTTACTGAGCGGCGCATCGGGAATTGAGGGTGCGGGATATGAGATCCACATGGGTGTGACGTCGCCGGTGGAAGGCGCGTGTCCACAGGCAACGCAGTACATGCGCCATGGTGGTGAACTTGAGCGCTCCGGGGCCGTAAATGCTGCAGGGAACGTCTTTGGTACCTACGTCCACGGCTTGTTCGATACGCCCGCAGTTCGCGCTGCGATACTAGCGAGTGTGACGTCTGCCGCCGGGATGCCGACGCGCGATGGCGGTGAGGAGTACTCGCTGGACGCTGAACTGGACAAGCTTGCGGATCATCTTCGGGCGAGTTTGGATATGGGTGCGATTTACGGGATGATCGGACGTTGAGGTTTGATGTGATGTTTGGAATGAGGTCTCATGGCTGCTGAATTGATATTCGTAACCGGCGGTGTGCGTTCCGGGAAGAGTGACTGGGCGTTGCGCGAGGCTTCGCGAATGGCTGATGGTCATCCTGTGGTGTTCATCGCTACGGCCAGTGTTGATTCATCTGATTCGGACTTTGAAGAGCGAATTGAGAAGCACAGAGCCAATCGGCCTGAGTACTGGATCACGTTGTATGCGGGCAAGAATCTTGGCAACGTTGTTACGGATGCATCTCAGCGATCCCGGACTGTCATCGTGGACGATCTGACTCAGTGGGTAAGCGGCCTGCTGATGGACGCAGGCGAGGATGAAGTGAAAGAGTTCCGGCTGATGGCGGAACTGGGAGTGGAGAAGGCTCTGTCAAAGTTCATATCAGCGCTTGAGCTGTGCAACTCAACGGTGATCGTCGTGAGCTCCGAAGTTGGGGCTGGTGTCGCACCACCAACTCGGCTTGGCAACGTGTTCGCTGACATGCTGGGCATGGTGAACGCACTGGTTGCTGAGCGGGCAGATCGAGCGCTGCTAATGGTGAGTGGGATTCCGGTCGTGTTGAAGGGTTAGAGGTGCAGGTGTCCACCCACCCCATAAAACGTCACCAGCCTCGCCTAGCGACCGTCACCCTGAGGCGGGAGGCTCCGCGGCCAAGGTGAGGGTCTCTGCCGGTTATGAATCAGGGGCGAGGTTCATCAAGCAGCCCGAAATGAACGCAGCGTCAAGATGGACTGCTCGCTTATGCCAGACCGGCAGAGACCCTCACGTCCGTTCGTTCCTCAGGGTGACGGTGTGGTGGAAGTCGCGTGGGCGCGGAAATGGATATCCCGCTCGTAACACCGCACAATCGCTTTATCCTTAGGCCGAAGTCGCGCTATCAACCGTCAGGCCCACCGCCCACCGCACTGTCACCCTGAGGCGAGAGGCTCTGCGACTAACGTGAGGGTCTCTGCCGGTTATGAATTAGGGGTGCGGTTCATCAACCTGCCCGAAATGGACACAGCGTCAAGATGGATTGCTCGCTTATACCAGACCGGCAGAGACCCTCACGTCACTTCGTTCCTCAGGGTGACAGTGTGGTGGGTATGGCGTGGGCGCGGAAATGGATATCCCGCTCGTAACACCGCACAATCGCTTTATTCTTAGGCCGAAGTTGCGCCATCAACCGTCAGGCTCACCGCCCATCGCACTGTCACCCTGAGGAGCGAATGAAGGCTCTGCGGAAAAAGCGACGGGAGGGTATCTGCCGGATGTGAACTCCATGACGGTTGCTCAACAAGACAAGCTCCGAAGTGTGGGTTGGTGAGTAGATCGGTTGATAGCACGGCTATTGAGTGCATTACCGGCAGAGACCCTCACGTCGGTCGCGGAGCCTCTCTCCTCAGGGTGACAGTCCCTCTGGCACGCTCATTCAATCGCGGTGACGGCTCTGCCTAGACGTGTTTCCAGAATGGTTCCCGGGTGCGAATGTTGGCGAGGACAGACTCGTCCCAGGGTGGCATCTGGTTGCCGTCTGGTTGTGGGGAGCGGCCGTGCCAGTTGAGGCGGGCGTGGACCTGTGTCTGCATGTAATAGACGGTGTAGATGACGTCCACCAGGTAGCCGAATGCTTGCAGATCAATCGTTTCAGCAGTGGTGAGCGCAGCGTCTTGATCATCTCCACTCAGGGCGCTGAAGGCTTTGGCAGATGGGAGCGCGGTAAGGATCGATTCAAGTGCAGCCTTCCAGCGGTCATCAGACTGCGAGCGGTCAATCACTTCCTGGGCGAGGCCCATGCTTCCGACACCTGACAACCCATCGATGGATGGAATGATGCGGTCCATGGCGGCACTCAGGAGATCAATATCTGGTGTGAACGCCATCAGCCCTTCAGGTCCTGTCGCTCGTTGGCGATGTAGTCGGCGGTTCGAAGGGCGAGCGCCTGGATGGTGGGCGTGGGATTCACCGCTGCGCCGGTGACGAACACGCTGCCATCCACGATGAAGAGGTTATCGACTTCATGAGACTGGCCGTTGGCGTCGACCACCGAGCGCTCGGGGTCGTTGCCCATGCGGGCGGTGCCCAGCAGATGCCAGCCGGATTCTGCCATTAGCGGGTCGTACAGGATCTCAATCGCGCCGGCCTCTTCAAGAACCTCTTTGCCCCGTGCCATGGCGTGGTTAAGTAATTTACGAGAGTTCTCACTCAGTACGTAGGTGATCTTTGGCGCGGGGAGGCCGGAACTGTCTTTGAGATTGGGGTCCAGAGTGACGGTGTTGTGCTCTTCCGGAAGGTCGTCGCCGATGATTCCAAAGCCGAGGGTGTTTCGGAAGCGCTTGGCCATTACGTCGTGGTGATCCTTGCCCCACGGAATGCGTTCGATAAATCCTCCGCGGGCGGTGGACCCGGGCCCCTGGCCGCGGGCCATCTGGAAGGTGTAGCCGCGGACAAAGTCGTTGTCCGGGTTCGTCTCATAGAACTCTTGAGACAGGAGAATGTTGGCGACTGGGCCTACCCACGGCTCTTCGTGAGGCGGGAATATGCCGACGACTTCTGCGAAGGCGTGGAACATGAGGTTCTTGCCGACCAGCCCGGAGCCGTTGGCGAGGCCGTTTGGGTGGGCGTCTGATTTCGACATCAGCAGCAGGCGGGGAGTGCCAACGCCATTTGATGCCATGATGACTGAGCGCGCCGCCTGATGTTGGATGTCGCCTCCGGCGTCGAAGTAATTCGCGCCGGTTGCGCGGCCTAATGAGTCCATTGTGATTTCCGATACCCGGCAACCGGTGCGTAGCTCGGCACCATCGCTGATGGCTCGGGGCCAGTAGTTGAGGTCGGTTGATGATTTTGCGCGCTGGGAGCATCCCATCAAGTTGTGGCCGCAGAAGTTGCAGGCATCACGGCCTTCGCCATATCGAATCGAGTTAATGTAGGCGTCCGAGGGCCACCAGTGCCAGCCAAGGCGCTCAAATGCGCCGGCGATCATCTCGCCATCGTGACCGATCGGAAGCGGTGGCATTGGGCGGGGGCTGCGCGGCGGATTGGCGGGGTCGCCCGCGATTCCAGAGCAACCCATGATGCCGTCGTTAAGGTCGTACCAGGGTTCCAGGTCCGAGTATGAAATCGGCCAGTCTTCCGCCACGCCATCGAGGGAATTTACGCGGAAGTCCGAAGGGTGGAAGCGGGGTGTGTGGGCGGCCCACATGATGGTGCTGCCGCCAACGCCGTTGAACATCACGGGGTTGATGGGCGTGTCCGCCGTGTTGACGGGGTAGTCCTCAGGCAGCTTGCGGATGTTGGGGTTGTACGACCACGAACTCATCCCTTTGAACTCGTAGTCGGGGTCTGCCGTGGGGTACTTCTGGGCGTCCTGCCAGTTGCCCTGCTCCAGACAAACAACGTCGAATCCGGCCTCTGCGAGCATTGCGGCTGTCGCGGCGCCAGAAGCACCGGCGCCGATGATCAGCACATCGGCGGTGCGGGTTTGGTCGTGCAAGTGAGTGGACATGGCGGGGGCATCATACCGCGCCGCCAGTCTAGTCACATGAGGATGTCAGACCGTGGCCGGCTCTCCGGAAAACACTGCTGCGTGGTCACCAACAAACTCAGCAACCGAGCGTTGCTTGTGGCCCATTAGTTGCTCAAAATCGTTGCTTGTGGCGTGGAACTTGTCACTCGCGAACTCTTCGAAAAAGCCGAGATAGAGATCTACAAGCCACTCGTCCATGCCCACTCCAAGCATTCCCTCGCGGGCGACTTCTGGAGGGATGTCTACGTAGGAGACATCTTTGCCGACGACTCCTGAGATGGTGCTGGCCACATCGTGCATTGAGACCGAATCCGGTCCAGTGATTGTGAATGTCTCGCCGTTGCGCAGATCTCCCACCAGCAGCTCAATTGCCGCCTCGGCATTATCTCGAAGATCAACCATGGCTACTCGTCCATCGCGATATGGGAGGTAGATCGCACCATCTGGGACGATCGTTGGGGCACTCATAAGCAGGTTTTGCATGTACGTATGCGTGCGGAGAATGCTGTACGGGATTCCTCGACGATATCTTTCTCCGTCTGCGCGTGCTCTCTCACCAGAAACAGAGCGGAGTCTGCGCTGCTGTCAGCCACGGAGTACCGAACAATGTGAGACACACCAGCCGCCTTCGCAGCGTTGATCGCAGCCAGCCCAGCTGCGCCGGATTCTTCACGTTCCCTGTGACCAGCAAGACGCTATCGATGCCGTCGAAAGCCGGAGTGAGGTTTGAAGGGTCATCCAGGTCAGCGATTGCGATTTCAGCGCCGAGGACCTTGAGTGGTTGAGCCTTTTCCGCATCTCGGGCCAGAGCGCGTACGTTCTCGCCTCGATCGAGTAGCCCGCGAGCGACCAAGCCACCCATCATCCCGGTTGCACCAATAACCAGAAACTTCTTTCCAGAGTTGTTTGTAGTCATCACTCTCGCTCCCTCAAATATGCCGACTGTAAAGCCACTCTTGTTGTCTTCGCGCGTTCAGTCGGGCCGTTAGCGCGAACGTTATTGGCGATTAGTTGTATTATCAACTATTGCATATGCAACTAATGTGATAATCTCTCCGGGTGTCCATTCCGCTCGATACACCCGAAGTTCGAACCTGGCTGATTTTTCTCCGGGCACATGCCGCCATCCTCAGGCGGATGGAGAAGGGCATTCAAGACGCTCACGGCATCCCCCTGAACTGGGTGGATGTCCTGATCCAGCTCTCGTTGGAAGAGAACCATCGCATGACCCATGCGCGCCTCAGTGAGCGCGTTCTGGTGAGCGTGAGTGGCTTGACGCGAATCATCGACCGGATGGTGAAGGCAGGCCTCGTAGTTCGACGGGCATCCCGCAAGGATCGCCGTGCCTCATACGTCGTGATGACGGAAGAAGGCATGCGAAAACTTGAAGAAGCGAGACCCGCGGTGTTTGGCGATGTTGAGGAACACTTCATTCGCCACCTGCGGCCGGAGGAGACACCGGTGCTGCTGGGATTCCTCAAGCGGGTTATGGACGAGGACTGAGGCGTCTACGTTAGCTTGTCGCCGAACGCCGCTTTCAGGACATCTCGTGAGCGCAACAATGCCGGGACGCCACCACGTCTTGCAGAGGTTTCGATAACAACTAGATCGACCTTCTCATTTTCGATGAGGTCGGCATAGAAGTCAGTTGTGATCTCACCGGTGCCGATCTCCTTGTGGTCGCGACCCTCAATCGCATCATGCACCTGCAGGTGGTGTAGTCGATCGCCGAATGCTGCGAGCGCTTCTGGAATCCCATCGTGGATGTGGGCGTGGCCTGTGTCGAGAGTGATCTTGAACTGGGGGCTGTCCATGATGTCGACGATATCGACCAGGTGCTGGTAGCTGCGGATAACGTCGCCCGGGCGCTGATGGAGGTTCTCCAGACAGATAACCGTACCGGAGTCGCGCGCTGGACCCTCAACTTCACGTAAATGGCGAAGGAGGTTCTGCATGGCGTCTTTGCGCAAGACTTCAGTGGCGTTCTCACGTTCGATTCCCGGGCAATCGATTACTCCGGGGTGGAAGACGATCACCGGGGCGCTGATTTGCCCGGCCAGTTTGACCGTCTGCTGCATCTGATCCAGATACTCTTCCCAGCGGCCGGTGTGATGTGCTGCCGGCGCTGCTCTGACCGGGAAGTGGATTGTGTAGACAACGTCATGCGCGCGAGCCTGATCAACCATCCATTCCACGTCTTCATCGGACAGTAGAGGCGGCCAGTAGTGGAAGCCACTGAGCTCCACTACTCTTAGATCGTTCTCAATCGACCATTCAACAGCAGCCCGTATGTCATCTGACGGCTCAACAATTTCTGACGCAAAGCCAAGTCTTGGCATTCATATCTCCGCATGAAAGTTCAGGGTTTTTGGCATCCTCGGGCACTATACTCGTATTGACATGACAAATAGAACAGACCGAGATAATTCTGATCAACAGGAAATGTGGCGAATATTCGCTGCTATCCCACTGCCTGTGGAGATCCAGCAGAAGCTGGGAGAGCTGCAGCGCGCGTTTCCAGAGCAGCACAATCCGGCGGTGCGGTGGGTGTTACCGAAGTCGATTCACCTGACTTTGCGATTCCTGGGGCAGACCCAGCCAGGGATGGTTCCCGCGATCTCATTGGCGCTTGCAACCGCGGTCAGGCCGACGGGGAAGTTCCAATTGAGCATAACGAAGCCCGGTACGTTCCCGGATCGCGGCAAACCTAAGGTGCTGTGGGTTGGCATCGGCGGCGAGACGAAACGACTAACGTCGCTGCGCGGTCGTATTCAGGGGACGTTTGAGCTGGCGGGTATCGAGCCGGAGATGAGGCCGTTTGAACCGCATCTGACTGTTGGCCGCATCCAGAACGAAGCGCGTTATCCGGCTGACTTTAAAGCAGGGACGGCGTTCAAATACATGGAAGTTCAGGAAGATCTGAAATTCACCGTCAATCAGGTTGTTCTGTTCCGCAGCATGATGGATCAACGTGGCGCTACTTATGAGGTTCTTACTGAGGTTGATCTGGCGTAGGTTCTAATCCCGTGTCGCAGCGCGGGTTCGAAGGATCTGAAGCGCTTGATTATTCACGTCCGCTTCAAGGCGCTGTGGGATATCACATGTGATGGTTTTAGATCCTTCAACCGCGGCGCTGAGCTGCCTTCGTTCAGGATGGCATGATGCGGTGCGGCCTTCTGATAGCCGCCGGCTAGTTCCAATTCACGATAAGGCGTTGCCTTCAGCCTCCCGTTTCAGATCAGCTAACCAGCTCTCTGTCATTCAGTGGATTAGAAATCTCGGGTAGGCGAAGCGGATGGGGAGTAGCCAGCTACCGAAGACTTTTGCGTCTGTGATCTGGATGCCGTCTGGGGTTGGCTGAAGCGAGATTCGGCGGGTTGCCGTGATGGTGAACTTTGTGGACTCCCACTCAACGTGCTGCTCTGCTGAAACGTTAGTGATGGTGACTTGGAATGGCACGGCTACGGTTGCCATGCGTAGTTTGAATGCCAGTTCGTTGCCGGGCGACCACGTCTCCGGTATCGAGGCCACTTGGACGCAGACTTCGCACCACTCCGGCCATCGTTTGGCGTCTGTAATTAGCGCCCATATGCGTTCGGCCAGCGTGATCACGACGATCGTGGAGGCGATCGTGAATCGGTTCAAGGCCATTCCGCTAAGCGTCGGCACGCTAGGAGAAGACGTAAGGAACGGATTGGAAGTCCCAGTTGAATCTGAGTTTACCGTCGGCATCTTCCACCAGTGCGTCGTCCACTATGGCCCTGAGTTTTTCAAACTCCGGTGAGTTCTTCTTGACGTGAAGTCTTTCGGCGGCGCGATTGAGTGCTGCAGTGGCGTCTGGGAACGGACGCGGTGTAAGCGAATCCATCACTTCTACATCGGCCGTGATTCCCCATAAATCAAGCAGTGTGCGGAACTGATCGGCTCCGGGTGCGTCGATGCATGGTTCGCCGTAAACCGCCTCCCAGAGCGGGTGGACGTACGCCACCGGCTGAAACGTGCTGAGCATGACGACGATGCGTCGATCGGCAACTCTGTGGGCTTTCTGCAAGAACTCTTCGATTGGATGTACGGAGTAGAGGAGGTGGGAGATCAGCACAATATCGGCTGGCTCCTCCGGCCACGATTCCCAGGTTGATTCGTCGATGCGTACGTTGGATATTGACCTGTCGCGAACCTGGAGTGCCAGATCTTTCAGCATGGATGGTGAAGGGTCGAGGCCGATCACGGACTCACAGATTCCGGCCAGTGGCACGGTGAGTCTACCAGCGCCGCAGCCCACATCAACCACTGTGTCGCTCGGTTCAAGCCATGGCCGCATGAGTGTGATGACAGGATCTTCCGGCTCACCTTCCGCCACGGGAGCAAAACGTGCAGAGAGTTGATTCCATGAGTCACCGATTTGCGCGTTCTCAAGTGCACGGCGTGATTGCTCAGATGAGGCTTCTGCGTGCGCGTTCCAGAGAATCGAAGCTCGGGTTTCTGGGTACGGATCTGTCACGATTACTGACGTCCTCTTTCTGATCAGGTTGATGCCATCACGCAATGATATTGGAGACGCTGCATCTTATCTTTCAGATCAGCGATTTAGACAAGCATTGAGTCCATGTGGCAATCGTTATCGGTTATTTGACGATGAAGAGACTCACGCATACCCTCCAGTTGAGAAGTGAGCCGGACAGCAGATCGAGACCCACAGGCCGAATTCTATTGATGAGACAGACGATAAACAGGAATGCCCCCGTGGTGGTTGAAAGGGAGATTGAAATCTTCTCGCCGCCTGAGGTGATCTGGCAGTGGATCAGGCGGGTAGACCTCTGGGTGGACTGGAACCCCGAAGTTTCCAGCTCCTGGCTGATTGATGAGGAGGGCATTGGTGCTCGTTTCAAGCTGCGAAAGAAGATCCTGGGCGTGCGTGGAGAGATTCTTGAGATCGCGAAGGCGCGTCGATGGGCATGGCACGGCAAGTGCTGGGGTGTGAGGGCGCATCAGGAGTTCAGACTGGATGGCAATTTCAAGTCAACGGCGCTGAGGTCCACTATGAGCCTTGAGGGGCCAACTACGCGCGCACTGGCTCCTGTAGTCCGGAAAGCGGCTACGCACTGGACTGAAGTCTATTTGGGTGTGCTGAAGACCCGTATTGAGAGCCAGCATGAGCGCGGTCGCTCTAACAAAGGCGGCGGCGGAGGCGGGGGTAGTGCCTTGCCGCTCGACGAGCGGGTCAGGCGGAAAGTTGATCGCGATCGGTCCAGCCTCGGTTTGTGACCTGCTGTATCCTGCAACCGCTTCATTATTGAACAGTGGAAAGGGTTTGATGTGCTTTTAGGCGCTGCAGGGCGAATCAAAGGCGATTGGCTTTCATATTCTCAAAGCGATTTGAACTCGGCGAAGGCCGAGGGCTATAACGCCCTGAATGTCGTTGTGCAAGACCCGGCTAGCGCCACCGCGGCGGACGTCGAATTCTTCAAACGAAAGTTCGCGGAGGCAGGGCTGGAGATTGGTCAGACCAATGGCGGCTACGGAGGCGCACTCGTCAGCGATGATGAGGACGAGCGCAAGGCTGCAATCAAGTTCTTGCAGGACATGTGTCGTCTCACGGCGGAGATGGGCTCGCCAAATACGTATCTTCGGCCAGGCAGCTTGAATCCCGGTGGTGCGTGGACTCCACATCCAGAAAACCGCTCAGAGCGCATCTTCGACAGACTTGTCGATAGTGCGAAGCAGGCCTCAGCGGTGGCTGAGGCAGAAGGCGTGAAGATCGCCACTGAAGGCGGCGTTGTCTGCCCGGTGTACTCTGCACGACGGATGCGGGACTTTATTGACGCCGCAGGGTCACCAGCGCTTGGTTTCAATCAGGATCCGGTGAACTTCGTCGCTAGCCTTGATGAGGCGTACGACCTCAAGCCGTTCCTGCAGGAGTTCTTTGACCTCCTTGGCCACGTCACGTGGGGTGCACATGCCAAGGACTTCCAGGTCATGACGAAACTGCTCGTCCACCTCGAGGAAGAAGAGATCGGCAGCGGCCTGATTCCGCACGATTATTTCCTTACGGAGATGCAGAAAGTCGCTCCCAATGCTCATGTGTTGATCGAGCATCTGCCAGCAGGCAGATATGCCGACGCCATCACGGAGTTCAAGGTGTACTCGGACAGTGTCGGCATCGTCTGGGACGAGCCAAACCCACCAAGTGTGTGAGCGATAGCCGCACGCTGAACAATTATGTAATCAAACAAGACGGGAGATCCAATGCTGCTTGAAGGCAAGCGAATCATTCTTACTGGTGGCTCAACTGGTATCGGCAGGGCAACAGCTCTCCGGGCGGCCAGAGAGGGCGCCAAGATAGCGTTCTTCGACGTCAACGACGCCGATGCTGCGACGGCTCTGACAGAGATTGAAGGAGCCGGGGCGGAAGGCAAGTACTGGCACGTGGACATCGTAAATTCTGATGAAGTCAGTGCCGCTGTCGATGAGGCCGTTGAGTGGCTTGGTGGCAAAGTTGACGTGTTGATCAATATTGCTGGCGTACTTCAGGGCGCCAATGTTCGAATCGACGAGTTTCCAGAAGATGTGTGGGACTTTGTGGTCGACATCAACTTGAAGGGGACTTTCCTGGTCGTGAAGCACGTCTCCAGCCACATGATTGCGGCTGAGGACGGCACGATCATCATCACCTCATCTGGCGCGGGCGTGACAGGCGGCTCATCGTCGTACGCATACGGCTCAAGCAAGGGTGGTACACACGGCTTTACGATGGTGCTCGACAGCCATCTAGCGCAGCACGGAATTCGCGTCAACGACGTGCTTCCCGGGTCGCTCAACACGCCGCTCAAGCGTGCGCAGGTTGAGGCGGTGCACAACGCTGAGGGCAAACAGGGATCGCTGAAAGAGAAGATCGACGCACTTGCCTCACCTGATGGCGTAGCGAATGTCATGATCTGGCTCGCATCAGACGAAGCATCATTCGTGAAGGGCAGCGTCCGGACGATCTAGGCGCCTTTGGAGGGCTGATATGCCGCTAATCGATTTCGATATCCATGATCGCAAGCCTTACGCCGCCGGTCAGGTGTTTGGGGACGTTGGCGCGTACGAGCAGATCGATGGAGTTGCCACGTTTGTGGTTGACCCGAGTAATTCGGCAAACGCACTCATCACCGATCTGGAGCTTGCTTCCCGCGATGCTGATGGTCGTGTGCGGTTTGAGGCTGATCTATCGATCCTCCAGCCGTTAGATTCGGCTGCCGGACCACAACGTCTTCTCGTCGAACTGCCCAACCGGGGACGCCGGAGGATCGTGGCCAACTTCAACGGCGGTCCGCCGTTGGATCCTGCGCGTGACGTGCATCCGGGTGATGGATTTCTTTTCCGGCACGGCTTCACCGTTGTGTCGATTGGGTGTCAGCACGATGTGTATCGCAGCGATATCCTGATGGGTGTTGAAGCACCGCTGGCGATGTCTGGCGATAGGCCGGTGTCGGGCCAGGCAATAGTGGAGTTCCGACCAAACGAGCTTCAGACAACGTTTCTTCTGGCAAACCGTATTCATCGGCCGCATCCCGCCGCCGATTTGAATGAGGCGGGAGCGGAACTCACGGTGCGCGAGTGGGAGGACGGGCCTTATGAGGTCGTCCCACGCGGCAAGTGGCAGTTTGGTAAGGAGACGAATTCCGGTGTGGAGGCGGATGCGGAGTACATCTACCTTGCAGGCGGTTTCGAGCCCGGCAAGTACTACTACGTTACTTACACCACCAGCCACGCTCCCGTGGTGGGCGTGGGGCATCTGGCCGTTCGTGATGTGTCGCTGTTCCTGAAGGCGCCTTCAGAGGGTAACCCGACGCCTGGCAATTTTGCGGCGTCTTATGTCTGGGGCGTATCCCAGACCGGGCGCATGCTGCGGGAGTTTATCCATCTGGGACTGAACGTTGGGGAGGACGGAAAGTCGGCATACGACGGAATCTTGCCGCACATCGCGGGGTCGCGTCGTGGGCAGTTCAACTTCCGGTTTGGACAGCCGTCGGATCAGTCAATGCCGACGTTTGGTCACAAGTTCCCGTTCGCTGACGAAGCGACGTACGATCCACTGACAGAGTCGACTGGTGGCCTGTTTGATCGATTGCGCAGTCAGGGTGACGTGCCGAAGATCATCTACACGAACAGCTCTGCTGAGTACTGGCGTGGTGATGCCTCATTCGCACACATCGACCCCGCTACGGGCAAGGATATTCCTGGCGCGCCTGAGGCGCGTATTTATCACTTTGCGAGCGCGCAACACGTCTCTGGTAGCTTCCCACAGATCACCGTGAGTTCGGCCGACAAGAGTGAGGGGGCGTACCCGTCGGGGGTGATGGATTACACACCGCTGCTGCGGGCATCTCTGATCAACATGGACCGCTGGCTGGTCGATGGTGTTGAGCCGCCACCGAACTCACATCCCCGTATTGATGATGGCACTGCGGTGCGCCCAAAGGTTGCGCTAGATGCGCTTGGTGAGATTCCAGGTGTGCAAGGCCCTGATCCGGATCGACTGTTCATCGTGCGGACTGTGGATATGGGGCCAGATAGTGATCGCGGAGTAGGGCGCTGGCCTGCCGTCGAAGGCGAGACGTACACGCACTACGTTGCGGCAGTGGATGAAGACGGCAACGAGGTTGCGGGCATCAGAATGCCGGATGTTAGTGTGCCTGTGGCAACGCATGCCGGGTGGAACCGGCGCGGTGGCAACACAGGGTCACCGGAGCAGCAGATTCCGATGGCCGGTTGGAGCATTTTCTTCCCGATGACGGGCGAGGATCGCGATCACTCAGGTGATCCACGACGGTCGATCGAAGAGCGGTATCTCAGTCGAGATGCGTACCTGATGGAGATTCAAGCGGCGGCTGAGGCGTTGATCCACAGTGGCTACGCGCTTGCTGAAGATCTTGAGCTGATGGTCGATATTGCGGCGGAACGTTGGGACCACGTGATGAGGGTTGACGAGGCGATACCGGCGCGCTAGCCGTTAGCCTGCCATTTCTTGCTCAAGGTCCTTCAGATAGGCGAGGCTGGTGGTGTCCATGTGCCACTGATCGCCGATTCGACCACCTTCAATTGCGACGTAGCCGTTGTAGCCGCTTCGGGCCATCGCTAACATCAGGTATCGGTAGTCCATCTCCCCTTGTGCGAGCGAGACTTTCCAGGCAACAGTTCGCTGGTTTTCCGGATGGTTGACCCGTACAACGTTCTTGCAGTGCCAGTAGACCGAGATAGGTCCGATGACATCGACCGCTGCTTCGATCGTCTCTTCCGGCTCATCGTAGTTCCACAGGATGTTGCCGAGATCAGCGTTGATGCCGAAATTGGTGCGGGCAACGAGGTCACTAATCAACTTGGCTGACCACGAGTTATCTACTGGCGATTGCTGGTGCAGTTCGAGGGATACTGTGATGCCATCCGTAGCCGCTGCATCTGATGCAATTCGCAAGTCTTCGGCCAGGCGTTCGAAGAGAAGAGTTCGGGTGCCGCGGCTGGCATCCTGCGCCACTGGCCGTCCCCACGGATCACCGCCCATGCGGTAGTGGCGCTGTGGGGCCATCATGTTTCCGGTGACCACTCGCGCTCCAACCAACTTTGCGTAGTGCAGTGATCGATCAAGCACATCGCGGTTGATTGAGGCGGTTTTGGCTTCCAGCAACGAGCCACCAGCACGGACAACAACGCATGGGGCGCCTAGCTCTCGCAATCGGTCGGCAAAATCGACCACGGCGGAGTCTGAATCTGCAGCGTCAAACGTTACAGCCCCAATTTCAAGGCCGTCATATCCCGTGGCTGCGACGCGCTTCAGGAACGCGTCTGTGTGTTGTTCAGGTGTGGCTGTCCACGTTTCATAAACATCCGGAAACGCGGCCTGTCGTCGTGGTGCATAGCAATATTTCATAGTGAGTCACGCCATGGTATACGAGGCTCGTAGAGATCAGGGGGATCGCGATATCTCATGGCCAAGCGGCGGGCATCCAAGCTACACAAGGAGTCTTCCACAGGCTTGTCATGCCTGTTGACCCTGAGAGAGGTTGTGTACCATGCCCGCACGTTGCAGAGACGTATGGTGCAACAGTCGCACAGCAGTTGATTTTGTTGAGATGCAGAAAGCTATAGGGAGCGCAATTCTTCATGGGGAAATTGGATGGAAAAGTGGCCATCGTCACCGGTGCCGCTCGCGGGCACAGTGAAGCCGTTGTCAGGCTATTTGCAGCAGAGGGCGCCGCCGTTTCAATCTGCGACGTCGTTCCGGTTGAGGTGCTGGAAGAGCAGGTCGGCTCCAAGATCAGGGATGCCGGCGGACAGGTGATCTGCTTTCAGACCGATGTCTCTAATGAGGATCAGGTCAACGCGATGGTGGAAGAGACGCTGCGGCAGTTCGGGACGGTCGACATACTGGCCAATGTCGTTGGCATCGCAGGACCAACCAAAGACGTGTGGGATATGAGTCTGGCTGAGTGGAAGCAGACGCTTGACGTGAACCTTGATTCGCTCTTCCTGTGCAGCAGGGCAGTACTACCCGTGATGACTGAGAAGCGGTACGGCAAGATAATCAATTTCAGCTCACCAACCGGCAAGCAGCCGCTTTCTCATCGAGCACCCTATGCGACCTCGAAGATGGGTGTGATCGGGTTTACACGAACGCTGGCAGCGGATGTTGGCCAGTACAACATCAACGTCAACGCGATCTGTCCCGGACAACATGAGGAGCGAAGCATGGAGCTTGTTCGAGAAAGAGCGGCGTATCTGAATAAGCCCTTTGACGAGGAAGAGTTCCGTACACAGTTCAAGGAGCGGCAACACAATGAAAAAGCCGTACTGGCTGGCCGTTGGCTTGCCGATGAAGGGTTCTCTGATAAGAGTTCAGGCTCAGAAGACGCCGCATCGCTGGCTTTGTTCCTGGCCTCTGATGATTCATCCAGCATGACTGGGCAGGACATCAACACCGGTGGCGGGGTGATGTGGTAGTCGGAATCAGGCTTTTCTGACTAATTTGGTCACGAGGTCGGATGCCTAGACGTCATCATCGGGGGCCAGTGCCATCTCTACTGGCATTGTGAGATCAATAGGGCCCGTAACCGCGGGATTGTTTAGATTTATCTCGCCGCTTATGATCGCCTTCAGCGTCTCAACAAGTAGTGGACGCTCGCGGGGCAGACCTAATTCACGGAGTGCCATGAAGAGCGGATTGCGCTCGCCTTCCCGCTCTTTTATCGATGCTGCAGCTTCTTCCCGTGCTCTGAACCACATCCAGTCCAGTTCACCACCAACGACTGGGTAGCGGCAGTAGCTGAGCACTGGACCTGCGTCCACCTCTTTGGTCGCGATGTTTGTCATCACGCCAGACTCTTTGTCTTTGCGGTCGATAAGTTCCCACGTCACTTCTTGCCACGTGCCAATTGGGCCGCCGGGCAAGGCGGGGTGAACATTAATCATCTTGAATCGCTCGCACAGCAGCGGGGCTATAAGCATGTAGCCAGCGGCAATCGTGATCTTGGGGTCGAATCCGGCGAGCTTCTTCATCGCCTCCTCATCAAACATCTCACGAAGTTCTTCCCATGGGACCAAACTGCGTGCTTTCCGGAACTCATATGAGGACACGGTTCTTACCTCAATGGCGTGGGCGGCAGCATAGTCCAGGAATTTATCTGTCGCGATTCGTTGCCCACGATCACGGTTGCAGAACAGGAACTCGATTCTAGCGTTCAGATCGCCAAGTTCAATTGCATCAACAGCAGCTTCAAGCATGCCCATTGAGCCTTCGCCACCCCCAGATGAGAACCATCCAACGGTCAGCGGCTCGACCTGGTTGGGATCGAGTTGAGATATCTCATCGGTACGTGGCGCTTCACCAGCCAGCCGAGTTACCCCGGGTCGACGACGCAATCCGCTTGCGGTAGGCGTTGCAGCCTGTTGGGGCGCTCCAGACTGTGCAGGCCGGCCCTGCGCCGGTCTTGCTTGAGCAGGCCTTCCTTGAACGGGTTTTGCCTGAGCAGGTCGAGAGACGCGTCTGACCACACGACCCTGTCCGGGTCGTGTGGTCAGACCGGGGCGTGCCGGTCTCCCCGGTGGCCTTGCCCCATCGTGCTGCCTACGTCTTCTGGGGCCTCCCACGCTTAGTCCTCCGGCTCAAAGTCATCATCAACCAGCCGCATCTGTTCTGCGAACGCGGTCTGGAGGCGGCTCACGCGGAGTTCCGTTGTGGAGAGCAACTCATTGCAGAGCTTTGCCAGCTTCATGCCCTCCTCAAAGAGGTCAGTTGACTCAGCTAGAGAAAGTTGGCCAGCTTCAAGCTTCCGAACGCTCTGTTCAAGCCGTTCGAAGGCGCTTTCAAATGAGTTATTCTTGGATTTAGCGTGTGGTTTTGACTCAGTGCTGTCCGAATGCTCGGTCATTGTCTGCCTAACTCAACGTACTGTTGTCTGTGATTATTTTACTCATGGGTTGCCCAGTGCTGACGAGGGGTGTTCTCACCTAAACGGTGTCGGCTTCTATCTCACCGTCAGTCACGGTGATGCTGAGGCGATCGCCTGACTTGGCGTCTGCGATCGACCCAATCACGCTGCCAGATTCCGATGATCTGACGATGGAGTATCCCCGGTTCAGTATCTCGATCGGACCCAACGCTTTGAGCTGATTCTGCAAACCGTTGACCCGCTCAACGTTTACCTCAACGCTATGGTTGATGGCCGCCTTTGCCAGTCTGAGAAGATCGTCGATCTGCTGGCGCTGATGTTTCGTGTCGGGTGCCATTGCAGAGAGACGGTCTACGGCCAGTGACACACCGCGTTTGCGCTCGTCAACAAGATACTGGACGCTGTCGATGAGGGCTTCTGAGTAGCTGGCGACCACCATAGCCAGCTCTCGGCGATCAGGCGCAACGATCTCTGCCGCTGCCGATGGCGTTGGGGCGCGGACGTCAGCAACATAGTCAGCGATGGTGGTATCAGTCTCGTGACCAACCGCGCTGATTACCGGCTTTTTGGTGGCGAAGATTGCCCGCGCTACGGACTCCTCGTTGAAGGCCCACAGGTCTTCGAGGGAGCCGCCACCACGAGCCACGATGATCACGTCGATATCGTCGACTGCATCAGCTTGTTCGATGGCGTCCACGATAAGTGGAGCCGCCGTGTTGCCCTGGACCTGCGTGGGTGCGACCACGACTTCGGTCAGCGGATATCGGCGTGAGAGGACATTGATGATGTCCTGGATGACTGCGCCGGTGGGGGACGTGACTACGCCGATGCGTTGCGGGAAGCGGGGTAGTGGACGTTTGCGATCGACGTCGAACAGGCCTTCTTTGGCGAGTTGCTCTTTGAGCTTCTCGTAGGCTGCCTGGAGCGCACCGACCCCATCTGGCCGAACCGTGTCGACGTAGAACTGAAGGTCGCCGCGAGCCTGATAGAACGAGATGCGGCCGTGGACGAGAAGTTGTGCTCCGTCGTTCAGGAACTCAGCGCCTCTGCCGCCGCGAAACATCACGCAACTGATGGCTGACTTGTCGTCCCGCAGCGTGAAATAGCTATGACCAGATCCAGCAGTGGTAGCCCTGCTTACCTCAGCCGAAATCCACATGTCGGCGAGGTTTGGATCGGCATCCAGAAACGCCTTGATGTAGTCGTTGACCTGGGTAACGGTGAATGATTGCTGTTGAGTCTCTGAGGTCATTCAGTCCACTTTACAGCGTGTGGTGTGCCATACCTCTCGTAGTGTGGCAGTTTGGTCAACTGGGCCGGCCCAGTCTCACTTGAAGCCCGCGTAGAGCTTGCTCCGCGTGAGGTCTACAACCTCGTGCCGCTGGCCGCTTGATGAGGTTGCTTCTGCACCTTCATCTGTTACCAGCAGTGTTCCGCCGGTGGCGACGATCTCGCCATCTGCCAGCACTGGATTTCCGGCCACGAATGTGTGGGTGGCCGCGCCGCGGCCGGGGTCAACGATAGTGATATCGGCGTCAGCGCCTTCGCCGAGGTGGCCCTTGTTGAGAAGGCCAAACATTCGTGATGGGTTGTAAGAAAGCTTGGTGGCCATCTCCAGTGGAGTTAGCGCTCCGAATCGCACGAGCGCCATGGTGCTCTCGATGTTGATGTTACGGGGGTGTGAGCCGCCGTCTGATGCCACGGCGTCGACCACGAAATCACCGTCGTCATCTTTGGCCGAGGTGAGCAGCATCGCAGACTGCGGTAGGTTCACCGGGAAGCTGAGGGAGCAGTTGGTGCGCAGTTCTTCGAAGATCGCCAGAGCTTCATCGCCCTTCGCGTATCCGACGGCCTCATCCTTCTCGCGAATAACCGAGGCGTAGCCATCTTTTATGGCCTGCCTGATGCCGTCGGCAGTTGTTGGATAGCCACGGAGCTTCAGGCAGTTCTGCGCCACGTTGGCGGAGACGTTTCCATCCTTGTCGCATAGGCCAGAAGTGCCGTTTGGAACCGCCTGGTAGACCTCTGAGTTGAGCTGGCCCTTCATGGACGAAAGAATGGCCAGGGCCTCTTTCACTTCGTCCAGCGGTTCAAGAATAGAACCACGGGTGTAGGCATTGACGTGGGCGACGTGGAGCCTGCCCTTACCGACCAGATCTGGAACCTCGCGCAGGCCGTCCAGCCGACTTCCAGACTCTTTCGTGCCCAGGTGAAAGCCAATGTACGCGCCCTGCTGGTTGCAGGTGGCGATGATGTTGGCGGTGACTTCAGGAGTGAACGGGTGATAGCCATCCAGCATCTTCACGCCCAGTGCGCCGCGTTTCAGCGCGGCAGCCACAAGATCGCTGACCTCATTCGGAGCTGGATCGTCCTCTGGGATCGTTTCACCGGGGCGGAATATAAAAAGCCCGCCGATGTTGAGGCCCGCGCCTCTGCGCTGGATGCCGTCGATCAACGTTTCGGGCGTGCCACCGAAGTCGATGGCTGTGGTGACGCCTGCCAGGGCAAGCATTTGATAGCCCAGCGCCGGATCCCACGTCGTGCGCCGTCCTGCCACGTGAACGTGGGTATCGACCATGCCCGGCATCACCCAACTGCCAGTCGCGTCAACGGTCTTGTTAGCCAGATCATGATCTATATCCGGTTCGACCCGGACAATCTTGCCGTTTGCGATAGCGATATCAGCGATATTTGTGTGCCCGGATGCTGGATCCAGCACGGTGCCATCGGTGATCAGAAGGTCGTATCTGGGCATGTGAAGTTGCTCCCGCGATCAAGTGTCATGGGCAGCATTGTAGGGCGTGTTCTCGCGGATGTGTGGTGAGGATGGCGCGAAGAGGGCACCCTCTAGGGGTGCCCCTACATCGTCAGATGACAGGAACTGGTCACGGGGGATGCAGATTTCAAACCTGCGCCTACGCGGGCTGTACGCCTACATGCGCTCCACGTAGTCGCCGGTCCGGGTGTCGACGCGGAGGGTGTCTCCAACGTCGACGAACAGCGGTGTCATCACCTGGTGTCCGGTGCTCAGCGTGACCTGTTTGGTTGCGCCGGTGGCGGTGTTGCCTTTGACGGCGGGGTCAGCCTGCGTGACTTCCAGACTGACGTGCGGTGGAACGTCCACAGAGATTGGGCGGCCCTCGTAGTACATCACATCAACGTTGGAGCCTTCGGTGACAAACTTCATGGCATCGCCAAGCTGATCGGCCGTCAGCGTGGATTGGTCGAACGTCTCGTTATCCATGAAGGCGTAGTCGCTGCCATCAAAGTAGAGGTACTGCATCTCTTTGTTCTCTACGGGTGCCCGGGTGAGGGGACGGTTGCCCTGGACCTTCTTTTCGTAGACGTTACCGGAGAGGACGTGGCGCACTTTGAGCGTCAGAGTCGGCGGGGCCTTGGGCGGCTTGCGATGCTGCCACTCAAGCACTTGATACACCTCTCCCTCAAGGAGAAGGGTCATGTTCCGCCGGATTTCACTTGAACTAATGGTCAATGTCTATCGTCCTCAGGGTGATTCTTTGCGAGCATTTGAGATAACTCGCGCTCGTCCATTTTCTAACACAACAACGTCTTCAATACGAACTCCGCCCCAGCCGGTGAGGTAGATGCCTGGCTCAATTGTGAAGACCATCCCATCCTCAAGCTTGCCCTTGGCGCGCGCACCAACGCCGGGGTTTTCGTGTACTTCAAGGCCTACGCCATGGCCAAGGCTGTGGCCAAAATTATCTCCGTAGCCAGCCTCTGAGATGACGTTTCGGGCGATCAGGTCGCACTCTTCGCCGGTCATCCCGACCTCCACCATCTCGATGGCAGCCAGTTGAGCGGTGAGAGTGATGTCGTAGATCTTTTTGAACTGTTCGTCTGACTCACCAACCACAATGGTTCGGGTCAGGTCGCTACAGTAACCTTGGTACTGGCAGCCCATATCGATCACGATGGGCTCGCCTTCGTTGATGACACGATCTGCAGCAAGGTGATGTGGTCGGGCGCCATTGGGGCCTGAGCCGACAATGGTCTCGAATGACAGCGATTCCGCGCCCTGCTCACGGATCGACTTCTCGATCTCCCAGGCCACTTCGTTCTCTGTCATGCCGGGCTTGATTCGTGCTGAAATATCGTCGAAGGCATTATCACCGATTTCAATTGCTCGGGACAGGAGTACCAGCTCTTCTGCGTCTTTCACTGCACGCAGGCCGACACCGATTCCGTTCGTGGGAACCAGAGTGTAGGTGGTCTCGTCACCAGCGGCCTCATTGAGTGCTTTGCGGATGCGTTCAAGGCCACTCACCGTCATCTCATCGGCCTCGAAGCCGATGCGTTTGGCACCCATGTCTGACAGTAACTCGTGCATCCAATCAAGTTGCGGGCGGATCTGGAACACCTCGAACGCCGGAGCCTGCAGCCCTGCCTGTTCCGTGTACCGGAAGTCGGTGGCCAGCACAGCCTTATCAGCGGAAATGATCAGATTGCCAGCTGTGCCTTTGAAGCCTGAGAAGTAGCGCCGGTTCTCCTTGTTGGAGATGATGATGGCATCGATCTTGGCGTCATCAAACTTCGCCCGGAGGCGAGCAACACGCCCCTCGGTAGCTGTCTTGATATCGGTGGTCAATTACCTGACTCCGCTGCAAATTCGTGTGAAAGTCCATCCAGCGCGTACAGGTAACCGCGCCACCCCAGCCCGGCGATTTGCCCAACGGCGTAGGGGGCGAAGACGCTGCGACGCCTGAACTCTTCCCGGGCGTGAATGTTGGAGATATGAACCTCCATAACTTTCACGTCAGCATCCAGCAGCGCATCGAGGATCGAGTAACCAACCTGTGTGAGCGCCCCGGCGTTGATGATCACGCCATCGGCAGCGCCGTTCTGCTCCTGAATGAAGTCGACGATTGCGCCTTCATGATTGCTCTGGAACGCCTGGACTTCATGCCCAAGCTCCGAAGCGCGCTCGGTAACCGCCGCTTCAACGTCGACAAGCGTCGTTGAGCCGTACAGCTTTGGAGCGCGATTGCCCAGATTGTTCAGGTTGGGCCCGTTGATGAGAAGAATCAGTGCCACTGGAATCGCCTGTGATTAGCGCGACGTGCAAAGACGCCGCAAATGGAATTCGTGAGCGTAAAGGTTACTGGAGACGGGGTAGATGGTGCGAGTGGGGGTCTGCGAATACCGAGCAGGATTAGCCAATGTCATCCCGGGCGCAACGATAGTGGAGTCGAAGGATCTTAGGACGGCATGTCTGATAGCGAGCCCAGCGCTGCGGCTATGACTGCCTCTTCGCCCTGGGATGCGCAGACAGATACGCCTTGCGGGCGCTGGCGGTGGAGATGTGGGTGTAGATCTGGGTTGTTTGGGGGCTGGCGTGGCCCAGTAGCTCCTGGACTACTCGCAGATCAGCGCCTCCATCCAGCAGGTGGGTGGCGAAGCTGTGGCGGATGGTGTGAGTGCTGAAGTCGAGGTCGAGGCCGGCAATCAGGGCGTATTTCTTGACGAGTTTCTGGATGCTGCGGGGAGAGAGGCGTGTGCCACCGCGGTTGAGGAACATGGCTGTTTGGCTCTCTCTGGCGAGGCCACCGCGGACGCGGTCGAGATATCGGCGTAGTGCTGTGACTGCGGGTTGGCCCATTACCGTGACGCGGTCTTTGGAGCCTTTTCCGATTACGCGTACCTGACGTTGTTCAAGATCAGCATCGCCCAGATCAAGGCTCGCGATCTCACTAAGGCGGAGTCCGCAGGCATAGGCGAGTTCGAGAATGGCGCGGTCTCTGACGCCGGTGTCAGTGGTCGCAGACGGTGCTTCAAGGAGTGCGCTGATACCGCCTTCGTTGGCGATAGGTGGCAGTTTGGACGCGGACTTCGGCGCTGAGATAAGATCGCTCTCGTCGCGCTGCACGAGTCCGCGCTCTTTCATGAATGCGTAGAACGAGCGCAGTGACGACAGCTTTCGTGAGACGGATGCTTTCACGTAGCCGAGCTCAAGCAGCCACGCCAAGTAGCCTCGGATTACGAGGCGGTCAATGTCCTCAAACGAATCAACGCCTCGCCGTTCCAGGTAGTCGCCAAATGGAGCGACGTCCGTCGTGTAATTACGGACGGTGAGGGGCGCGAGTTGCCGGTTGTGAGCTAAGTATTCGCCAAACTCTTCGACGAGTTCATCCCAGTTGTGGACTGATGCGCCGGCCATAAGATTGACCGGCGTCATCGGACTCTAGACCTCGACTGCCTCGGCTTCGCTCTCTTCTTCGGATCCATCAGCAGATGGTCGAGGGCCTCGCCAGCCGCATTCCGGATCGTTGCACTGTGCGGCGCGGCCACGCTCAACGAGCATGCCATCGCAGACAGGGCAGGGGGCTGCCAGTGGTGTGCGGCTTGTTGCGAAGTCACACTCCGGGTAGTTGGAGCAGCCGAAGAATGTGCGGCCCTTCTTGGACTTGCGCTGAAGCAGTTCGCCACCATCTTTGGGGCATGGAGCCTCAGCGAGAATCCGAATTGGCTTCGAATTTTTGCACTCAGGGAACCCGCTGCATGAGAGGAACTTGCCGTAGCGGCCATCTCTGATGACCATCGGGCGTTCGCACTTTTCGCAAACTTCGTCCGTGGGTGTGACCAACTTATTGCGATCGACGCGTTCGGCGTTCTCTTTTGTATAAGTGACCTTTTCATCGAACGGGCCAAAGAACTTCTGCAGCACCGGGACCCACTCAGTTTCTCCGCGGGCGATGGCGTCCAGGCTCTCTTCCATTCCGGAAGTGAAACTGGGGTCCATGATGTCCGGAAAGTGTTCTGTGAGGAAGTCACTTACTGTAATTCCAAGGTTGGATGGGAGGAATCTCTTGTTGTCTCGAGATACGTAATCTCGTCGTTCAATTGTGGCGACAATGCTGGCGAAGGTGCTAGGCCGTCCAATGCCCAGTTCTTCCAGAGTTCTGATCAGCATCGCTTCCGTGAAGCGTGGAGGCGGCTGCGTGAACTTCTGCTCTGAGTTGATGTCTTCCCGTGTGAGAACTTCATCCTGCGTCAGTGGGACCAACTCACCGGAGGCGTCATCCTCCTCATCGGCGTTGTCTTTGCCTTCCATGTAGACGGTGCGGAAGCCGGCGAACTTGAGGACGTTGCCACGGGCTCGCACCACGTAGCCGGTGCCTGAAGCGGTGTCGCTCACTGCAATGTCGGCAGTCGTCGCGTCGCTGATGGCGTCAGTCATCTGACTGGCAACCATGCGCTTCCAGATCAGGTCATAGAGACGATGCTGGTCGCGGTTCAACTGGCTCTTGAGGCTATCCGGCGTTCGGGCTACTGACGTTGGTCTGATGGCCTCGTGAGCTTCCTGTGCGGATTTGCTCTTGGTCTTGTAGGTGCGTGGCTTGTTCGCAAACTCTGCACCGTAGGTCTGCTTGATGAATTCGTTTGTCTCTTTGAGCGACTCATCGGACAGATTTGTGGAGTCTGTCCTCATGTATGTGATCAGACCGGTTGGATCGTCGCCGCTTACGGCAATACCTTCGTAGAGCGCCTGCGCCGTCCGCATTGCCCGCTCAGCTGTCATGCCGAGGCGACGGGCAGCTTCCTGCTGCATGGTGCTTGTAATGAATGGCGCGGCAGGGCGTGACTTGCTTTCTTTTGTCTCAACCGTGGCAACTTTGAACGTGCCGACCTTGAGATCCTCGACGATCTTTCCAGCGTCTTCGCCGTTGGTTACGCGAACGCGGCCAGTCTTTCCTTCGATGGCCTGTAGCGCTGCCCGGAACTTGGTCTCGGGAGTGGTGGGGCTGGAGAGGAACGCGTGGATGTTCCAGTACTCTTCCGGCTTGAAGGCCTCAACTTCTCGTTCGCGATCGACGATTAGTCGAAGTGCTACAGATTGGACTCGTCCGGCTGAGAGGCCTCGCTTGATCTTGCTCCAGAGAACTGGGCTCAGGCGGTAGCCAACAATACGATCAAGGATGCGGCGGGCCTGCTGTGCATTGACCAGTCGCATATCGATTTCACGCGGTGATGCGAACGCCTCATCAACGGCGTTTCGGGTGATTTCATGGAATACGACCCGCTGCACCGGCTTCTTCGTGAGGCCAGCAGACTCCAGCAAGTGCCAGGAGATTGCTTCACCTTCACGGTCCGGGTCAGTAGCCAGGTAGATCTTATCCGCCTTCTTCGCGGACTTCTTGATATCGCGGATTACTTTTTCGCGGCCTTCAACATCAACATAGGTGGGCTCAAACGAGTTTTCTACATCGACACCCAAATTGCCTGACGGCAAGTCTCGGACGTGGCCCATTGAGGCGAGCACCTCATACCCACTGCCAAGAAAGCGTCCAACCGTCCGTGCTTTGGCCGGCGATTCAACGATTACGAGGTCTTTTGCCAAGTGTGATCACTTCTCCTGCGAACCGGTAGAACTCGGTTCATAAACTGCTTGAACTTCACGGCCCCGGACATACTGCATTGGTCCGGCCTGACGCACAAGTCCTTTAATTTCTAGTAATGAAAGTGTGGACGCAACCGTCGAACTCTCCAGTCCACTTGTTCGGGTGACATCGTCAATGTGCCGAGGGTCGGCGTCGATGATTCCCAGAACGGTTGCCTCAAGGTCATTTTCCAGGACGATCTGCTCCATCGGAAGTTGACCGCCCTTAACTACAATATTCAGTTCGTCGAGTACGTCGTCAACCCCTGTTACCAGTTTTGCTCCCTGTTGGATGAGCCAATTTGTGCCCTTATTTGTCTCAGAAAGTATCGAACCGGGCACCGCGGAGACTTCTTTGTTTTGCTGCACCGCGTGTTCGACGGTGAGCATTGCGCCGCTCTTGAATCCGGCCTCAATGACCAGCGTGCCCAGCGATAAGGCGCTCAAGATCCTGTTGCGTCGTGGGAAGTTGTGGGCATCTGGTCTGGCATCAAGCGGGAATTCGCTGATTAGTGCGCCGGCATCCGGAATTCGTTTTGCAAGGGTCAGATGCTCTGCCGGGTAAATGCGGTTCAACCCTGATCCAAGCACTGCGATGGTGCGACCTCCGGCATCGAGCGCCGCTGCGTGTGCAATTCCATCGATTCCGCGCGCCAGGCCGCTCACGACGGTGACGCCTTTGCGAGCCAGTTCGCCTGCAAGGAGCTTGGCTGCCTCTTTCCCGTGCATGGAGGCTTTGCGTGTGCCAATGACGGCGACCGATCGGCCGTCAGCTTCGGTGAGCGCTCCACGCATGTAGATAACGGCTGGTGGATCATAGATCTGCGCAAGGCGAATGGGGTAGAGGCTAGATTTTCTGGTGTCTGCTCGCACGCCGGAGCCATCGAGCTTGGCGGCTTCGTCATCCGGGTTGATCTCATCTCGCCGATCAATGATCTTCTGAGTCGTCGCCTGATCAAGCCCGGCCTCCGTGAGTTCTGCTGGCGATGCAGACCATGCTTGCTCCATGGATGGGAAGGCCTTCTCAAGAGGATCAAACTTTTTTGGCCCAAGTCCGGACACCCTGTCCAAGGCTATCCAGTTCTTTGTATTTTCAGGATTTGAGCTACGCGAAGTCATATTTCACATTGCCGCGCTGAAATGCGGTTGTTTCCATTGTTCCATAGGGAAGTAAATGGCGGAGAGAGTGGGATTCGAACCCACGGTCCCGTTGCCGGGACATACGCTTTCCAGGCGTACCCGATCGGCCACTCTGGCACCTCTCCGCGAATTCCAGTCAGATTCGTAATTGTCCTGACCGAATATAACGCCTTACTGCCAGAATCGCTAACCTTCTGACGGCACAACCATTTTTGGCTGGCAGCGTTACCGCATTTGACTCTTGCGTCTGCATGGCGGAGAGGGCGGGATTCGAACCCGCGATACGGGGTTACCGTATACCGCTTTTCGAGAGCGGCGCCTTCAGCCACTCGGCCACCTCTCCAAAGACAGCGCTAGAACCAGCAATCAAGTGTACCAGCGCGGTTCAGGAATTCCGATGTGAAATGAGCGTGGATATTAGACTTGAGCGATGGACGAATGCGATTGCTATATGTGCCCGCAGTGGGGAGCTTGAATGACGCCGAGTACCGCACTGTTTGATCTATTCGGCACGCTGGTTCCATCGCCTCCGATGAGTGGATATCGAGCGATGGTGGACCGGATTGCCGCGATTGCTGACGTGCAGTCGGATGAGTTCTTTGAGAAGTGGATGTCGGTTAATGATGAGCGCCTCCTGGGTACTTTTGGGTCCTCAGAAGGCGATATCGAGCATGTGATCCGGAAGTTCGGCGTGGAACTATCGGCGTCCAACATGGATGAGTGCATGCATTTACGACGTGCAGCGACGAGGGACTGGATTGGGCCGTTAGATGGTGCTCTCGCTGCTCTTGAGGAGCTGCGCGGGTTAGGCATCAAACTGGGGTTGGTCACTGACAGCGTTTTCGATGTGCCGGGCGTTTGGGAGCACAGCCCTCTTTCAAGTCAGTTTTCAGCCGCCGTGTTTTCTTGCGAGCAACACTTTCGTAAGCCGGATTCGGTGATGTACACAACGGCGCTTGAACTTCTCGGCGCAACCGCGGCCGACACCGTGTTTGTTGGCGACGACGGCTCAAGTGAGTTGGAGGGTGCCGAGCGATTGGGAATTCGAGCAATCAAAATCGACGACCAACCGGGCGTTCAGCCCAGTGTGCTGAGCGTGGATGTGCAGGAATGGAGCGGGGATACGGTCCGGTCATTCAGGGAGCTTGTTGAGCTGATCCGGCAGGGTTGAGATTGCCGGGTTGAACTGCAACTGTGTCTCAAACACCGGTTGGCACCATCTTTAGATGTGCGATTCACGATATAAAGTTAGCTTGACACGTGGAAAAGCAGGTTTCTAATATTGAATAAGCTGCATGGCAGCAATATATGTACAGACATAAACGGAACCGTCCTCAATGGCCGCCTGTCGCGCTGCTAATATGCCGCGTGCGGGCTTTTTCTAGTTAACTCTCATGCCCACTTCCCCCCAAAATGGTCCTCGAAATAAGCTTGAGAACGCTTCAGGAGCCGCGCAGTGAAATGGTCCGTCGTCATACTGGCCGCTGGTGTCGGCAAGCGGATGCGCACATCCACGCCCAAGCCGCTGCATCAGGTAGCGGGTAAATCGATGTTGAGTCATGTGATTGCAGCGGTGCGGGAGAGCTCAAGCGCGGAAGTAACGGTCGTGGTTCAGCCTGATCAGGTTGGGTCAGATGAGTTCCGGTCTGCGGTAGATGAGAACACCATCTTCGCCAGCCAGGAAAAGCAGAAGGGAACTGCCGACGCGCTAATATCTGCCGGTGAAGCAGCATTGAGCAGCGACAGGGTATTAGTTTTATATGCAGATACCCCTCTGATTGATTCGGAGACGATTGCCAGACTGATTGAGGCGCTGGAGGCCCCTGAAGCGGTGATCTGCTTCGTTACGGCTGATTCGCCACCCGTGTCCGGACTGGGTCGTATCGTGCGGAATTCCGCTGGAGCGGTAGTCAGAATCGTCGAAGAGGCGGATGCGGACGAATCAACTTTGGCCATCACTGAAGTGAACTCCGGCTGGTATGCGTTTTCGGGCGACTTTCTGAGAGCTAATCTTCAGAACGTTCAGCCTGCTCCAAACGGTGAGTTGTACCTCACCGATTTGATTGAGCTAGCGATACGTGACAACCACAGCGTTGTTACCGTAGCGGCGAAGAGTCCGATCGAAATCATTGGTGTCAACACACGTGAGCAACTCGCATTCGCTGAGTCTGAGCTTCAAGCGCGGTATCGAAAGCATTGGATGTCCAGCGGCGTGACGCTGATTGATCCAGCCACCACTTACTTTGGCGCGGATGTGCAGATCGAAATGGACGTGGTGATTCTGCCCAACACGCATATCAAGGGCGAGTCTGTACTCCGAGAAGGATGCGAGGTTGGACCGAACTCGATAGTCGATAGCTCGGAAATCGGGCGAGACAGCAGATTCGTAAGCTCATATGCAGACCACGCGATTGTTGGCGCTGCCTGTGAGGTCGGTCCGTTTAGTCGCTTACGGCCCGGAGCCGTTCTCAGCGATGATGTACATGTTGGGAACTACGCAGAGATCAAACAGTCACACGTTGGTTCCGGAACCAAGATCGGGCATTTCAGTTACGTTGGCGACGCAAAAATTGGCGGGAACGTCAATATTGGCGCTGGCACTGTGTTCGTGAATTACGATGGCGAACAAAAGAACCACACAAATGTGGGAGACGATGTGTTCATTGGCTCTGGCTCAATGCTGGTAGCCCCGCTGGAAATTGGCGACGGTGCGCATACGGGTGCCGGAGCAGTGGTCACAAGAAATGTTGAACCAGGAACCACCGTTTTTGGGGTTCCAGCACGAAAACAGACTGGTAGCGGTTCGTCGGACCGCACGTCGGAATGATCCGAAGAAGCCAGTCACGGAGGCGAAAGCCATGAGTAGTTTGGACGATCCCAGCGATAGTAGCAGCGGGCATTTATCTGGCTCCCACCTAAGGGAGGCACTGAGATGACCGTAGACCCATGGGTAGCCTGGCTATCACTAGGTATTTCATCAGCGATTTACCTGATTAGCGCGCTCATGGCGTCCATATATGGCGCGGGGCCTATTGCGTGGACTCGAGGCAACAACGGCTCAGAACCAGAGACAGAAAGTTTGCCGTCGGAGGTCGCACGACTCGATTTCAATGGAATATCTGCGGTAGTTCGTGCACTTGGTCTTGTGACTGCTATTGCTAGTGCGTTTTCCATCGCTTCAGCGTTGAGCACAACCTCGCTTTCAGTTAGCGGCTCGCTCACAGTTACGGGTCTGGCACTTGCTGGTGGCTATTTGGTTCTGTCAGTTATCGTGGCGCGCTCAAAGTTCTATACCAGAAGTCGGGCGAGATCTATATCACTGCCCTTGGCTCGCCTGATCGACCGAATTATTGAGTTTCCGCTGTTGAGGCTCATTTCGGACCACCAGCATCCTTTGGACGACGACGATTCCAAATCCGAGGACGAAGCGCTGGACGATGGCTTGAGCCTTCTGGGCGCAGCGGGGATATCCCCTGACCCTGACGAGCTGGAAATGATCCGGGCGGTCATGCGCCTCGATCGAGCACGAATTCGAGAGATCATGCAGCCGAGAGTTGACATGGTTGCGGCGGATGCATCAATAACTTTGGATGATCTGGCTGGCGTCATGATTGATAACGGCCACTCCCGAATTCCCATTTACGAAGACTCCATTGACAAGATTGTTGGGGTTGTTCACGCCCAGGACGTTCTCAGAGCCCGTCGGGACGCGGGTGACGGCCCGATGCCTGAGATCAGGGCTTTGGCCCGCCAAACGCTGTTTGTGCCGGAATCTCAGATGCTTGACCAACTGCTTCGTGAATTCCAGCGTGGCCGTACGCAGATCGCCATCGTGATCGATGAATACGGCGGCGTTTCTGGTTTGGTAGCTGTCCAGGATCTGATCGAAGAGATAGTGGGTGAGCTGGTCGATGAGTTTGATACCGACGAGCCCGAGATGCAGCGTGTGAGCGATATAGAGCTCAGGATGGACGCCAGAATGCCGCTCGATACGCTCAAGCAAGAGTTGGGTGTGGATATTGAAGCAGAAGGTTTCGACACCATCGGTGGACTGGTCTATCGAGAGCTGGGAAAAATGCCGCAACCGGGCGATCAGGTCACTGTGGATGGCCTCAGACTGACGGTTGAGACTACCATGGGTCGCCGCATACGAGATGTGCGAGTGCGCCGTCTGCTGGCACCAATAGACGCGGAGTAGGCGGCCAGAAGCCGGTCAGCAGTGTTATGGCAAAACGGCCCGCCAGGTGGTGTCGCAGGCGTAAATATCGCTGGCACATGTCCAGACCGAAATCAACGAAGCGTCTAGTCCCTCGACCTCAATGTCATTCTGAGGCCTAGGAATGACATCTCATCTCCGACAGCGTTCTCCGTAGTATCGAGGCTGATCGTCGAGATACCTGCACACGCCTCCCAGCGACCGTGCATGTGGCGTAGTTGGCTGTCTGCCGCGCTGAGGCAGACGTAGCTGTGTCCTAGAACAAAATCTATACCACGTGATATCGACGCCCATGTGAGAAAGCCAGAGAGTAGGGCGAGCTAGCGGATGGTGGGATGAAGTAGCCCTTGGCTCTCCAGAGCCTAATCCAGAGTTAAAGAAAGAAGCCCCGGAAAACCGGGGCTTCTTGAAATCGTCTTTGAGGTCTCGGCTAATTGAAGGTTACCGGAGTAACTGCGGAAGTACCGGAGTCACCGTTTGCCCAAACTGCCGCAACATCACCAACGGCCATTCCGGAAGGTAGTCGTACGCTAAGCGCTGCAAATGCACCGCCGTTGTTTGCTACTACGGAACCAGCGTCAATGGTGTCTGTCCCGCCTGCTGAAGCAAGCTGGAGTGTGACAACTTCGCCACCGGCGAATCCACCACCAATAATGTCAACGCTGTTGCCAAGCCTCACAGAACCAGCGGTTGATCCGCTGGAATCGTGAACTACTAGTGCACCCATTGACGCGTTAGCGCCACTTGCACCAGTGGAACCGCCGGGACCTGTCGGGCCAAGCTGACCTTTGCTGCCAAAAGCACCCTGTGGGCCGGATGGGCCACCAGGGCCTGTTTGGCCAGGAATACCAGGCTCACCAGGAGCACCAGGGTTTCCAGCCGCTCCAGGCTCACCAGGAGCGCCGGGCTGACCAGGTGCCCCTGAAGCCCCAGCGTCACCCGCGCAAGCTACAAATGCTACGAGGGCGAGCGAGGCGAGTAGGACGAGAACCGCGTGCCGTCTCTGTCGCAACCAAACTGTCATTGAGCCCTGTCCTCCGTTTGTGTATTTTCATAATAAGCGTTGACGATTTTGGAGCTCGATAATCATCGTCAAACGCAGACGCCCGCTGCATAGGCCACGCTTGATAGCGCGTTGCTGTGCGAACCGATAGCCATCTTATTCTTGAAAATTCGCTGATGTCAAGGTAATTGCGGGACATAAAAGCGGCACTATATGCGATTGAAATTGTCGGTTTCACTATTAGCCAGTGAACGTTCATTTGGAATTGCCAAAATATAAATTCCCCAGTTATCCACGGTGAAGCACCTTGGGAATTTGCTTAACAATAAAGACCCCGGATGATTCCGGGGTCTTTATTGTTAAGCAAATGACTCTAGTTGAGGGAATTTTTGTTGGTGACGAGCAGAGCGCCCCAACCGGTAGTTCCAGCGGTGCCGTCACCCCGTACTGAAACAACATCGCCTTCTGAAAGCGATGAGGGAAGCGTCAAACCCATAGCGGAGATTACTCCTGATGGATCAGCTGTTACCGCAATAATCCCTGTGCCGCCAATAGAGATGTTCACACTCTCACCAGCAGAGAAGCCAGCGCCGGTGACATCAACCTTTGTTCCGCGGTTGGATAGGTCTACTACACCAACGTTCCCGCTGCCCGAATCAGTGATCGTGAGAGAAGCTGAGATGCTGCCATCCGTACCCACTGCACCCGCTACGCCTTCTGGACCCTGAGCGCCTGATGGCCCTCTGGCGCCGCGTGGGCCTTCGTCCCCCAGCGGACCGGGAATGCCAGGGATACCCTGGATTCCGTCAGCACCAGCAACACCAGCAACACCAGCACTACCTAGTCTGCCGTTTTGGCCCGGAGCACCATCACCACCACCTGTGCCGGGATCGCCTGAACATGCCACAACGGCAAGGAGGCTAACTGAAGCAAGGATCAAAACCAGTGGCTTCATATTGCTTCGCAGAGAAATTGTCATTTGGCCGCAGCCCCTCTCGTCGTCTCGTTTAGAGTATCGATTCGCAGCTTGATACCCTGTATCTGGAGTTGCTATTCAATATTAATGACGCGCGAATAAACATAAGCCTTCGCGAGCCACTGGCAATCGTATTCGTAGAATTTCACGCGTGTCAAGGTAAAAGCGATGCCTGATCAGTCCCAAACGCGAATTAGGCCTACGAATTTTCTGAACCAGAGTCCAGTTCGATATAAGCATCGTTCAGATCGAGCTGGTCGTCAATCGAATTTCGTTAGCGCAGTGATATACTTTGCCCTGAATATCGACAGTTAGAAGACATATATATAGAGGCGAGACGAGTTCACGGGTAAAAAATAAGCCCGCATCCCGTTCCCTATCGGAGCAATTTCCTAAATTGGACCAGGCTACAAAAGAAACAGTTATTAATGATTACGCTCGCCATGATGGCGACACTGGATCCGCCGAAGTACAGGTGGCGCTCCTGACAGAGCGAATTCAGGAGCTCAGCAGACATTTCACTGAGCACAAGCACGACAACACAGGCCGCCGCGGTCTCCTGATGCTCGTAGGTCAGCGAAGAAGGCTTCTCCGCTACCTCAACGACCAGGACGTTTCCCGGTATAGCGAACTGATTTCGCGCCTTGGCCTCAGGAAGTAACAGCACTGGCCCGTGATTATAGGGGCTGATTTTTGTTACTGATCCTTAACACTCCCGGCTATACGCGCGGGTGTCACCCAGTCAGAAGTAAGAAGAAGAAAGAAGATTATGGTTTCTGTATATGAAGCAGAAATTGGTGGACAGACCCTCCAATTTGAGACTGGCAGAGTTGCCAACCTATCCCAGGGCGCCGTTGTTGTAAGACTTGGCGACACAATGGTGCTTGGCACCGCAAACGCAGGTAAAACTCCACGTGTGGGCGCAGACTTTTTGCCGCTGACGGTGGACTGCGAAGAGAAGATGTACGCAGCCGGCAAGATTCCCGGCTCCTTCTTTAAGAGGGAAGGCCGACCGACCACAGACGCAATTCTCATTGCACGTCTGACCGACCGACCGATCAGACCGCTATTCCCCAAAGGCTTCTACCACGAGGTTCAGCTGATTGAGACGATCATCTCAGTTGACATGGAGAATGCCCCAGACATTCTTGCAATTGTCAGCGCATCAGCTGCACTGACGATCTCAGATATCCCATTTGACGATCCCATTGGCGCATGTCGCATCGGCTACGTGGATGGCGAACTCGTCGTGAACCCCACGTACGAACAGCGCGAAGAGAGTTCCCTGGACCTGGTTGTTGCCGGAACCGCAGACGCCATCATGATGGTTGAGGCTGGCGCACAGGAAGTTCAGGAATCAGTACTGGTTGATGCGCTCAAGCTCTCCCAGGAAGTGAACGGACAGATCGTCGATCTCATCCGAAAGATGCAGTCAGACATCGGCAAAGAGAAGTGGATTTTCGAAGAGGATCCCACTTACAACGATGTCCTGAAAGCCGCGAACGACTTCTTCGGCACCCGCGTCTACGATGCACTTGCTGAGGGCGGCGACAAGCAGACACAGCGTGGTCGGCTAGCGGCCCTCGAAGAGGAGCTCAAAGGCGCGCTGGGTGAGGAGCACGACGGCAATCACCTTCACCGAGCATTCGACGATATTGAAGTCGAAGCAGTCCGACAGGGAATCCTGAAGGAGGGTCGACGGCCCGACGGCCGGACACTCGATCAGATTCGCCCCCTCTCATCAGAAGTTGGCTACTTGCCTCGTGCCCACGGCACCGGGATATTCACCCGCGGTGAGACGCAGATCATGAGTATTCTCACTCTTGGCTCGTCAGGTGAGGCACAGCGATTGGACGCTCTCACGCCGCAGAAGACCAAGCACTTCATCCACCACTACAACTTCCCGCCATTCTCAGTAGGCGAAGTTCGAAGGTTGGGTACAGGCCGACGTGAAATCGGTCACGGTGCGCTTGCTGAGCGAGCCGTATTGCCAATGATTCCCTCACAGGAGGATTTCCCATACACAATCCGAATTGTGTCTGAGGCTCTCAGCTCAAATGGAAGCACCTCAATGGCAAGCGTCTGCGCAAGCACGCTTGCTCTGATGGACGCTGGAGTGCCGATCAACAAGCCCGTGGCCGGTATCGCCATGGGCCTGGTGACTGGTGAAGGTGGGTACCGGGTTCTCACGGACATCCAGGGTGCAGAAGACCACTCCGGCGACATGGACTTCAAGGTTGCCGGAACACCTGATGGCGTAACCGCCCTTCAGATGGACATCAAAGTAAAAGGCATTACTTACGAAGTAATGGGTGAGGCTCTAGAGCAGGCCAAGAATGCTCGAATTGAGATCATTGAGCACATGATGGACACCATTCCAGAGCCACGCTCTGAGATGAGCTCATGGGCGCCTAAGATGATCACCATCAAGATCCCAACGGACAAAATTGGTGCAGTCATCGGACCGGGCGGCAAGGTCATTCGCGGAATGATCGAAGAGTTTGGCGTATCAATTGACGTTTCAGACGACGGAACCGTCATCATCGGTGCTGCCGATGGCACATCCGGCGATGCGGCCCGAGAGCAGATTGACCGGATGACTCGTGACCTTGTTGTGGGAGACCGCTTCAAGGGCAAGGTTGTCAGAATCATGGCCTTCGGTGCATTCGTGGAACTCATGCCTGGCAAGGACGGACTTGTTCACATCAGTGAGCTTGCTGACCACCGGGTTGAGTCGGTTGAATCTGAAGTTTCAATTGGCGATGATCTGGAAGTGGAAGTCATGGAGATCGACCGCATGGGTCGCGTCAACCTGACCGCAAACCTCAACGGAGACCGCTCAGGAAAAGCTGGTCGCGACGACGGCGACATGGGTGGAGACGACCGAGATAGTCGACCACCTCGCCGTGACAACGACCGTGGAGGTCGAGGCGGCTATGGCGGCGGCGGCAGCGGTGGTGATCGCGGTGGACGCGGTGGCTACGGCGGCAGCGGCGGCGGTGGCGGCCGAGACGGTGGTGGTGGCAGCGGTGGCGGTGGTGGAGATCGCGGACGACGACGCCCGCCACGTCGGGACTAGGTCCGGCCCACACAAAATTGCCACACGTAATAAAAAGACAACCAAGAGAGACAAGTTATATGCTTGTCTCTCTTGGCGAATAAATACATGGGCAAAGAACCACAAATAACAATAGCGGTGAACGGTGCGCTTGGGCGCATGGGCCAGACAGTTATGTCTGCCGTCAATGCCGATGACGCAACGCAGTTGGTTGCCGGCATTGACGCTGCGGCCTCCAGCGTAACCGTGTCAGCACCCGGAACATCAGAAGTTCCTCTTGGGCCAGATGCTGCATCTGTGATTGCTGCAACCAGCCCGCAAGTAATCGTTGATTTTTCCAATGCCACAGGCGCGATGGACGTGGCCCGCGCCGCCATCCCCGCTGGTGTGCGATTGGTTTCCGGTTCGACCGGTCTCTCAGCAGACGATCTCAAAGAGATTGAGACGATGGTCACTTCAGCAGGAACCGGCGCAATCTCAGCCCCAAACTTCGCTATGGGCGCGGTACTACTTACTCACCTGGCGAGAATCGCATCAAAGTATTTTGACTACGCTGATCTGCTTGAAAGCCATCACGAGGCCAAGATCGACGCCCCGTCAGGCACAGCGCTGGCGATTGCAGAGGCGATGGCTGAGGGACGTGGCGCCGAGTTCGACCAGAACATCGCCGAAAAAGAGACGCTCGCCGGCACCCGTGGCGGCAGCTACAGCGGCATCAACGTACACAGCGCTCGAATGCCCGGGCGGGTGGCTCGGCATGAAGTTGTGTTCGGTGCAACCGGACAAACGCTGACGATGATTCATGACTCCATAAACCGCGAGTCATTCATGCCGGGTGTTCTGATGGCCGTAAAGCAGGTCATGGTTCAGAACGGCCTCGTGGTCGGACTCGACAAGGTGCTTGGCCTGGACGATGGCGGTAAGCCGTAGCCGGCACGTCTTCTTCTCGATAAAACGTTAGCCGGCGATCTAATCACTTCACAGTGACCTTTGCGCGCTTCATAATTCCCATACAAGATTCCAAAACTCAGGATTAGTCATGACTGACCAAAACATTCGTATCGCCATAGTCGGAGCCACCGGTGCTGTCGGCGCAGTCGCCCTGCAGCTTCTGCTCGATCGTAACTGGCCAGCTGAAGACCTTGTCGTAATGGCATCACACCGCTCCGCTGGCAAAGAGATCGCTTACGGTGACGCAACGCTGACCGTAAGCGAGGCAACTCCCGACGCCTTCGCAGGCATCACCGTCGCATTCATCTCTGCAGATTCATCAGTGAGCAAAGCTCTCGCACCTGAGGCCGTGAAACGCGGCGCTCTGGTCATTGATGACGGCAACGCGTTCCGCATGCAGGAAAACGTTCCGCTGGTAGTGCCAGAAGTGAATGGCGCAGACGTGGACTGGCATGAAGGGATCATCTCAATTCCAAACTGCACCACCACGCCGCTGGCCATGGCTCTGGCAGCGCTCCAGCAAGAGTCGCCACTCACCCGTGTCACCGTCTCCACGTACCAGGCAGTAACTGGCACCGGTGCCGCAGCGCTGCAGGAACTGAATGATCAGACAGCCGCCATCACCAATGGCGAAGCAGTGAACGTTGAGGTGTATCCACACCAGATCGCCATGAACGTGCTGCCCCAGGTGGACGACTTCCAGGCAGACGGCTACACAAATGAAGAGCACAAAATGATCAACGAAACCCGCAAGATCATGCATCTTCCAGACCTGCCACTGTCCGTGACCTGCGTGCGGGTTCCCGTACCGGTCAGCCACTCAGAGGCAGTACATGCAGAGTTTGAAAGTCCCATCTCTGCAGCACGAGCCAGAGAGCTATTGAGCGCGTTTCCCGGCATTGAGGTAGTGGACGATCCGAATGCCAGTGTCTACCCTATGCCGCACACTTCCGCTGGATTCGATGAGGTCCACGTTGGAAGGGTCAGGGAGGACTTGTCGCATGAGCGTGGACTTTCGTTCTGGCTCAGTTGCGACAACCTGCGCAAAGGTGCGGCGCTGAACGCGTTGCAGATTATGGATGAAGTAGTCACACGAAACCGACTTCCGGGTGCAGCGTCAACGGCGTAGCTGCAACCCAAAATTCACACCGACGACGATTGAGGAAAATGAAATGGCTGAAATAGGGCGATTACTTACGGCAATGATCACGCCGTTCGATGAAGACCAGAATGTTGATTACCCTCAGGCACGCAAACTGGCGAAGGGAGTATTGGACTCAGGGTCTGACGGTCTGGTAATCGGTGGAACCACTGGCGAATCTCCCGCCATGTCCAATGAAGAGAAAATTCGTCTTTTCGCAGAAGTAAAAGAAGAGATTGGTGAGAGCGGCGCTGTAATCGCCGGTACCACTGACAACAACTACCGGAACTCGGTGGAGCTATCCCAAGAGGCGGCGAAAGTTGGCGTGGACGCTCTTCTGCTGACGGTCCCGGCTTACAACAAGCCGCCTATGGAAGGGCTGTATCGGCACTTCAAAGGCATCGCAGAGGCAACGGACTTGCCGGGCCTGCTCTACAACGTGCCAGGCCGAACCGCTCTCAACATGGACGTTGAGACAACGCTGCGTCTGGCTCAGATCGAGAACATTGTTGGCGTCAAAGAAGCCTCTTCCGACCCAACCCAAATCACACAGGTGATCGATGGCGCACCGGATGACTTCCGAGTCTGGTCCGGCAACGACGACGAGACGTTCTCCATTATGTGCACAGGTGGTTTTGGCGTTGTGAGCGTTGCGGGCAACATCATCAGCGGACAGATCAAGCGCATGATGGGCTTGATCCTCGAGGGCGACGTTGAGTCGGCCGCCCGTGAGCACAGGCGACTGCTACCGATCTTTAAAGCGCTCTTTTGGGTAACCAACCCCATCCCAATTCGCTACGCAGTCAACCGTTCTGGCTTCAGTGCCGGACCGCCCCGCCTACCCATGATTGAGCCGGACGACGCCTTCAAGGCCAAGTTCGATGCGGTAATGGACCAGTACGACATGGACCTGCCCACGGGTTAGGGCCACAGGTGCCTTGTTTTAGTTGAATTCCGCTGTGGTTTTGATCACAAAGCATAGGTAGCACACGCGTCTAGCGAACTTCGCTTATGATGCCCTGCACTATGCCTTCTGAGCGTGTGCAGCGGCAACTAGATGCCCTACTGGACAGAGTGGAGTCAGCAGTCAACGACGCTGACTGGGATGCCGCTTTGTCTTCAATTCGAGCGGTTTTGACGGCAGGTCCAGAAAATGCTGATGCCTTGATGTTCAAGGCGATGGCTGAGGCCGCGCTGGGATCGCCGGTAGATGTGCCAGACACCGGTGATCAACCCAGTGCTATACCGTCACCTAACGCCGATGAAACCCCGGCGTCTTTCGCTAACGACCGCTATGAAGTCAAAAGCCTGCTGGGTGAGGGCGGCAAGAAGAAGGTCTATCTGGCGCACGACACGACGCTCGATCGTGATGTCGCGTTCGGCCTCATCAAGGCTGAGGGCCTCGATGTAGCGTCTCGCCAGCGCATCACTCGAGAAGCCCAGGCGATGGCCCGTCTGGGCGACCATCCCAACATCATGCCAATCTTCGATCTGGGCGAGGAGGCAGGGCAGCCATTCATGGTTCAGCCACTCATGGGCGGAGGAGATGTTGAGGCGCTGATTGAGAGCGCTGAGAATCGCCGATTACCTCTTGAAGATGCGCTACGAATTGCCAGTGAGATCCTGAGTGGTCTCGAATTCGCTCACTCAAAGGCGATCATCCACCGCGACCTGAAGCCGGGCAACATCTGGCTATCAGACTCGCCAACAGGCTCGGGGCCAGCGACTGTTCGCATCGGTGACTTTGGCCTCGCTATCTCCCTCGATCGCTCACGTCTCACGCAAGAGAAGATGATGGTTGGCACGGTGAGCTACATGCCGCCGGAGCAGGCGACCGGCGGTGAGATCACGGCGCAGGCTGATCTGTATTCGCTGGGTGCTATGCTCTACGAGATGGTCACCGGCCGCCCGCCCTTCATGGGTGACGATGACATCGCCATCATTGGCCAGCACATCAACACGCCGCCCGTTGCACCACAGTGGCACAACCCGGATATTCCCGCTCAGTTGGACTCTCTGATCATGCGCCTCATGTCCAAGAATCCCGCCGAGCGACCGGAATCGGCGAGTGATGTGTTGGCGGCGATAGGGGCTATCGATACTTCAAACGCATCCTCACCCCAGGCCTCTGCTGGAGAGAGTGGGGAGCCGGGCAATGCCACTGGCTCTCTGGACGCTATGGCCTCCGGTGTCTTCGTTGATCGTCACGCAGAAACAGATCAGCTAAAAGCAAAACTGGAAAACGCCCTCTCCGGCCGTGGCGGCATGGTCGGCCTCGTTGGCGAGCCAGGGATAGGCAAGACGCGCACCTCACACGAGCTTGAAACCTACGCCGGGCTTCGCAGTGCGCAAGTGCTCTGGGGCCGCTGCTACGAAGGCGGCGCACCGCCGTACTGGCCATGGGTGCAGGCGATACGGTCCTATGTAACCAGTCGCGATCCGGATGAGCTCCGCCGCGAGATGGGTTCCACCGCCAGTGTGATCTCTGAGATTGTTGATGATGTGAAGACCAGCCTGCCTGATCTTCAGCCACCTGCGCCGTTAGATGACCCGGAGTCGGCACGGTTCAGGCTTTTCGATTCCATTGCCACGTTCTTGAAGAACGCGAGTCAAGTGAAGCCGCTGGTCTTGATACTGGATGACCTGCATTGGGCGGATAAGCCATCACTGCTGCTTCTGGAATTTGTAGCGAGGGAGCTAGGGTCATCAAGGGTGATGCTGGTTGGGACAAATCGTGATATGGAGCTCAATCAACGCCACCCGCTCACTGTGACGCTTGGTGATTTGATGCGTGAACGCCTCTTTGAGCGGGTGTTGCTGCGCGGACTGACGCATGATGACGTTGGCAGTTTCATCGAACTGGCTGCAGGTGTGAACCCTCCCCAAGGTCTCATCGATGCGATTCACACCCAGACTGAGGGTAACCCGCTGTTCGTCACGGAGACCGTGCGATTGTTCGTGCAGGAAGGAGAGCTAACTCCAGAGAATCTTGCGTCGCGTGATTCGTGGTCTATACGGACACCGGGGGGGGTGCGGGAAATCATTGGACGCCGCTTGGACAAGCTTTCGGAGCGAACGAACTCAGTTCTGACAGATGCCGCGGTGATTGGACGCCAGTTCACTCTGGATGAGTTGGATGCGCTGTCAGAAGACCTCACGCATGATCGCCTGCTTGATGTGATTGACGAGGGACTCAACGCCCGCGTCATTGAAGAGTTCCCCGGCGAGGTCGGCCAGTACCAATTCAGCCATGCAGTAATCCAGCAGACACTCGGCGATGAGTTATCGCTAACCCGACGCGTTAGAGTGCATTCCCGCGTAGCTGTGGCATTCGAGGAGCTCTACCGCGATGATCTGACGGCCCATGCCGAGACGCTGGCATACCACTTCGACCAGGCGCAGACGATTCACGGTACTGAAAAGGTGGTTACCTATTCAGTAATGGCTGGCCACGCGGCTTTGGAATCGCTTGGGTATGACGAGGCACTGGCCCACTTTTCTCGAGCGAATGAGGCCCGTGGCGATGACCCGGTGGACGATGAACTCGCTGAAATACTATTTGGGTTGGGCCGCGCCGAGATATATTCGCTGACCGGAGGCGCCGATCAGAACCGAGGTCTGGGCAGGCTTGTTGAGGCATTTGACCACTTCCGTTCGCAGGACGATATGGCCCGCGCCGCGCAAGTGGCGATAGTCCCCTATCAAGGTGTCGCTCTCCCCAATAGCGCCACCCAGACGGTGAAGGCCCTGGAGTACTTGACGCCGGATTCCGCTGAAACCGCAATTTCATGGCCGCGTCGCGGGATGCAAATTGCTGGGCTTAACGGCGATATTGACGAGGCGCTGGCCGCGATGAAGCACGGTATAGAGATTGCCCAGCGCGAGAGCATGGCAAGTGCCGAAGCGTGGGGACTGTATTGCCTCGGGTCTATTCAGAATGGCCTTGGCAATATCGTTGAGGGACGACGATCATTAGAGGCTGCGCTTGCCGCCGCCCAACGGGCGGGCGATCAGCGTCCGGCCCTGGTGGCGCGTCAGAGCCTCGCGATGTCCTATGCGATGACTGGCGATCGCGAGATCGCTGAGCAGCACCACGATTTGGCGATTGATCTGGCACGAGCTACCAAGGACGAAACGAGATTTCAGCAGACGATCGCGTTTGGACTTGCATTCAGGATCATCACGGGCGATTACAGCCATCAGGATTTTGAGGTTGAGGCTGAATTTGAGGATATTTTTGGCCTGGTGTCTCGCGCATTGGCGGGCTGGGCCGCCGCGGAGGAAGACAGGCATGACACAGCGCAGGATCTGTTTAAGCAAGCTCTTGATGAGCATTTGCGACGGATTGAGCAGCAAATTGTCGCCGCAGCCCCTCTGTGGATATTGGCACCCATTCTTGGTGGCGGTATCAGAGCAGAGATCGATCTAGGCAGAGGAAAATTGGGGCAAATATTTCTTAGGCGTGAGGGTGATTCGATCGCGGACCATTGGCTTTTACGGAAGGTGGGTGCTGCCGCCATAGCAATACATGATCAAGATATTGACGGCGATCTTGATCGTTACCGCGCACTATTGCCGTATCACGGTTTAGCTCTATTTGGAGCTTCGGCCGACGGTCTGTTGGGACAACTATCGGTCCTGATTGGGGACAGAAATCAAGCCTCAGGGCATTTCGAGGACGCTATCCAGTTCTGTGAGAAAGCCGGGTATATGCCTGAAGTGGCCTGGGCAAAGTTCAACTATGCGGATGCGCTGCAGAAAGACGAATCGCAGGCTGGAAAGGTGGGTGAACTACAGGATGGCGCACTGGCGATTGCCCTGGAGTTCGGCATGAAGTTGCTCACGCGTCGGGTACTGGCGCAACGCGAGATGTTGAAGGCGTAGCGGTCACGATCTCGCGTTTGGCTCGCGTCACCCGCATCTACTACGGCTGGAACGTTGCGATTGCTGCGTTTCTGTCTACCGGCATCACCGTTGGCGTAACCGGATATGCGTTTGGTGCGTTTGTTGAGCCTCTGGAGGCGGAGTTCGGGTGGAGTCGGACTGAGATCAATGGGGCGCTTGCCCTGAGTGTCGTCTCCGGGCTGGTTGCGCCTATCTCTGGCCGGTTGATGGACCGGTACGGCGCACGACCTGTGATGGTGTCGTCGCTGCTGTTGATCTCGCTTGGCCTGCTGCTCCGGAGCGCGACGCATGAGTTGTGGCACTTCTATCTCTTCACGGCGATATCCAGCATCGGCATGCCCGGCGCTACCATCTTGCCTGCTGGGCGGCTCGTCGGAATCTGGTTCCCGCTAACCAGCGGCCGGATGATGAGCTTCGTCACCGCCGGGAACAACTTTGGCGGTCTGACAATTGTTCCTCTGGCAGCATCGATGATCGCTCTGGCGGGCTGGCGATGGGGCTTTGCGTCTTTGGGCCTGCTCGTGTTGGCCCTGGCCGTCGTCGTCTTACTAGTCGTTCGGGAGAACGCACCTCGCAACGCTGCGAGTACCAGTGAAAGTGACAGTGACGGTGCCCCCGAGAGTGGCGGTTTGAGCGGCATCACCCGCAGCGAAGCACTACGCTCACCCGCCTTCTACCTGATCGCCATCGGCGTCACGGGAGGGGCGTTCACGTACTCAGTTGTCCTAACGCAGCTCATCCCTCATCTGGAGAGTGAGGGCTTCAACCGTGGCGCAGCGGCAGGCGCGCTTACGGCCATCGCCTCCGTTGGCCTCATCGGCAAATTCGTCTTCGGGTTCGTAAGCGAGCGCATCTCTGCCCGGCCATCATTCATCATCACGCTGGCAATTCAGGCCATCGGGCTGCTGCTATTTATCGTCGCAGGCGGATCTCAACTCATCTGGTTAGCCGTCGTCGTATTCGGCCTGGGATTTGGCGGCATGGGAGTACTCAACGCGCTAATCGTCTCAGACACCTTCGGAATCAGAGCGTTTGGGTCGATCATGGGCCTCGTCACGCTGGCAGGAATCATCCCGCATCTGGTGGGGCCAATCGTTGCGGGAGTCATCTTCGACGCCAGCGACAGCTACACGATGGCATTCGCACTCGTTATCGTCCTCTACCTCATCGGCGCAGCGGCGCTTCTGATGGCCCGGCCTCAGCAACCTACCAACGCTGATCCGCATTCGACGCAACCGATATAATTCGCCGGTGCAAAGACTGGTTACGCTCTCCGCAACGGCAATGCTGCTGTTGCTCGCGCTTGCCTGCGGCACTTCCGGCGACTCTTCTGGTGCCGTCGACGCCCCCACACCGCTCCCCACCCTCAAGCCCGCACCGTCGCTCCTCATCGTGCCCTCGCCCACGCCGCAACCGGCCGTCAAAGCAACTCCCATAGCCGGTGAATGGGTGCAACTGGCTCCACGCAGCGAGCGACGAGCCAACTTCCACGCAGAGTCGCTGCCCGATGGCCGAATCCTCGTCTTCGGTGGCGCGGGCAACGATGGCGTTATGCTCCACAGCGAGATCTACGATTCCGAGACAGATGAGTGGAGTGAGGCGGGCGAGATGCCCTACGCCATCACCGCCTCAAGCCCGCCGATACGGCTTTCCAACGGCGATATTCTCGTTACCGACGCGCCGGCATACGCCCCAAGTGACCACAGCCAGATCTACAAGGTCAAAGCAGGTGAGTGGTCTGAGACTGGCCCGCTGAACAATCGCCGAAACGCATCAACCGTAGCACCAATGTTGAGCGGTAATGCGCTGCTCATCGGCGGTGCCAACAACACGGCGGAGCCCACCGAATCAGTGGAAAGATTCAACGCCAAAACCGGGCAGTGGAAAGAAGCCGCCGATACGACGCTGCTACAGCGCTATTTTCAGGCGTCACTGTTGCTGGATGACGGAACAGTGGCATTGATTGGCGAGGGAACCTCTCTCAGCAACAGGGCTGCGATCTACCATCCCGACGACGATACGTGGACGGAAACGGCACCGATGAATGAGAAGCGTCGCAATGCCGCTATTTGGGCGCTCGAAGGCGGCCGAGGTCTCGTCGTCGGCGGGTTCCAGGGCTCCGAGTCAACGCTGAAGTCAGAGATATACGACTCCAATACCGATGAGTGGACGTCGATCACCGACGCACCGGGCGGCATGAACCCACTCGGAACGCTGTCTGACGGTCGGGCACTAGCCATCGGATTCGACGGGCGCAGCGGTGCGACTTCCATCCTCATTTACGACGATGAGAAAGACGTTTGGGATGCCGAGCCAATCGACATATCGTTTGATGGAGATGGCAGAATCATCCTCACCGCTGACGACCAGATATACGCGTTCGGGAAGGGTGATGAATTCCTCGGACTGGTTCCAGAAACCTGGGTGTACAGAGTGCCGACCCGCTAGGTGAATCTGGACGCCTAAACCTTCCCGCAACGGAGAATAAATTGCGATTCAACGACTACCTTGGCGCGATATCTAACGATTCAGAACTGCTGATTACCGCTGCCCAAAAAGGCCTTCAGGCTGATGTGCCAGCATGCCCCGGGTGGAACGTTCGCGACGTGGTCGCCCACGTTGGGCAGGTTCATCGTTCCAAAGAAGCGACCGTCAGCGGAGGGCACACCGATAATCGCGGTAGTGACGATGTCCAACTGCCATCCGACGATGAGCTAATCGACTGGTTCGCTGAAGGCGCCACGAAGCTGCTGGTTACCCTCGCCGCCGCAGACCCCGCCACACCCGTGTGGACGTGGGATGCCGAAGACCACACCGTCGGCTTCTGGTATCGGCGCATGGCGCATGAAACGTTCATCCACCGCGTCGACGCAGAGCAGGCCCACGGCCCGGAGTCGCCAGCCGATGCGGAACTGTGCGCCGACGGAATAGAAGAAATGCTCACGAAGTTCATCGGCGGCCCACCAGAGTGGGGCAAAGTTGAGCAGGGCGAAGGAGTCATCGAACTGCGTGCGCTAATGCGCAACTGGCTCATCCGCCGCGATACATATTTGGGAACAACGCCCTCCGGCAAAATCATCGAAGAAAAGTCGGTCTACAATCCGGCTGATCCGGATTCTGTTGCAGATACGACCATATTTGGCAGCACCCAGGCGATAAACCTCTGGCTCTGGGGCAGAGGATCCGACACCAATCTCGCCATCACCGGAGACGTATCCGCCGCCGACCAGCTACGCGCCGACGCCGCTGTATAGCTCACCGCAAAGAGGACCACACGTGAACCACGAACATCGAATTCTCTCCATCCCTGGATCGCTCAACACCAGAGACCTGGGAGGGCTGCCCGTAGACGGCGGCGGCGAAACGCAGTTCGGCCGGGTAGTCCGCGGCCCAGGCGTAGACCGACTTGAGCAGCCCGGAGTTGATGCGCTCATCAAGAACATTGGCATAACCAGAGAGCTGGACGTCAGAGATACGCAGACCGGGCGATTGGGGCCAGAGAGCCTGCTTGCCAACCAGGTGGAAGATCGCCAGCACATCCCCGCCAACGACCCACAGGTGATCGACGACCTCCCAAAGTATCTTGCGTACGACCATGACTGGGATCACGGCAGCTTCTACCTGACGCAATTGGCCGACACTGAGAAATTGGCCCCGATATTCCAGCTATTGGCCGACGACTCCGGTCGCCCAACCTACCTCCACTGCAGCATGGGCAAAGACCGCGCCGGCATGGTCTCCGCCACGATGCTCAGCGCAGTTGGCGTAACTCGGGAGGCAGTAGTGGAGGACTTCGCCTTGACCCAGCGCGACACCCAGGAATGGTACGATCAGTCATTCGCTGCCAGCGAACGATTTCGCGAATTTTTCGAACCCGCCAACCCAGCGTCCGTCCGAGGCATGATCAGCTCTGCCCCAGAAATCATGGAAAAGATGCTAGCCGGCCTCGACGAAACCTACGGCTCCCCCGCCGATTATGTCCGAAGCCTGGAAAACGGCGATGCGATTCTCGCGGGCCTGACGCGCAAACTGCTGGAGTCGTAACCCCCTCGCCCCCCGGGAGAGAATTGGGGTGAGGGGGCCGCTCCTCCCTACCGCCTTGCGGTCAATGCCTCCATGGCAGATGGGCAGATGGCAATGTCACCCTGAGGAATGAGGCTCAGCGATTGACGTGAGGGCCTCTGCCGGTAGTGACCCACGCATACATCACATTGAGCCATAAGACCCTCGACATATGCAGGTTTCATTGCTGATCAACCACACTCCCATTTCATTACCGGCAGAGGCCCTCACGCGGGGCTCAGGGTGACTGATGGGGTGGTTGCGGTGACCGCTGGCAATTCGTGAATTGCCGCTACGGGTGCCTGCCGCACGGGGCATTTGCCATGCAGGCATTGGCGGCAGGGCCGCGGGGAAAGGCAGGCACGGGGGCCTGTCCCTACGGGGTGATGATTGCGAGCTGATTTGGTTAGTCAATTTTGTGGGTGGCTTTGAGGGCTGAGATTGCTTCGCTGATTGCGGGGAGGTTTTCTGTTGCTGCTGTGAGGTCTTAGGTGGCGGTGGTTAGGGCTTCGGCGTCGTTGTTGTTAGCTGCGCGTCTCAGTAATTCGAGATTGCGTAGGGCGTGTTTGGTTACTTCTGCGACGGCCAGAAAGATGGGGTTGTCTTTGTTTGTGGCAAAGGGGGCTTTTACTGCGTTGAAGTCTTTGAGGAAGGTTTTGATTGCTTCTTCGACGTTGTTGAGGTGGTCTAGTTTCGCTGGCATGTCGGCGATTGTGGTGTTGGCGTCGGGGAGCCATTCCATGGAGGACTTGAAGATTTCGGCCAGGTGGGACTCGGCTTCGCTGACTACGCGCTCGTTGAGGTAGTTGCGGATGGCGGGTTGGGTGTGTTGGGCGGGTGGGATTGCGGTGGTCGTTAGTTTGAAGAGTTCGCGGCGTGAGACCTGGGCGGTGACGGTGGCGGAGAAGGCTGGGATGTCGCTGTATTTGAGGTCGTAGAGGAATTCGTGGGTGTCGCCGGGAAGGATTTCCATGCTCATCGAGTTAAATCGGGATCTGGGTTGGGCTTTTCCTTTGTGTTCGATTTTAATGTCGAAGAAGAGGATTTTGGGGTGGTTTTCTTCTGTGGGCGCGGTGTTTGCGATGGTGAGGGTTAGGACTGCGGGCCCTTCGACAGGCTCAGGGTGGCTAGTTGGTGACTCTCCGATTACTTCGGGATCTGCGACAGGATGGCTTGAGTTGGCGTTGCCGCCGGATGCATCGGGATCAATGTCGACTGTTATTTCGACGGTTAGGTGGTGGCGGAATTCTTGCCAGAGTTGGAGTGCGGTGGGTGTTTGGGTCATGTTTTTGTTCCGGTTCGCAATGGGTGCTGTGTTGCGAATATACACGAGGTCATGGGAATTACGGCATATCGCGGTGTCGCAGCCGCAACAGCCCCCTCACCCTATCCCTCTCCCGGGGGGCGAGGGGAGTGCCTGCCGCATGGGCTATGGCGGCGGGGCCGCGGGGGAGGAATGGCGCGTTGCCCTGTGTGGGTGGTGTGGTTGATGGGCCACGCGCGTCGGGCAGGACCGGCAGAGACCCTCACGTCGCTCCCGGGGCGTCGCTCCTCAGGGTGACATTTTGCGGTTTGTATTTTGGGTGGTTGATGTCAGTGTTGGTGTGGGCGTCTGCCATCCCTGCGGAGGCAGGGAACCACCACATAGGAACGCCCTCCACCTACCGATAACAATTCGCCTCGCTCCTCACCCCGCAAAGGGGAACCAAAATCCTGGGTCCCTGCCTCCGCAGGGATGGCGAATGTGAGGTGCATGTGGATAGGCGTTGACAACACGTTGATCGGTTTACCCCACGCACTGCCTATACTGCGAAGCAGTCACCAAGAATTTCTAGAGAAGTGATCTGTGTCACAGGTTGATGAAGTAAAGCGGGCGCTGGACATTGTCCAGGTGGTTGGCGAGACGGTTGATCTCGATACCCGGTCGCGCACTCCGAAGGCGAATTGTCCGTTCCATGCTGAGCGGACGCCTTCGTTTGTTTTGTTTCCGGATTCGCAGTCGTGGCGGTGCTTTGGGTCGTGTGCGACTGGTGGCGATGTTATTTCGTTCATTATGAAGCGGGATGACGTGGATTTCCGGGAGGCGCTGCAGCGGGGGGCGAAGGCTGCGGGGATTGAGCTGGATAACAAGGAGTCTGCCCAGCGGGCGGCGGCTTCTCCGCTTGTTGAGGCGAATGATATTGCGCTGGGGTATTTCTGGACGCAGTTGCGGTCGGCAGCAGGGGCGGATGCACAGGAGTATCTGGCTAATCGTGGTATCGATATGGATGCTGCTCGGCGACGCGATATGGGGTTGGCGCCGTCTGGGATGGATACGCTGGCAGGCCACCTGAAGACGAGCAATGTTTCTGCCCGGTCAGCGGTGTCCGCGGGGTTGATGGTGCCGTCGGTCGACGGCGGTTGGCGCGACATGTTCACGGGTCGTTTGACGATTGCGATTCGCGACGTTGAGGGGCGAGTTGTTGGGTTTGGCGCTCGTGAATTGGACGGGTCTCAGCCGAAGTACCTGAACACATCTCGTACAGAGCTATTCGATAAGTCACGCATTTTGTACGGGCTCAACTGGGCCGATAAGCACATTCGCACATCGCGGACAGTGGTGGTCGTTGAGGGCTACATGGACGTCATTGCGGCGCACGAGCACGGCTTCGAGAACGTTGTTGCGTCCATGGGGACTGCGATCACTTCGGATCAGGTGTCGCAAGTATCCAGCATGGCCGACACGGTAATTCTCTCGTTGGACTCAGATGCCGCAGGACAGGCGGCCACGCTGAACAGCCTTGAGACCGTTTGGGGCGCATTTGGCGCAAACGGCGGAGGTGCAGGGCGGCGGTCGACGCTAGAGATCAAGATCGCGCGATTGCAGTCGGGCAATGACCCCGACGAGGCAATTCGCAACTCGCCGAACGAGTGGCAGGATGCGCTGAATACGGCGATGCCGCTGCTGCGATGGCTGATGGATGCGTATGTGAAGCAGTTTGACCCCAGGACGCCGGCGGGGAAGAGCAGCATCACCGGAAAGCTATTCCCGCTGATAGCGGCAGTCGAAAACCCTTACGAGCAGGATCGATACCTGATGGAGCTTTCAGAGCGGCTCGATATCACCGTCGAACAACTTCGGTCGAATGCATCGCAGATTCGGACAACGCAGGCTCGACGTCAGCCACGCGCTCGTGCGCAGCCGACGCAGATCCCTAAAGAGGGTCCGCTTGCCCAAAGTGGGGCGGCTGCCACTCTGGAGGAACATCTGATCAGCCTGGTTATAGCGTATCCAGATTTAAGTGAGTTTGCGGATGACTTGCCGGAGGAGATATTTGAGGATGCAGAGAACCGGGCGCTTTTTGCCCTGTGGAGAACATCAGATACAATTGATAAGTTGAAGACTTCACTAACACCAGACCTTGAAGAGCGTCTGGATCAGATAACCGGCCGTGAGCTTCCGCCCGCCGACCAACCGAACAGAGTAGCCGACATTAGCGAGTGCGTTCACCGCCTCCATGAACGGCACCTGCGGTTACTTAAGAGTCAAGAGGTGCGGGTACTAGAGGATATGGCGACCGGGACTGATGATGGTGAGGTGGATCAGACACAAGAGATTGTGGCTGGTAACGCCCTTGAGACGAACGATCGACTGAAGAATTTATTCGTGAGGCAACGCTAACCTATGCCCAGACGAGCACGACCACGCGAAGATGACACTATCGTCGCCGATGACCTGGCTGAAGACGTAGATGTCGTCCAATTTGCCCCTGGCCTTCCAAGCCAGGATTATGATGCTGACACTAACGACGATAACTCTCGATCGTTAGCACCTACCCCTGGAATGCTCAGTGTTTCTGAGCTTGATCAGTGGGAAGCCGGCCGAGCCGCCCAGCACGAGGCGACGAGGGCGGAAGAGTGGGGCGATCAGACCCCCGAGACTGAGCTCACCGATGACCCGGTGCGCATGTACCTCCGCGAGATTGGCCGGGTAAACCTGCTGACCGCTCTGGACGAGCGCGTACTGGCTCGTTCGATGGAGCTTGAGAAGCATCTGGTGATTGTTGAGGCTGATCTGCAGGGTGAGGACGAACGTCGGCCACGTGCCAGCGCTTCTACCCGCGAGATCCTCAATCGACTGAGCTCGCACCACAAGGCAGTGGACGCAATCGCCCGCTACCTTGGTTACACCGGTCCCATGACGCTGAGTCGTGTGATGAACGAACCGGAGTTCCGTGCGCTGATTGACGGGCCAGACAAGGAAGAGCTGATTGCTTACCTATCTGATGCGTTGAGCATTGATCTTGAAGAAGTGCAGCCGCAATTAGTTCAGATTTCGAACCTGTCACGGCTGGTTCCGCCCGAAGTGAAGACCGCCTTAGACGGCGATCCAAAGTTGAAGGATATTGCTAAGTACATTAAGGACGACGAGGTCTCTCGCAAGCTGGATATGTACGAACTGCTGTTCAACTCACACCTGGCAAGGGTGCGGGAAGAGAGTGAGAAGTCGCAGCGTCACCTGGCCGAGGCGAACCTCAGGCTGGTGGTGTCTGTCGCTAAGAAGTACATCGGACGTGGCATGTCTCTCCTGGACTTGATTCAGGAAGGGAACATTGGATTGATCAGAGCAGTGGAGAAGTTTGAGTACCGCAAGGGCTACAAGTTCTCTACGTACGCAACCTGGTGGATTCGACAGGCCATTACCCGAGCGATTGCCGACCAGGCACGAACGATTCGTATTCCGGTGCACATGGTTGAGACGATCAACAAGCTGCTCCGCGTGAGCCGTCGTTTGGTTCAGGAGTACGGTCGGGAGCCAACCTCTGAGGAGATTGGTCGCGATATGGAAGTTACGGCTGAGAAGGTTCGTGAGATTCTGAAGATCTCTCAGGAGCCGGTTTCCCTTGAGACGCCGATTGGCGAGGAGGAGGACTCTCACCTTGGTGATTTTATTCCAGATCAGCAGGCGCTGGCGCCGGCTGAGGCTGCATCGTACCACTTGCTGAAAGAGCAGGTGGATGATGTTCTTGGGACGCTGAGCCAGCGTGAGCGACGTGTTCTTCAGCTCCGGTTTGGACTTGAGGATGGTCGTAGTCGCACACTTGAGGAGGTTGGACGTGAGTTCAGCGTTACTCGAGAGCGCATCAGGCAGATTGAGGCGAAGGCGCTGCGGAAGCTACGCCACCCTACTCGATCCCGCAAACTTCGAGACTTCCTCGAATAGTGCCTGCCGCACGGGCATATAGAAGATAAAACAGGGAGGCCCTCGATTGTTCGGGGGCCTTTCCTTTTATGTTGACTTTCCGTTGTATGGGCGGGAGTTATGGGAGAATCTGGCTCTTGGGATGGATTGATCATCTGGTGGCCAGTCTAGGAGTGATTGAATGCCGGAGGCGCCGGATCTGCAGGTTGTTCTTGAGTACTTGCAGCCTCGACTTGTGGGGCGGTCGATAACTGGCGCTCGGGAGACTCGGCCGCTGGTGTTGCGCAATCTGACGGGTGAGCGGTTTTCTGACGATATCGTTGGTCGTGAGATTGTTGCGATGACGCGGCATGGGAAGTTGTTGTTCATCGAGCTGTCTGGCGAGCGGGTGGTGCTCATCAACCCGATGCTCACGGGTGGACTGCGCTACACCGAGCCGGAAGAGAAGCTTCTGAAGTCGGTGACGGTGACTTTTGACTTCGACGATGGTCATCAACTCAGGTATTTCGATCAGAAGCGCATGGGGATGGTGTATTGCCTGCGCCCGGAGCAGGTGGATAAGACGCCACGCGTGGAGGAGCAGGATCCTGACGTGCTGGGCGCGGTGATGTCTCTAGCGGAGTTTAAAGAGGCGCTACGGCCGTTTCGTGGGGAAATCAAAGGCATTCTGACACGTGGGGTCTCGTATCGGGAGTGGGAAACGCTTATGCCGATGAGATTCTGAATGCCGCCGGGCTACATCCGTACAAGAAGAAAACGGCGTTGTCTGATGAGGAGATAGCGCGACTGCATGAGGCTGTTTTCCGAGTTCCACGTGAGGCATTTGAGCTTTTGCGGAACAAGATAGGTGAGAACATTCATAAGAAGGAACGACGCTACCTAAACGTTCACGGTAAGGGTGGGAAACCGTGCCCAGTCTGCGGGTACGAGATATCGGCGATCACGGCGAAGCAGCGTGTCACAAACTTCTGCAGGAAGTGCCAGCCAGGGTTATTGGTCGGCAACTGATTATAAAGCAAATAACTAATAAGGGATAACTTATTAGTTATTGATATTTCGGGATCATTCCTGATAAAATCGTTCAAAGTGAGCGGGATATCCAATGCCAAGTCTGTTACTTCTGACATCAACCGAGACGGTGTCTCTGATCAGAGACATTCTCATAATTGTCTTCATAATTCTGGCACTCACTAGCATGTCGTTTGTACTGGTGTACGGCATCCTGATCCTTCGCAAGCTGAACCGGCTCATCGATAGATTCGACAACCTTGCGACCAGTGCGGAGGACGCTCTGGACGCGATCCGTGGTGTGGGCGGCTCAATCAAGCCGTTGAGTGCGATCACCAGTGTTGGCGGGTTTGCGGCTCGTATGGCTCGGAGACTTTTGGGCTGATCAATTGTCTGATCAGAGGGAATTTAGATGGCGGAAAATGACAACGGTGGCGGTGGCGCAGGTTTCTGGACCGGAGTGCTGGTTGGCGGCATTGTTGGTGCCGTTGCCGGGGTTATCTTTGCTCCGAAGTCTGGCGAAGAGACGCGTGCACTGATTGGCGAGAAGACTGGCGAGTGGCGAGACCGGGCTGAGGAGCTCGCGGAGTCTACGCGGGATCGTGTTCATTCTGCGATGGACGAGGGCAGGACGGCGGCGACAAGAGCGCGCGGCGAATCGCTAATTCTTGAGGATGACGACTACAACGACCCGGTGTAGTTAGGAGCCTGAGGCGCCCATTATGTCTGGCATTACCGGATATGAGCCGAGGATCTTGAGTTCAGACGTAATCCCCGCCAGTTCCGTGAGCGCTGCGTTTACAGTTTTATCACTTCGGTGACCGGAGATATCGGCCAGAAACACGTACGTTCCCAATGATTCTCCGGTTGGTCGCGATTCAATTTTTGAGAGATTGATTCCCCGATTGGAGAACAGGCCCAGCGCCTGGTAAAGCGTTCCGGGGGCGTCTGAGGAAAACCAGAACGCCATGGACGTCTTATCGCGTCCGGTCTGGACGTGATCTGAGTGACCGAGCACGGCGAACCTTGTGAAATTGGACTTACCGTCTTCGATACCTCTTTCGATGACTGCAGCGTTATGAATCTCTGCGGCTCGGTAGGGCGCAATTGCCGCAGCTGGCTCCTCACTCAGGAGCATGTCTGAAACAGATCCCGCCGTTGATAGCGACGCGACAAGGTCGACGCCCGGGAATGTTCTTGCGAGATAACCTCGACATTGGCCGAGGGCTTGTGGGTGTGAGTAAATTCGGGCGACCTTGCTCAGATCCATGTCCGGCTCGCTGATGAGGCACTGCTCTACAGGGATCGCCAATTCGTACTTGATCCGTGACTTCTCAGCCTTGATCAAGAAGTCCAGCACCGGGATGATTGAGCCGAAGAGGCTGTTCTCAATTGGAACAATTCCCTCGTCTATTTCACCGGCTTCAACGGCATCAGCCACTTCTGGAATTGATGCGATTGGCACCAGTTCAGCTTCCGCACAATAGGTAATTGCAGCCTGCTCGCTGAACGTTCCTTCTGGGCCGAGGAATCCGAGTGTCATGGCCATGAGTTATCTCAACTCTGTGAAGGTTTCGTAGAGAGAGTCGGTCGTTTCAACAGGACTCACTGCGATTATCTCGTCCTCGGGCTCCAGGACTGTTTCGGCTGTGGCAACTTCGGTGTGCCCGTTGGCGCTGATCACCAGTGAAATGAGGCTGCCGTATGGGACATTGACTTCACGCAGCGCCATGCCTGCCACCGCACCGCCGGCTGGGATCTTGATGCCTACGATTTCCTTGCTTCGGCCGGTTACCGGCATTAGGCGAACGAGCGGGTGGGCTGGTAGTGCTCCCGCAATTCGGGAAAGAACAAGATCAGTAGACGAGATGACGTCGTCGATGCCCGCAGCTTCGAAGAGGAGCACGTGATCTGGATTTTGTACCACCGCTGCCGTTTTTGGCACGTTGAAACGAGATTTTGCGAGCTGGCATGCGGCCAAGTTGTCTTCGTCACGTCCAGTGGTGGCAACGAATACAGATGCCCTCGCAACGCCAGCGTCTGAGAGCGTGGCTAGTCGGGTGGCGTCTCCATGTCCGGCGATACTGCCAAGAGTGTTATGTAATTGGTTAACAACATTCTGATCGATATCGATCACGTAGACCTCATGCCCACCGGAGATCAGCGAGTCGGCAAGTCGTCCGCCGAGGCGTCCGCCGCCCGCGATAACGACGTACATTTATGTGGTCCTCTCGTGTGAAACCGGTTGGTCGTGTGCGACCATTTGGCTTGGAACCCACTTGCGAACTCGTATCTGGAAATTGATGGTCCTACATCTCCCGATTGAGTGATTCGACAATTTCCGATACGGCGTTCTCGGTGGGGCAGTAGACGTCATATCCAAGTGAGGAGTACATCTCCCCAAGGGACGGATCTTTGACTCGTATCACGATCTGCTTGATATCAAAAATGGCCCGAACTTTTTGTGCGGCCAGCGCGTTTACTGTGTCCTGTCCGGTCAATGCTACGAACAGATCAGCATCTTCAACTTGAGCCATGGCTAGTGTTGAAGAGATTGTTCCATCTCCTTCAACGACGGAAACGGATCCAGATTCCAAGTGTGATGCCGTGAGTCTAGAGAAGTGTGACTTCTCCTGGTCGATGACGGAGACGCGATCTCCCTCAGCGGCCAGGGAGGATGCTATTGCGGATCCGGTTCTCCCGCATCCAAGAATCACAACGCGCATGGTTAGAGTGCGGCCGGGCGACTCAGGACAAGCCTCCTGGCGTCGCCGTGATTCCAGGTGCGGATGATCGTCGACCAAGCTGTTGAGGCGGCGCTTCTCGTCTCAGTACGACCAGACATGGAGCGTGCTCAAGAATGAATGGGATATCTCTGCCGAGAGAGAAGCTGCCGTTCTGGCGGGGGAGCTGAGATCCGATTACGAGTGCATCAACTTCGCGTGAGATGGCCTCGGAAACCACCGCAGGACCAATTTCTCGGGCCTGAACCATGTGGGCGTCAAATTCATTCTTTGGAAGTTTGACGATCTCTTCAGTTCCTCGAAGGATGTCTTCGCCTTTTGCAGCCGCAGGGCCAATCTCAGCATCTACTGGGAGGCTGCGGTCAACTTCAATCACGTGCAGAACGTGCAGTCGTCCTTTGACCGGTCTGACAAGATCGGCAGCGTGCGCGAGTACCCCTTCATCAGAGGGGCTTCCCGTAACGACGGCCAGCACTTTGTTGAATGCGACGCCACGTTGGAGCGATTCGGTGTTCGATTGCCGCGATCGCTGGGGGATGGTGAGGAGATTGCGCATCATGCGGCGCTAATCCTTCCGACAAGCTCATCACGGCCGACAACGACCATCACATCGCCATTGGCGAGTCGGTCTTCGCCGTCCGGGCTCAGCGTAATGTCATCACCTCGCTTGAGCGCAAGGACAGCGACTCCGTATTTGTCTCGAACCCCTGTGAACCCACTCTCCTTGAGAGTCATGTTCACGAAGCGGTCCGGGACACGGATTCTTGAGATACCGAATGCAGATGTGAGTTCCATGTACTCCTGCGCTTCGGGCGTGAAGAGCATGTGCGCCAAGCGGGTACCACTCTCAGCCTCAGGCTGGATTACCTTGTTACAGCCAATGCGTTCAAGAGTGTTCGCGTGGAGCTCGTTGTTTGCACGGGAGACGATGTACGGGATTCCAATTGTCTTGAAGAGTACGGAGACCATGATGTTGGCCTGTACGTTTGTTCCAATAGCAACAATCGCCACGTCGTAGTTGTGGATTCCCAGCTCACGCAGAACGTTCTCATTTGTGGCATCGCCACGAACAGGGTGCGTTACCTCGCCAGTGAGATCTTGAACCAGTTGTTCGTTCTGGTCGATAGCCAGAACGTCATGTCCAAGCTGATACAAAGTGCGCGCAACTTGAGAACCGAGACGACCCAGTCCCACAACAGCGACTAATTTCTTGCCCTGGAAATTTGCTTGCATGGTGATGAAGAATACTCGTTACCGTGTAGTTATCCGGTAGCGGAATTACTCAACCTATTCTAACTCGCTCTTCAGCGAATCGGTAGGGTTCAACCTCTTCTCCTCCGGACATTAGCAGTGCCAATGACAGTGGGCCGAATCTACCCATAAACATAGCTGTGATGATGATACCTCGACCCCAATCTGAGAGCGAGCTTGTGATACCTGTGGATAGTCCTACGGTTCCAAAGGCTGATACAGCCTCAAAAAGTATGGATCCGAGAGGCTGATCTTCTATCGCTGCAAGTGCAAACGTCAAAGCAAATACTGCCGCAATTGCTACCGCACCTACAACAAGCGCCTGTCTCACAACGTTCTGTGGGATCGATCTACCAAAGACTTGTATGTGAGTCTTATTTCGCAGCGTTCCAAAAATTGCGAGGACGATAACCGCGAACGTACCGATTTTGATTCCCCCGGCCGCTGATGCCGAGCCACCGCCAATAAACATCAGAGACATCGTGCTGAAGTTTGTGGCCTCTTGGGTTTCCGACCAATCGATAGTTGTGAATCCAGCGGTTCGAGCGACGGCTGATTGGAAGAACGAATCTGCAACTTGCTCTCCAAAAGGCCGCTCAGCGAGCGTACCCGCTCTATCGAATTCGAGTGAAAAAATGAGGGCTGCGCCTGCAAGGAGAAGGGCCACGGTTCCGACGACTATTAGCTTTGTGTCGATTGAGAATCGGCTCGGACGGCGCACTGTGACCGCTTCGTACATCACCAAATAGCCGATTCCGCCGAGGATGATGAGCGCACTCATTATCCCCAGAACAAAGTAATCCCCGGAGAACGCTGTGATGCTTTGGCCTTCAATTTTGTCAGGTGGAAATATCGTGAAACCGGCGTTGTTGAAGGCTGAGGCCGCGTGAAATATCGCCTGCCAAGCTGCTTCTCCGGCTGAAATGCCGCTCCATAGTGAGCCGAATACGTACCACCTCAGGAACATAGCCACCGCTCCAATGGTCTGGAAGATGACGGCCGTCAGAACGATGTTTCGGACCAGAACAGGAAGGCCGCCCAGTTGGGATACCCCAAGGCCCGACCTAATCGCCAGTTGGTTCTGGAGGCCAATTCTCTGGCCCATGATAATCAGCAAGAAGGCAGCTGATGTCATAAACCCCAGTCCGCCCAGGAACAGCAAGATGGCAATGACTCCCTCGCCAAAGCCGCTCCAGAACGTTGGCGTGTCCACCACCACGAGTCCGGTAACGGTAATTGCGGAGACTGCGGTGAAGAGCGCTATCATGAAATCGGGGGAGTTGCCGTCCGTGGTTGAGATTGGCAGCCACAGCAGTATGGATCCCAGCACCGCCAAGGCCATAAACCCGTACACAATTACCATTGGCGAGGCGATACCGCGTACGGGGACGCTACGTCTGGTCAGATGAATCTGAACAGGTGCGATCTCAGCCTGACGCGGGCGACGAACGATAACGTCACCGGCGCGTGGTCGCCAGGGAGGTTGCAAGTTTCCTCTTTGATCCTTTTTTTGAGAGGTTTGAGTGAGGTGAGAATCCTCACGGATAGCACGGGCATTGCCGCGCTAAATTGTTCAACCTCGCCATTCTAAACAGGTCACGTATGTTCGAATACAGGGAATACAGGTTTCCCCCGTTCTTGCAGTCGGAGTGGCATATCTGGAGAATGTGTTGAGAACGTCCGCGAGACGACTGTTGATTACGAGACACATTCCATGCTCAATGCGCTTCCCGGCCTCCTGTTTCGTCTTGGTGTTGATTTCATCAAGATTTGTGCCAGCGCGTTCAATGAATTCCTGAGCAAGAACGGGCCATATATGGCTGCTGCAATCTCGTTCTACTCGATATTTTCGATGTTCCCACTACTACTGGCAGTGCTGGCAATTTTCGGGTTCTTGCTGAACTCAGCGGAGTTGCAGCACCAGCTTGTGGAGGAGATTCCTCGTCAGTGGCCAACGGTGGATGCTCAACTGGTACAGACGGTTCTGAATCGCGTCAACGACGGTAAGATCATCACGAGTGTGATGGCTACGGTGGGTCTAATCTGGACGTCCATGACCGTGTTTGGAGCCATTCGGAAGAGCACAAATCTCATCTGGGGAATTCAGCAGACTCGTCCGTTTCTCCAAGAGCGGCTGATGGACTTCACGCTGATGTTGGGGGCATCGCTGCTTCTGGTTACATCAGTCTTTACGACCACGGTGCTGAGCTTCTTCCAGGAAATATTCACCGTTCTGGCGCCTGAATCGGGTCCCAGTACCGACGATTTCTGGAGTCGGGTGGCGATATCAATCCCACCGATAACTATGTTTGTTACCTTCCTGATTATTTACACGTGGTTGCCTTACACGCGTGTCAGGCTTCGAGAGTCCTGGTTGCCGGCTTTACTTGCATCGATCGCGTTCAACATATCGGCTGTGGTTTTCGTGCAGTGGCTGCGTGAGTTCCCTGCATACAAAGACGTGTACGGCGGTATCAGTGCAGTAATTGCGTTCATGGCGTGGGTGTATGTGTCGTCAATCATCATGCTAGTAGGCGCTATGTTCACGGCCCGGTACGCCGCATTCCTGTCGGCCTACGACCAACGCAGGAAGCTTCGAGAACTCCACGGCAGTTTGGGGCGCATACGGTCACAACCGGTGGTCCTAGCGCCATTGTCGGTCGGCGATTAGCTCGCTAAGAATCATCGTGCAGCAGCTCAGGGATCTCATAGATCGACTCTCAGGCAGAGATAATCAGCCTGAGATAGCGGATATCAGTAGCACGATGGATGCGATGCAGCAGGGTATTGCTGAGTTTGATGCAGGCCGCTTTAAGTCCGCCATCCAGATATTCACGGCGGTGATTGCTGCCGCACCCAGCACAGCGGGCGTCTACCAGCACCGCGGCGCTGCGTTTGCTGAGTCTGGCAACCATGATGCGGCGATCGTTGACTATGACGTATCGATTCGGCTCAACCCGTCGTATCCGGATACGTACCTTGATCGAGGGAACTCATACCATGCACGGGGTGAGTTTGATAAAGCGATCAAGGACTACACAGAGGCGCTGAGACTCAACCCGCGCTTCGCTGAGGCATTCGCTAACCGTGCCGCCACCCACGCCATTCTTGGTGACGAGAATGCCGCCAGTGACGACGTGAACGAGGCGCAGTCACTTGCGGTGGATAGGGAAGCGCTTGATGCGCTGCTTGAAGAAGCGCGACGGCAGTCCAAATAGACTGAACCTAACTAAGTACAGACCGTAGTACTCTCAAAGTCGATTGAGCGGCAAGTGCACCGTATCCCGCCGCAAGCAAGGCAATGCCTGAAAGTGAGCTTCCACCTTCGGCGATTGCCAGCCCTCCGCCGAGTAGTACCAAGAAGGCGACCAACTGAATTGGCAGGATTGGCAGCCAGGTTTCAGCGAGCGTTTTGAGTGGCAAAGGGCGGGTGGTCCTGGCGTAGATGAGGAGTGCTGAGCCGCTAGCGAGGAAGTAGGCGGTCAGTTCAAGCGTGAGCCAGAGACGCCAGCCAGACGCGAACGAGACGAACGTGAGTAGCACCGCCGCAGTAACGAGTTGCGATAATGCGGCTTGGGTGGACTGTGTCTGTCGCAGGGCGATGGTCATCGGCCGGGCCGCCGGGAAGTTGGAATTCGCATGACTCTTCGATGCGGAAATTCACATGTTGTTGCAGGCGGGGCTGGGTCGTGTCCGAGAAAGGGAAGACAGAACAACATATCCCGGCTCGCGTAGACCGTCACTCGCAAGCCGGGGGATTTGTTTTTTCTTATACGTGCCCGTGCGGCAGGCACCTAGATCCAGTGGATTGCTTCGCCGTAGGTACCTAGTGCGGCCTCTTTGATTCCCTCGGACAGCGTTGGGTGGGCGTGGACGGTTTGGCCAATCTCCGCTGGCGTACCTTCCAGCAACTTCACCGCGCTGATCTCCGCCAGTAACTCAGTCACATCAGGGCCGACCATGGCCGCACCCAGGATAACGCCCGAGCTCTTATCAGAAATGATCTTGGTGAAGCCATCAACGTGTCCGGAGGCGATTGCCTTGCCGACAGCACGCCACGGGACCTTGCCAATTTCAACTTCGTAGCCCTGCTCTTTGGCCTGCGTCTCTGTGAGGCCAACACCGGCAATCTGGGGTTCGCAGTACACAGCTCGAGGCATATTCGTGTAGTCCAGCGGCTCGGGGTCTCGGCCTGCGATGGCTTCAGCGGCTGCGACACCCTGTGCGAATGCCACATGGGCCAGCAGCATCTTTCCGGTGACATCTCCAACGGCGTAGACACCGGGGGCTGAAGTCTGCATGCGATCGTCGATCTCAATGAAGCAGCGCGCGTCCAGAGTCACGCCTGCGGACTCAAGACCTAGGTTGTCTGTGTTGGGTTGCACGCCCACGCCCAGAAGGATCTTGTCGCACTCGAACTCAGAGTCTTCGCCGTTGGCGTGGTATTTGATCACCATGCCATCGCCGCTTGCTTCGGCACCATTTACGCGTGCGCTTGTTACAAACTTGATTCCCTGCTTTTTGAACGCTCTTTCAAGCTCAACGGAGACATCCTCGTCTTCCGTTGGTACCAGGTGGGGCAGCATCTCAAAGATGGTTACCTCAGCCCCGTACGCTCGGAAGAAGTAGGCGAACTCAGCGCCAATAGCACCTCCGCCGATAATTCCTATGGCCTTTGGTGCGACGCGGGTTTCAAGTGCCTGACGACTAGTGATGATCTTCTCCCCGTCAATCTCAAGACCGGGGAGGCTGCGGGCACGAGCGCCCGTGGATAGAACGATGTTCTTCGCGGTGAGTGTTGTGCCATCGTCGATAGAGACGGTGGTTGCGCTGGTCAGCGTTGCGGCACCGCGGATGATTTCGACCTTGTTCTGCTTGAGCAAGTAACCAATACCCTGAACAAGCTGGGCGGAGACTTTGCGTGAGCGGTCGATAGCTTTTGAAATGTCTGCGGACAAGTTATCGAACGAAATTCCCCAGTCATCAGCATTGGAGAGGGTATTTACCAGCTCAGCGTTCTTTAAGAGGGACTTGCTTGGGATACAGCCCCAGTTGAGGCAAACCCCACCAATGCCAGCGATTCCGGTGCCGTCGTCTTTTTCAACGATCGCCACCTTGAGGCCCAGTTGCGCCCCGCGAATTGCGGCATGGTAGCCGCCAGGGCCTGCACCGATCACAACAAGGTCGAAATTAGTTTCTGGCATTCAAGGTTCTCCAGGAGTTGATATCTGTTCTCACTATAGTTCGATGTCACGGGTGAGATTTCGGGAATATCGATTTTATACGTGATTTCGCAGGGGCAATAGGCGATTGTTGTTTGGCGTGGTAGCAGGACTGATGTTTTGTTCGGGGAGACAGGGATTATTTGCGCGTAATGATTTAGTCAATTACTGGGTGTAAATGCGTATTTCAAATTGGATAGAACTCCCACTGTGCTCAACATTGAAAAGAAATAACGTTTTTGTCACTGATTCTTTATTGCGCAAGAATGCCAGATGAGGTAACTTGCGAAGGCTTGGGAAGGTTTTCTTCCTAAAGTGACGCGCGTGTGCGCCTGAATAATCTGGGTGTTTGAAGAGGCGACCAGGTCAGGTGAGATACGTGGCATCGCACGGTGAATGAGATGATCGTGATCAAGCAGGGAGCCCTGTCAGTACATGAGCACAGAAACCGCAAGGCTAGTCCACAGGACGATTCCAAAGAGTTGGATCGGCGCATTCGCGTTCCTGTTGCTGCTTGGCGCGGTTCTGATTCCTCTTTCAGTAGTGCTTGCGAACAGCAATGACGTCAGTACCGATGCAATCCCCGCCCCAGCAACCGAATTAGTCTTCAAAGTATTTGCTGACCTTGACATTGAGCCGGATGCAGGCTCACCGTTCGAATATTCACTCACGGGCACATCAACTATCAGGTACGGAACAGTCGGCGACGGTGGGGTCCCACTCGAGATGATTGCATTGTCCCTTACCGGATCTGGCTCTCTTGGGAACTTGAACGTCACCTTGCCCCCTTCGGGAGTATTAGATGGATTGCACGACCCATCGCAGGGAACAATGTTCGAAATTGTGCATTTCTTCGTTGATCGCGATTCCGGCGAAGAAATGCTTGGAGACACCGCGAGGCTGATCTTTACAGATAACCGGGCTTCCGATGGGGTTTCTGGCGCTTATGTGGCCGGCGAAGCAGACGAGGCCCCCCGCTCGGGCATTAAGACCTTTCCTGGAGGGGCGGCAGCGGGAATGAGCATAGTGAATGAGGAATGGTGTTTCGAGCCCCCGGATACTGGATCCTCAGATTTCAATGCCTGCAGAGAAGTTATGGGCGGTAGCTCCACGAGCACGATAACGCAGTTAGAAGAATCTTCTGTTGATCTGCCTAGCATCGGTTCTACCTCGACCATTCATGTGTTTGGCGAGAATATTCCTTCAGGGGTAAATGCGTTCCAACTCCGGCTATCTGGGTCTGCACTGCCGTACATCAACATCGATAGTTTTACTTGCAGCTTCGATGGCCAACCGTTCGCGGGCGCCGTTAGCGCGATATCCACTACGACCCCTGAATTGCTTGCCTGTTACTTTGTCCCTCCAACCACGGTTGGTAGTGAGTCCGACGGCAGGATTGGTGCAATAGGCATCAGGCGAACAAGTGACGGTCATGGCGATCTGTTCCTCGCCATCGAAGGTGAGACGGGAATTGATGCCGGATTGGGCACCGAGTATGCGGATGGAGGAGCCACATCTACCAAGACCACCATCTCGGGCACGACCGTATGCAACTGCACTCTCATTACGCAAAACGTTACGTTGCTTGACTTCGGTGACGCTCCAGATGGGGTGGACGGCATGAGATTCCCCTCGCTACTTGCCAGCGATGGGTCGCGTCACGTTAACTTCAACGCCCTTCACTTCGGAAAAGCGGTGGATGGCGAGGGTGACTCGAACCAGGTAGACGGCGATAACGGCGATGACGGTACGCCGGAAAAAAATCCGCTGACGCTGAAAGTTACGAACGGTTCCACATCCACCCAAAGTGGGTTCGTCAACGTGTTGGTGGATTTCAATGGCAATGGTGCATGGGACTCAGCGGCAGAGTGGGAACTTGCGGACTTCCCTATCGTCGACCTGCCGGCTGGCGAGAAAAAGATGGTAGTGGTTGGAACAGATCTGGGTTCGCTGCATGACGGGACCTGGTGGCGCTATATGATCAGCGAAGTACGCCTGCAGGACACGCTGGGTGAGAAGGGCGTTGGAACGCCGTGGGATGGTAGCTGGCCAACGCCGTTCGCAATCGGGGAAACATCTGACAAACAGGTGGGTTCCGGCTCCGGTGGTAGCCACGATGCAACGCTCTCCAGCAGCCATGACCCGACAGTATCCGAAGCCCACGACTCATTTGACTCGAGCGCACACGACTCGGTCCAATCCGATTCCGGTCACCAGCCAAGTGATTCAGCCTCGCATAATGTCAGCACTTCAGACGCGCATGACGCGACCGCATCGGCGGCAGGTCATAGCCCGGTAACCTCGGCCTCCCACGTGGCCATAAAATCCTCACTGCACGAGCCAGGCTGGTCGTCAGGTGGCCATGACCCACTACTTTCGGCTGTGCCGCACGATCCTTCTGCATCGTTCAGTTTCCCGCACGAGTCATTCCTTTCGAGCTCAGGCCATGATGATTTTTTCTCAAACTCGCACGATTCGACGGCCTCCGGTGCGCACACGCCCTCGATTTCGGTCTTAGGTCACCTCCCATCAGACTCGGCGATGCACGACGCGACCAAGTCTGGGGCGCACGAATCATCCTTGAGCAGCAGCGGCCACTCGCCGGCGATCTCGGATGCTCATGATTCCGCCGCCTCGGCGAGCCACGACGCGACACAGTCAGCATCGGGACACGATCCGTTCCAGTCTTCGCAGCACGATGCCACCCAGTCAGGCGCGCACGACTCAACACAGAGTTCGAGTGGTCATGACTTCCAGCAGTCTCAGAACCACGATCCAACCAAGTCCTCATCTCACGATAGTGCGATCTCAAGCATTCACAACCCGGACATTTCTGGGGGACATGATTCGACGTTATCTGACTCTCACGAGATTCTTCTCTCAGAGTTGCAAGATAAGGGTCATGACTCGCTGTTCTCAGCATCATTGACACACATAGCGACTACTTCTGAGTTGCACGATGGGGTCTTCTCTAAAGTGCATGATCCATTCGACTCTGGTTCAGGTCACGACCCTCAGATCTCACTTGGCCATGATGTCTTCTTCTCAGAGAACCACAATGCAGGGACATCGGCTATCCATGATGGATTTTCCTCGACCGAGCACGACGCAATGGCGTCTGAGGGTGGTTCGCACGATGGGTCAATCTCCGATGTCCACAATGGAATAAATACGAATTTCCACGACTCGCGGGACTCAGACTTCGACGCTCACAGTTCTCAGCATTCCAGCGGTCATGACGCGTGGCTCTCCGAAGGGCACGACGGTACCGTTTCCGATATTCATGATGGCTTCTCGTCTCAAACAGCTCATAGTGCGGTGATGTCCGATGGAGGCCACGATCCGTCGCGATCGAGTGGTCACGATGCCTTCATGTCGAACAACCACGTTGCATCCACGTCAGCGATTCATGATGGATTCCAATCGACATCACACGATTCGCACGCCTCACAGGGTGGTTCGCACTCCGCGGTTGACTCAACCGGTGGCCACGATCCGTACATTTCTGCGCAACACGATGGTGGAACATCTGCGTTGCACGATGGAACCTTCACAAACTTCCACGACACAACCCTCTCAAGTGGGCATGATCCACAAGCGTCATTTGGTCATGACGCGTTCTTCTCAGAGAACCACATCCCAAGCTCGTCTGACATTCATGATGGCGCGTTCTCAACGGTCCACTTCGCGTTCGACTCTGATGGGGGATTCCATGATCCCCGAGACTCCGTGGGGCACGATCCGTACCTATCAGAGAACCACGATTTCACAACATCAGATGTCCACGATGGGGTCTTCTCGAAGTCTCACTCCTCTAACACTTCTGACGGTAATCACGATGTGGTTAACTCAAGTGGTCACGATGAGTACTTCTCAAAGCTCCATGATGGCTCGGTCTCAGACGTTCACGATGGATTCGTGACGTCAAACCACCTGGTGGTCAATTCTGAGGGTGGTAAGCACGACGAATCTGGATCAAACATCCACAACGGACGCGACTCTGGATTCCACGAGTCAGTACAGTCTGGATTTAATGAGCACGACCCGATTGCCTCACTTGGTCATGATGCGTTCCTCTCCGGTCTCCACGAATCCGATACTTCTGCCATTCATGATGGAATTTTCTCTGGGAACCACTCACCGGAGATTTCAGATGGTGGCCACGGCGCAGCGATCTCCACCGGTCACAGCGCAGATATTTCAAGTGATCACGACCCGGCGACAAGTGACGTCCATGATGGCATCTACTCAGGTGTTGGGCATGACTTCGTTGCGTCTCAGGGTGGTTCGCACGATGGCGCCGGGTCCAACTTGCACAATGGATTTGACACCAGCTTCCATAACCCGCGGAAATCAGACTTCGACACTCATAACCCGATTGATTCGGTTGGTCACGACCCGTACATGTCGAAGGCACACGTTGCTTCCACGTCAGCGATTCACGATGGGATCTTCTCTGGTAGCCACGAAGTGTCAATCTCACAGGGTGGGCACGACGTGTCGATGTCTACTGGTCACGATGCATTCTTCTCAGGTGGTCACGATTCGGTGACTTCAGACGTTCATGATGGAGCGTTCTCAGGATTCCACGGTTTCATGTCATCTCAGGGTGGAAATGTTGATCTGGTGACGGGTGGTGTTCACAATGGTGTTGACTCCAACTCCCACGACGCGTTCGACTCTGAGTTCTTCTCTCATGATCCAATCGAATCGGTGTTCCACGACCCGTACATGTCTGAGCAGCATGATTCGCTAACATCTGATGTGCACGATGGTGTCTTCTCTGGAACGCATGATCAAAGTGATTCATCGGGTGGGCACGCTGCCGAGCACTCCCTTGGACACGACGCGTTCAACTCAAAAAACCATGATCCGTTTACTTCCGATATTCACGATGGATTTGGCAGTTTCTTCCACCAGGACGCTCTATCTAAGGGTGGCGCGCACGATGGAACGATCTCTGACGTACACGATGGGTACAGCTCCACGGTCCACGATCCGGCGTTCTCAATTCATGACGCGATAGCGTCTTCAGGACACGACCCGTTCCTGTCTGGGAACCATGAGGCCACGTCATCTGCAATTCACGATGGTGTGCTGTCCAATCGTCACGACGCGCATGACTCCAGTGGTGGTCACGACCCGCAGCACTCGATGGGTCACGACGCGTTCACGTCCGGTAACCACTCCCCGGATACTTCCGATATTCACGATGGATTTGGCAGTTTCTTCCATCAAGCGGCGTTCTCGCGTGGTGACGACCAGGCCCACGATGGATCCTTCTCTGACATTCACGATGGAAACTTCTCCGTATTCCACGATGCAACATTCTCGATGCACGATCCGATTGCGTCGATTGGACACGACCCCCGAATGTCTGAGGGTCACGTGGCAACATCATCGGCGTTGCATGACGTGATTTTCACGAACTACC
>Ga0114996_10000215_pt1 | contig 80119 bp, 77 predicted proteins | sample ArcticOcean_MG_C_4_FD_87039 | JGI IMG/M metagenome (GOLD analysis project Ga0114996, IMG submission 87039) | Marine microbial communities from western Arctic Ocean - ArcticOcean_MG_CB4_134 | ecosystem: Environmental > Aquatic > Marine > Oceanic | place: Arctic Ocean: Canada Basin | collected...
AAGATCAATTGTTCGAAGTCGACCCCGCGTTTTGCAAGGGCCTCCGCAACATCTACGGTTTCACTGAAGGGAACGTTCCGGTCGTCATCCCCGTGGATCAAGAGCACCGGCGAACGCCACCCATCCATGAAAGCCATGGGAGACGACTCGTAGGCGACCCGTGAAAACTCGGGGTAGTCCTCGGGCTCATAGGACGGACGGAAGCCGTTGATGACCACGTTCCAATCATGAACCCCGTGGAGATCCACTCCGGCGGCGAAAAGATCGGAAGCGCGGGCTAGTCCCAGGGCGGTCAGATAACCACCATAGGATCCACCCCAGAGCCCGATGCGATCCGGATCCACATCGCTCCGTCCTTTCAGGTAGAGGCCCGCACCCATCACATCCGCGAACTCACTGGCTCCTGTAGCACCGTAGTTCTCGGCTTCGCGGAACTCCATCCCGTATCCGACGCCGGAGCGATAGTTCACGGCCAGGACCACATATCCAGCAGACGCCAACACCTGGTTGAAGGCGTAAGCGTTGTGGTAGTACCCGCGGTGGTGGAAACCCAGGAGCATCTGCCGTCTGGACCCTCCGTGGAAAAAGAGCATGGCGGGATGCTGCTGACCTGGTTCGTGATCCGGCGGCAGGAAGAGCTGCCCGTGGATCTGCATGCCATCCGCGGCTGTGAATACGACCTGTTCGGGTGTGACCAACCGATCTTTGGGGAACGATGAGGGCAGTTCCGGGCTGACCCAGTTCCGGTCCCCGTCCACCAGCACCTCCGTGTGGGACGGCTCATTCACAGACCCCGCGTGGAACGCGACTGTGCCCGCTCCGGTCACGACCGCACCCCACTCGAGGCCGTCTCCCGGAGTCACGATCTCCCTCTGGCCCCCGTCCACATGTGCGCGCCAAACGTGTTTGCGGTCGATGTCGCCGTCGTTCGAATCGTAGATCATCGAACGGCCATCCGGAGCGAGCGAGGCGAACTGAACTTCAGCAGCTCCAGGCGTCAGATCCATGGCTCGGCCACCTGTGACCGGAACGCTATACAGATGCCTCCAGCCAGTGCCCTCCCACGGAAAGACGATCCTGTCACCCTCACCCCAGAACAACTGGCTCGACGCATTTACTCCACTGAACGCACTACCCACTCCTGGGTCTGCCTTCCAAACCTCGGTCGAGGTCGTGCCCGCCGCGTCTGCCACGTGGATCGAGAAGGGGAGGGCCTCACGCCGCGGTGCGAACATGTGCACCACTCGCTCGTTGGGAATGCGTAGGAACGCAATGCGTCGCCCATCCGGGCTCCACACGGGGTTCCCGTCGTGGTGCACGCTTGGCGCCACATAACGAACCTCAGCACGGTCCCCGTCGTACACGCCCACGAAAGAGTGATCACCCCGATTGCTGACAAAAGCCAAGTCAGAACCATCCGGGGACCAAGCCAGCCCGCTGACTCCACCACGAAGACGCGCCAACCGTCGGGGCTCGGCCCCTTCCGCCAGTGGCAACTCCATGAGGTCCCGGCCGCGACTGAAGGCGATCCGGTCACCTCTGGGAGAGAGCGCAAAGCCACCTCCCTCCATGATCTGGGCCGGCACCCCTCCCGCGAACGGGACCACCCAAATCGCTCGCCCTTCCTCGTCGGGCGTGAAGAGAGGGTCAGGGATCTCGCCCTGGCGATTCGGTGCGCCTCCTCGGACGAAAAGCAGCCGGTCGGCATCGGGCATGAAGACGAGCGAAGCGAGTTCCTGGCCGTCGTCGCCAGTATAGTCGGTCAGCTGCCGGCCTTCCCACGAGGGGCCTTCGGCGACCCAGATGTTGCGCTCACCTTCTCGATTTTCGAACCACGCGATGCGATCGGCGGTCTGAGAGGCCACCAAGCCCGACGCAAACGAATAGGACATTACGTCGCGGATGGAGAGCGGAGCCTGAGATGCCGCCGGCGCACCAGCCAGGAAGAACACGCCAGCGACGAAACCAACGGCCTTCACAAGACGATCCAGCATAAGTGATTCCACGATCTGGGGTTGTGGCTTCCGAATTAGGCAGGCAATCCGTGGCGCGCGACACCATCTACTGCTTCCACAAAGCGGTCGAGCTCAGGCAACGTCGAATAGACGCTCGGGCTCACTCGGATCCCCTGGAACTCGGCATGGTTGATGGACACCGTGATGATCCGGTGTTCACGCCAGAGATAGTCACGTAAGTCGTTGGGCGCGACGCCGACGATCTCCACGTTCGCGATCCCGCAGGCCAGGCCAGGCTTGAGGCTGGTATGGAGTCGCACATTGTCATTCTGAAGAAGCTGTTCGGCCCAGTAATTTCTCAGGTAGACCAGTCGCGCGTCCTTCCGGGCCGGGCCGATCCCTTGATGGAACGTCAGAGCTTCCGCAATCGCGAGGTAGTTGGCCGCAGGGTGGGTCCCGATCTCTTCAAACTTCCGGATGTCGGTGTCCATTCGCTCCGGCGCGGCCATAAGCGGCCACACCTCCGGGATCTTCTCCTTACGCACGTAGAGCATGCCCGTGCCGTGCGGAGCGAAGAGCCATTTGTGCAGGCTCGTCGAATAGTTGTCGACGTCCAGTTCATCCAATGTGAAGTCGAAGTGCGCAAGCGCGTGCGCACCGTCGATGATCAGCGGGATTCCGTGGCGACGTGCCAGAGCGTTTAGTTCGGTGACCGGCAGAATTTGGCCGGTCAAGTTGATCATATGGGACGCCAGGATCGCCTTGGTCTGCGGAGTGATCGCCTGCTCGAACAAGCGGACAACTTCCGCCGGGTCCTCCGCCGGAACCGGAATCTTGATCTGGTTCAGCGTAATGCCTTCCCGTCGCGCCCTCTGCTTGAACGTCGTGATCATCCGACCGTAATCCTGCGTGGTCGTGAGGACCTCGTCGCCCCGATGCAAATCGATGCCCAGTTGCATGGTCTGCAGGCTCTCGGACGCGTTCCTAGTAAAAGCGATCTCTTCTGCATCCACGCCCCACTGCCGGGCCATCCGCTCGCGGACCCCCTCACGTTGAGGCTCGAGGATCTCCCACATCGTGTAGGAGGGAGCGAGGTTCGAGAAATCCAAATGGCGCTTCATGGCATCCTGAACCCAACCGGGTGAAGGACTGACACCGCCATTGTTCAGATTGACCATGGTCCGGTCCACGGTGAAGGCGCGAGCCACCTCAAACCAAAAATCCTCGTTGCGTGCGATGTCCGCAGCGAGTCCGGGATGCGCCCGGAGGGACGCTGCGACGTCGGTTGCACTGGCACGTAATTCAGACGGCCGAAATCCTACTCCGGCAACGGCTGCGAGGGCAGGAAATGACGCGGCTCCGAGGAATTGACGGCGACTGTGCATCGGGTCCTCCACTATGTGGTCCAAGTTGGGCTCAGGATACGACCCGCCCGGCCCCGTGTCCAACGACGTAGTGGGTCGATTCGGTCAACGATCTCATTACTTTCCGTGTTCGTCGGGCGAGACACAGGTAGGTGGGTCGGAACATCTGTCGTCGGGTGTCCTAGATGGTTGCGCGCGGCTCAATCCCAAAAACCCCAACTTTATTCGTAATAGATGCGATTTCTACGTCTGGTTCTGCCAGCATTCATCCTGTCTGCACCGGCCGTGCTTTCGGCCCAGGCGACTCAGGACTCCATGCGCGTGGACTCCACACGAGTGGCGCGCCAGTACGACATCAAGGGGCTGACCATCAGCGTGCCGCGGCCTGCCCTCACGACCGGCGGATCGAGTGCTGTCGAAATGCGCTTGGACTCACTGCGTTCGGTGCCCGCCCCGACTATGGAAGACGTCGTGCGCGCGATGCCCCTCCTGGTCATTCGCCAAAACAGCCGCGGCGAGTCTCAGCCCTCTATTCGTGGATCTGAAGAACGGCAAATCGGCATTTTCCTAGACGGAGTGCCGCTCACGGTGGGGTGGGATCACCGGACAGATCTGTCCATCATCCCACTCACCGCGGCGCAGGGGATCCGGCTGATAAGGGGACTCTCATCCGTGCTCTACGGACCCAACACGCTGGGTGGGGTCATCGAAGTCGATGTTGCCCGAGTCCCAGGCCGCATCGAAAGCGTGAACCCGATGGATGTCGGCATTTCGGTGAACGAATCGGGTGGGACGAACATCGCCGTGGGTGCGGCCCATCTCATAGACCGAGACGAGGCCCAGTGGCTGTTCCGGGCCGGGGCTGGCTTCAGTGACCGTCCAGGCTACACCGTCCCCAACGGCGCCTCGGACGACGCGGACATCCGGCCTCAGTTCCTGCGGAACGCAGACGGCCTGCGGCTGAATAGTGACACGAGGAGAATGGACGCCTATTTCGCGGCTCGGGTGCGAGGTGAGGACGGTAGTTGGGCCTCGCTCGCCACGACGGCGTACGACGTCGAACGCGGCGTCCCGCCGGAAGCACATCAGGACGAACCACGCTTGTGGAGGTACCCCGAGCAGACCCGCCTCCTCACAGCACTCTCGTTTGGGACCGGCTCGCGGTATACGGGGTCGGGCAGGGGCGATGTCGAGGTCAGTCTCGGCATGGACTTAGGTAGCACCCGAATCGACCAATACGATACGTGGGCTTTTCAGTCCGTCGTGGAGCGAGAGGATTCGGACGACCGTAACCTGACGTTCCGGCTCGAGGGTGAGCACACACTCGGTGACCAGGGGGACTTCCGCGCCTCTGCGACGTACGCGGATGTGAATCACGACGAAGTACTCACGCCAGGTGGGTCAAGCGAATTCCGCCAAAGGCTTTGGAGTCTGGGTGCCGAGACGGAATGGAAGCTCGGGCCGACGGACGGGACCCGCCTGTCGCTCGGAGCGGTGCTCGACGGTGCCGATACCCCGGAGAGCGGGGACAAACCTCCACTCGCGCGCCTAAATGACTTCGGTGCCCGGATCGGGATTAGTTCCTTGGTGAGCAGGGGCCTCCTCGTGCATGGGGGCGCGAGCCGCCGCGCCCGCTTCCCCTCGCTTCGAGAACTCTATTCAGGCGCCCTTGGGCGCTTCATCCCGAATCCGTCGCTCGAGGCCGAGATCATGTTGGGAGCCGAAGGCGGGTTCACAGTCCACACCGGCGATCTCGAGGTTCAGGTCGTAGGATTCCATCAGCGGCTCGCAGACGGAATCATTCGGACGACCGTAACTGACGATTCTGGCACACGCCTCTTCAAGCGTGTGAACCAGGACCAGATCCAGAGCACGGGCATCGAGATGCTGGCGATCGGCACCTTGGGGGTCGCGACGATCTCCACGGACCTCACGCTGCAGCACGTGCGTGGAGTGGAGCCCGACGGGACACGAATCGAGCTGGAGTATGAGCCGTCAGTGACAGGGAAGTTCTCTCTGGAGAGCCCCTTGGGGGGCGGTTACAGAGCCGCATCGGACTTCCGCTTCGTAAGCGATCAGCGGTGCGCGAACCCCGAGGTTGGGGGGCTACAATCGTTCGGGGCCAGCGGATCGGCTGACTTCTCGCTGCGAAAGATCTTCCAGTTTGGTGGCCGTGGAGCCTTGTCGCGTGTGGACGCCTCTGCGAGCGTGCGGAATGCTACGAACTCGACTTCCTACGATCAGTGCGGTCTTCCACAGCCCGGCCGTACCCTCCAGGTGCAATTCCGCGTCTGGTAGAGGGGACGTCACATGATCCGAGTGACCTTTCTCGGCACCGCTGCATCTCGTCCCACGGTGGACCGAAATGTGAGCGCGATCGCCGTCCAGCGAGAAGGTGACCACTACCTCTTCGACTGCGGTGAGGGGACCCAGCGTCAGATGATGCGGTACGGTACCGGCTTCTCAATTCGAGCCATTTTCGTGACGCATACGCACGCTGATCACTTCCTTGGGATCACTGGACTGCTCCGGACCATGGCGCTGCAGGGCCGCACCGAAACTCTGGACATCTATGGGCCTCCCGGCTCGTCCAGAGTTTTGCGTGACACCGTCGCATTGGGAAATGATCGGGTCGGCTTTCCGGTAGAGGTCCATGAAGCTCCTCCCGGACATGGCTTGGTTCTCGACGAATACAGAATCGAGGCCTTCGAAGTCCAACACGGAACGCGTGCGGTCGGCTGGGCTCTTATTGAAGAGGATCGCCTGGGTCGCTTCGATGTGGAGTTAGCTAGGGAAATGGGCGTACCTGAAGGGCCATCCTTCGGCAAACTCCACAAGGGCGAGGACGTCGAAGTTGACGGCAAGACGGTGAGAGCTGCCGACTTGGTCGGCGCCGCGCGGCCGGGCAGGACCGTCGTATACACGGGAGACACGAGACCCGCTGACTCAACCGTTGCTCGCTCGATGGGTGCGGATCTTTTGATCCACGAAGCGACCTTCGAAGAAAAAGAAAAGGACCGCGCCGGAGAGACATTTCATTCTACGGCGGCGGGTGCGGCCGGCATCGCGAAACGAGCTGGAGTCCAACGTCTCGTCGTCACGCATCTATCGGCTCGCTACTCGGACGACTCGTCCCCCCTGAAGGACGAGGCAGTCGAGATCTTTGCGGACTCGAAAGTGGCGAGGGACGGTCTCGTCATCGAGATCCCGTTCCGCACTGAGACGGAGCGCGCCGGCTCGTGACTGCGTTTCTTCCTGATCTCATCAAAGGCCCGATCCCGGAACCGAATCATGCGGCGCTTCGTCAGCGCTGGGACGTCGGGGGCCTCCTTCACCGGGAGGTTCCGTTTGCCCGCGTCGACGTTCACTAAGGAACGTGAGGAGATCTTCATGTCCTGCGTCACGAGAGACCCAATTCTCTCCCGAATGGATCTGACCTATGTCGTCGACCCCGAAACGAACTGAGTCCAGCTTCCGCCGGATCGCGGTAATCGGGTTGGGCGCGATGGGCGGCTCGTTCGCCCGCGCCGCCACAGCTGCGACGTCGGCCGAGGTGGTCGGGTGGTCTCCCGATCCCGATGAGCGCCTCTCCGCCGTTGAGGCAGAAGCGGTGGCCGCAGCACCCGAACGCTGGAGCGAAGCGGTCGCGGGGGCTGACCTCGTGATGCTCGCTATTCCCCTGGGACCGACATGCAAGATGATGGCAGAGCTGGCATCGACTCTTGAACCCGCCGCGGTCGTAGCGGACGTGGCGAGTCTCAAGGGCCCGGTCGCCGAGGCTGCCGCAGAGGCCGGACTCACTCGACGGTGGGTCGGGTGTCACCCTATGGCTGGCGTCGCCGAGTCTGGGTTCGCGGCATCGAGCCCCACGCTGTACGACGGGGCCACTGTTTGGATCACGAACGACCCGGAAGCCGAGGATGCCGCTGACCGAATGCGCACGCTGTGGACCCGGTTCGGTGCGACACCTCAACAAGCGGATCCCCACGAGCACGATCGCATGATCGCGTTCGTCAGCGCGCTACCCCAGCTCACCGCCAACGCTCTGGCGACGACGTTGGCAGAAGCAGGCATCGGTCCGGAACAACTCGGGTCAGGCGGTTCGGACATGACGCGCCTCGCCACATCCAGCCCGGACATATGGATCGACATTCTTTCAGCGCTCCCGGAAGACCTGGTTGTGGGACTCCGGCTCCTTGGGAAAACCGTCAACGACCTGGCCCGCGCCGTGGAGGGTGGGGACATGCAAGAGGTGCGCGAGGCCATGGTGCGATCCGCGACGTGGAAGGCCGGTTCGTGAGGATCACAGTGCCAGGCGATAAGTCGCTTACCCAGCGAGCGCTGATTCTGGCGTCGATTGCGTCCGGAACGAGTTCGCTTCGCGGCCTCTTGTTCGGCGGCGACGCTGAATCGACCGCCAATGCACTGAGGGCTATGGGTGTCAATATCCCGCCGATCCCTCACGACGGAGGTGCGATCGAAGTTGAGGGCGTTGGGCTCGACGGACTGGCCACCCCAGACGCGCCTCTTGATCTAGGAAACAGCGGGACGGGCACGAGGCTCCTCCTAGGACTGTTGGCAGGTGCGGGCGTGGGAGCGACGCTCACCGGGGACACATCGCTCCAAAGCAGACCCATGAAGCGGGTGACCGCCCCGCTCTGTGCGATGGGCGCTTCGTTCGAATTTCTGGAGGAGCAGGACCGGCTTCCGCTCACAATCACGAATGCGGCCGGGCTCTCCGCGGTCGATTGGCCGAGTCATGTCGCCAGCGCCCAGGTGAAGAGCGCGATTCTCCTCGCCGGACTGACGGGCCACACATTCGTTCAGATCACCGAACCCCGTCGCTCCCGAGACCACTCCGAGCGTATGCTGAATCAGCTCGGTGTCTCGGTGATTTCCCACGCTGTCGCTGAAGGATGGCGTGTCGAACTCAGAGATCCTCCAGCGCAGATCGAGGCCTTCGACTTCGCGGTACCCGGTGACATTTCCTCTGCAGCTTTTGTGCTCTCCCTGGCTGCACTGGGCGCCACGCAGGACGTTCTGACCGTGGAAGGCGTCGGACTCAACCCGACCCGGACGGCGTTTTTGGATGTACTTCGCCGGATGGGTGTCGACCTCAACATCGCCCCGAGACCAGACAGCGGAGCGGAGCCCGTGGGCACAATCTCTGCGGAATCAGCTGATCTGCGTGCCACGGCGATCGCCCCCGACGAAGTACCTCGACTAATCGACGAGCTTCCGCTGGTGGCGATCTTGGGTGCACGTGCCAAAGGGACGACGATCATCCGCGACGCGTCGGAGCTCCGGACCAAGGAGTCCGATAGGATCTCGGCGCTCGTCGAGAACCTCCGAGGGTTAGGCGTCTCGGTCGAAGAGTTTGCAGACGGACTGGCGATCGAGGGCTCTCGGGAACCTCTGTCCGGCCGAGTTAAGTGCTTTGACGATCATCGCATCGCGATGGCTTTCGGCGTTCTCGGAGCCCAACCGGGTAACTCAATAGAGATCGATGATCCCGATGCAGCCTCGGTGAGTTTCCCTGGATTTTGGAAAATGCTCCATCACGTTTCGACGGAGGGAGGAGAATGACGCGCGAAGGCCCCGTCGTCACGCTGGACGGCCCAGCAGGCTCAGGTAAGTCCAGCACAGCGAAAGAGGTCGCCAAGCGACTGTCCTTCCGGCACCTCGACTCTGGGGCTTTGTACCGCGCTCTCACCCTGGCGCTTACGAAAAGAGGGGTAGCGCAGGAGGAATGGCCGCTGTTGACCGAAGCCGATCTCGGGGCGCTCGACGTAGACATCACACCGACAGACGATGGCTTCCAGGTTCTGGTGTCTGGTCAGGTCGTCGACGCGGAGCTACGCACGCAGGAGGTCACCGAGGGTGTGTCTCATCTCGCGAAACTTCCGGCCGTACGAGCCAGCTTGTTAGACCTCCAGCAACGCGCCGGGGAATGCGGGAGACTTGTCGCGGAGGGGCGTGACATGGGCACCGTCGTATTCCCGGACGCCGAAGTGAAGGTGTATCTCGTGGCCGACGTTGCTGAACGAGCCAGGCGACGCCTGTTGGACGAGGGCGCGGCGGACGACGACCCAGCTGAACTCCACCGTCAGGTCGAGGCGATTCGCGCCCGTGACAGTCGAGATTCGGAACGTGAGCTTTCACCACTGAAGAAGGCTGAAGACGCCGTTGAAATCGATACCACAGGGCTCACCTTCGACGCCCAAGTGGCCGCGGTTGTCCAACTGGTTCTTCGATTGACTCGATCGTAGGCCGTATCTAGCTTTCTTGGCTGTCATCCTTTTACGTACACCCTAACCCGCGCTCGTCCCCCGAGCCCGGCAAAGCGCCGCCTCGATTTCTCTTGAGAGTGGCCGCAGGATACCCATGACTGAGAACGAAACCCCCGACGTCGACCCGACCGACGAACTCCCTGAGGGCGTAGAGGTTATTGTCGACGCGATGACCGGCGAAGTCACCACCATGACCGCCGAAGAACTCGCCGCCGAAGAAGCTGCTGAGAAGGCCGCGGAAGCTGCTCGTGCAGCCGCACTCGCCGCTATACCAGACGGCATCTCACCGGAATTCTTCCACGATCCGTACGGAGAAGAGCCGCTTTCGACCTCTAAAGAAGAGTTCGAAGCACTCCTCTTGGAGTTCAGCGCGGACTTCCAGGAGTTCCGCGAAGGCGAAATCGTCAACGCGAAGGTTCTCCGTGTCACGGAATCCACCGTCATTCTCGAGTTCGGCTTTAAGAGCGAAGGCTCGGTCGCACTGGACGAATTCAAGGATCCGCCCGAGGCAGGCGACGATGTCGAAGTTCTCCTCGAGAGCCTTGAAGACGACGACGGTGTTGTCGTGCTCTCCAAGAAGAAGGCCGACTTCCTCCGCGTCTGGGAGAAGATCCGCGAAGCACACGATGCGGATCGTCCAGTCAAGGGAACGCTCGTTCGCAAGATCAAGGGTGGTGTCACCGTCGACCTCATGGGCGTCGACGCCTTCCTCCCGGGTTCGCAGATCGCTCTGCGCCGGGTTCCGAACATCGAGGACCTCATTGGCGAGGTCTACAAGTTCAAGATCATCAAGCTCAACAAGCGTCGCCGGAACATCGTTGTTTCGCGTCGCGTGATTCTCGAGGCCGAGCGCGAGACGAAGCGCGAGACGCTCGTGAAAGAGCTCTTGGTCGGTCAGGTCCGAGAGGGTCAGGTCAAGAACATCACCGACTTCGGTGCATTCATCGACCTGGGCGGTCTGGACGGACTGCTCCACATCACAGACATGTCGTGGGGCCGCGTTGGGCACCCGTCCGAGGTCGTGGACATTGGCGCTGGGTTGGACGTGAAGGTTCTCGACATCGATTGGAACCGCGAGCGGATCTCGCTGGGGCTCAAGCAGCTCCTCCCGTATCCGTGGACGGATATCGACAAGAAGTACCCGGTCGGTTCACGTGTGAAGGGGAAGGTCGTCTCGATCACGAACTACGGTGCCTTCGTCGAGCTCGAGAAGGGCGTCGAGGGTCTCGTGCACATCTCCGAGATGTCGTGGACGCGCAACGTGCGTCACCCCTCGAAGGTCGTGTCGATTGGTGAAGAGATCGAAGCTGTGGTCCTCAAGGTCGATCCGAACGACGAGAAGATTTCGCTCGGTATGAAACAGATCGAAGAGGACCCGTGGTTGGCGCTGCCGGTGAAGTACCCGACCGGCACCAAGCTGGCCGGTACGGTCCGCAACCTGACCTCGTTCGGTGCGTTCGTTGAGATCGAGCCAGGAATCGATGGCCTGGTACACGTTTCGGACATGAGCTGGACCAAGCGGGTCGAGCACCCGTCCGAAATCATCCAGAAGGGTCAGGACCTCGAAGTCATCGTCCTCGACGTGGATGCCGAGAACAAGCGCATCTCCCTCGGTGTGAAGCAGATCGCGGACGATCCGTGGCCTTCGATCTCCGAACGCCTCGCGCCGGGAGTCGAGCAGGATGGATCGGTCGTCCGCGTGCAAGACAAGGGCGTTGTTGTCGACCTCGGAGACGATGTCGAAGGCTTCGTGCCGGCAGCGAACACCGGCATTGAAGACGTCGAGAAGCTCGAGGAGTACTACGTCGCCGGTGACTCGGTCAGCCTACGTGTGATCGAGTCGGATGGGGCCAACCGCCGCATCGTGCTTGAGGTGACGGAAACGCCTGAGCGTAAGCCGCAGGAAGAGATCGAAGCGGCACGCCTCGCTGCAGCAGCTGCGATCGCCGCGAAGGCCGAAGCCGAGGGCGGACCGGACGACGAGGAGGACTTCCAGAAGAAGGCCGCCGCACCGAAGCCGGAAGTGGCTGAGGCGTCTGACGGAGAAGCCGCAGCACCGATCGGGCTGGAATCTGCAGCTGCAGCCGCGGGAGCGGATGCCGCGGCAGCCGAGCCAGCAGCCGAAGGCGAAGAGGCAGCTCCAGGGGCAGAAGCCGAAGAGGCACCTGAAGCTGAGGCAGAAGCCGAAGAGGTACCTGAAGCTGAGGCAGAAGCCGAGGAGGCACCTGAAGCTGAGGCAGAAGCCGAAGAGGTACCTGAAGCTGAGGCAGAAGCTGAAGAAGCACCGGAAGCTGAAGCCGAGACGGAAGCTGAGCCTGAAGCCGAAGCGGAAGAGGCAGCTGCCGACGACGCCGAGGAAGAGGCCAAGGAGGAGTAACGGCTTGTCTCTAGTGACACGCTACCTCCGGAGCGCCCGGACGCTTAATGCGTCCGGGCGTTTCCTGTGGCTCCTAGTACTACTCGGAGCCTGTCAGATGGCAGGAACGGCCACGGCGGAACCGGCCCGGGACATGGGCCCCGCAGACCCAGTCATCACCGACGCCCCAATTTCGTCGGGTGACGTCGACCGAGCCGCGCAGATGTTTGCACAGGCTCGGGATGCGTTCGCCGTCGGTCGGCTTGATGTCGCAGCCGAGCTCGCGGACCAAGTCATTGATGAGTATCCGAACAGTGCGGTGTCGGGGCTGGCGCTCATTCTGCGGGCAGAGGTCGCCCGTGACGGAAAGGACACTGCAACGGCCGATGCGTCTGCGGAGCGATACATCTCGCTACTCGCAGCAGACGACCCACGCATTGCGGCCGCACGACTACTCCAGGCCGAGGCCTTTGTGGACGATGCGTCGGCGCGTGTCGACCGCCTCATGCGGATCCCGCACACAGCGCCCAGGACCGAATTGGATCGCGCGACGCGAATGGCGCGTGAGGCCGTTGGGACACTCATTGAAGCGGATGTGGTCTCGGGTCTTTCCCGGACGTCCGACGACGCGCCACTCCGGTGGATCCTGGAGGTCCGAGCCGGCGTGTTCGCCCTAGAGGCCGGTGACGACGCAGCAGCCACCACCTTTGCGGAGCGAGCGCTCGCGCTGGGCGCCGCTGGGCCGGATTCCGTGATCGCAGAAGGGCTCCGTCGAGGTGAACTCCCGGGGGGCAGGCAACGCGTTACGACGCTCGAGATTGCCACCGTCCTCCCAACTGGAGGTCCGCCGGCCTTAGCCAACTACGCGGCTCTCGTGGCTGAAGGCATCGAAGTCGCAGCGGCTTCTGTACTCGGCCGCCGATTCGATGTCCGCGTGACAGCCAAGGACGACCAAGCTGATCCGGCTCTGGCCGGTACGCTCGTTCGTGAGATTGAGCGGGGATCTGCGGTCGGGATCGTTGGCTTCCTTGAAGATGCGTCGCTCGAAGCCGGAGGGCGCGCGCGAACACGCGATCTACCGCTGATGTCACCGACTGCCCGTAGCGCCTCACGTGCTGGGGATGCGGCCTATTCGCTTGAAGGACCGGACCCGTTGGCGGCGGCCTTGATGGCGCACTACGCCTCGGATCAGGGATATGTACGCGTCGCGATCGTCCACTCCGACGCCTTAGGGTCGGTGGCGGAAGCAGATGCCTTCGAAGCGACCATGCAGACCCTTGGGATCCCAGTCGTGGGGCGGTACGCATACGCCCTTGGGGCCACGAATTTCGAGGACCAGATCCTGGGGGCCCGTGACGCGCTTCGCAGAGCCGAGATCGCCGCCCTGGAGCTCGGGGAAGAAGACACGCTCCATGTGGAACTGCTCGAGCCGGTCGCGGTGTTCGTCCCGATTCCGACGGAAGACGTCGAATTAGTGGCACCGCAGATCACTCATTACGCCTTGGACACGCTCGCCATCGCCGTCCTAGGCACTTCGGCGTGGACCGATCCGCAGGTGCTTTCTGATGTGGACTCGCGTCACACAAATGGCGTGGTAGCCACGGCACCGGAAGGTCGAGACACTGGCTCTGCTGGCGCCGGGCGCTTCCGCGACGCGTACGAGGCCCACTTTCAGCGAAGTCTGGTCTCGTCCGTGCCAGCAGTTGGCTTTGACGCGGCCTTGCTCCTCCTCGAAGGACTTAGGCCCGGCCCCTCGTCCCGACGCCAACTCCGAGCCAACATTGAGCAACTCCGCGATATCGAAGGCGCCACAGGTGTCTTCTCCGTGATCGGCGGAATAGTGGTGCGCCGCTCGGAAGTCGTTTATATCGACAACGGTACCCTCATCCCGATCGGATAGAGACCTGATGTCCATCCACGAAAAGCTGGACCGACTCGAAGAACTCCGCCGCTCAGCCGAAGAGGGCGGGGGCGCAGCCCGCCTGGAAGCGCAACACAAGCGGGGAAAACTCTCGGCCCGGGAACGCCTCGACCTTCTACTCGACGAGGGCTCCTTCGTTGAGTTGGACAAGTTCGTCACCCACCGATCGACCGATTTCGGGCTGGAGGACCAACAATACCTGGGTGACGGAGTCGTCACCGGTTACGGCACGGTGCACGGCCGCCTGGTTTATGTCTTCAGCCAGGATTTCACCGTTTTCGGAGGCTCTCTCTCAGAGACGCACGCCGAGAAAATCGTGAAAATCCAGGACATGGCGCTCAAGAACGGCGCCCCCATTATTGGGTTGAACGACTCGGGAGGGGCCCGTATCCAGGAGGGTGTCGTCTCGCTCGGCGGTTATGCCGACATCTTTCTACGAAACACACTGGCTTCGGGCGTCATTCCGCAGATCAGTGTGATTTTGGGGCCCTGTGCTGGTGGAGCTGTGTATTCGCCTGCCATCACGGACTTCATCTACATGGTCCGAGGCACGAGCTACATGTTCGTGACCGGTCCCAACGTGGTGAAGACCGTGACGCACGAGGACATCGATATGGAAGGCCTGGGGGGCGCAGACGTTCACGCGTCCAAGTCGGGTGTCGCCCACTTCGCGCTGGACTCAGAGCCCGAGTGCCTCGGTGCGGTGCGAGATCTCGTGAAGTACCTCCCGCAGAACAACATGGAGCTCCCGGAGTCTCTCGAGACCTCCGATCCACATGACAGGCAGGACGAGAAATTACTCGAAGTCGTGCCGGATAACCCTAATCGCCCCTATGACATGCGGGATGTCATTGGTCGCGTAGTTGACCACGGGGACTTCTACGAAGTTCACAAAGACTTCGCAGGAAATATCCTCGTCGGCTTCGCGCGTCTTGGTGGTCATTCCGTGGGAATCGTAGCGAATCAGCCTTCGGTCCTCGCCGGAGTATTGGATATCGATTCATCCGACAAAGGCGCTCGCTTCGTACGCTTCTGCGATTCGTTCAACATCCCGATCGTCGTGTTCGAAGACGTACCTGGCTTCCTGCCCGGCGTAGCTCAGGAGCACGGCGGCATTATCCGCCATGGAGCCAAGCTCCTTTATGCCTTCGCAGAGGCGACCGTGCCCAAGATCACTGTGATCACCCGGAAAGCGTACGGTGGTGCCTACGACGTCATGAACTCCAAACACATCAGAGGCGACATCAATCTCGCTTGGCCACAGGCCGAGATCGCTGTGATGGGACCGAAAGGGGCAGTCGAAGTGCTCTTTCGAAAAGAGATTGCTGCCTCCGACGATCCGCAGGCTGCTACGGACGCACGCATCGAGGAGTACCGGGAGAAGTTCGCGCATCCCTACATCGCCGCTGCCCGCGGATACGTGGACGACGTGATCGACCCTCGCGTAACCCGCCCGAGGCTGATTAACGCGCTCGATATGCTCCGCAACAAGCGCGATGTGAATCCAGCCCGCAAGCACGGAAACATCCCGCTCTAGGCGGCCTTCCCGCCCCTACGCAGGGGCCGGTTCGGCCAGGACAACCCTGAACGCCGGACGGGCATCGAAAGCGGTATAAGACGACACAGCGTCGTCACCGAATTCGAAAAAGATCCTCGTGGAGGGATAATTCGATGAAGAAGGCTCTTTCAAGCGGCGCCAAGGGACTCATCGCCGCTTTTGCACTTGCGCTCGTCGTCACGGTCCAGCCGCTCGCCGCCCAGGACGTCAGCGATTGTCGTTGCGTTGACACCGACGGGACTGCAATCGAGAATTGCTCCTGCTTCCGGGCACCCAACGTGCGCAGCATCGTCAACTCGTGGGCCCCGTTTGCGACGGCCCGGCCTCGAATCGGCGTTTCCGTCGACGTGGGCCAGAGCGCCCGACACGACGCGACCGGGGCGCGAGTCACCGATGTCTTGGAGGATGGTCCTGCAGAGGAGGCGGGGCTTGAAGAGGGTGATGTGATCGTCTCAATCGATGGGCATTCGCTACTCGAGTCGCTGTCCGGCGAGATGGAGGACGACTTCGACCTCGACGTTTCGATTCCGGTCCAGCGACTACTCGCGATCTCGGGCGAGCTCGAGCCCGGCCAAGAGGTCGCGATCGAGTACCTCCGCGACGGAGAAGCCCACACCCTCACCGTTGAGGCCGGCGATCTAGACACATGGGGCAACACCTTCAGCTTCCGCAGTGGCGGTGGTGACCACGGGGTCCTCATGGATCGTCTCAGCAATATCGGCGACAGAACTCGGTTCGAGTACCGCTTCGACAACGAGCACATGGAAGACCAGATGGAGGATCTCCAGGAGCGACTCCGTGAGAACCGAGGGACACTTCGCCTGCGGTCAGAGGTCCCCAATGTGTTGTACCGCCGAGGCGAGGCGCCCGAGGTCCTAGTGCGCGGCAATGACGGCTCCTTCTCCTTCTTCGGCTCTGACATGGACGGAGTCGAGATGATAGAAATGAAGCCAGGTCTGGCGGAGTCCTTCGGGACAGACGGCGGTGTGTTGATCACCGAAGTGGACGACGACTCGATGCTAGGACTAGAAGCGGGAGACGTCCTTCTCCGCATCGGCGACCGGGACGCGAGCACTCCTGACCGCGCACGACGGATCCTGAGGAGCTATCAGGAAGACGAAGAAATCACCCTGCACATCATGCGGCAGGGACGTGAGATGAGTGTGGCCGGACGGCTCGGCAACGAACTCTTCTCAGGGATCACATCCAGTTAGGGCGGGGTTCCTGAAGACTCGGGACCCCGCCCCCTTTTTGTGGGCACTCCCTCATCGAAGGGAGGGGGCTTAACTTCGGGGCCGCAACTTCCTTTTCGAGGCCTCACGCTTGATCCGGTCCCTACTCGTCGCGAACCGCGGTGAGATCGCAGTTCGAATCGTCCGAGCCGCTCGGGAACGCGGCATTCGCACGGTGGCGGTCTTTTCCGAGCCCGATCGACTGGCGCCTCACGTTTTCGAGGCGGATGAGGCATATCTGATCGGTCCAGCACCGTCTGCGGAGAGCTACCTGCGAGCCGACAAGCTCATTGCGGTCGCCCTAGCCGCAGGCGCCGAAGCGATTCATCCCGGATACGGATTCCTCGCGGAACGATCATCGTTTGCGGCAGATGTGGACGCCGCTGGCTTGATCTTCGTCGGGCCCACCGCGGATACGATCTCCTCTATGGGAGACAAGACCGAGGCGCGGCGCCGAATGGCCGACGCTGGCGTCCCCATCGTACCGGGTCTCACGGAAGCCCTCGCTGATCCCGCGGAGGCGCTCCGGGCGGCTGGCGAGATCGGATATCCTGTGCTCCTCAAGGCTTCTGCTGGAGGTGGCGGGAAGGGAATGCGCGTCGTTGAAGGCCCGGACGACATCGAACGTGCCTTCGACGCTGCTGTCCGGGAGGCCACGGCTGCTTTCGGAGATGGAGCTGTCTATCTAGAGCGGTACTTGGACAATCCGCGACATGTCGAAATTCAGGTCCTAGGCGATTCACACGGCAACGTCGTGCATCTGGCGGAGCGCGAGTGCTCGATCCAAAGGCGACATCAGAAGTTGATTGAAGAAGCGCCCTCGGTGGTGCTCACGCCTGAGGAACGTGCAGCAATGGGCCAGGCCGCAGTCATGGCCGCCCAGGCAGTGAACTACCGAGGTGCGGGAACCATCGAGTTTCTGTATCAAAACGGAGAGTTCTTCTTCCTCGAGATGAACACCCGACTCCAGGTTGAGCACCCCGTTACGGAGTTCGTCACGGGTGTCGACCTCGTGGACTGGCAGCTCAGGGTCGCGTCCGGAGAAAAACTCGACTTCACGCAGGACGACATCACGCTGTCGGGGCACGCGATCGAGTGTCGAATCACGTCAGAGGACCCTCAGTCAGGTTTCCTTCCGTCAACCGGCGTCGTCACCCACCTCGAGGTCCCCACCGGACCGGGCGTACGCTGGGACGGAGGCATCCAAGAAGGCTTTGAGGTCTCTCTGCACTACGACCCGTTGCTTGCGAAGCTCATCGTGCATGGTCCTTCCCGCGAAATGGCGATCGCACGCATGGCCCGCGCACTCGACGAGTTGGTCATTTCGGGCATCGATACCTGCGCGCCATTCCATCGTCGCGTGATGGACGAACCTGATTTTCAAGAAGGCCGGCTGACCATCCGGTACTTGGACGAACACCCCGAGCTTTTGGAGCCAGACGCCGACGAGTCGTCGCTGGTCGCCGCGGCCGTGGCCGCCGCGCTCCTAGAAGAAGAAGACCGGCAACGCCATCGGTCTCCTCGGATCGGCACCTCCAACGGCTCGGGAATGTCTCCTTGGCGAGCAGCGATTCTTCCAGGACGGGACAGAACACGATGAGCGACGAAACGAGGGACCAAGAGTTGGTAGAAGTCTCTGTGCGCGCCCTGTCATCAAGCGGTGCGGGCGTAGCAGATCTTCCCGAAGGACAGGTGGTGTTCGTCCCCCGGACCGCGCCCGGCGACCGCGTGCGTATCCGGCTCGGCAAGATGAAGAAGCGCTGGGGAAAGGCGACCATCGAGGAAATGTTAGAGCAGTCGCCGAATCGCGTGAAGCCGGCATGTGCTCTCTTCGATGAATGCGGTGGTTGCTCGCTTCAGCACATTCCATACGAGACGCAGCTCGAGTGGAAAGCTCAATGGGTTCGAGACGCCCTCGAGCGGATTGCACACATCCAGGTGGAGACCCCAGATGTGACGCCGTCTCCGGCCCCGCTCGGATACCGGAACAGGGTGACCTACACCCTTCGCAGGCTCCGAGGCGGACGGATCGTCGCCGGCTTCCATGCGCTCGGACGTCCCGCACACGTCATTGAAGTCAAACATGAGTGCATGCTGCCCGAGCCCGAACTCAAGGGCGCTTGGATTCAATTGCGCGCCGTTTGGGGCATGGGGGCGCGCCTCTTGCCCGGCGCCGGACGGCTACGCCTGACCCTACGCAAGTCTTCGGGCGGCGTCGTCCTCCTCGTGGAGGGTGGTGAAGCCGGGTGGCGGGCCAAGGCGCTCGCGGAAGCCGCAACGCAACTCGTCGCAATCTGGCACCAGCCCTCAGGCAACGAGCCCGCGGTACGTATCACGGGCGGCCAAGTATTCGAGGCTTGGGAGGACGAGTCCGTGCCGGTGGCCGCCGGGGCATTTTTACAGGTCAACCGAGCAGTCGCGAAAGAGATGCAGCAGTACGTCGGTGTCCAAGTCGGCGAAGCTGATTCCGTGGTCGATGCTTATTGTGGCGTCGGTGCGTACGCCCGGGTGCTCGCCCGACGCGGAGCCTCTGTAACCGGGATCGAACTGGACCCTGAATCCTGCGAAGCGGCGCGATTCGAGGCCCCCGCGACGCTCCAGATCGTAGAGGGAAGCGTAGAGGAATGTCTCGCCGAGACACTGCCAACCGAGGTGTTGATTCTCAATCCACCACGCACCGGACTGGACGAGTCTATTTCCGCCGTGATTCAAGCGAGCCCTCCGAAGCGGGTGATCTACGTGAGCTGTGACCCAGCGACGTTGGCCCGAGACATCGATCGTCTGTCGCCGGCCTTGAAGCTGGTCCGAATCCAAGCGTTCGACCTTTTCCCTCAGACCGCTCACATCGAGACCGTCGCGGTCTTGGAAGCGGCGTCCGACGAATGATCTACCACGTCTCGATCGGTGACCGGAGCTTCGTGGTCGACCTAGGAGCTGAAGGAGTACAGGTCGATGGCTCACCCGTTCGAGTCGATATGGCGCACGTCGACGGCACCGACGTCAGAAACCTGCTTCTGGACGACGCATCGCATCGCCTGGTGGCGCGAAATGACGGGAAGGGTCGATGGAGTCTTCATCTGCGCGGGCGGCGATTCGAAGCCGAAGTCCTGGACGAGAGAACCCGATCGATCCGCGAAATGACGGGCGCAGGGGCGGGTCCGACCGGCCCGTTACCTGTGAAGGCTCCGATGCCCGGCCTCATGGTGAAGGTGGAAGTTGAGGTGGGCGACATCGTAGAGGCAGGCCAAGGCGTCGCCATCGTGGAGGCCATGAAGATGGAGAACGAACTGAAGGCCCAGGGCCGGGGAAGGGTCGACGCCATCCACGTGGCCGAGGGAGACACAGTCGAGAAGGACCAAGTCTTGGTGGATTTCACATCGCTGGAGGAGGAGCCCGTCAGTGAGTGACCCGAAAGACCCGCGATTCACTACCGACAGTGGCCTAGACGTCGAACGGCTATACGGGGACGAGACGGCACGAGGTGCGCCCGGCTCTTTTCCGTTCACAAGAGGCATCTACCCCAACATGTACCGTGGGCGTGTATGGACCATGCGCCAGTACGCCGGCTTCGGGACGGCTGATGCGACCAACGAGCGCTTCAGGTACTTGCTGGATCAAGGACAGACTGGGCTCTCTGTAGCGTTCGATCTGCCAACACAAATGGGGTACGACTCGGACGCGTCCATAGCCCAGGGCGAGGTTGGCCGCGTCGGTGTCGCGATCGACTCGCTGGACGACATGAGGCGGTTGTTCAGTCGGATCGATCTGGGCGAGGTGTCCACGTCCATGACGATCAATTCAACCGCGGCTGTACTCTTGGCCTTCTACGTGGCGCTGGGCGACGAGAAAGGCGTGTCGCGTGACCGGCTTTCAGGGACCGTCCAGAACGACGTACTCAAGGAGTACATCGCTCGGGGGACGTACATCTATCCGGTCGATCATTCGCTTCGGCTCGTCTCTGACATCATCGCCTTTTGTTCGAAAGATGTCCCAAAGTGGAATACGATCTCAATCTCAGGCTACCACATCCGGGAAGCGGGATCGACCGCTCCTCAGGAAGTGGCCTTCACATTTGCGAACGGCCTGGAGTACGTGTCACGGGCTCTGGAAGCGGGGCTCGACATAGAGTCCTTCGCACCTCGCCTGTCTTTCTTCTTCGCGGCACATAACGACCTCTTCGAAGAAGTGGCCAAATTTCGAGCCGCCCGCCGTCTTTGGGCGACACTCCTCCGAGAACGTTACGGCGCCTCGGACAAATCCAGCCGGCTGCGTTTTCACACACAAACGGGAGGGTCGACGCTGACCGCTCAGCAACCGCACAACAATGTGGTTCGGGTCACAGTCCAGGCGCTCGCTGCTGCGTTGGGGGGCACTCAGTCTCTGCACACCAACGGCTTCGACGAAGCATTAGCGCTTCCTACGCAGGAGTCGGCCAAGCTCGCGCTCCGGACGCAGCAGATCCTCTCTTCCGAGTCTGGTATCACACGCACGGCCGATCCGCTCGGGGGCTCCCACTACGTGGAAGCTCTGACGGATGAAATCGAGCGCATCGCGCTGGAGTATCTCGAGAAGATCGACGAATTGGGCGGCGCGTCGAAGGCGATCGACTACATGCAGGAAGAAATCCACCAAGCCGCCTACGCGCACCAGATGGACATTGAGTCGGGCGAGCGGGCGGTGGTCGGAGTCAACGTGCATGCGGAAGGCGAGGGCAGCCCTCATATCGGAAAGCCGGACTACGGAGTGCTAGAGGAAGGCCAGCTCGGCCGACTGTCTACGCACAAGTCGGCGAGGGACGTCGGAGAGGTCTCTGCCCGACTCGACGCGATCGGTAACGCTGCGCGGGGGAGCGACAACCTGATGCCACATATCATCGAGGCCGTCAAAGCCGGTGTGACTCTAGGTGAGGTCAGCAACCAGCTTAGGTCTGCCTGGGGCACATACGACGGCTGACGCTCGACCCACGACGGTTCATCGGCGCGTCGCTGACAGGATAGGCCCCCAACGTTAGGTTTTTGCGCTCTATCAAGCCCTATCTTGGCCCGCACATCCCATGCCCACGTACGACTACAGTTGCCCGAACGGACACCGTTTCGAAGTGTTCCAACGCATGTCTGACGAACCCGTGTCCGAGTGTGCGGAGTGCGGTGCTGGCGCAGAGCGCGTGATTTCCGGCGGCGTGGGCTTTCTCTTCAAGGGTGACGGGTTCTACATCACCGAGTCCCGCTCGGATGACTACAAGAAGAAGGCGTCAGCGGATTCGCCTTCAGACTCGCCTTCAGACTCGTCTTCAGACTCGTCTTCGGGCTCGGGCGACTCGACTAAGAAGGCCGCCGCGCCCAAGAAAGACGCGGCTCCACCCACGCCTTCGAAAGACTGAAGCAATGGAGCACGAAGAGATCAGAGCTGGGTTAGCGGTAGCCCTCGAGACCATGGGCGTTTCAGGCGCTAAGATCCAGCTCGAGCGCCCCAAGGACCCTTCGCACGGCGACGTGGCCTGCAATGTGGCCATGACGCTCGCGGGCCAGCTGAAAAAGGCACCCCGGCAGATTGCGGAAGACATCGTCGCGGCGTTGGACGTGGGTGCCATGGGTGTGGAGGCAGCAGAGATCGCCGGTCCCGGATTTCTGAACTTCAGGCTGTCCGCCGGTGCTGTCGCTTCCATCCTCGGAGAGATCCTGGCCAAGGATCGTGACTTCGGCCGTACCGAGACCGGTGCTGGGCAATCAGTGATGGTGGAGTTCGTCTCGGCAAACCCGACCGGCCCACTACACCTTGGTCACGCCCGACAAGCGGCACTCGGCGACGCGGTCGCTGAGCTCCTCGATTGGACCGGATGGACCGTCCACCGGGAGTACTACTACAACGACGGTGGTCTCCAGATGGAGCGCCTCGCGGAAAGTGTGCGAGCCCGCTATCTGCAGCACCTCGGACACGAGGCGGAAATCCCTGAGGGCGGTTATCACGGCGACTACGTCATCGACGTTGCCCGGAGTCTCGTCGACGACCATGGCGATCGCTTCATAGCCGACGCTTCTCCGGAAGCCATGGATACCATCAGAAGCATGGCGGTGAAGATCGTCCGTGCGGACCAAGACCGTGACCTAGGTCAGTTCCGGGTACACTTCGATGAGTACTACCTAGAGTCCTCTCTCTACGACGAGGGGCGGGTCGACGGGACCATCCAGGCGCTGAAAGATACCGGGCTCACCTACGAACTCGATGGTGCCACGTGGCTCAAGACGACCGAATTCGGAGATCAGAAAGACCGGGTGATGGTGCGTAGCAATGGACTGCCCACGTACTTCCTTCCCGACACCGCCTACCACAAACACAAGTGGGAGCGAGGGTATCACCGGGTGATCAACGTGCAGGGTGCGGATCACCACGGCACAGTGGATCGAGTGCAGAGTGGTGTTCGCGCGCTGGGCATGCCCGAAGGCTTCCCGGAGTATGTCATCCACCAGATGGTGCGCGTAGAACGGGACGGTGTTCCGGTGAAATTCTCGAAACGGTCGGGTTCGGGAATGACTTTGCGGGAGCTTGTCGACGAGGTCGGCGTAGACGTCACGCGCTATTTCTTCCAAATGCGGAAGCCCGATGCGCACATGCTCTTCGACATCAATGCTGCTTTGGATCAATCGGATAAGAATCCGGTCTTCAAGGTCCAATATGCGCACGCGCGCATGTGTTCGATCTTCGTGAAAGCGGGGGTAGAGCCGGAGGACATTTCAGCGGAATCGGTCGATCTCTCCGTTCTGAGCCACGATCTCGAGCGTGAACTCCTGAAACAACTGGGGGAATTCACCAAGACGCTCGAAAGAGGTGCTGCCACGGCGTCGGCGCATGGAGTAACCGAATACCTCGAAAAGACCTCTGGTGCGGCCAACGCCTGGTATCATGCAGGCAATCCGAGTCGGAACCCGGAGTTGGCCGTGTTGGTCGATGATCCCGACATGCGCAACGCTCGTCTCGCGCTCGCTAGAGCGGTCCAAATCGTTCTTCGGAACGGCCTATCGGTTTTGGGCATCGATGCGCCCCAGCGCCTCGATCGTCCGTCCGACGACTCTTCTTCCTGAAGGAATTCCGGTGCCACAATGTCGATTCTTTGTGTAGGTAGCGTAGCCCTCGACTCCGTCGAGACACCCTTTGCCAAGGCCGAGCGGGTGCTCGGCGGTTCCGCGACATTCTTCACGTCAGCCGCGACCCTGTTCAGCCCGGTCCAAGTGGTTGGAGTGGTCGGTGAGGACTACCCCCTCGCTAAGCTGGACTTTCTTTCCGAGAGAGGTGCGGACCTGTCCGGCATCGAACAACGCCCGGGGGAGAGCTTCTTCTGGGCAGGGAAGTACCACTCGGACCTGAACACGCGTGACACGTTGGAAACTCGGCTCGGCGTCTTCGCAGATTTTGAGCCGAAGATCCCGGACGCGTTCAAGGCCTCAAAATACGTCTTCCTCGGCAACATCGATCCAGACCTACAGCACGACGTTCTCGACCAAGTCGACGCCCCGGATGTCGTAGCCTGCGACACGATGAACTACTGGATCGAGGGCAACCGTGAGTCGCTGAATTCTCTGCTTGAGCGGGTCAACATCCTCATCGTGAACGACGAAGAGGCTCGTCAGCTCGCCGACGAACCAAACCTCCTTAAGGCCTCGCGGTGGATTCGCGACCGCGGTCCCGACATCGTCGTCATAAAGAAGGGTGAACACGGAGCGATTCTGTTCGCGGACGACTGGCTCTTCTTCGTACCGGGATATCCGCTCGAAGAGGTCTTCGATCCCACCGGCGCAGGCGACGCCTTCGCCGGCGGCTTCATGGGATCCCTAGCTCAGGCAGGGAACCTCGAAGCAACCTCGCTTCGGCGAGCCATGGTGTTCGGCTCTGTGATGGGGTCGTTTGCAGTAGAGCGCTTCAGCGTGGAACGACTCATTGACCTGTCTCGTCCCCTTGTGGACAAGAGGTTGCACGAGTTCCATGAAATGACCGCCTTCGAAACTCACATGGGGATCGAGCAACGTGTCTGACCGCATGAGTTACCGTGACGCCGGTGTGGACCTCGACGCGGCAGAACGAGCTAAAGACGGACTCAAGGATCTGGTCGCGTCGACGCGGGACCGGTTCACGCTGTCCGAGCTCGGTGCTTTCGGGGGCTTGTACCAAGTTCCGGACGACCTCAAAGGCCCCGTCCTGGTATCGAGTGCGGACGGCGTGGGGACGAAGCTCAAGCTCGGCTTCGCGTCCAATCGGCATGACACGGTAGGTCAGTGCTTGGTGAACCACTGTGTGAACGACATTCTGGTCCAGGGCGCCCGACCGCTCTTCTTCTTGGACTACCTAGCGACCGGAGAAATGGACGAAGCGGTCGTAAATGACGTCGTCCGCGGCGTCGCCGTCGCCTGCCGCGAAAATTCCTGTGCGCTTCTGGGCGGAGAAACCGCTCAGATGCCTGAATTCTACGCCGCCGACGAGTACGACCTCGCGGGCTTCATCGTGGGCGCAGTGGAGCGGGACGCGATCATCGACGGATCGGACATTAGGGCCGGTCAGACTCTGGTGGGAATCGAGTCTTCGGGCATGCATACGAACGGGTACACACTGGCCCGAAAGATCGTCTTCGACCGCATGGGTCTAGGCGTTGAGGACGAGTACCCGGGAACGGGTCACTCCGTGGGCGAGGAAATGCTCGCAATCCACAGAAGTTATGCACCGCTTTTCTTGCCCCTCCTCGCAGATGGCGTGTCCATTCGCGGCCTCGCCCATGTGACAGGGGGAGGCATCCCCGGGAACCTCCCGCGTGTTTTACCAGAAGGACTCGGCGCTCGCGTCGATCGCTCTAGTTGGGAGGTGCCAGCAACGTTCCAGACGCTCCAGGACGCGGGGAATGTCACGAGGGACGAAATGGACCGTGTGTTCAACATGGGAATCGGCATGATCGCCGTTGTCGACGAGGACGGGGCCGACGCCATTCGGGGCGCAGCGGATACCGCGGGCCTCGCGTCCTACGTCATCGGGCAGATCGAAGACGGCGAAGGAGTGTCCTACTCCTGATGTCTATTCGGGCTGCGCTCGGTTGTTTGGCGGTGTTTGTGGCCGGAGTCGCACCAGTAGGTGCCCAGGACATCGGCTTTCTCCAGGGTCAATGTGTTGCATCAGCGCCCGGAACCGCGTCTGGATGCGCTGAAGCGGCGGTGGCAGCGCGCGCGCTTATGGGCCACATCGGACTGTTGAGCGCCCTCGGCTCCTCTGTGCCCGGCGCGGCATCGACTCTCGGTCGCCGACTCGGCAATACCCCGCGTGTCTCAGTCAGCCTGCGTGGAGCTGGACTTCAGCTCCGCATGCCTGATCTCACGGATCGACAAAATCAGCCCGCTGGTGAGGTAAACATTTTCGTCCCCACCCTCCACGGAAGCGTTGCCCTAGGCCTCTTCGACGGGTTCCGGCTCATGCCAACCGTGGGAGGCTTTCTCTCCGTAGACTTCGTGGGTCAAACGAGCGTCGCATTCCTTCCCCGGAACGAAGGCTTTTCCGGCAAGGTTTCGTCTCTCGGACTCGGCGCTCGAATCGGCATTCTCACGGAATCATTCACGCTGCCCGGTATCTCGCTCTCAGTCATGCGTAATTTCCATGGCACGGTGAGCTTCGCGAACGCGACGCTCGGGGACCCTGCCCAGGTCGACCTGGATCCGGGCACGACTTCGTATCGCCTGACCGTAGGGAAGGACCTGTTGGCCGTTGGATTGGTGGCGGGAGTCGGTTGGGACTCTTACTCGGCTAATGCATCGATCCTCCTGAATTCCGCGACCGGATTGATAGCGTCCACTGCGGACGTCGGAGCGGGTCGCAAAATTCTGTTCGGGGGTGCCGCACTGAACTTCCTCATCCTGCAGCTTTCCGCAGAAGTTGGATGGGCTCAAGGGTTCGAGGCGACCACGGGATACACAGGGGCGCCATTCGACCCGACGAAGGGAACGATCTTCGCAGGTTTGGCCGCGAGGCTCACGATCTGACATGAATGACGACGCTCTCTCTCGCGAGGACCACGCCCACCTCGAGTGGTCCCGTATGTTGGCGCGGCGCGGCTGGGGCCGAGTCCACCCCAATCCACTCGTGGGGTGTGTGGTGGTTCGAGACGGACGCGTCGTCGGAGAAGGTTTCCACAAAGAATTTGGTGGCCCTCATGCGGAGATCGCGGCGCTTGAGGCAGCTCGCTCACAAGCGGAGGGGGCCACGGTCTACGTGAGCCTCGAGCCGTGTAATCACGAAGGGAAGACGCCCCCCTGCGCGAAGGCCCTGATTCAGGCTGGTGTCTCGAGGGTCGTGTTCGGAGTCGCGGAACCGGGTGAAACCGCCGGTGGCGGGACGGAGACCCTTCGAGCAGCCGGGATCGAGGTCGACGGCCCCGTGTGGAGTGCCGAGGTCGGCCGGTCAGAGAATCCCGCCTTCTTCCACGCCCGCGCGTCCGACACGCCCTACGTCGCATTGAAGCTGGCGATGAGCATGGATGCCCGCATCGGGACCAACGGCCCTGGGCCGACTCGAATCACCGGAATCGATGCAGAGCGCGAAGTACACCGCTTGCGGACCGGCTTCGACGGGGTCTTGATCGGAGCGGGCACCGTGCGATCCGACGATCCCCGTCTCACGGTGCGCATGGCACCTCTCGGACGAAAAGCTGTCCGGCGCCTGGTGCTCGATCCGTCCGCACAGCTTACGAAGTCCGCTGCGCTGTTCGACGACGCCGCGGAGACTCCGGTGCATGTGTTCACGAGTAGGGCCACGTCCGAACTCGACATCGAGCGACTTGAAGAGGCTGGCGCACAGGTGCACCCCGTGCCGGTCGACTCCGAGGGTCGCCTCGACCTTAGAGCGGTTCTCCGTATCGCCGGCGACATCGGTATCGAGTCGATCCTGTGCGAAGGCGGATCGACGCTCGCGGGAAGTCTGCTCCGGGAAAGTCTCGTACAGAGGCTGTACCTGTTCGTGGCACCTATGACGTTGGGCCCGGAAGCTGTTCCGGCCTTCTCGGACGCGGTGCATCCATTGGACTGGGAGCACTTCTCACCAGCCTTCGCCCCGGAAGCGCACGGGCACGACACGCTCATCGTTCTGGACCGCGAGGAGTCCTGATGTTCACCGGAATCGTCGAAGCCATGGGCGAGATCACGGCCACTGAAGACCGTGAGACGACGCGCACCTTCAGGGTCCGGGCGCCGGGGCTCGCTCCATCCCTATCGCGGGGGGCTTCGATATCGATCGACGGCGCTTGCTTCACCGCCGTCGCCATCGACGGGGATGACTTCACCGTGGACGCGATCGGGACGACGCTGGAGCGAACCGTGGCCGCATCCTATGCAATAGGCACGAGGGTCAACCTCGAGCGGCCCATGCAACTCGGCGCACGCCTGGACGGGCACTTAGTCCAGGGACATGTGGACGGGGTCGGCCACCTCGTTGAGTCGGTTAAGTCCGGCGAATTCTGGTTGATGGACTTCTCGATTCCCGAGGATGTTCTCGGGCTCACCGTAGAACACGGATCCATCACGCTCAACGGGGTAAGCCTCACCGTGAGTGAATTGCCTGCGCCGGGCAGGTGCCGGATCGGAGTGATTCCGTTCACCCACGAACACACAAACCTCGGCATTCTCGAAGCGGGAGACCGCATCAACATCGAGGGTGACATGATCGGTAAATACGTCGGCAGAGTCCTCGCTTCTCGCGACGACTGACCGATTGGAGATACGACTATGAAGTTCGATCGCGTCGAAGACGCCATTGAAGACGTCCGTCAGGGCAAGATGATCATCGTCGCGGACGACGAGGATCGTGAGAACGAAGGTGACATCGTCATGGCAGCGAGTATGGTCACGCCTGAACACGTCAACTTCATGCTCAAGAACGCCCGGGGGCTCATCTGCGTCGCTATGACCCCGGAGCGTGCAGACCGGCTCGACTTGCCACCGATGGCCGACCGGAACACCGACCCAAAGGGCACCGCGTTCACGATTGCGGTCGACGCCCACCAGAAGTTCGGGGTCACAACCGGCATCAGCGCGTACGATCGCGCCAAAACCATCGAGGTCCTCGCAGACGAACACTCCGTGCCGTCGGACCTGACTCGCCCTGGACACATGTTCCCGTTGCGGGCCAAGGCGGGTGGTGTCCTTCGGCGCGTCGGACAAACCGAGGCGTCGGTAGACCTCGCCAAACTCGCCGGCCTACCGCCCGTAGGTGTGATCTGTGAAATACTCGCAGATGACGGGACCATGGCGCGCCGTCCTCAACTCGAAGCCTTCGCGAAAGAGCATGGGCTCAAGTTCATCACGGTCGCGCAGTTAGTGGCTCACCGCCTGACGCGCACCCGAATCGTGGAGCGCATCGCGGAGGTCGACCTGCCGACGCGCCTAGGCGACTTCCGAGTCGTCGCCTACGAAAGTGTCTTGGACAAACGCGAGCACCTCGCGCTCATCAAGGGTGATATCGAGAAGAAGGCCAACGTCTTGGTTCGGATGCACTCGGAGTGCATGACGGGCGACGTATTCGGTTCCATGCGTTGTGATTGCGGAGAACAGCTCGCAGCGGCCATGGAGCAGATCGAAGAAGAGGGGCAGGGCGCCATCGTATACCTGCGGCAGGAAGGGCGCGGCATCGGTCTCGCGAACAAGCTCAAAGCGTACCAGCTCCAGGACGAGGGACTCGACACGGTCGAAGCCAACCAGAAGTTGGGCTTTAAGCCGGATCTTCGTGATTACGGCATCGGCGCCCAGATTCTGCTGGACCTCGGACTGCACTCGATTCGCCTTCTTACAAACAATCCGAAAAAGATCGTCGGCCTGGATGGTTATGACATCGAGGTTACGGGGAGAGAACCTTTGCGCGTCGTGCCGGGGAAGCACAATGAGAAGTACCTCGATACGAAGCGTACCAAAATGGGGCATATCATTTGAGCACTGATGGATCACACGTCGATGGTTCGAAAGCTGCCTTCGACGCCACTGGCCGCCGGATCGCTCTCCTTGTGAGCCGATTCAACTCCGAGATCACAGACCGTCTTTTGCACGGGGCGGTTGAGTGCCTCACCGAGCACGGAGCAGCGGAATCGGACATCGACGTCGTGTTCGTGCCGGGAGCTTGGGAGCTTCCGCAGACTGCTGCGAAGGTGGTACGCCATAGGCGTCACGATGCGGTAGTGGCCCTCGGGTGTGTCATTCGAGGCGATACTCCACACTTCGACTATGTGTGCAGCGAAGCCTCTGCGGGCCTCGGCGCTGTCGCGCGAGACGCCGCTATCCCGGTCTTGTTCGGCGTGCTGACCACGGACGATGCGGCTCAGGCGTTGGCCCGAGCCGGGGCTGGCAAGAACAACAAGGGCTACGAGTGCGCAATCGCCGCGCTCGAGATGATCGAAGTTTTCAGGGAGTTGGAATCTTGAGTGACGGTGAGACCATCAGCCTTCCGGATCGCATCGATCGGATGCGTGCCAGGGCATGGATCCTGCAGATCCACTATCGGTGGGAGAGCGTGGGATTCGACGGAACGCTTCGAGACGCCTTGGTCGATACGACAGCGACTCGGCTCGTAGCCAAGCGGCGGCTGCCCTACATCCGGGAGGTCTTGCAACTTATGGACGAGCACCTCTCTGAAATCGATGCTATGCTGCAGAACTCATTGGACAATTGGCGGCTGGAGCGACTTTCTACGATCGACCGAGCCGTACTTCGCATCGGGGCAACGGAAATCGTGTACATGGAAGATGTGCCGCCCAAAGTGTCGATCCAGGAAAGCATCAGGCTCGCGGAAGCGTACGGTGGTTCCGAGTCACCCCGTTTCGTGAACGGCGTTCTGGATGCCCTCTACAAGGGACTTCTGGAAACCATCGGGTGACGAACGGGGACGGGCGATGAAGATCCTGGTCGCGAACTGGCTGGACCGGGAGAACCCGCAGGCTGGCGGTGCTGAAGAGCACTTACACCAGATCTTCGGGCGACTCGTTGCACGAGGTCATGACGTGACCCTCCTTTGCTCCGGCTGGAAAGGCTGCACGCAGAGGGCAGTGCTGGACGGCATTCAGGTTCATCGCTCCGGGGCGCGCTACACCTTCTCCCTGACCGGGCCCCGGTACTTCAAACGGCACCTCGCCCGCAACGATTTCGACGTGGTCGTCGAAGACCTCAACAAGGTCCCGCTTTTCACCCCCTACTGGACTGACGCTCCAGTCGTACCGCTCGTTCACCACCTGTTCGGGACGACCGCCTTTCAGGAAGCTTCGTTCCCGCTCGCTGCTGCGACGTGGCTCCTGGAGCGCCCCATCCCGCAGGTCTTCAAGGGGATGCCGAGTATCGCCGTGTCCGAGAGTACGAAAGCGGACCTGATCGGGCGGGGACTCAAAACCGACATCGAAGTGATCACCAACGGGGTCGACCTGGAGAAGTACTTTCCGGCTGCGCCCGCCCAGAAGGCGGCGGATCCCACGTTGCTGTATTTGGGCCGAGTGAAGAAGTACAAGGGCATCGACCTGTTGTTGCGCGCAGTCGCTCGCCTTGGGGAGGAAGGCCTCCGCCTGCGCTTCAAGGTCGCGGGTACGGGCGATGCGCGTGCCTCGCTCGAGGCTCTCGCGGTGGGACTGAAGATACAAGACCGAGTGGATTTCCTCGGCTTCGTCGACGAAGAAACAAAACTCGAGCTCCTGCGGACTTCCTGGGTTCATGGCCTGACGTCGCCCAAGGAAGGGTGGGGAATCGCCAATTTGGAGGCCGCCGGATGTGGCACGCCCGCAGTGTCGAGTGATTCGCCCGGACTCAGAGAATCCGTCGTTCATGAACGCACGGGGCTCCTCGTCCCACACGGTGATATTGGTGCGCTGGCAGAAGCTCTCGGGCGCCTCGTGACGGAGCCCGGCCTGCGCGCGGAGATGGGCCGTGCGGCCCGTGCCTTTGCCGAGTCATTCTCGTGGGATGCTTCAACGGAGGCCACCGAACGCTTCCTCACGCGGGTGGTCGGCAACTCACAGCCCGGCTAACTTTTTTGTGCAACATCCGTCATTCAGTCAGTCCGGAGGCTACCTCTTGAGAGTTCAGATCGCTCAGCGGCACTGCGATGTTCCCGATGACGTTCTCCAACGGACCGAAGACTTGGTCCAAAAGCTCAACAAATATGAGCCCCACGTTGGCACCGCCGAGGTGGTATACAGCGAAGAGAAGCACACCAAGCACATTGAAGTCATTCTCCATATCGACGGAGCCGCCCCGATCGTCGCCAGGGCTGAAGAGAGGGAGTTTCGCTCAGCTCTCGACAGGGTCCTCGACAAAGTGACCCGGATGCTCAAAAAGCAGCGGGGACGCCGGACCGATCACCAAGGCCCGAAACTGTCCGAGGTGTCGACAGATCTCTCGGAAGCGTCGACCGAATAGACTGATGAGTATCGGTTCCGGATCGCATAGCCTGTGAGGACTTCCTGAGCTTGAACAGTGTAGGAATCGGAGACATCCTCGAAGCCAAGAGCCAGACGCTCGGCCTTGAGGTGTTGACCCCAGATGTGTCCCTGGACCGCGCCGCTTCTGATCCGGACATCACCTCGCCAGGATTGGCCCTCGCGGGACACACAACCCGGACTCCATTCGGTCGAATGTGGGTCTTCGGTGAGACCGAGATGACGTACCTCGAGGGACTCGACGAGGCCGAGGCTCGGTCGCGGTTGCGCAACCTGTTCGCTTTCGATGTCCCCGCCGTGTTCATCACCAAGGGACAGGTGGTACCTGAGTATTTCATCGAGGAAGCGCAGACCGCCGACGTGCCGGTACTTCGATCCAGTGAGAGCACGAAGTACTTCTATGAGCGGATAAAGCCGTTCCTCGAACGGGGGATGGCACCGCAGACGACACTCCACGGCTCCCTCGCAGACGTTTACGGTGTGGGCCTGCTCTTCGTGGGAGAGAGTGGCGTCGGGAAGTCCGAGTGTGTCCTTGATCTTGTGGAGCGGGGCCACCGACTGGTCGCGGATGACCTGGTCCTTGCCACGAAGGAAGGAAACGACGTCCTCATCGGTCGTGGGCACAAACTGCAAAAGCACCACATGGAGATCCGGGGGGTCGGTATCATCGATATCTCCGCGATGTTCGGTGTCCGGGCCATTCGGCAACAGAAGCGGATCGAGGTCATCGTCTATCTCGAAGACTGGAAACAGGAGGGCAACTACTCCCGGACCGGACTGGAAGAGGAGTTCGAGGACGTTCTCGGGATTCAGATCCCGAAAGTCACGGTGCCTCTGAATCCCGGAAAAAATATTACGGTGATCGCCGAAGTGGTCGCTATGGATCATCTCTTGAAGTTCTCCGGCGTCCACTCGGCCCGACGTTTCGACGAAAAGATCCGCCAGTACCTGGAGCAGGATTATGAGTGAAGGCGCCGCAATCGGAGTCGTGCTAGCTCATGGCGCTATGGCCGAAGGATTGGTTTCCGCGGCCAAGAAGATCGCTGGAGCTCCCGCCGAGGCGTTGATCGCCCTTTCGAACGATGGCAAGAGCCCAGTCGAGCTCCGAGCGGAATTGGACTCTTTGGCTGGAAACAATCGAGCGGTGGTCTTCGTGGACCTTCAGTCCGGAAGCTGCGGCATGGCAGCTTTGTCCTGTTGTAAAGATTCGGTCCGGCGGGTCGTAATCTGCGGCGTCAATCTCCCGATGATTCTCGACTTCGTATTCCATAGCGAGGAGCCGCTTCCCGATATCGTGGCGAGAGCCGTGGAGAAGGGCCAAGCCGCGATCGCGCCGGTCGGCAGCTAGCATGGGTTCACCACTTGTCGATTGAACTGTTTCGGGTCGACGAACGACTGATCCACGGTCAGGTCGTCATAGGCTGGGGGCACCAGGTCCGCCCGGATCGATATGTCGTTGTCGACGACGAACTCGCGTCGAGTGAATGGGAACAGGATCTATATCGGCTTGGAGCCGGTGCGGCCGAGGTCCTTTTTGTGGGCACAGCGGGCGCGGTGTCCCGGATCGCCGAGTGGTGTGACGACGAGCCGCGGACGATCCTGCTGACCCGCGACGTCACAACGATGCGCCGGCTCGGGGACAGTGGAGCACTTCGCGACCAGTCCGTGAACCTCGGCGGGATTCATCACGGCCCCGGTCGCCGCGAAGTGCTCACCTATCTGCACCTCACAGAAGCGGATATGGATGACCTGAGGGCCCTTGAGGCTGGGGGCGCGAAGGTTACCGCCCGCGATCTTCCAGACGCACGCGAGGCCCCCCTCTCTCAGCTTGTGGCACGGTAGGTGGAGCTCCTCTACATCGGGCTGCTAGGAGGCCTCCTAGCACTCGATACGACGTCCGTCGGGCAGTTCATGTTTTCGCGCCCGTTGGTGGCAGGGGCCATCACAGGTTGGGTACTGGGCGACCTCTCGCTCGGCTTGACGATCGGCGTCGTCCTCGAGACCTACATGCTCGTTTCCTTTCCTAGCGGGGGCGCTCGGTTCCCGGATGGAACCACCGCCACTGTCGTCGCAGTCGCAGCCGCGTCGGTGGTGCCCAGTGCTGGAGCTTTGCCGTTGGCGGTCGGAGCTGGCCTCTTATGGGGCCAGGTCGGCGGATGGTCGGTAACGACGCTCCGAAAACTGAACGGGCGCCTCGTTCCGGAGTCCTCAGACCCATCCGTGACCGTCCATCGGGTAACCCTCGTTCAGTTGAGTAGCGTGCTCTTGGACTTCCTCCGAGGGGTGATTGTGACCGTCGTGGGAGCGGGCCTCGGACGGTTGGTCGTCTCTGCTTTGGCCGACTCGTGGCCCCTCGCAGAAGCTCCGTCCCTGGGACTCCTAGTTGTCGGTGGCGCGGTCTCGGTAGGCATCTTACTTCACGACCTGGGCGGCTTTCGCAAGCGCCGCGTGTTGTTCGTCGCTGGGCTCGCGCTGGGCATCATCGGGGCGCGCTTTTTATGAGCCCTCCGCTGACCCGCTCCACTGTGATCTCGGCCTTCTTGCGGTCCTTTTTGATCCAGGGATCGTGGAACTACCGCACCATGATGGGGAATGGCTTCGCCTTTGCGATGCTGCCGGCGCTGAAGCGGATGTTCGGGGACGACCCAGAGGCGTTGGACGCGTCGCTACGACGCCATCTGAACCATTTTAATGTGCATCCTTACCTATCCGGGCTGGCATTAGGCGCCGCACTCCGACTCGAAGCTGATGGCACCGACGCGGAAACAGTGACTCGGTTCAAGATGGCCATACGCGGCCCCTTGGGAGGCCTGGGGGACGCCTTGGTCTGGGCAACCTGGCTGCCCGCTCTATCGATGCTCGCCTTGGCCCTGTGGTGGGTCGGAACGCCGGGCTGGATGACGGTGGTCTTCTTCTTAGTGCTTTACAACGCGGGGCACCTGGCCTTACGAGTGTGGGGCTTCCGCACCGGCCTCCGAGAGGGTCGTGCCGTGGCGCAGGCGTTGACCCGCGCCAATCTCGTGAACATCCACGAACGCTTACAAGAGGCGGCGACAGTGATGCTCGGACTCCTTGTCGGGGTCGCCTTGGCGAGCCCGACGGGGCTCGTACACACTGGACTGCTTTGGGCTGCCCTGGGTATGCTAGCCTTCGTCGTCGGACTCAAGATCGGTCATCGGATCTGGAGGCCCACGGCAATCGCAGTGGTAACCGCCATCGCGATCCTTTCCACTTGGGGAATTGTGACGTGACCGAGCAGGCACGGACAGAAAAGGAGGTCCAGATCGTGAACCGGGCCGGAATGCACGCGCGCCCGGCCGCTGAATTTGTGAAGCTCGCCGGGGGGTTCGCCGCGAACGTGACCATCGAGAAGGACGGCTTGAAAGTGAACGGAAAGAGCATCATGGGTGTCCTCATGCTTGCCGCAGAGCAGGGGAGTACGCTCAAGCTTACCGCCAGTGGTGAGGACGCCGAGGCGGCTGTGGAAGCTCTCGCGGACCTCGTGAAGCGGGGCTTCGAGGAAAACTGATGCCCACGATTCTCGACGGACTTCCTGCCTCCGAGGGCATCGCCTCTGGCAAGGTGTTCTTGCTGGACTGGGGTGTCCCAGTCGTTCCCCACCGCTCCATTAAGTCGGAGGAGACCAAGGCCGAGGTGGCTCGGTTCCAAGAGGCCCGCGATTGGGCGCGGGAACGCCTGAGCGAGACTATGGCGCGAACCGAGGAACGGCTGGGTACGGTAGAGGCTCGCATCTTCGAGCCACAGATCCTCATGCTCGACGATCCCGCGGTCGTAGACGGCACGGTCCGCTACATCGAGGAGAACAACCTCTCGGCAGAGCGAGCCTTCGAGTGGCGCATGCTGGAGTTGAAGGCGATGTGGGCGCGGACGTCACATCCCATGGTGTTGGATCGCCTTAACGATCTTGAAGACTTGATGATCAGAGTTCTCCATAGGCTCTTGGGAAATCATGATCCGACCGATCTGGCCCTGGCTGAGGAAGGCGTGATCATCGTGGCGCCTAACCTGACGCCGAGCCTCACGGTCCATCTCGACGCCATGAAGGTTCGTGGGGTCGCAACAGAACAGGGCACAAGGACCGCGCATTGGGCGATCCTTGCCCGGTCGCTCCAGATCCCGGCAGTTGTAGGCGTCGACGGCATTTCCAAGAAGGCGCGCGAAGGGCAAGACGCGATCGTGGATGGGCGATTCGGACGAATCGTGCTCGACCCCGACGGAAGCGACGTCACGCGCTTCGAAACGCGCCGTGAGCGCCTGAGAGAATGGGAAGGGGAGATCGCGACGATCGCCGAACTGGATTCCGTCACAAAGGACGGACAGTTCGTCGAGCTACGTGCGAACTTGGATCAGCCCGAAGAAGGAGAACCGGCGCGGCTTCACGGGGCACACGGTGTGGGGCTCTTCCGCACGGAATTCCTCGTGGTGGGACGTAACACGATGCCCACCGAGGAGGAGCAGTTCGAGGCCTACAAGAAGGTCGCCGAATCGTTCCCCAATAAGGCCGTATACATCCGCACCTTCGATTTGGGCGGGGACAAATTTCCAATGTTCCTTCACATGCCTCAGGAGGAGAACCCATTCCTCGGGTGGCGAGCGATCAGGGTCTGTTTGGATGAGCCTGAGCTCTTTCGGACGCAACTACGTGCGCTGCTCCGAGCGACGGCGTTCGGAGACATGCGCATGATGCTCCCTCTCGTGAACGAAGTGGACGAGATCCGCCAGACCCGTGAGATGGTGCAGGAAGAGGCTGCGAAGCTGGACAAGGAGGGCATCGAGTACAACAAGGGCTACAAGCTGGGGGTGATGATCGAAACGCCAGCCGCTGCGCTCGAAGCCGCCGAGCTCGCCCGCCATGCCGACTTCTTTTCGATTGGGACCAACGACTTGGTCCAGTACACACTGGCGGTGGACCGCACGAATACTCGCCTCGCGAAGCTTTACAACCCGTTCCATCCGGCCGTCCTTCGGCAGATCCAGTTGGTGGCTCGAGCCGGCCGTGCAGCCGGTATCGAGGTGAGCGTATGCGGCGAACTCGCCGCGAACCCTCTCGCCGCTTTTCTCCTCTTAGGGTTGGACATCACCGCGCTCTCTATGGCATGGCCGTCCCTCCCTGAGATCAAGAAATTCATTCGTGACATTCGTATTTCGGACGCGCGCGATGCCGCCAAAAAAGCCTTGGCGGCCCCGGACAGTCGTGGGGTCACCCGAGCCCTCGCTGAAGGCATCGGGGACTCCGTCGATCTCAAGCTGTTTCAGGGTCGCTGGAGCTTGTCGGTCCCGGGTTGATTCGGTAGGGTTCGGTCACTGGTCAAACCGCCCACCGAGCTCCAATACCAGGCAGATCACATTGAGTCGCACACTCTTCACGTCAGAGTCCGTCACCGAAGGTCACCCCGACAAGATCGCGGACCAGATTTCGGACGCGGTCCTCGATCATCTCCTTGCCAAAGATCCCAATTCGCGGGTGGCATGTGAGACGTTGGTGACGACCGGACTCGCCTTTGTTGCGGGCGAAGTCACCACCGATTGTTACGTGCACATTCCGGATGTGGTGCGCGGTACGCTGGCTCGGATCGGCTATACGAATGCGAATTACGGAATCGACTCGAATACGTGCGCGGTTCTGACGAATCTGGACCAGCAGTCTGCCGATATCGCGATGGGCGTCGACACCGGTGGTGCAGGTGACCAAGGCATGATGTTCGGGTATGCCTCGAACGAGACACCCGAATTGATGCCGGCCACGATCCAATATGCCCACGCGCTCACGCATCGGTTGGCTGAGGTGCGTAAGTCGGGTGAGGTGCCTTGGCTCCGACCGGACGGAAAGAGCCAGGTCACGGTCGAATACGACGGCGACAAACCTGTTCGGGTCCACACCGTAGTGATCAGCGCTCAGCATCACGACGATGTGCACCAGTCCGACATTGTGTCCACCTTGACGGAAAAAGTGATCAACCCGGTGATTCCGGCCGAGTTGCTCGACGATGACTGCATCCTGCACATCAACCCCACGGGCCGGTTCGTGGTCGGTGGACCTCACGGTGATGCCGGCCTGACGGGCCGGAAGATCATCGTGGACACCTACGGTGGCGTGGGACGGCACGGAGGCGGAGCTTTCTCAGGAAAAGATGCGACCAAGGTGGACCGCTCGGCCGCCTACGCGTCACGTTGGGCCGCAAAGAACATCGTGGCTGCCGGGCTCGCGGACCGATGTGAAATCCAGCTCGCTTACGCGATCGGGGTCGCGGAGCCGGTGTCGATTCGGGTCAACACGTTCGGGACCGGAAAGGTCGAGGAAGCGGAACTGACTCGCGCACTAAGAGAGGTCTTCGACTTCACGCCATCGGGCATCATCGATCGACTCGGCCTGCGATCGGCCATCTACACGCCCACGGCCGCCTACGGCCACTTCGGGCGCACGCCTGAAGTCCGGAAGCCTAGTGCGGGGGGTGACGAGGTCCAGTTCTTCTCTTGGGAACTCACGGATCGAGTGGATGACCTCAAGAATGCGGTTGGTGCATGAGGGAGTAGAACCGAACGCTCGCTTTGGAGTACTGGTGGGCGCGCACAGGACGGACCGTCCTGTTTCTATCCTCGGTCGGAGGACCTCGCCGTTGCTGGTTGAAGTGAGAGTTCAGGAATTGGGGCTCGACAACTCCAACAAGACGCCTGTCGTGTTATTGCAGGAACTCCAAGGTGAGCGCGTGCTCCCCATTTGGATCGGCCCCAGCGAGGCGCGCGCTATTGCGGTTCAGATGGCAGAGATCCCGTTCCCGAGACCTCTGACCCACGATCTCTTTTGTTCATTGCTTCGCGGGCTGGGCGGGACACTCCAGAAGGTCATCGTGACCCGAGTGGAGGGAGGGACCTACTACGCGCAGCTCCTTGTGGAGCGAAATGGGGAGGTCTTTTCGGTAGATGCTCGTCCGTCCGACTCGATCGCTGTGGCCTTGAGAGCCAACGCTCGGGTCTTCGTAGACGACGAACTTCTCGAGGCCGACACCATCGAGATCTCTGAGGGCGAAGAAACGCCCCAAGGACTCCCGTTTGCAGCAACGGAGGAGGGCAATGGCCCGGGCCCGGTGGATATGGGGCCAGAAGAGCTGAAGGAACACCTACAACGACTCGCCCCTGAGGACTTTGGCCGCTTCAATCCGTAGGCTCTCGTTAGGACGTCGGGACAGGCTGATCAACCAGGCTGCCCTCCTCACGCTCCTGTTGTGCAGCCCCTTCGCCCTCCAGGCGCAGGTCGTGGCCGACCCCGTCCTGAACGGAACGGTGAGAGTGGGGGATACCATGCTTACCGAGGGTATGGTCACGCTCCATCACCTCAGTGCGGACGGAGAGGGCGAAGTCGACTCCGCGACGGTGTCGCAAGACGGGTCTTTCAGCCTCCGGCTACCCAGCGTACCGGACCCGGACAGGCAGGACGTCTTCTTCGTGTCGATTGAACACTCAGGTGTTTTCTACTTCGGAAACCCAATCACGTTGGCCGTCCAGCTCGACTCAGCGTACACCATTCAGGCATATGACACGCTCGTCGCCCCGGTGAGCGGATTTCCCTTCACACTTCAGGCCCGAAACATCTTCTTCGAGCCTGAAGGGGATCTTTGGCGCGTGACGGATCTGTTCCAACTGATCAACCCGCAAGACAAGACGGTGGTGTCCCTCGAAGGCGGAGTCACCTGGCGATATCCGCTCATGGACAACGTCACAGACTTCACGGTCAGTCAAAGTGACCTGGCTCCTGATGCCACATCGTTCGAGGATGGCGACGTTGTCCTGCGCGCCCCAGTGACACCAGGCGAGCGCCTCGTCGTCGTTCGTTATGTGACGGACGACGTGTTCGTGACTGTGCCCACGCCCGGCACCACTCTCGCGATGGACCTGCTCGTACGTGAACCAGCGCCGCTCCTCGACGTTGAGGGACTCAGCTTCGTTGAAAGCACGGAGCTGGAGGAGGGAACCACGTATCGCCACTTCAGTGGGGCTGATGTGTCGACCCCTTCGCTTCGTGTGATCCCGGCGGAGGAGCCCTTCGAGCCACCGGTCGAATGGGTTGCCGTCGTGTTGGCTTTGCTTCTGGCAGGGGCGGGGATAGCCGCGATGAAGAAGTCCCCTTCGGCGACCATCCGTCCGGACATGCCATCAAGCCGCGAGGACCTCCTCTTGGCGATCGCTCGGCTCGACGAGTCATTCGACGCTGCGGATCCGGCCGATGCTGCTGCCGCAGCCCAGTACCGTCGATCGCGCGCAGAACTTCTACAGAGAATTCGAGAGGCCGGTTAGTGGCACCTGTCGGTACCCGTGGAGTCCTACTGCGGGGCCACGACTACGGGGACACGAGTCGCATTCTCCGCTTCTACACGTTGGACTACGGCCTCCTGAGTGTCATGGCGCGGGGCGTCCGCGGGCGAAGCGGGAAGGGCTCTACGACCATCTCCACCTTCGCCACCGGAGACCTGACGGCCTACGTGAAAACCGGTCGTGATCTGCATACGATGAAGGACTTTTCGTGCACAGAGCTTCGGGAAGGCATCGGTCAGGACGTGTTGCGCTTTGCGGGGGCCTCAGCCGCCGCGGAGTTGGTGTTGGCCCACGCGGATCAGGAACCTCATCCCGAGCTCTTCCGTGCGCTTGAGCACAGTTTGGACTCGCTCGGGTGCGCCGACCGGGAGCACGCTCCCATGGCAGCGCTGTCAGCCCTTTGGCGCATCACCGTAGGGTTCGGATTCGCCCCGCAGCTCGACGTCTGCGTGCTCTGCGGGCGAGCCCTGGAATCTGATGAGGTGGCGCGCTTCGATTTTGGCGCCGGCGGGGTGCGCTGTTCCGATTGCGCCGATGAAGCAGCCGGGCCGCGCATCGGCCCGATCGCACGAGGGCAGGTGGGAGCCCTCATCGCGGGCGACCTCACTGTGGAGATCCAACATGCTCGTCGACACCTGGGCCTCGTGTCCGACTTCGTCGCTTATCACGTGGTGTCGAAACCCTTGAAGTCTCTACACTTCCTGGGCGGCCTGCTGCCCCACGATCAGGAAGTACCGGAATGAAGCACCTGATTCTCGGCACAGCCGGGCACATCGATCATGGAAAGACGGCACTTGTTGCTGCCTTGACCGGAACCGACACGGACCGCCTGAAGGAAGAGAAAGAACGGGGCATCACCATCGAACTGGGCTTCGCGGAGCTCGAGCTGCCCGAAGTGCACTTCGGAGTAGTCGACGTTCCCGGCCACGAGGCGTTCGTCCGAGCGATGGTGGCGGGCGCCGCCGGAATGGATGTCGTCCTCATGGTCGTGGCCGCCGACGAGGGGGTAATGCCCCAGACGAGGGAGCACCTCGCCATCATCGAGCTTCTCGATGTGCCGGAACTGGTCGTGGCGATCACGAAGCTCGATACCGTTGACGCTGAATGGCTCGAACTCGTTCAGGCGGATATCGCTGACCTACTGGAGGGCACCCGGTATGAGGGAGCGCGCGCCGTTCCGAACTCCGCTGCGTCCGGAGAGGGCCTGGCCGAGCTGAAGGACGTCTTGGGCGAGGTAGCCACTCGGGTTGAAACGTCTGCATCGGCGGACCTCGTCCGGATCCCATTGGATCGGGTGTTCACCATCCAAGGCACTGGCACGGTGGTCACTGGCACCGTGTGGACCGGTTCACTCGCGAAGGGTGACCGCGTCCGGATCTTGCCTGCAGACCTCCAAGCAAGGGTCCGCGGGCTGCAAGTCCACGGAAAGGAGGTGCAGGATGCGCGCGCGGGTGATCGGGCCGCCGTAGCGTTGACAGGTGACGGCTCAGATCGCGACGTCGTTGCACGAGGGGCAACGATGGTCTCATCTCCCGCATGGGACGCCACATGGATGCTGACCGTCCATGTAGGCCTGCTGCCCGACACGACGTGGAATCTCGAGCACAACCAGCGGGTCCGAGTCCACGTCGGTACAGCCGAGGTCATGGCCAGAGTCGCACTACTCGAATCGGACTCCATCATCGCCGGGGGGCGGGGGTGGGTCCAACTTCGTCTCGAGGAGCCCGTCGTTGCGCGGGCCAGAGATCGTGTCGTGCTCAGGGCCTATTCGCCGGTCACGACGTTCGGAGGGGGTGTCGTGGCGGAGCCACTTCCTCCCAAACGCAACCGACTCACTGACGTCGAGCGTGAGCATCTATTCCGGATGGCGGGTGGGGACGCCGTAGATTGCATCGGCTCCCTTCTGGAAATGTCTGGCTGGCACGGGATCCGACGAGACTTGCTGCCAGTTCTCACCGGGCTGCCGCCAGAAGTGGCGGCAGCGGTGCTGGGTCAAATGTCGGAAGGAGAGCTACTCGCCTCGACGCGTCGGTTGTTTGCGGCGACGATTTTGAAGGCGGGCCGCACCGGTATTCTCGAGGCGGTGTCATCCGCCCACGCCGCAGACCCGATAAAACCGGCGATTCCGCTCGCGTTGGCCAGGGCAGCTGTCCCGAAATGGGCCAACGAGGAGGTCGCTGACGCTCTGATCGACCGACTGTGCGACGAAGGCACCCTTAAGCGAGTCGAGGGCGGAGTTAGAGACCCGGAGCACAACGCGGAGCTTTCTGCAGACCAGAGCGCCGCTGTGACCCAGCTAGAGGCCTTCTTCTCCGCGGAAGGCCTCACTGCACCCCTCGTTGACGAGTATCCAGATGAACTCTTGGCGCGATCCGATCTCTGGTCCCTCCTCAAGCACATGGAAGCGGATGGGCGTGTTTCTCCCGTCGCGGACGGATACTACGTGTCGGCACAGGTACTCTCCGATGCAATTTCTCGAATCCAGGCATCCCTGAGCGGCCGGAACGGCCTCGGACCAGCCGACTTCCGTGAGGTCCTGGATGTATCACGACGACACCTTATTCCCTTGCTCAATCACTTCGATGGGCTGGGGGTTACGTTGCGGGGAGAAGACGGGCGAGAGGTGCCATAACCAGCGAAGACACCTGGATTTGCAACCATTCGCCCCCCCGACTGTATAAGACCCATCGACTTGGCCGTTTTTCCATATTCTTCAGCACATTTCACTTGACCGTGACGCGGCTGGCCTGGTACTATGGAGATGACACGAAGTCGCCGAAACACCACCTCGCATGGAGCGCGATCGACCCTAGGCTACTGCACAATGTGTGCGGAGGTATCAATGAGACGCATAAGCGTCTTGTTCGTCCTCCTCTCCTTGTTCGTCGTGGCGGAAGGCCTGTCTGCCCAAGATTCAGGCCCACCCACGTCGTCCGGACAGGCGAACGGATTTCAGTTAATACAGAACTATCCGAACCCGTTTAATCCTGAGACAACGATCCCCTTTATTCTTGAGGAGGATCTGTTTGTTGACGGACGTCCTGCCCTAGTGTCCGTACGTATCTTCAATCTTCTCCAGCAGCTGGTCGCATCTCCCGTCGCCCTCGGACATCCCACCGGAGACGGTATTGAGGTGGTCCAGCTCGAATATGCACAGCCTGGGCGCTTCGAGGCATTCTGGAATGGCACGGATCAATCCGGACGCCAAGTCGCCTCTGGCATCTACCTCGTGCAGCTCACGGTCAACGGGATCAGCAAGACCCGAAAGATGTTCGTTCTCAAGTAGAACGAACCGTCGCCAAGGTTCATGGCAGATCCCACCGATGACACCGAAGCCCGAGTCGCGGTCGGGCACACCGGAGTACCGGAACTCCCAGACGCCTGGCCGACCGACACGGTCCTCGCGCGTGAGCGGCTCGCTGAAGCTGAGGCCAACCGTTCCAAGCAACTGACGTTGCTCCTCGTAGGGACCACACCCGCGGCCCTCCTTCCGGTACTCGCGGCCGTCTGGACTGACAACAATGCGCTCGCCGTCGTTTTCGTCGGGGTCGCGATGATCATACAAGCGGTACGCTGGCGGACCGCAGCCGGCATGGCAAACACGCTTGAGACGGAACTGGAGGACGCTCTTGTGGAGCAGGAGGGATCGGGACTCCCGGAGAGCTAGGGCGCCTTTTCGTCGAGCAGGGCCAAGAAGTCCTCCGCCTCCTCGAGTTCCTTCAGCATCGCCAGCACATCGGCGTCCTTCGCGAACTGCGCGATCTTGCCTAATACCGGCAAATACTGATTGGAGGCTTCCAACGGCGGCGCGACGATCAGGAAGAAGTTGTGCACCGGAGCGCTGTCGATGGCGTTGAAATCCATGCCCGCAGGCTTCCTGCCATAGGCCAGGCGGAGGCGACTTACGACGAGCGACCGGCAGTGGGGAATCGCAATCCCTTTGCCAATTCCCGTCGAGCCGAGATTCTCCCGACGCTTGAGCGTCTTGAAGAGGATACCCTCGGACTTTTCGTCGAGCCCCACGAGTGCCACCAATTCGCGAAGCAATTCGTCCTTGGATCCAGCCTCCAAGTCGAGCTTGACCGCATCGACTGTGAACAGCTCTTTCAGCCTCATCCGTCGCCTCCGAAGTCCGTTTCGGTCGCGGGTCGTTTACCGAGAATCGGACAATAACCACTCGTTCCCAAGGAGGGCAGGGCCCGCACGCGTCCCGCTTCACGGTCGCACGAATCACCGGTAGCTTCGAGGCATGTCTGCGCACCTCCTCTCTATGCTCTCGGGCGACCACACGCCCTTGTACCTCGCGCCCCAAGCTGGCGTAAGCGAGTCGCCCTTTCGACGACTGTGCCGGCGGTATGGTGCCGACGTCGTGGTGAGCGAGTTCGTGAGTGCGGCTGGTATCGTCATGAATTCGCAGCGGGCACGGGACTACCTCCGCTTCGACGAAGAAGAGCGACCCATTGGGATCCAGATCTTTGGCGCCGATCCTGGGATGATGGGCGATGCGGCGGCGTACGTGGCCGAGACATACGGACCGGACTTCATCGACATCAACTTCGGATGCCCGGTTAAGAAGGTCGTGAAGCGTAATGGCGGCTCAGGCTGCCTCAGAGATCTCGACCTAGTCCAGACGCTCATTCGCGCAGTGGACGACGCCACAGATCTCACCACCACGGTGAAGATCCGGAGCGGTTTCGATCAGAAGAGCCGAGACCCGGTCGCGATCGGCCTCCGCTGCCAGGACGCCGGCGCCAAGGCTATATGTCTCCATCCCCGCACCCGAGCCGACATGTATTCGGGAGAGGCACAGTGGTCAGAGATCCGCGACCTCGTCGAGGCCCTCGACATCCCTGTCATCGGAAACGGGGATATCACCTCGGGCGAAGATGCGCGGCGAATGAGGGACGAGACCGGGTGCGCCGCCATCATGATCGCGCGGGGCTCACATGGGGACCCTTGGATGTTCGCGCAGGCACGAGCCGCCCTAGACGGCGATCCCATACTGCCGGACCCGAGCGTGGAGGAACGCTTCCAGATCTGCCTCGAGCACGCCCGCAATGCGATCGCATTCGAGTCCAATCCGGAACGCGCGATTATCGATTTCCGGAAGCACTTGGGATGGTATACGAAGGGGCTGCCCAGCGGGCGCCTGCTACGGATCGAACTGTTCCAGTCCGAGACTCTGGACGACGTCGAACGGCTCCTGGAAGGGTACCTCGACGAGCACAGGGCCGGGGCGACGGTCTGACACGGGTGGACCTGGGCTACCCGCTTCGGGTAGACTTCCTACCACAGATGTTTGACAGATCATCTGCATTTTTCGGGGGCGTCACGGTTTCGACGTGTTCGGTGAAGGTGGAGTAGCGTGCCGAGGTCTCGATCCTCGTAAATAATTCGGGAAAAATTCTAATTGCCAACACTGATATGGCATTGGCCGCTTAAGTAACCCTTAAGTAGCTCGTTTCCTGAGTCGCCCGCCCGAGGCGTCTCCTGAAGCGACGATAATTCGGGCTGGTCCCCCCGCTTTGCCACCGGGCGGGGGGCGAGATTTTAGGTGGCTGGCCGAGGGTCCGGTTGTTCGCTGGCCTCCCGAGGCGAGACTAATCAGCGCTCTACGCACGTAGAAGCTTCTCGGGATCCGATCGCGGACGCGGGTTCGACTCCCGCCGCCTCCATCATAATGGGCTCTGATAACCGACAGGTTGTCAGGGCCCTTTGTGATATCCAGGGCCCTCCCGCCGCGGCGGGAGGCGAACCCCGCGCGGACTCGGCGAAGCAGAGGACGCACAGCGAGGTTCGAGCCGACGAGCGAGAGGGTCTGCCGTTGGGCCTGCATGAAGTATTCGAGGAGCCGACCGAGGATCAGCGCGTAGCGCTGACCGCAGGTCACTCCCGCCGCCTCCATCACGTCCCCTTCGCAGCACACCCAACCGTTTTACCTTCTTCGGAGTCAGGAACGAACTGAGCCTGCGCCGCGTACATTGTTGCACAAACCCACTCGAACCCCTCGGATGCCCGAGTGCGCTCAAAATTCGCCTTCTTAGGAATGACCTTCCCGCTCATCATGGTCCTCGACATCTGGACCAAACGATGGGCGCTTGACGCTCTGTCGATCCGGAGCAGTGAACTCTTCGGCGGACTCGTGCCACTGACGCTCGCCTACAATAAAGGCGCTGCGTTCGGGCTTAGCCTGGGCGAGGACTCCCGGTGGTTCTTCGTGCCGGTGACGTTCATCGCACTGGTGCTCCTCGGAGTGCTCTTTAAACAGGCAGCGAAGAACGACTATCTGCGCATTATGTCGATCGCACTCGTGGTGTCTGGCGCGATGGGAAATCTCTACGACCGCGTTCGCTGGGACATGGGGGTCGTCGACTTCATCGGGCCGGTAGATCTGGGGTTTTGGCTCTTCCCGATTTTCAACATTGCGGACATGGCGATCACGTGCGGTGCGGTGCTCCTCGCGATCTCCTTCTGGTTCGAAGAGCAGGCCGAGCGGCAGATGGAAGCTGCGACGGTCGCCCCTGCAGAGCCGACGACGGAAGAAGCGACGCCGTAGCGCCGGGACCCGACCTAGTCGTTCTGGTCAGCAGGCCCGGGGACGAACAGCAGATAGTCGACTCGGCGGCCCGTCATCCGGGTCACGCGCAAGCTTCCCGAAGCGACGTTCACCTGATCGCCCACGACGGGGATGCGATTGAGTCGACCGAGAACGAAGCCTCCTAGCGTGTCGTAGCCCTCTTCCTCTTCATCGTTGGGCTCGAGCTTCAGGCGAGCGGCGGAGTCCCTCAATGAGACGCCACCCCAGACCTGCACGCGGCCACCGGTCTGCTCCAGAAAATCCACCGGCTCGTCTTCCTCGTGTTCGTCCTGAATCTCCCCGATGATCTCCTCGATCAGGTCCTCGAGGGTCACCAGCCCTGCCGTCCCCCCGAACTCGTCGACCACGATCGCCATCTTGATACGTTGCGCACGCATCTCAGAGATCAGGTCTTCGACAGGCTTCGAGGAGGGAGCGAACGGGGCAGAGCGCATCACGTCCGCGAGGACGTCGACTCCATCTTGATCCGCTCGCCACAGATCTCTCGCGACCACGACACCGGCAATGTTGTCGATCGTTCCGTCGAATACAGGTATCCGCAGATGTCCAGTATCCAACATGACTCTCTTGGCTTCAGACACCGTGGCTGTGATGGGGACCGCGGTCATGTCGGTCCGGGGGGTCATGACCGAACCGATGGAGACTTCATCAAGGCGGATCACCCTGCTCACGACGTTCCACTCGTCCTCGTCCAGCGCTCCTTCGCGCCGCCCGATATCGGCCAATACTTCAATCTCCGAGCGGCTCACCGTCGGGTGTACGCTACTGCGAGCAATCACGCGACCAATCCAACCGAGGGGCACAATGACCGGCCTCATGGTCAAGACCATGAAACGAAGCACGTACGCCGAAGGGATGGACAGTTTCTTCCAATAGGTCGCACCAAGCGTCTTCGGCAGGATCTCTGCGAAGATGAGCACCGAGAACGTCAGCAGCGCTGAGAAGATCGCCACTGCGGTGCTTCCAAAGAGGCGGCCCGCGACGGCTCCCCCCACCGCTGCACCCATCGTGTTGGCGAGCGTGTTTAGTGTGAGGATCGCGGCGATCGGCTCCTCCATCTTCTTCTGAGCCTTCTCATACCAGACGCCAGCCCAGTGACCACTCTCACGGAGGAGGCCAACGTGGGAGTGGGTGATCGAGAGAAACGTCGCTTCGAGAACGGAGCACAGAAACGAAGTCGCGAGCGTGGCCGCGAGAATCCAAGCGAGGGTCATCATTGTGGCGAGAGTATCGGTACGCGGATGGCGGGCGACAACCCCGCGTTAGGCGGCGAACGGCTGCACATCCGGGGTTGTATGGACGTCTCGAACGCAGATCTGTATCCTTCTCAGTCCCCCCGGGCGATTCCAGAGCCGCCAAGGATATAGCCGAACGTCCATCAAATTCCCCACCGTTAGAGCTTCCTCCACTGGAGGAGGTCGAGCGATCGCTCGACCTCGACTCAGAGGATCGTGGCACGATCCCGGGTCTCTACAACCTCAATGTTGAGGGGGTGCCCGTACGTCGGCTCGTGGGGATGCAGGTACTCATCGCGTTCTGCTTCTCCCACAACAACTTGGTCTTCGGTGACCTGATGTTGCCACGGGTGATTTGGGTGGGCGCGCTTTTGGAGGCATCCGCGGTGACGCAGATTGTCGTCCTGCGCCGGTGGTTCATCCGGTTCGAGCAATTCCATTTAGGCACGTTCTTCTTGGTCGCAAATATCGCTGTCCTCACATCTCTCGGTCGCTTTGCCCTCTCACGAGCTTCGAACTCGTCGCGACGAGCGGGGTCGACATTCGCCAGCGACGTCGAGCCCAAACTGCTTCGAGTCCTCCACGCCGCCCGTGAAGTGTTAGATGTGAATACCGATGGGGAAGAAAGGGGTGATTAGGGAGTGCGAGTCGGTTCCGCGCGCGTTACCATCTTGATTCTGATCAAGACCAACACCGAGCGGAGCTTCGAATGGCATCGTATACCTGCGGACAGTGCGGGATGAGCGTAAACATGACCTGTGCCAAGTGTGGCCAAGAACTCGTGAACGACACGCTCACGAAGGACGATGGGTCGACGGTTCAGGTCTCCAAATGCCCCGATGGCCACGGTAAGATCAAGTCGCCCATGTGCTGCGCCGTCGATATGACCTGCCAGGTCTAACCTGGCACGCTGCACAAAAGACTCGGATAACGGGCGAGGTGAGATGAAGGACTTCGACACGGCGTCCGCCCCTCCCGAGCCCATTCGGACGTCCGATCGACTCGACCCTGAAATCTTCCAGCTCCCGGTCGAGAAAATGCGTGCCGGGTATTATTCGGATAAGTACTTCGTCCGGGCGCGTGAGGTACTCGCAAACAGCGGCCTCGACCCTGTGGTCACCATGCAGGTCTTCCAGAAGACTGAGGCGTTCGTAGCGGGCACGGACGAAGCCATCGCGATTCTGAAGTTGTGTCTGACAGACGGGTACTCATTCAGTGATCTCGAGGTCTCGTCACTGCACGACGGCGACCGGGCGCGTCCATGGGAAACGGTGATGCACATCACCGGTCCCTACGCAGCATTCTCCCACCTCGAGACACTGTATGTGGGAGTCCTGGCCCGGCGAACACGCATTGCTACGAACACACGCGCGGTGGTTGAAGCGGCTTGGCCACGCCCAATCATGTTCTTTCCTGCACGGCATGACCACTGGATGGTCCAAACGGGAGACGGGTGGGCTGCGCATGTGGCGGGAGCGATCGGGGTCTCAACAGATGCCCAGGCGTCATGGTGGGGATCTGAGGGCATGGGCACCGTTCCGCACGCACTAATCGCCGCGTTCGGAGGTGATACCGTGGGGGCGACGCAGGCCTTTGCGGACGCCATGTCGGACGATGTACGCGTCATCGCGCTGGTCGACTTCGACAATGACTGCGTGGGCACGTCACTCGCTGTCGCTCGGAAGTTGGGCCAGAAGCTGTGGGGTGTCCGACTCGACACTTCGGAAGCTCTCGTGGACAAGTCGCTCGACGAAGAAATGGGCGACTTCGATCCGCGGGGTGTGAATCCGCGCCTGGTGGAGCATGTGAGGACAGCTCTCGACGCCGAGGGCTTCCAACACGTGAAAATTGTTGTATCCGGAGGTTTTTCGGTTAAGAAGATCCAGTACTTCGAAGCTTCCGGGGTCCCGGTCGATTCCTATGGAGTCGGTTCAGCCCTAGTGCGTGGTAACTACGACTACACGGCTGACGTGGTCCTCCGCGGGGACGAACCCGCCGCGAAGGTGGGACGTTGGTTCAGACCCAACGATCGATTGGAGCGGGTGACATGAACGGAACGGCTCGAGTGGGATGGGTCGTAGACGCCCAGGTGGACTTTCTAGATCCCGAAGGCCGCCTGTACGTGAAGGACCTCTCTGACGACACCGACCGAGGGTCCGTACAGATCATGACGGCACTGGAACGTGCATTGGCGTGGATGACCGCGGACTGTGACATAGTCGTGTATACCGGCGACTGGCACGCGCTCGACGACGACGAGATCGACCCGGACTCTCCTGACCCTGCGGCGGGAACGTATCCGCCGCACTGTATGGGACGGTCAGGCGATCCGGACGAACAGGAAGGCGCGGCCATCATGCCGAGCATTCGACCCGCCAACCCGATCGTGCTCCCGCATGATGTAGGGGCGGAGGAGGCCGGCATAGTGGCTCGAACTGCGGTCTCTGAGCATCTCCCAGTATTCGTTCACAAGACACGTTTTGATGTCTTCGAAGGAAATTCCGGGACGGACGCCTTCCTGAAGGGCCTCTCCATGGCCCTCGGAATGTCTCTCGAGTTCTTCGTCGTAGGCGTCGCACGTGACGTGTGTGTCACTCAGGCCATCGACGGCATGCAGGCTCGCAACTATCCCGTGACCGCATTGTCGGACGCAATGTGGGGACTTGGACTGGAGCCCGAGGCGGCCACGCTAGGGCGCTGGGCCGAAAAGGGACGCGTCACCACGGTGAATCAAGTAGAGGGCTGAGGCTGACCGCCACCAAAATGAAGACGGGGTGGTCGCCTTTGGCGACCACCCCGTCTTCATGTAACTCGGCTTCGTCAGCTGATCGGGCGCTGGGTCGGCTTCAACTTTACAGACCACAGTCCTGAGGTCAGGTCGGTGAAGAAGACGTTGCCCTTGAACGGCTGGGCACCCCACACCACGCTGGTATTCGGCGTAAAGCCATCCACTGTGAAGGGTTTGAACACGGCAATCTCACGACCCTGATTGTAGAGGTTGCCCATGAGTTCGCCGGAAACGTCCACCATCCGTACGCCACCGTCGTAGTAGGCCTGGTAGAGCACGTCGTCTTCGACCCAACTGTTGTGCGTCCCGAACTCCGACACCTCGTAGCGCGCGACGTCTTTCGGGTCCATGGGGTCAGTGAAGTCGATGATGTGGATATATCCGCTGAACGCGACGGGCGAACCCGTCGGGCCCGTGGGCACACGGTTGAGCCCCGTGCCACGCCACGCCTGGTCGCCTCGGCCCATGATCTCATCGCCGAGGAACAAGTAGAACTTGTCCGCCGTCTCCGAATAATACGGAAAGGCAGCGTGCGTCTGACCTACGGGGTAGGGCACTGCGTTGACGAAGACAGGGTTCTCGATCGAACCGCCGTACTGCCCGTTGCCAACGTCCACGACGACAACACCCGTGCCCCACTCGGAGGAGTAGGCGAAGCCGTTATGCACCCACACGTCGTGGATGCGGCTGTCCGGATGGTTGTATTCGCTGACGAACTTGGGATTCGCCAAATCGGTGACATCGAAGATGACGTACTTGTCTCCGTTCGAGAGGGCGAACAAATAGTCATCCATCGCAAACATGTTGTGGACGCCACCCGTGATGTGCTCGTCGTCGATATAAGAGGCGATCACCGGGTTGTCCGGGTCCGACATGTCGATGAGCACCGGCCCATCCTTACGCGTCGACGTACCCTCACGGGAAAGCGCAGCGTAGCGCCCGTTCGGAGCGACTTTCACATCATTCACGGTACGCGCATCAACTTGGATTGAGTCGATCTTCATGATGTTGCCGACGTCGGTCACGTCCCAGAAGAACGCCCAGCCGTCAGCGCCCCAGGTGCCCGTGAGACCATAGTCACGTCCGTTCATCCCCTCGAACATCCACAGGTCAGAGCTACGCTGATCTGAGACGGTTCCGCGGCCCATGAGCTCGATGTCCTGAACAGCGCCGCGCGAGCGGACGTCGATCTTCGTACGAGCGACCATATCTCCCGCGGTAGCGAGCACGGTGTACTGACCGGGCACTTCACCAACGAACTTGCCTTCGATCACCAGACCTGAGGCTCCCGGCGCGTTGATGGTGTCGTCCGGCTCGAAAAAGACGGACCATGTGACCGGAACGTCCCTGACCTCAGACGCTCCACCAGTGGCCACCGCTTCGAGCGATACGACATCTCCCTGCCGCACCTGATCAACGCCACCACGGATCTCCAAGCGCGAAGCATCGAGCGTGGGTACATCGATTTTGTATTCGCCGTCCATTCCCTCGAACGTCGCCACGATCGCGACCGAGCCGCTCGAGTGGGCGGTGACGGAGCCCCATGGGTCGACAGTCGCTACAGCTGAGTTCGACGTCGACCAAGAGAACGGTGCACCCGGACGGGGGGCACCGTTCGCCAGGAACGCTTCGGCCGAATATCCGACAGAGGTTCCGGGATAGAGCGTCATGTCATTCTCAGGCATGACGTCAATCTTGGTAACCGCCGGCCACGTGACGATCACAGGTATCGACGCAGACACCGGAGCCTGTGACGCACTCGACGGGAGCACTACCGATACGATGAGTTGGTACTCACCGCCCTCCGCTCCAGTCAATGTGCCATTCGAGTAGGTAACACCCCGACCACGTATCCGCAGTGTCGCGTCTACGACTTGGCCGTTGGCATCCAGGGCTAAAATTGAGACCGAGGCGGGCGCACCGGCCTCGATCACAATCTCAGCGGGATCGCTGGTAATACTGGCTACGCGGAGACCGACTTCGAGAGCCGCATCCTGAGCCGCAACCGGCGCTGCAGCCAACGCCATCACGGCCACGAGTGAACTGATACGTCTCATCTTCACACTGCTCCCTTGAAAAGGTCCTTCATGTTCGGCCTATTAGACCCCGTTCGGCTCCGCAACTGCCCTGTGAATCCGAAGAAGCGTGGAAGGTCGAAGCCGTCGACCTCCAGCGCAACAGATCGCCATCCAAACGACTGAGATCGATGAACCCACGTAACATGTTCGCCACCTCCTGTGCGGTTCTCACTGTGGCGTGTGGTGGTTCTTATGGTGGAGCGGGAAGTGCGAATGACGCACCCTCTCCTGGGCAGACCGCCGGTCCGGACGCGGTGTACTACGCGTACGTCGGCGCAGAGTCCGCCGACCTTATCCATCGCATCCGCCTGGGGCCGGAGGGCGTATCCGTCGACCAGACCACACCCGTAGGTGAGATGGCGGTCGAGACTGAGGGGCCGCACGGCCTGAACGTGTCGCCCGACGGCCAATATCTCTATATGACGACGGCCCACGGAGTGCCGGACGGCAAGTTGTGGAAGTACGAGGCGGGCGTAGATACACTCGTGGCCGCCCCGATCCTCCTGGGCAACTTCCCGGCGACGCTCGATCTCACGCCGGATGGACTCTACGCCTTTATCGTGAACTTCAATCTGCACGGTGAGATGGTCCCCAGTACGATCTCGGTCGTGTACACGCCCGACTTGGTGGAGGTCGATCAGATCGCCACCTGTGTCATGCCTCACGGGCTCCGCATAGCTCCAGACGGCCTCTTCGCCTACTCGAACTGCATGATGGACGACCAGATGGTCGAGATCGACACGCGCACGTTTGAGGTGTCTCGTCGCTTTTCAGTTTCGAAAGGATCTGAGATGGCGATCGACAACTACGAGGTGGGCGAGGTCCTCACGGGGGCGAACGGGATGTCCCAGCCTATGAGTGGCATGAATATGAACCATAACCCCACGTGCTCTCCCACCTGGGTGGAACCCTCCCCGGACGGTGGCTCGCTGTACGTGGCTTGCAACAAGGGTGACGAGATCCTCGTCGTGAATCGTGAGACGTGGTCGCTCGAACGAAAATTCCCAGCAGGTCGAGCGCCCTACAACTTGGGGATTACCCCGGACGGCCGCGTGCTCGTGGCTTCACTGAAAGGTGCAGCGCAAGCTCAGTTCTTCGACGCTGCATCCGGCGAGATCTTAGCGACCGTTCCGTCGAGCACGACTCTCCCACACGGGGTCGCGATCTCCTCAGACTCACGGTACGCCTTCTTGAGCGTCGAAGGTAAGGGCGCCGAGCCGGGTAAGGTCGACGTCTATGACCTGGACAGCTTTGAGCTAGTCGGGTCCGCCGCGGTAGGCCAACAGGCCGGCGGAATCATCTTCTGGAAGATGGAGCCCGCGGGCTAACCCCGACCGGTGATCCGCCTGCGCATGGTCTCGATCGCAGGCAGGGGGCTGAGTTCACCATCGACGATTTCGGCGAGTTCTTCCTCACGGCGCCAATGCGCTTCGAGTTGAGCAAGTTCGAGCGCGAGTAGGTGCTGCTCAGAAGCTTCGTTGGCCGCGATCTCCAACGCGATCGCGCCGGTACGTTGTAGGTCGCCCAAGCGCCTCCCGTCCTTTATGACGATACGGGCCAAGTCTTGTGGGGACCCAGCTTCCTGGATCAGCCGGGCGGCCGACACGACCCGGCGCTCGGACGCGCCCTGGTAGTGGTGGTAGGCCAGCACGCGCCGAAGAGTCCGTTCGGCGTCCTGGCCAGAAAGACGCAAACCACCGTCGCGATACACGCCGCAGTTCGGGCAGCGCTGCACCAGCTCGATCTTCCCCGGCTCGGAACCCGGGAAGAGCCCGAGGCCGCCACGGTCGCTGTACGGCAACGCGCGGAAGGTGTACCCACAAGAACCGCACTTTTCCGAGCCGCGCCAGGCCGAACCCCCGAACCGGAGCCAACGAGCGGCATCGGTGATCGAGTCGGGTGCGTGGCCCATGACGAACCACATGCCCAGGAGCGTCATGCCACCGGTCGCCCAGCCGCCGACCACCACGGCACCCGCAGCGGCTGTCCCCGCAAAGGAGAGTTTCTTGTACCGCTGTCGACGCGACGCCAATTCACGCCCGTACCGCCACCACGCTTCTTCGGTGAGCTGAGCGTTCCCCACACGGACGATCTCCAACGGACCTGACTTCAAGAGCGAGATGTTGTCCGTCTGAGACAGCAGTCGAGCCTTGTCCACCGTCAACTTCTCGAGTTCTTCAAGCGCCTCCCATCGGTCCTCGATGGGCGCCAGCGACCATCGGCGGCAGGTCGGGCACACGACCCACAGGCGCCCGCGTCCTGGATCGAACGCCACGCGCTGCCCATTGGGCAGATGCTCCAACTGATCGTTGGGCTCGAACGCGGTGGCGCAAACCAGACAGCGGGTATACACGAAGTCTCCTGTTGTGACGTAGTCGGAGGTGAGTCAGCTACCCGACGAATACGGGTCGGATCCTCAGTTTCATCCGGTGGAAGTATTGGGCTGGAGCAACGAGCGCTAGCTTGGAGTGCGACGAACTACCGAAACGACCAAAGAGCGACCGGGATGCTGCTAGTAATCGACAACTACGACTCGTTCACGTTCAACCTCGTTCAGTACCTCGGAGATCTGGGCGCTGAGCCGGTCGTTGTCCGCAACGATGAGAAGTCTGTGGCCGAGTTGGGAGCGATGAAGCCCGCGAGGATCGTCGTGTCGCCTGGACCGTGCACACCTTCCGAGGCCGGCGTCAGTGTGGAGGCGTTCAGGCAACTAGGAGCGCAGGGCACACCAATGCTCGGGGTTTGTTTGGGGCACCAGTCGATGGGAGAGGCTTTCGGCGGACGCACCGTACGAGCGAGCCGAATCATGCACGGAAAAACAGCTTCGATCCGGCACGAGGGCGACGGGTTATTCCGCGACATCCCCTCGCCTTTCGAGGTTGCCCGTTACCACTCCCTGGTTACCGACACGGCCGCGTTGCCCGAGGTTCTCGTCCCAACCGCCTGGAGCACGGACAAGGCTGACGAGGGAGAAGTCCAATCCATGCGGCATCGGGACCTCCCGCTGTGGGGCGTTCAGTTCCATCCGGAGTCCCTCTTCAGCCAATACGGCAAGCAGCTTCTACAGAATTTCTTGGAGGCGACATGAGCGGTGGGCGGTCCCGGCCAGCAGCCGCGAAGTCGACTTCCGTCGGGCAGGCGAATCCGACGCCAATTTACTTTGGATATCCGGTTGACCCTCTCCCCTCCGCGCGAGTAACTTTCCTGGCGTGAATTTTGCATTGCATTTGCGCCATTCCGGCCTCGGAAAAGCCCCTTGAGCGGCCAGGTCTTAGGCATCGTGCCGGCCCGGCTTGCCTCGACCCGACTCCCCAACAAACCGCTCTATCCGATCCTCGGGAAACCCTTGATTGAGTGGGTTTGGCGGCGCATCGAGAACATGTCTGTGCTCGACCACGCGGTGGTTGCCACGGACTCAGAGGACGTGGCCGAGGTCTGCCGGGCGTTGGGAGCCCCGGTGGAAATGACGGCAACGGATCATCCTTCAGGGACCGACCGCGTCGCTGAAGTGGTCAACCGACCCGCATATCGACAGTACGACGTGGTCGTGAACGTGCAGGGCGACGAGCCCCTGATTAAGGAGGCGCACGTTCGAGCCGCGATCGGCTTGGTTGTTGAGGGAAAATGGGACGTGGGGACGTGTGCCACTCCCGTGCGAACAGATGACGCGCGGACAGACCCGTCAGTGGTGAAGGTCGCGAGGGCAGCCAGCGGGAAGGTGCTTTACTTCTCTCGCGCTCCGATCCCCTACAAACGCGACGAGAAGCCAGGACCCGAGGAGTTGGAGCACGAGCCATTCCTTCGGCACATCGGGATCTACGCTTACACGCGCGACGCCCTGCTTGATTGGGTATCCCTCGCGCCATCACAGCTGGAGCGTCTCGAGCTGTTGGAACAGTTACGCCCGCTCGAGGCGGGATTGAGGATCGGGGTAGCCGTCGTGGGTGCGGCGGACCCGGGAGTAGATACACCCGCGGATGTTCTGAGGATGGAAGAGAAACTGACCGAGTACGGAGCCACCACTTTCGCATGACGGAATCCATGACCGACACGCCTGACAGGCCCACTAAGTACATCTTCGTTACCGGCGGCGTAGTCTCGTCACTCGGTAAGGGAATTTCCGCCGCATCCATAGGACGCCTCCTCAAGGAGCGCGGGCTGAGGGTGACGCTCCAGAAGTTCGATCCGTACATCAACGTCGATCCGGGAACGCTTTCGCCGTTCCAGCACGGCGAGGTGTTCGTGACCGACGATGGGGCCGAGACCGATCTCGACTTGGGTCACTACGAGCGATTCATCGACGAATCCCTCTCCCAGGCAAACAACATCACGACGGGTCGGATCTACCAGACGGTGATCTCAAAGGAACGTCGCGGTGACTACCTGGGGTCCACGGTTCAGGTGATCCCGCACATCACCGACGAGATCAAGTCGGCGATCAGCAGGCTCTCTGACGACAACGACGTCGTGATTACCGAGATCGGCGGCACGGTGGGTGATATCGAGTCTCTCCCGTTCCTCGAGGCCATTCGTCAGTTCCGTCAGGACGTGGGGCGCGAGAACGCGATCTTCGTCCATCTGACGCTGGTGCCATTCATCACCGCCGCGGGCGAGCTTAAGACAAAGCCGACCCAGCATTCCGTGCGCGAGCTGATGCAGATCGGAATTCAGCCGCACGTGCTGATCTGTCGGTCCGAGCATCCGCTGTCTGACGAAATCCGCCGCAAGATCGCGCTCTTCACCAACGTCGAAATCGACGGGGTGATCGAGGCGCGCGATGTCGAGACCATCTACGAGGTTCCCCTTTCGCTCAAGAAGCAGCGCTTGGACGACGTGATCGCGGAGCGCCTAGGACTGGATCTCCCGCAGCCCGACATGACGTCGTGGACTGCGATGGTGAATCGGGTCAAGCATCCTTCTGCGGGTACGGCCAAGATTGCGGTGGTTGGCAAGTACACGGACCACATCGACTCGTACAAGTCGATTCAGGAGTCACTCATCCATGGTGGCATCGCGAACGACGTAAAGGCTGACATCCACTGGTTGTCCTCTGAAGTATTCGACAACGGTGAGGGCGTCGACAAACTCAACGAGTACGACGGCCTATTGATTCCGGGTGGATTCGGTCCTCGTGGAGTCGGAGGTATGCTCGAGGCGATCCGTTGGGCTCGGGAAAACCAGATGCCGTTCTTCGGCATCTGCCTTGGTCTGCAGTGCGCGGTCATTGAATTCGCTCGGAACGTGTGTGGCTTGGAAGAATCCCATTCGTCCGAGTTCGCGGAGGCTTCGTCGGATCCGGTGATCTGCCTGCTCGACTCCCAACTGCAAGTCACCACCATGGGCGGGACGATGAGGCTTGGTGCTTATCCGTGTGTTCTAGGCGAGGGAACCAAAGCCAGGGAGATCTACGGAGTGGACGAGATCTCCGAGCGTCACAGACACCGCTTCGAGGTCAACAACGAGTACCGGAACCTACTTACGGACAACGGCATGACGATCAGTGGTACGTCTCCGGACGGCGGGCTCGTCGAGATGATCGAGCTCACGGAACATTTTTGGTTCGTCGCGGGTCAGTTCCATCCCGAACTCAAGAGCCGCCCGACCCGCCCGCATCCGCTGTTCGCATCGTTCGTCGGAGCAGCTGCCGCGTACGCGCGAAACCAACCCGCTAAACCGGCCGCTGAGCCGGCAAGCGTTTAGGGACGGAGGGGAATGTTCGATCGATTCTCGCTCATCGCTGGGCCATGCCTCCTAGAGAGTGATGAGTTCAACCTCGAAGTCGCACGTGCGCTTTCGGGGTGGTCCGAGTCATTCGATCTCCCGGTCGTTTTTAAGGCGTCATTCGACAAGGCAAACCGGTCGAAGTTGTCGGCCGAGCGGGGTCCCGGCTTAGAGGTCGGCCTCGAGGCGCTCGCACGGGTGAAAGGGGAAACAGGCCTGTCGGTGATTACCGACATCCATGAGGCCGGTCAGGCGGCACGCGTCGCTGCCGTGGTCGACGCGCTCCAGATACCAGCATTTCTCTGTCGGCAGACGGACCTACTCGTCGCTGCCGGGGAGACGGGGCGTCCCGTCAACTTGAAGAAAGGGCAGTGGATGTCGCCCGAGGAAATGGCGGCCGCTGTGGACAAGCTCAAGTCCTCAGGAGCGCCTGAGGTCGCGGTCACCGAGCGTGGGACCTTCTTCGGGTACGGCAACCTAGTCGTCGACATGCGGTCGTTCGCACGAGGCACGAAAGCGACAGGCTGCCCAGTCTACTTCGACGGCACTCACTCCGTGCAAAGACCCGGCGCTCTGGACGGCGCCAGTGGCGGCGACCCGGAGCACATTCCGTCGCTCGTGCGAGGCGCTGTGGCCGCCGGATGTGCTGGATTGTTCCTGGAGACCCACCCGCGCCCGGAGCAAGCGCCGTCGGACGGATCGAACATGCTTCCGCTGGAAGAGATGCCTCAACTGCTCCGGAATGTGCAGGCCGTGCGAGCGGCCATAGCCCCCGAGGGAGCCACCTGATGTCCAGCGAGAACCCAATCAATGACGAGCTGGCCCGTCAGATCAAGCTCGTGATTTTCGACGTCGATGGTGTCCTCACGGATGCCGGCATCTATGTCGGAGAAACGGAATCAGGAGAATCGGTCGAACTCAAGCGCTTCGATATCCAAGACGGCATTGGGCTCAAGATGCTCATGTGGGCGGGGCTCGAAGTCGCCATCGTCTCGGGTCGTGTCTCAAAGGCGACCACGCTGCGGGCGGCTGAGCTCGAAATCGATGAGTGCCACCAGGCGCCAAACGCCCACAAGCTTGTGGTCGTCCGCGAACTCATCGCTCGAAAGGGTGTTGAATGGCACGAAGTCGCGATGCTGGCTGACGACATCCCCGACCTGTCCGTGCTCCGGGAGGTCGGCCTCAAAGCTGCGGTAGCGAACGCTACATCGACGATCGCAGCGATCGCCGATTGGAAGTCGACGAAGGTGGGAGGCAAAGGCGCCGCACGTGAATTCTGCGAGGCCCTGCTCACCGCGCGGGGCGAACTGGGTGGCGTAATCAAGAAGTATGTTGAGGACCGGAGCCCCGCATGACGTCCTCCGACGAGGCCCTCCTCGCAGAAGGGCGCCGTGTTCTCAATATCGAGACCGATGCCATCGCGACGGCATCCGCGCGACTGGACAGTCGATTCGTGGAGGCCTGCCGTCTCCTGGCGGGCGCGAAGGGCCGAATCGTCGTGTGTGGGGTCGGCAAGTCGGGGCACATCGCTCGGAAGATTGCAGGCACCCTCACCTCGACGGGTACGCCCTCGACATTCTTAAACGGGGGCGAGGCGCTCCACGGAGATCTTGGAATCGTCGGGAAGGCCGACGTAGCGATCCTCATCTCCAAGTCCGGAGAGGGCTCTGAGCTCGGTCGCATCACGGAGTACTTGGTACGTCTCGGTGTTCCCGTGGTGGCCATGACAGGGCAGCCGGACTCCGTGCTGGCTCGCGACGCGTCAGTGACGCTCGACTGCTCGGTGACGGAGGAGGCGTGCCCGATGGATCTAGCCCCAACCGCATCGACCACGACCACGCTGGCCCTGGGCGACGCCCTCGCCATGGTGGTACTTCAGGAGAAGGGATTCGGAGAAGGGGATTTCGCGGCGCTTCACCCGGGTGGAACACTTGGAACCAAGCTCTCCGTCCGTGTAGGAGATGTCATGATCTCCGACGAATATCCCACGCTGACGGGCGGAGCCTCGTTGAAAGAAGCCATCGCGCCACTCGCGAAGATGCGGGGCACAGTCCCCGTGGTGGAGGGCCCCAACGTTGTGGGTGTGCTCACTGCCGGGGACCTGACACGATGCATGGAGTCGGACCCGGGCTTCCTCGGCGTGAAAGTCGCAGATGTGATGACGCTCAACCCTAAGGTCGCCATCGAGGACGAACTGGGCTCCGCAGCCGTTCGTCGGATGGAAGAGCACGGGATCATGGCCCTCCCGGTCCAAAACGGAGCCGGACACCTCGTGGGAATCGTTCACTTGCACGACTTGATGAGATCCGGAGCGGTTTGATGAAAACATCTAAGATGATTCGCCCCCTTGCTGTGATCGCGCTGGTTTCGATCTCGGGGCTCACCGCCTGTGACGAACCTGTGGAGACAGCGGTCGCGTCGGAAGCGCTCCTAGAGATCGGGGCGGATAACGTCGTCTTCGGCATGGTCGCTTTCATGACCTCGCGAGGCATTCGGGACGGTAGGGTCAAAGCCGACACCGCATATATGTTCGCGGACTCGGCCTCAGCTCAGCTCCATCAAATGAGCATCATGTTTTACAACGAGAACGGGACGGCGCGTGCAACGGTGACGGGCACCTCGGGCGATTGGGACCAGCAGACGGACCGGATGACCGCACGAGGTGACGTGGTCCTCATGGTGCATGACGACGGGCGAAAGATCGAAAGCTCCGAGTTGCACTACGACCCGAATCAGAATCGGATCTGGTCGGACTCGGCGACGGTGCAGACGCTCGCGAACGGTTCGGTTACGAGGGGCTCTGCGTTCCAATCTGATATGGAGTTCAGGAACGTCCGGATCTCGAGCATTCGCGGCCAAGCGGTCGGCCGGTAGTCGGACCGATGACGGTCTCCCTCCCACGAGCGCTCCTCGTCGTCGCGGCGATTGTCTCGCTCCTCGCGTTCCCGGCCAAGGGTGCGGCTCAAGAGGACTGTGAGTTCGTGTTCCCGTCGGGGGACCTGGTGATGACCATGTTGTCAGGCGGGGCGAGCATCACCTATGTCGGGACTCCTCACCTCTTCTGTCGCGACGGGGTCGAAATCTGGGCAGACTCAGCGATTTCGTATTCAGCACAGGGAATGCAGCACCTCATCGGCTCAGTGCGTTTTCTTGACGCGAACGGTGAGTTGCGCGCGGACGAAGCCCGATACTTCGCAGAGCAGGGCCGCCTTCAGGCTGAACGCAATGTGTTCGTCCAAGACACCGTCCAGGGATTCACGATTCAGAACGGCCGGCTCATTTACCTGCGCCAGACGCCTCAACGGCAACGGGCCCAGATGGACGTGACCACGGGCCTTGATGGAGTCAGGCCCCGAGCGATTCTGACCATGCGGGCCAGCACATCCGCGGTAGGAACAGATTCGATTCCCGGGTCCGATCCAGCCCTGCCACCGGAGGCGACTCCGGTCGAAGTCGGCCCGCAGGGACCCGTAAACGACTCGAACACACCCTACGTCGTGGACGGTGACCGCATCTTCATTCAGGGCGACACCTACTTCCGCGCAACTGGGGACGTCGAGATCGAGCGCGATTCGCTTCACGCGTTCGCGGACAGCGCGGAGTACGACCAGGCCGCCGGCCGCATTCTCCTCAATGGCTCGGCCAGAGTCGACGGCACCACGTACGATCTCCTGGGCGAGACCATCAACCTGGGGATGAACGGGGACGACATCGACCAGGTCGTGGCGCGCCGGGAGGCTGTACTCATCAGTGAGGACATGCGGCTGACCGCTCCAGTAATCTTCATGTATATGGAGGGAAGCCTTCTCGACCGGCTCGTTGCCGTGAACAGGGTCGACCCCGCCAACGTCTCCGAAGATGCGCCCGCCCGGCCACGAGTGGTGTCCGCCCAGTTCGAATTGACCGCGGATTCACTAGAGGTCCTAGCACCGGCCGAGCAGTTGGACAGGATCTTCGCAGTGGGGAACGCCCGCAGCGTGTCGAGCGACCGCGACTCCCTCAACGTCGAAGTCCTCCCAGAAATCGCTCGGACTGACTGGCTTGAGGGCGACACCGTGATCGTGACCTTCGTGCGCGATACGGCCGAAGTCGAGATGGAAGCGGGCTCGGACTCCACGTCCGCTCAGAACCGCATCGACCGTATTGTCGCCCGGGTAGGCGCACGCAGCCTTTATCGGCTCCCGCCAGCAGACAGCAACTCGGTAGCAGGGACGGACGCCCCAGCCGTTCACTATGTGGTGGGAGATGAAATCACCATCGTGATGGCCGCCGGCCAGATTGATCACATGGACGTCCTAGGGCAGACGCAGGGGGTTCACCTGGAGCCGATACCAATCAGTGTTCCTTCGGAGAGCCTTGGCGCAGATTCCACGGTCGTGCCGGACACTTCTGCGGTTGGGAATACGAAGACACCTGAAAACACCCGGAACGACGGAGGTGGGCCTGACGCTCCTGGGCCGGAGCGGTCTCAAGCCTATCCGTCCGATCCCTGGAGACGCATTTGAGTGAGAATATGAACGGCGAACCGGACACAGTGAGCCGCTTCTCGGGCGAAGGCCTTACGAAGATCTACCGCAAACGTACCGTCGTGAACGACGTTGACATTGCCGTGAGTCAGGGCGAGATCGTAGGCCTATTGGGGCCGAACGGAGCCGGAAAGACGACGACCTTCTACATGATGGTCGGACTCATTCCGCCGCATTCCGGGACGGTCCACCTTGATGGGGACGATCTGACCAAGACGCCCATGTATCGACGAGCGCGTCGAGGGGTGGGATACCTGGCCCAAGAACCGTCAGTGTTCCGGCGCCTCTCAGTCGAGGACAACGTACTCGCAATCCTTGAGACGCTGAAGCTGCCAAAGCAGGAGGAAAAGCAGCGTTTGGAGCACCTTTTAGCCGAATTGGGCCTCAGCGAACTGCGCAAGAACAAGGCCTATTCGCTGTCCGGTGGTGAGCGTCGCAGACTCGAGATCACGCGGGCACTCGTCCAGCGCCCTAAGTTCATGCTGCTCGACGAACCCTTCGCAGGGATCGATCCCATTGCCGTACACGACATTCAGGACATCGTCCGCGGCCTGAAGGATCGCGATATCGGGGTCGTAATCTCTGATCACAATGTTGAACAGACACTCGAAATCGTCGATCGGGCATACATCATGTATGAAGGTGGAATTAGGGTCAGCGGGACAGTCTCCGAACTCGTGTGGAACGATGAGGTCGCGGAGATCTACCTGGGCCCGACTTTGACCGAACGGATGCGCGGTCGGTATGCGAACCCCGACACGGCAGGAGCACAGGTCTAGAAATCGATATTCGGGCTTGGAGGCCCGGCGAACGACCCTTTCATGAGCACTTTCAACACGAAGCTCTATCAGAGCGCAAACCTCCGGCAGGAGATGCGGATCAACCCCCGCCTGTATCAGGCGATGGAGTTGCTCTACATGCCCTTATTGGACTTGCAACAGCATCTGAAGGCAGAGCTCGCTGAGAATCCGCTGCTCGAGATGGAAGAAGCCGAAGTTGAAATGGAGGTCGAGCTCAAAGAGGACACGACGGACGAACCTCTGGGCGACGATGTGGACTGGGAGGCGATCCTCCTGGACGGGTTTGATGTGGGCGGCAGGCGCGCCGAGTTAGAGCAGAAGGAGTATTTCGAACCCACTCCCGTCGATACGCGGGATTTGCACGACCACCTCGAGGACCAATTGCGCCTTCTCACGATCTCAGATCGTGAACTCCGCATGGGCGAAGAGATCATCGGCGACATCGACGACGACGGAATGCTCGCGTGCGATGTGTCCGAATGTGTCTCCGGCGTGAACAGCTGGCTCGAAAAAGTCCGCCCGATCGCTGAAGAGGCGGTGGCCCAGATCGAAGACAAACACGAACGTCAGTCTGAGATGGACTCCCTTGTAGAGGCCTTCCGTCCGTACGTGTTAGATGAAGCCGTGGCCATGCTGCAGGTGGTCCAGGCCTTCGACCCGCCGGGCATCGGTGCCCGAGACGTTCGGGAATCGATCCTGATCCAGCTTCAGCAGCGCGATGAAGGCGATTCGCTTGCCTTTAAAATCGTTGACGAACACTTCGATGCGCTCATCAACCATCGTGTCAGTGACATCGCGAAGACTCTCCGTGTGCAACCCATCGAAGTCCAAGACGCCACGGATGGACTGAGTCACCTCGACCCGAAGCCGGGTCAGAAATACTCAACCGAGCCCGAGCACTATGTCATCCCGGACTTGATTGTTGAGAAGATCGACGATGAGTACATGGTGTTCGCGAACGACACGAGCCTGCCGCGTCTCCGGATCTCCCAGAGCTACAAAGACATCGCGAAAGACAAGAAGCAGTTCACAGGTGAGAACAAGGAATTCATCGCCGCCAAGCTCAACTCGGCCAACTGGATGGTTCAGGCCATCGAGCAACGGCGTCAGACAATGCTGAAGGTCATGAACTTCATCGTGGATCGGCAGCGCGCGTTCTTCGAGCGGGGTGTGCAGTACTTGAAGCCACTCACGCTCCGTGAGGTCGCCGACTACATCGAGATGCACGAGTCGACCGTGTCGCGCGTGACAAATAAGAAGTACGTGCAGACACCCCGGGGCGTTTTCTCCCTCAAGTACTTCTTCTCCAGTGGACTGTCTACGACGAGCGGAGAGGACATCTCCGCCCGTGGCGTCAAAGACAAGATGAAGAGCCTGGTCTCCGACGAGGACAGTGGAAAACCCCTCACAGATCAGGCCATCGTAAAACTCTTGATGGCCGACGGCGTCAAAATCGCTCGCAGGACGGTCGCCAAGTACAGAGACCAACTCGGAATTCTCCCAGCCCGTATGCGAAAACGCGTATGACGAAGAACGACTTCGCGGTCATCGTACCCGCCTTCAATGAAGCTGAGGTGATTCCGGATCTCGTACGCGAGCTCCGAGAGGCTTTCGAGCGCTTCGGCCTCGACGGTGAGGTCATCTTGGTGGACGACGGTTCATCGGACGACACGGCTGCCATCGCGGAACGCGAGTCGGCTGGGTGGGACGCCTTCAAGGTTGTAAAGCACAATAAGAACCTCGGAAAGACCGAGGCGATGATCACCGGCGCCGATGCGACTGAGAAGACAGCCGTGGTCATCTTCGACGCGGACCTTCAGCACACCCCGAGCGAGATTCCGCGATTCCTGGAAAAGCTCTCCGAAGGGTGGGACATCGTGACTGGCCGGAAGGTCGGAGCATACGACAAGCGCGGAGTGTCCTCGGTCTACAATCGCCTGTCACAGAAGATCTTCGACGTGCCAGTGTCTGACTTGAATTCGATGAAGGCCTTCCGTCGCGAAGTCTTGGACGGCCTGACGCTTCGTCACGATTGGCATCGGTTCTTCGTCGTACTCGCTCACTCGCGTGGCGCGACGGTCACCGAGATCGACATCGAGCTCCACGACAGAAGGGCGGGGGAGTCCAAGTTCCAGGGCCCGTTCCGTATCTTAGTCGGCGTGATGGATCTGATGTCAGTGGGCTTCCTGCTGCTGTTCTCACGAAAGCCGCTGCTCTTTTTTGGAGCCTCCGGCATCTTGATGGCCGGCCTAGGAGTCTTCGTCGCGGCAATCGCGGTGTATTTGCGTTTTGTGCACCCCATGGTGGGCTTCGACCCTTACATCCCGCCAATGGGTTATCGACCGCTCTTGTACTTGGTCATGCTGCTCGAGACGCTCGGCTTCCTGCTCGTCGGATTCGGCCTGGTGTCCGAACAGATCGCGCAGGTCCGTTACGAGATCGACAACCTGAGGAGAAACAGAAAGGATTCCGGTTCGTGACCGAATCCTCAATGCAGCCCAAAAAGGTGTTGATCGTCGTCGGGACCCGCCCGGAGGCCATCAAGATGGCCCCCGTACTCGACGCATTTCGTGACCTCGCTCCCGAAATCGAAACACGCTTCGCCTTGACTGGTCAGCACACCGATCTGGTGGCGCAGGTCCTCGAGGCATTCGACCTCAAACCCGACTATGACCTGGACATCATGAAGCCGGGCCAGACGCTCTACGACGTCGTCCAGCGTGCGATGGAAGGGCTACGAGGAGTGGTTCAGGAGTTCCAACCGGACGCGATCCTCGTGCAGGGGGACACAGCCACGGTATTCGTGGGCTCCCTAGTCGGGTTCTTCGAGAAGGTGAAGGTCGGCCATGTTGAAGCGGGGCTGAGGAGTCACGACAAGTGGGCTCCCTGGCCGGAGGAAATTTTCCGACGCCTCACGGATATCGTATCAGATTACTATTTCGCGCCAACGCCGTATGCTAAAGAAGCACTGTTAGTCGAGAACACCACGGCGGAAAACGTCTTCATCACGGGCAACACCGTTGTCGACGCCCTTCAGCGGGTATCCGAAGGTCACCGACCGATCGACAATGATGTCCTCCGGTCTGTCATCGAGGGTAATCGACGACTCGTCCTCCTCACGGCGCATCGCCGCGAATCGTTCGGTGCCCCGATTCGTGAGGTATTCGCTGCCGTGCGAACGCTCGCGGAAGAGCACGACGATATCGACATCGTGTACCCCGTTCATCCGAACCCAAATGTGCTGGGGCCGGCTCAGGAACTCCTGAGTGATCACCCTCGCATCCACCTGACCGACCCAGTCGGCTACTTCGATCTCGTAGCCGCGCTCGACGCCGCGTCATTGATCCTCACCGACTCGGGCGGGATTCAGGAAGAGGCGCCGACCTTCGGGACGCCGGTGCTCGTCCTTCGTGAGGTCACGGAACGACCTGAGGGAGTGGACGCAGGTGTCGCAGAACTGGTGGGCACGGATGGGGGGCGAATCCTTGAACGAGCTCGCTCGATTCTGAGCGGAGCGCAGGAAACCCTTCAAGCCACCAATCCTTATGGTGACGGGCTCGCCGGGAAACGGATTGCCGACATCGTTGCGGCGGACCTATTGGGACGACCACGTACGACCGAGGATTGGGGCGCGTGAAGGTATTGATGCACTGCGTCTACTTCCCGCCGGAGGTAGGCGGGCTGGAGAGCCACGTCTACTACTTGTGCAAGGCGATGGCCGAACGGGGCCACAGGGTGGACATGGTGACGTCCCTATCTCAGCCGGGCCTGCCGAAGCAGGAAGTAATGGGTGGCGTCAACGTGTGGCGGACTTGGATGCCGTCCAAGAATACCCCCGGCTGGGCCGCTCATGCGTTTGCGTCGATGCCTCGCTTCGCGACCCTCGCCCAACACGCTGACGTCCTCCACGCCCAGGACATCGCGTCTGTGCTCCCGGCTATGGTGGCGCAGCGTGTCCGGTCCGCCCCCATCGTTACGACGTACCACACAAGCCACTTCCTCAAACGAGCGGGGTCGCCGTTCTGGCGGCCCATCTTCAAGCGCTTCTTGGAAGCGGCTGACTACAACCTCGCTGCGAGTGGTGAGATCGCTGGGGTAGGGGAGAGCATCGCGCCGGGTTCGAGCATCGAGCCGCTCACAAACGGTGTAGACACCGGTTTCTTCCAAAAAATGGAGCCGACGCTTCCTCCTTTGGATGAGGGCCGCTTCCGCTTAATCGTCCCCAGGAGGCTCTTCCACAAGAACGGGGTCGAGCACTTCGTCCGCGCGATGCCGCTCATTGCAGAGCGGGCCGATGTAGAGGCCGTGCTCGTGGGCGACGGACCGGAGCGTGATCGGCTCGAACGCATGGCGGGTGAACTCGGCGTTTCCGACAGGATGCATTTCATGGGTGCACGGCCGCACGGAGAGATGCCGGGACTTCTGTCCTCAGGCGATCTCGCGGTCTTTCCGTCACTCATGGAGGCGACCTCAGTCGCGGCGCTCGAATGCATGTCCTGTGAACTGCCGGTTGCAGCTACCAACGTTGGCGGGCTGCCTGAGATCGTAAGTGACGCGGTAGGTGGACTCTTCGAGCCAGCCGATCCGAACGCGCTGGCGGACAAGGTCGCCTCGCTACTCCAGTCCGGGCGCCTGAAGGAGCTTGGGGCGGAAGGGCGCCGACGGGTGGTCGCGGGTTGGAGCAACGCCCGCCTGGCCGATCGGCACCTGGAGATTTACAAAGAAGTCATCGAGCGCCGACGGGCAAAAAGGGGGCAGTCATGAGTGCCAGAAAACGCGACGAGAGAAAGAGCGGCGGTGGACCCACGGTGCCAAAGTGGCTTCCCACGGTGCTCTTCGGTGGACTGACCGTCTTCCTCTTCCGGTCGTTCATTTTCAGCGACCAGATGCTGTTTGGGAACGACACGATGGGGTTGGGCTATATCGCTCGTGCCCTCTATGTGGACATGATCGGAGCCCTCGGTCGCTTCCCTCGGTGGCAGCCGCACATCTTGGGGGGCACCCCATTCCTTGAAGCCCTCTCCGCCGGAGAGTCCTTCTATCCGCCCTCGCTCCTGCTCCTGCTCATCATGGAGCCGTACCGAGCACTTGGATGGAAGCTGATTCTCCATGTGCTCGCGGCCGGCTTTTTCATGTTCGGTTGGACACGGGCCATCGGTACCTCCCGGGCCGCCGCACTCGTGGCCGGGACCGGCTACATGTTGGCGCCCATGCTGGTGAGTTTCGTCCACCCTGGCGGTGACGGGAAGTTGTTTGTGACCGCGCTCGCCCCGCTTCTGTTCTGGGTCGTCGAACGCCACTTCGTGCGGCCCCGTCTCGCGACCTTCACTTCGGTTGCGTTGGTCATCGGGCTGGTCATTTACACGACCCACTTCCAGATGGCGTACTTCCTGTTCGGCGGCGTCGGGATGTTCGCGATCTTTCGCGCGACTCAACTCGCACGGCAGGGAAAGGCCTCGGCATTGCCCGTGCGCCCGCGCGCCGGCATCACCTTCGGGCTGTTCCTCGCTGCGTCTCTGATGGGGGCAGGCATCGCGGCATTCCAATTAGTGCCGGCTGTCGAATACGCGACTCAATCTTCAAGGCGCACGGCCACTACACGAGCAGAAGTGGGGGAGACGAGCGTCGCCTGGTCGAGTTCATGGTCGATCCATCCTGAGGAGGCTCTTTCCCTCATTGTCCCGGGTTTCGCAGGCAACCAAGCACGAAACTGGAAGGGGGCCCCGTATTGGGGCCGCAACGGGGCCAAGGACAATCACGAATACGCCGGCCTCATCCTGATGCTCCTCGCGGCGGTTTCCTTCGTCGGCGGGGCAAGGCGCGGCCTACGCTTCTATTTCCTTGGGTTGAGCGCGCTTGCCTTCTTCTTCGCGCTCGGAGCGAACACCCCCGTATGGGGCATCATTTATTCGATCGTGCCCGGCATTTCCCTCTTCAGGGCCCCCTCGCAGGCGATGTTCCTTTTCGCCTTCAGCATGGCAACCCTCGCCGCGCTGGGCGTCGACCGACTGCTCCGTCAGCCAGTTGAAGGGGACGAAGAAGAACGAAGCCTCTCCATAGTGATAGTGGCTGGATTTGGTGTCGTAACGGCGATCGCAATCATGATCTCCAGCGGTTTCATAGCTTCGATCTGGCCCTCGATGGTCTTCAAGGACATGGGCGACGGGCGGATTCAAGCGTTGGCAGACTTCATGCCGGAGATGTCACGCAGCGCTTGGGCATCCGTGCTGCTGACTGCGGGATTCACGGGCCTCGCACTCGTGTTCCGGAAAGGCCGTCTCGCTCCGATCGCCCTATTGGCAGGCCTGGTCGGGTTGGTTGCGGTAGACGCCCTTCGTCTGGATCAGGCGTTCATCGTGACTCTCGACCATGACGAGTTCTACGCTCCGAACGCCAACATCCAAGCGGTCCTGGACCGGGAGGCGGAAAGCACGGAGCCCTATCGACTGTTCTCGATGATCCGGAACAGTCAGGACGTCAGCCCGTCGCTCCACGGCATCGAACTCGCAGCCGGTCATCATCCGAACGACCTCGCCCGTTACCGCCAACTGATTGGAATGGTCGGGTCGGGAGACGCAGTGAACCTCATAAACAGCGGCACTGTCAGACGGCTGCTCAACGTGAAGTACATCCTGTATCCGGATTACGCGCGGCGGCAGCCGTACGAAGGCCCAGGCATCATCCAGAGGCTACAAGGCTCGGACGGGCAGCCCTTCGAAACGATGATCGAGATTGGTGCGCTGCCGAGGGCTCGCCTTGTTGGAAGTGCGGTCGTGAAGTCCGACGAAGAAGCGGTGCCGTACATGCTCTCTGCCGCCTTCGACCCCGAGCGGGAAGTTGTGCTGGCCGAGGCTCCTCCCGCGTCGCTTGGTGGAGGCCCAGGGCAGGGGGACGTGACCTGGCTGGAGCGAGGCCCCGACCGGATGCGCCTCTCTGTAACCTCGGATCAAGCCGCCATGCTGGTCATCTCGGATAACTGGTTTGCTGGATGGCAAGCCACGGTCGGCGGGGTCGACACTCCAGTACTCCGAGCCTACCACACGCTCCGTGCGATTCCGGTCCCAGCCGGACAATCCGAGATCGAAGTGTGGTATGCATCGGCCACGGTGCGCATGAGCCTCTGGGTGAGCGTCCTCCTGTCGTTGGCGCTCGCTGGTGCAAACGGATTCGTGTGGTGGCGTGATCGCCCACGCGGGAGCACTCAACCCTGAAGGCGTGGTTGAAGCACGGCGCGCGACTCGCCCTCACGCTCGTCGTCACCTGGTTCATCCTGGACCGAGTCGGATTCAACGTCCAGGAACTTCAGGCGATGGAAATCGGGAGCATGCGACCCCACGCTCTGGGCTTCGCTGCGTCCGTGACGCTCCTGCTAATGATGTATTTCATGTCGGCCGCCATTTGGGGTCGCATCGTGGTGGACTTAGGAGGTCCGTCGATTCCGATGGCACGTGCGGTACGACTCTTCATGATTGCGAACCTAGGGCGCTACATCCCGGGCAAGGTGTGGCAGATCGCCGGCCTAGCAGCCTTGGCGAAGGGGCAGGGAGTATCAGCCGCCACGGCAACGGGTGCGGCTGTCCTTGGACAGGGGTTGGCCGTTGCGGCGGCTGGGTCGATCGGACTCGGCGCACTGCTGACCGGCAGCGAGGCCCTGCGTCAGGCGGGTATCGTCGGGGGCGTCCTGGTCGCGGTGGGAATCGGCCTCATAGCCATCCCATCCGTCTTCGAACGAGGCGTGGCGCTTTGGTTTCGTCTCGCCCGCACAGCCCCCCCGGAATCACTCGGTAGTGCCCATGGAATCCGGTGGTTCATCTTCTATCTCATGAATTGGATGGGGTACGCGTTGTCGTTCTGGCTCCTCGTTACGAGCTTCGGGATGCCTGTACCGCTCATACCCACTGCGTCCGCTTTCGCTGCCGCGTATGTGTTGGGTTACCTGATGATCTTTGCACCGGCCGGACTCGGCGTCCGGGAGGGTTTTTTGGTCGCGTTTCTCACACCACATGTCGGCATCGTCAACGCGGGCGCGATCTCCGTGATCCACCGGATCTGGATTACCGGTGTCGAGGTCGTCCCAGCAGGCGTGTTTTGGTTGATGCACCTGCGCGAAACCCCGATACACAAGAGCCAGAGAGCCGCCCCGAATGAGTGAGCGCATCCTCGTCATCGTGCCGACGTACAACGAGATGGAGAACCTTCCCAGGAAGGCCCCTCTGATTCTCGAACAAGACGAGCGGATCGAGATCCTGGTCGTCGATGACGCGTCGCCGGACGGCACCGGCCAGCTCGTAGATGAGATGGCCGCCGCTGACCCTCGAGTACACGTCCTGCATCGCAAATCCAAAGACGGACTAGGGCAGGCCTACCTGGCTGGCTTCAAATGGGCACTCCAGCACGATTTCGAAGTCATTTTCGAGATGGATGCGGACATCTCGCATCCCCCGGACGCATTGCCCCGCTTGATCGAGGCCATCGGCACGCATGACTTCGTGATCGGCTCTCGATATGTGGACGGGCGTGTAACGGTGTCTAACTGGCCCATGAGCCGGCTCCTGGTGAGCTACTTCGGGTCTTGGTATGCCCGCATGATCACGCGGATGCCGGTTCGAGACGCCACCGGTGGCTTCAACGGCTGGCATCGGCGCGTATTGGAAGAAGTGGGGCTCGACCGGGTCCGTTCCAACGGGTACGCGTTTCAGATCGAGCTAAAGTTCCGAGCGTGGGTCAAGAACTTCACGTTCACCGAGGTGCCGATCCTATTCACGGAGCGGGATAGCGGTGACTCGAAGATGTCGAAGAAGATCGTTCGCGAGGCGGTGTGGCGGGTGTGGTGGCTGAAGTTCCAGCACATCTTCGGGCGTCTTTGATGACTGAGGAGCGCATCGGGCAGGAGTTCTACGACTCCAGCGGCTACTTCGAGGGTGTCGACGACCACCTGGGCAGGCTCGACACGCCATTCCAGCGCTACCGAATCGCCAAGGTGTTCCAGATCCACACGCCGTTGGGTACAGACCGTGTACTCGACATGGGCTGCGGTTGGGGCACGTTCGGCTTCGCGCTGGCTCAGCAGACCGGCGAGATCGTCGGGCTCGACTTCAGCCAGAAGAGCATCGAGATCTGTAGTCGCCGCCTCGGTGAAGAGCCCCATGCCAATTTGAGCTTCGTTCAGGCGGACGCTGGAGCCTCAGGGCTGGATGCGGACTCCTTCGACGTTGTGATTGCTGCGGACCTTTTCGAGCATCTCTATCCGGACGACTCCGAGCGCGTTCCGAAAGAGGCGTTCCGAGTCCTCAAGCCTGGCGGGCGTTTCAGCACGTGGACACCGCACCGCGGCCATTTCCTAGAAGCGCTGAAGAACCGCGATATCCTCATCAAACGGGATGTCAGCCATGTGGACTACAAATCCATGGCGCGGATGCGGGGTCTGCTCACCGATGCAGGCTTCGAGATCGAGAAAGCCTACTACGCTGAATCGCACCTCCCGGTGCTGAACGTTGTAGAACGAGCCCTACAGGGCTTTCTGCCGTTCATGAGGCGCAGAGTGGCCGTATTGGGCCGGAAACCGGCGGAGTAGGGGGTATATGGGCTGGGAAATCGAGCGTCGCTTTCTGATGCGGGTGCCCACAGCCTACTGGTCCAGCCTGGGCGAGGGTCACCACTACCGTCAGGGCTACATCCGGAATGGTCAGCCGTCCCTCAGAATTCGCACCGGAGAGCCACGAGGAGCGGTTCTCGGGACTAAAAGTGGCTCCGGAGTCCGCCGAACGGAGGTCGAAACCGTCGTGCCTGACGAAATGGCGCCGCTGCTGATGGAACTGGCTGGTGAGCGCATCATCGAGAAGGTCCGCTTCACGATCGGTCCCTGGGAGCTGGACCGCTTTCTGGGAGCGCTGGAAGGCCTCGCGCTCATGGAAATCGAGCTCGACGACGAGTCGGACCCGCTGCCGGATCCTCCTGAGGGCATCGCTATGTTGCGTGAAGTGACCGATGATAACCGCTTTGTTAGTGGACGCTTAGCCCGCCTAACGCCTGCGGAGCAAAGCAGTATGGTGCAGACCGTTTACACCGAGGTGAACCCATGACGTCGGCCGCACGAATCGCTCTGATTGCGGCCATCTTGTTCGTGTCTGGATGTAAGATGATCGGATCCGAAGAGTTTACCGGACCGCGGCCTCCCGTACCGGAGAGTTCCCGTCCGGGCCCTATCAACACCGCAGGCCGGTCGGCGACTGGCGTGGATCGCGAAGGTGAGCCAACCACCACCGAAACCGCCGCGGTCACGCCTGATATCGCGGCATTGCTTGAGATTCCGGAGTTGGAGCTGACTCCAGAGCCTCGAAGTCGAGGCGGAAACCGCTCCGAATACGAACAGTGGGGGGAAACGTACCGGGTCTTAGACACTTCAGAGGGCTACGACGAGCGTGGTGTGGCTTCCTGGTACGGAGAACCGTTCCACGGCCGCCAGACAAGCAGCGGCGAGACCTACGACATGTACGAACTCACGGCCGCTCACCGAACGCTGCCGCTTCCGAGCTACGTCGAGGTGACGAATCTCGCCAACGGGAGGTCCGTTGTCCTAAGGGTGACCGATCGGGGGCCTTTTCATGACCCTGACAGACGGATCATCGACGTTTCATATACGGCGGCACTGAAACTCGGAATGGTGGGCGCAGGCACCGCAGCCGTACGTGTTCGCGCGCTCGAGCCGTATCAGACCCGGGTAGGGCGCTAGGGGCAACCCAAGCCAAGCGAAGCCGTGAAATAGCGCTCATCCTTTCTAGTTAACATAATATATCTTATACGAAGTAACTTACCACTTTAGGCGTGTCCTAAGGAATCAGCCGTTATCGGTCTATATCCGGCAAAAACGCCGCATGAGCCCCCATATGACACCTAGATACGACAAAGGCCGCCTCGGGAGATCCCGAGGCGGCCCGTCCACGCCAACACGTCGCGGGAGATGATCCTCCCACTAGGTCCGAGCTTAGATGCTCATCGCGGTCTTGAGTTCTTCGATGCGCATCTCGAAGACGCCGCGGTCGATGTCGTTTTCTTCCATGTCTCTCAACACACGCTCGTAGAGCTCAATGGCTCCAGCCGCATCACCGTTGTCGGCGCGAATCCGAGCCGCACTCTGCAGCGCGTTGCGCACCTGGAAGCTCAGGTCAGCACGGTCAGCGATACGCAGATAGACCGCTTCGGCGTCATCCCACCGATTCTCCTGCTCATATGCGGCGCCGAGGAGCGCAGCACCCTGGAACTCGATTGGATCGCGCGGCGAGCCACCCAACGGCTCGAGGATGACCTGAGCCTGCTGCGGGTTGTCGCTCTGCAGGTAGAGGTCACCCAATAGAAGCCGAGCCTCGCCCTCATACGCCGTACCGCCGAAACGCTCCAAGAAGACCTCGAGCCCGTTCTTGGCACCCTCGGCGTCCTGGAGCGCGATCGACTGATGGACTAGCTCGAGTTCCTGAGCAGCCTGCTGGACCAGTTGGTCCTGGTACCGCCCGTAGTAGACGAGCCCTGCGACCACGATTGCCACAACGACTCCCGCAATGGTCAGGAGCTGCTGGTTGGCGCGAGCCCACTGACCCGTATTCAACACCCTCGCGAGGAAGATGTCGTCGGGATCGCTATTGTGGTCTTGCTGAGTCCGGCGCGCTCCGGGGTGACGCTTGGTCATATCGGGTCCTGCTCAGGGGTGTACGGACGCAAACCGCGCCTCGCAAAAGCGCCAAAACGTAGACGGGACGGGATTTTAGGTCAACGTTCAGTTCACCTGCTCGTCCGGATCGTCTACACCTGGATGGTAGCCCGCCAACGTCCAAAGGTCATGGGGGCGCCGAATCGCAAGCCCTCCCTCCTGACTCGCGCCGAGCACGCCCTCGTACAACCAGTCGTTGAGCAGCGTCGTTACGGTCGCCCGGTGGGCACCAGCCAGGTCGGTGAGCACCTGATGTGTGGGCTTCACGGAAAGGTCGATTCCGCGGCCTTGGCGTTCACCGCAACGCTGTCCGAGGTCCAGAAGCACTTCTGCCAAGCGCTGGGCGGCCGTCGGCCCACGAGAGCCTCCCTGGGCATGCCGAAGCCGATGAAGCTCACGCTCGGCACCCTCCAAGTAGGCGTCGAGACTCTTCTTCGCGGTCTTGAGCCCGGTCAGGACCCGGCCTTCGGGCAGCGCCACAACCCGTACAGCGTGACCCCGCCAGCGCACCGTAGCGGCGGTGGCCTTCCGTAAACGCTTCGTCCCCGAACAACTCCCAGGGCAAAGCAAGGGAGACGGTTCGTTCCCCCCTTCCCTTCTCCATTCCCGGCAGTACGAGCCGAACAAACCCCTCGGTGACAAGAAAGACGTCCTTGGCCGGATCGCCAGCGGAGTAGAGCGACCCCCCTTTCACGATGCGGATGGGCAGGGCCTTCTTGACCAACCGATAGAGCTTCCGGTCCCGAGCCGGTACGAGTTGGAAAGGCACGATCAGTTCTCCTGACCGAGCGGGGCCAACCCGTTCTTCAGCGCGAGGTGCATCGCCAGTCCGCTCGCGAGGATGATCGCCGGCATGGAACGTAGCGTCCCTGTCTGCGCCTCAGCCTTGATGGAACAACGACTCACCAGCCTTCTCCCCTAATATCCTGAGATGACCCATCACGTCGATGACATTTTAGGGCGACTTCGCGGCCCGCAGGGATGTCGCACGCAGCACTTGTTGGACGAGTTGAACCGGGAAAGTCACGACCGAGAATCGCTGACCCCGCCGGACGCCGCCACCCTCTACCCCGCCCGCTTCAGCCAATGGCGCGTGGTCGTCAGTTGGAACCGCCGCAACGATGGCCTCCCGGCCGAATGAAGAACGGCTCTCAGGATCATCCCTTGGCCGCCAGCGCTTGATCGGCAGTAGCGGTCGGCTGGTCGTCGGTACTCGCCTTGCTTCTCACGGCTCAGGTTGGCATCGTGCTTTAACGGAACGCCTAGGTGCTTTCGTTGCCGGGGGCCGCACGTGAAGAGAGACGAGCAGGGCTCTCGAACCCTACTTCATCCGCGGCCTGCAGGGTCCAGACAGATGCTTGATGAATCACATCGGGAGAGAGTGGGGTCGCGTGACGTCGGGAGGAAAGCAGTACGTCGCCCGTCTCTGCTGAGGATCTTGCTCGCAGGGCTCGCGACCTGCATTCGCGCCCTTCTCGGGGCGGTCGGCCTCATCGGGCGTAAGGACTTCTTTCTTGCAGAGAAGTACTCAGAACTCTCGGATCACTACCGTGGCCGAATCCTAGATTTGGGGGCAGGACGGTGCAGCTACTCATCGTTCTTGCGCTCCCAGGGACACTCTGTGGTCGCCATGGACGTCGCTGACACCAGCGAGTTTGGTGAGGTTGTGCCCGTTGTGTTCGATGGTCATACCATCCCAGCCGAGGACGACTCGTTCGACGTGGGCCTCTGCATGTTTGTTTTGCATCACCTAGACCATCAAGCGGAGTTGCTCGCCGAGCTTCACCGCGTCGTGCGCGGCACCCTGATCATCGGCGAGGACCTGCGGGAGAACGCCTGGGACAGCTTCTGGGTCGCGGTGCACACGGGATTGATCCATTGGGGTCGAGCGGATAGAGGCTTCCGGTCTGACGCCCAATGGCGAGAGATGTTTGGCGATCTTGGGTTTGTTGTACGCCGCCGGGTCACGATTCCTCGCTGGCGCCTCCCGTTCTATCCGGTCCTACGCGCCATTTATGTGATTGAGGTCCTGAAGCCAGACAAGGTACGCTCCACGGGGGTTGCTGGGGCGTTGGGGGACCAGGGACAACCTGGCTCCTGACCGTGTTGGCCCCATCCGTGATTCAGCGCTGGGTGCATCGCCAGTTCGATCGCGATGATGATCTCCGGCATCGACAGGGCAGTATTCACTCTGGACTGCGGGTGTACGTCTCCCGGAGGCTGTTGACCGATTCCTCGGTCACGTATTCGTTTCGACGGTTACTAGCACGTGGGGAATCGGGCGCATGATGGGCGATCCGGGAGAGCCATGAATCGGCGTTTGAGTCCGAGCGCGCGCGCGGAAGTCCGTCCCGAAGCCGGCCGGTGCACACTAGCCTCGGGGCGTCTGCTCTAGTTTCCGCGGCGATCCGGCTAGGCCCTGATGACCGACATGGAGGATGGAGTTGACGACCGAAAGGAGTCTACAGGACAAGGAGACCTGGCTATGGTGCCTTGCCTTTGCAGTGGCTGTCTGCTGGCCCCTGCTCTTCTTCACCTACCCTTCGGGTCAGGATATTCCGAACCACCTCGCACGTGCGTTCATCCTCCTCAATCCTCAGGACCCGGCCTTGGGAGCCCACTTCGAGGTCCGGTGGACCGTGACTCCGAATCTGGCATGGGATGTGTTCGCCGTAACTGTTGGGAAGTTCCTGTCACTGAGTTGGACACTCAAGTTGTTCATGATCCTGAGCCACGCATTGACGATGACTGGCGTCTTCTTGCTCAGTCGCTCGGCAGCGGGCAGGTGGACGTGGACACCGTTGGCCGCGACCCCATTCCTGTTCCACATGGGGGTGTCGACCGGCTTCCTGAGCTTCAACCTTGGGGTTGGGTTGGCGCTGATCGCCTGTGCCTGGTGGGCCGCAAACACCGAGCGCAATTGGGCCCGTCGGCTTGTTGTCGCATGCCTGTTCTCCCTGCTCGTCTTCTTTGCCCACTTCGCGGCATGGGGTATCTACGGGGTCTTCGTACTAGGCTGGGAGCTGTCCAAGCTCGTCCGTCGCGACGATACCTCAGCGCCGGTGGCCTTTCGCTCCTGGCTGCTCCGTCTGGCACGTGACGGGACACAGGGCCTGCTCCCGTTCGCCGTCTTGGCGTTCGCGATCAGGTACACGGGTGGCGGTGCCAGTCATGTCGGTCAAATCGCTGGTTTTCAGTGGCCACACATTCGCATCGTCGAAGCCTCGCACATCATGGACGTGGGAGACTGGAAGGTGTCACTCGTCTTTTTGGGTGTGACCGCTACGTACCTGCTGTACCTCGTCGCACGGAGCTCGGTCGAGTTCTCAAGGCCATACGCCGTCGCCATCGTGCTCCTCGTCACGTTGTTCTTCGCAGTACCAAACGAAATCCGCGGCACACACTACGTGGTGTGGCGGATCGCTCTTGGCGCAGTACTGATCGCCGTCGCATCAGCGGTCCCCACCGAAACAGTCCGCGCGCGATCCTCCCGCTTCAGGCTAGCGGTGCTGCTTCTAATAACCCTGGGACTATCAGGCTCCCAGGCGTATTCGACCTACCTGACGGAGGCGGCTCGAAGAGACTACCTGACCCTTATCGACCATCTCCCCGGTGGCACCTCGTTGTTCATGGCCCACAGCGGAATTGATTGGTCAGAGATGGACCATCAGCTGGGTAACTATCACATGAGTGCCTATGCCGTGATTGAGCGGAAGGTCATGGTGCAAAACATGTTCGCCAACCCGGCCGCGCAGCCCATCGTTTATCGTCGGCCGGCACTCAACAATGTCGGAGTCTTCTTGGAGACACTCGACGACAACCTGAGAACCCACGATCTGATCGCTTCGGAACACTTCTCTCAGTTCGACTGGGTTGTCATACACGGACCTGACCGGGTACCGGAGCAATCCTACTTGCCGGAGGAGGACTATCACCTTATTCGAGAAGTCGGGCAGTTCCGTCTCTACTGCAACGCCAATCCAGTTCCGAATCCCTTCCTGGACGAGGGACGAAATGTCTGTCCAGGTTGAGACCGGCATTCATCCGCCACACCGTAGCGTGGTCTGAGAGGTTTGGTCGTCTCGCGAAGTGGAATCCCGATCTCCAACCCAGCGGAGGGCGTCGAGACTGCCCTGCTCATCCCTCAGCGGGATCCATCGTCTGCGCCTCGTGCCCCTGAGGGCCTCACACGAAACCCGCTGGACAAATCTTCAGGCACACGCAGCTGGAGG